>Ga0193716_1001225_pt1 | contig 15127 bp, 16 predicted proteins | sample U2c1metaG_FD_145901 | JGI IMG/M metagenome (GOLD analysis project Ga0193716, IMG submission 145901) | Soil microbial communities from a riparian zone of the East river system, Colorado, United States - U2c1 | ecosystem: Environmental > Terrestrial > Soil > Riparian zone | place: USA: East River...
ACTCGACGATTCAACTGGCGGCCGCCGGAATCGTTGTTGTTGGCAACGGGGTAGGCCTTGCCGTAGCCGACAGTGCTGATTCTGGCGGAATCAATGCCTCGCGACAGCAGCGCCGACTTGACCGCATCGGCACGACGCCGCGACAGATCTTCGTTGTACGAATCCGTGCCGACACTGTCGGTGAAGCCGTCGATTTGCACGCGCCTATCCTTGTGCTCGTTCAGGAACTGCGCCAGCTGGTCCAGCTTGCGGCCGGCGCCGGGATTCAATTCCGCCCTGCCCGTGTCGAACAATACGTCGCCCAGAGTCAACACCAGCCCGCGGGGCGTGGGCGTTGCCTTGAGCTGATCGACTTCCGCCTGCAACCGCGCCGCTTCCTGCGTCGCCTGATCGCGCTGATCGAGCGCGGCATCGGTGGCCGCCTTGGCGTTTTGCACCTCGCGGGTCCGCGCGCTCAGCATGATCCGGTCCCGCTCGGCCTGGCCGGCCGCCACTCGGGCATCGTCCGCTTTCGCGGCGCCGTGCATCCGCGCCAGGCGGGCATTCTGGGCCGCCAGGTAGGCCGGCTGTCCGATATCCGATTCGCGGTGATGCAGTGCCGCGTCGTCGGCAATGGCGAGATTTTTGCGCGCCGCTTCGAGGTCCAGGGCGGCGTACTTGCTCACGTTCGGGTCCGATTCGGCCGCACGAACCGCATCATGCGCGCTTTCCAGCGCCGCGTTCGGTCGCGGGCCGCCGGCGCATGCGCCCAGAGCCAGGGCTAAGGTCATTCCAGAAATTAATTTCGCGTTCATGATTACACCTATTGAGCAGGTTGAGTGGCGCGGTTGGACTCGCCGCGCAAAGCTTGCATGCTGGCGTCGAATTCCATCGCCGCCTTATGCGCGCGCTGTTGCTGCGCCGTGGCTTCTGCGACCTGTGCGTCTATGTCCGCTTGCTCTGCAAGCATCGTAGTGGGCTTGGCGTCGCGGTCGGCTGCGGCTTTCTCGGCGCGCGCCAATTTCTCGCGGGCCGTCGCCATTTCCACCGGCGCGAGTTCAGGTGCGCCCGATTGCTCGGCGCGCTGTACCGATGCCTTGGCGACCGCAAGTTTTTCGCTTGGAATGGGAGTGGCGGCGAACGCCGACATACCGAAGGTCAATGCCGCGCACGCCAGGGCGTTGCGGGTCCATTTTGCTGATTGAATGCTCATATATTCTCCTTTGGCTTTCCCACGCGGAAAACATGATGAGCGCCCGCCATGGACATTCATGTAGGACATGCCGCCGAGATGGCCGCGCAATGGCTCGAGCGGCTGTAGGGCGTAAGGCGCGGCCCTTGCGCGAATCGACTTTTATGATCGGGGAGAACTGCCGGCGCCGGGCGGCGCGCTTGAATCAATGCTTCGAGAGATGAGCTTCGCAGATGTCGTGCAGCACTTCGGGAAGCCGGCCGTAGTCGCGTGCCTTGTCCAGAAAATGCGTCGCACCGAGTGCGATGGCGGCATTCTTGTATTCCGGCAGATCGTAGTTCGTCAGCACGATGATGCGCGGCTTCAACTGCGCACTGGCAAGCGCGCGCATGACACCGAAACCGGTACCCTGCTTCAAATGCAAATCGAGAATGATCACATCGACCGCATCGCGGGTAGCCGACGCCACGGCCGCCGCCTCCGTGTCTGCGGTGCCGACCAATTCCACCTGGGGAATTTGGCGTATCGCTTCAGTCAATCGCTCCGTCAACACCTTGGAGTCTTCGACGAGAAGTACTCTCAGGTGTTGAGCCATTGACATTGAGTCCGTAGAGTGTGTATCCATGCCTGCTGCAGTCTAACGCCATGCTTGGTGCGCCGGCCACGGCGGGTTCCCAGGTCATGGTGTAGGAAAGTTCTCACAGAATTTTACTCATTGAATGAGTCCATTACGTAATGCATACGACGTAATGTCCGCGTTGGCGGTGAAGCTCATCTTCTCCAGGATTCGGCTGCGGTACGTGCTCACGGTCTTCACGCTCAGGCTGAGTTCATTGGCGATGTCGGAAACACCGCGGCCCGCGGCTATTTTGCAGAAAATTTGGAATTCGCGCGTCGACAATCGCGCATGCAGCGGCTTGTCTGGATCGCCGTCGAGGTCGGCCACCAGGATCTCCGCCAGCGCCGCGCTGACATAGCGCCGCCCCGACAGTACGGTGCGCACCGCCTTCATCAATTCCTCGGGCGCGCTGTCCTTCGATAGATAGCCGCTCGCTCCGGCACGCAGCACGTTCACCGCATATTGCTGCTCGGGCAGTCCGCTCATTACCAGCACCCGTACGCTGGGGTGGCCGGTCTGGATGTGCCGCAATATGTCCAATCCACTGCGATCCGGCATGTGTATGTCGAGCAGCACGAGATCCCATTCATGCTCGCGCAGCTGGTTGAGTGTCTCGTTGCCGCTCGCGGCTTCACCCACGGCGTTGATGCTGGCGTCGGCTTCCAGGAACTGCTTGAAACCCGCCCGAACGACTGCATGATCATCTGCGATGAGTACTCTTGACACGATTTATTCTCCGTTCGGCGGGCGCTTAGGAATTGGCGCACTCTTGGCTTTGTGAATACCCGTTGAGCTTGTTATACAGCGTCTTCAGACTACATCCCAGCGCATCGGCGGCGCGCCGTTTGTTGCCCTTGAAATAGTCCAGAGTGGCTTCGATCAGCGAGCGCTCCATGTCGTGTATCCGCGATCCGACGCGGATGTTGAGCCGCTCGAAGTCATTCGAGGCCTCGGCGCCGCGCGCGCCCTGAATCAACGGCGCGAGCTCCAGAACCATGTCGCTGAGAATGTAGGCCCGTTCCACGCAATTCTTGAGTTCGCGAACATTGCCCGGCCACGCATGCTGCCTCAAAGTCATGCGAGCCCGCGCCGAAAGCCGTTTCTGCGTGCGCCCCTGGGTGTTGAGGTCCGCCAAGAAATGCTCCGCCAGCAATTCCACGTCATCGCCGCGGCTGCGCAGCGGCGGCAGGGCGACCGGAAACACCGCCAAGCGGTACAACAGATCCTCGCGCAATTGGCCGTTTTGCACCGCCTGCAGCGGGCATCGGTTGGTCGCGGCGATCACGCGGACATCGGAACTCAATTCCGTGCTCGCCCCCACACGGTAGAACTTGCGCGTCTCCAGAACGCGAAGCAGACGCGTCTGCATGTCGAGCGGCATCTCCGTCACTTCATCGAGCAGCAGTGTGCCGCCCTGGGCGCGTTCGAACACGCCGGCGTGCGCGCGCACCGCCCCGGCGAAACTTCCCTTCTCATAGCCGAATAGTTCAGCCTCGATGAGCCCGGCGGGTATGGCGCCGCAGTTGAAGGCCAGGAAAGGCCCATCGCGGCGTGTGCTGGATTCGTGAATGGCCTTGGCTGCCAACTCCTTGCCGGAACCGCTTTCTCCCGTCAGAAGCACGCAGGCCTCCGTGGGGCCGACCCGCTCGATGAGCCGGAAGACTTCCTGCATGGCCGGTGATGCCCCCAATAAGGAGCCGTTGGCGGTCTGGGGGACGGTTTCGCTAAAACTCAGGCTGACACTGTTCATTACTTCTCCTCCTTGTGCCCGTGTAATCGTTACACTGGAAACACGGCTAGATATGTAACCTGTGGACACCCCCGTCTGCCAGGGATGGGCGCTGATCCTCGGCTCAGACTTCACGCGATTTCATGTCGGTGTTTGTCTGACACCGGACGGAGGCAAGGCGCGGGTTCCCTTATTTCGCCCCCGGCTCGTGCGCTGCACCGGCCCCGCAGCGCCAGCAGCTGGTGAATTGCGGCTCGAGCACCTCGCCGCAATGCTCGCAGGTCCAAGACGCTCCGGGCGGCGCCACGGCGGCACGCGCCAGAGCGCGCAGGGCGGCTTGCTCATCGCTGTCGTCGACATACAGCTGCGGCCAGGTTTCCAGCATGGGCAAATCGCCCAACGCGCCCGCCAGGTATTGATTGCGCAATTCGCTCTGGATTCCCGCGGTTAGCAGCACGTTGCGGGCGTGCGCCACCTGTATCAGCGAGGCCGCGCGGAATACCCGCTTCATGGACCCCAACGCCTCGAGTTGCGCAGCATGTTCAAGCCCCGCGCAAAGACCTCAAAAACGCCCTGACGTCCTCGCCGCGCTCCAGCACTTCGACCAAGGCGGAACCGACCACCACGCCGTCCGCATGGCCCGCAAAACTCGCAACCTGTCCTCTGGATCGGATGCCGAAACCCGCGCACACCGGCACGGCCGAGCAGCGCTTGACCCGGTCCATGTATTCCAACACGCCGGGCGGCAGCTCCGCCGAGGGTCCTTTCGGCGTCCCAGTGGTGCCCGTCATGGTTACGGCGTACACGAAACCCTTAGCCTCGCGGCACAACATGGCCAAACGCTCCGGAGGGGTTACCGGCGTCACCATCTGCACCAGCGCCAGTCCCTCGGCGTCCAGCGCCCGCTTCAGATCGCCGCTCTCCTCGAAGGGCAGGTCGGGAACGATGAATCCTGCGACGCCCGCCGCCGCCGCCGCGCGTGGCAGCTCTCCTAAGCCGAACTTGAGCAGCGGGTTCAGATAGCTCATCAATAGAGTGGGTGCGGCATGACGCGGCTGCAAAGACCCAAGCTCCTCGAGTATCCATGGCAGCGTCACCCCGTCAGCGAGTGCCGCGAAGCTGGCGCGTTGAATGGTGGTACCGTCGGCCATGGGGTCCGTGAACGGCACCCCGATCTCCACCACATCGCACTCGCCGGCAACCGCCGCCAGGTTTTCCTTGAATCCTCGCCGCGTCGGAAAACCGGCAGTGAGAAAACCCACCAGGGCCGGCCGACCCTTTGCGGTGGCCGCTTGGATTGCCGCGGAGATGGAGTCGCGCGGCGCTAACGCTGGCGCCTCCTTCATCATTTGAGGCCCTTCAACAGCGTGCGCTGCAGAATGGGCATGTCCTTGTCGCCGCGGCCCGAGCAGCCGATCAGAATCTTGGCGCCGGGGTGGGCCTTGGCGTAGCGCCGCGCGCCGAAGAAGGCATGAGCGCTTTCAATCGCTGTGAGAATGCCCTCGAACTTGGCGCACTCCGCCAGCGCGTCCAAGGCCTCGTCATCCAACACCGGCTCGTAGGCGACGCGCTGGGTGGTCATCAAGTAGGCGTGCTCGGGACCGACGCCGGAATAGTCCAGGCCTGCGGAAACCGAATGAGTTTCCAGCACCTGGCCATAAGCATCCTGCAGGATCAAGGTGTAGCTCCCCTGCAGGACACCGGGGCTTCCGGAAGTCAGCGATGCCGCATTGTCCCCGAGGCCTGCGCCGCGGCCGCCCGCTTCCACGCCGAGCAGTTTCACCGCGGTGTCGCCCACGAAGGGATGAAACAAGCCGATGGCATTCGAGCCGCCGCCGACGCAGGCCACCGCCACATCCGGCAAGCCTCCCGCCTGCTCCAGCATTTGTGCGCGCGCTTCGCGGCCGATCACGGCCTGCAGCTCGCGTACCAGGTAGGGATAGGGATGCGGTCCCACCGCCGACCCCAAGCAGTAGTAGGTACCGTCTGGATCCGATACCCAATCGCGCAAAGCCTCGTCGATGGCGGCGCGCAAGGTTGCATCTCCGCCTGTGACCGGCACGACCTGGGCGCCGAGGAGCTGCATGCGTCCGACATTGGGCGCCTGGCGCTCCACATCGACGGCGCCCATGTACACCACACAGGGCATTCCCAAGCGCGCGGCGGCGGCGGCGCTGGCGACGCCATGCTGGCCTGCGCCGGTCTCCGCGATGATGCGCTTGGCGCCCAGGCGCTTCGCCAGCAGTATCTGGCCCACGGCGTTGTTGATCTTGTGCGCACCGGTGTGCGCGAGATCCTCGCGCTTCAGCCACACTTCGGCGCCCCAGCGCTTGCTTAAGGTAGGCGCATAAGAAAGAGCGGTGGGCCGTCCTACCCAGGTCTTGAGTTCACGCATGAACTCGGACTGAAAATCCGCGCTGTGCAAGTGCGTGTCGACTCCCGCCTGCAGCCGATCCAGCGCCGGCACCAGTGTTTCGGGAACATAGCGTCCACCGAAGGCGCCGTAGCGGCCTCGGGCATCGGGAAAGACCGGAGCAGCAGCCGCCCGCAACGGTGAATTCACGAGTCGCTCTCCAACTGGGCCGCGGCGGCGCGCGCCGCCCGGACGAATTCGTGTATTTTTGCCGGATCCTTGACCCCCGGCACTTCCTCGACGCCGCTGCTCACGTCCACTCCGAACGGGCGCACTGCTTGAATGGCCTCGGCCACGTTCTGCGGCGACAGGCCGCCGGCGAGTATCACTTCGGTCTGCCGCGCGAGTTCCGCCGCCCGCCCCCAGTCGGCCAGCTCGCCGATGCCGCTCGAGGGCCCTTCGAACAGCATGCGTCCCGGCAACGGGTTCGGCGTCTTGCGGCCGAAGCGCACCACCGGAAGTACTTTAATGTGCGCCGGAATTTTCAACTCGCGCAAATCCTCGACGTCGGTTTGAAAGTAATCCGGCTTGAGAATTCGGCAGATCTCGTCGACTTTCATTTGCAGCGGATGCTGTGCCACCGCGATGCGCAATATTCCGGGCGGCGCCAGCGCCGCCAATTGCGCCGCCTGGCCGGGCGTTACCTGCCGCGGGCTGGGCGCGAACACGAAACCAATCGCGTCGACATTGGCCTCTGCCGCGGCGGCGACGGCATCGGCACTGGTTATGCCGCAGATTTTGATCCACATGGAGCCGAGTGTAGCCATTTTAAGGTTGCACTGTCCGCGTCGCCTGGAATATTTCGCGCAGCAGCTGCGCTGGGTCATCGCCGGCCATCAGAGCGGTGCCGATCAAGGCCAAACCGTAGCCCATGCCTTGTACTTTGCGCGCATCGGCCGCGGACGCAACCCCGCTCTCGGCCACCGCCGCACTCCCCGGCGGCAGCAGCGGCGCCAGCTCGGCGAAGCGCTCCGGCACCACTTCGAGAGTCTGCAAATCACGGCAGTTGATGCCCACCAAAACCTGCGCCTCATCACCGGCGCGAGTACTCATCACTTGGCGCGCCGTTTGCAGATCACTTTCATCGAACGCTTCCAACAGCACGAACAGTCCATGCTCCGCCGCCGTGTCGAGCAACTCCGCGATACGGCTGGGCGTCAGCATTCGTACGATCACCAAGATGCCTCCCGCCCCGGCGGCGCGCGCTTCCAGCACTTGGTAGGGATCCACCAGAAAATCCTTGCGCATGGCCGGCACGCCCAAGGGGTTGAGAACGGCTGCGGCCTGGCGCAAATGCTCCAGCGAGCCGTCGAATCGCGTAGGTTCGGTCAACACCGACACGGCCACCGCGCCGCCTTGCGCGTAACGCGCGACGCGCCCCAGCCAGTCCTGATTCTCATCGCCCAGCACGCCGGCTGCCGGAGAGCGCAGCTTGAGCTCGGCAATGACGTCGAAGCCGGCGGTCGACAGGCGCAGCGGCGGGCTCGCCGGCGCACTTCGCGCGCGGCGTTCCAGCTCCGCCAGGCTTTCATGCCGCAGCGCCTCCGCCACCCGGGCCGCGCCGGCGCTCGCCATGGTGTCCAAGAAGCCGCTCATGACGTGACCCGCATCATGTTGCCGCGCCGCCGGCCGCGCCATCCGCGGCGAACTGCCGCAATTGCAGCAGCCACTGCTGCGCCCGGCCGCTGTCCACCGTGGCGCGGGCCGCGTCTATCCCCGATTGAATGGAGGCCGCTCGGCCGGCGATGAACAGTGCAAGCCCGCTTTGCAACGACAAGGCTGCATAGTGCGCGCCGCGGTCGCGTCCCTCGAACACGTCGAACAAAGCCGCCAGATTCGCGGCGGCATCGCCGCCGGCCAAATCGCTGGGCCCGCATGCCGGCAAACCGAATTCACGCGGGTCGATCTCGTGGCGGCGGATCGTATCGCGTGTCACGTCGAAGGCCAGAAACGGACCGATGGGCGTGGCTTCGTCCCAGCCCGCGGCGCCGTGCACCACCCAGGCGCGTTCGATGTCCATCCCCGCCAAGGTCCCGGCCATCAACTCCGCAGTCGGCGCGTCGTAGGCGCCGATCAGACGAAAGCGCGGCGCGGCGGGGTTGGTCAGCGGACCCAGCAGGTTGAACACCGTGCGCACGCCCAGCGCCGTGCGGATGGGCGCCAGAGCCTTCATGGCCGGGTGAAAATAAGGCGCGAACAAGAACGTAAATCCCGTCGCCTCGAAGCAGCGCGCCGCCCGGGCCTCATCCAGCGGCAGAGTGAATCCCAGCGCTTCGATCAAGTCCGCGCTGCCGCTGCGGCTGGAGATGGAGCGATTGCCGTGCTTGACCACGGGCAGACCGCAGGCGGCCGCCAGCAGCGACGCCCCGGTCGATAAATTGAGGCTGCCCGAGGCATCGCCGCCGGTGCCGACGATGTCGATGGCGTCGAGCCCCGCCGGCAGATCGGGCTTGCGTGCGAGCGCCCGCATGGCACCCGCGAAACCGCGCACTTCCGCCGCAATCACTCCCTTGGTACGCAGCGCCGCCAGCAACGCGCCGGCCATCGCGGGTGCGAGTTCCGGCGCCGTCAGCATGGTGAGCAGTGAGGCGGCCTCGCCTTCGCTCAGGTCGCGGCCCTGCACCAAGTGTTCCAGCGTGTGGCGCGCACTGGTCGTCATATCAAGTCTTCAAAAAATTGCCCATGAGAATCGGGCCGTCCGGCGTGAGCACGCTTTCGGGGTGAAATTGCACTCCTTCAATGGGCAGGGTTCTATGCCGTACCCCCATGATTTCGCCTTCCGCCGTGCGCGACGTGACTTCGAGGACGGGCGGAATGCTGTCCGAGGCTGCGATCAGCGAGTGATAACGGCCGGCGTCGAAGTTCGTCGGCACGCCGGCATACAGCCCCTTGCCGTCATGCATGACGGGCGACACCTTGCCGTGCATCAGCCGCGCCGCGCGCACCACCTTGCCGCCGAATACTTCCACCAGCGATTGATGGCCGAGGCAGACGCCGAAAATCGGTATGCGCCCCGTGAACGCCTCGATCATCCGCATGGAAACTCCCGCATCGCGCGGAGTACCCGGGCCGGGTGAAATGACCAGGTGGGTGGGCCCGAGCGCCAATGCCTCATCGATGCTGATGGCATCGTTGCGATGCACGTCGACTTGGGCTCCCAGCACCAAGAACGCCTGCACCAGGTTGTAGGTGAAGGAATCGTAGTTATCGATCAGCAGTATTTTGGGCCGCATCTCAAAGACCCCCCGCCGCCAGCTCGAGCGCGCGTCTCAGCACCGCGCTCTTCGCCATCAGCTCATCGTATTCGGCTTGCGGCACGCTGTCCGCGACGATGCCGCCCCCCGCTTGGTAACTGTAGCTGTCGCCGCGGAATACCAGGGTGCGGATGGTGATCGCCTGATCCATGTCGCCGCGGCGGCCGAAGTAGCCCACGGTTCCGCCATATAGTTCACGGCCCACGGGTTCGAGTTCATCGATGATTTCCATTGCGCGCACCTTCGGCGCCCCCACCAAGGTGCCGGCGGGAAAAGTCGCGGCGAACAGATCGAAGGCGTCCGTTCCCGGCGCCAGCCGGCCGTTGACGCCGCTCACGATGTGCATGATGTGGCTGTAGCGCTCGATCACGCGGTACGGATCGACCCGTACTGAACCCGCGGTGGCGACCCGTCCCAAATCATTGCGCGCCAGATCGACCAGCATCACGTGCTCCGCATTTTCCTTCGGATCCCCCAGCAGCTCTGCTTCCAATGCCGCGTCGCGTGCGGTATCGGCGCCGCGCGGGCGCGAGCCCGCGATGGGACGCAGCTGGGCATAGCCGTCATGGCATTTCACCAGCGCCTCGGGCGATGAGCCCACCACCGTGATGTCTCCGAGTTCGCAAAAATACATATAGGGAGATGGATTGAGCAGCCGCAGCGCCCGGTATACCTCGAACGGGCTTAGGGCGTGCCGGCCCACGAATCGCGACGCCAGCACCAATTGGTATACGTCGCCGCAGGCGATGTACTCCTGCGCGCGCCGCACGCGGCTGGCATGCGCCTCTTGAGTGAGCGACGGCGTGGCCGGCGAGAAGCGTCCCGGCGCGAGCACCGCCGGCACCGCGCCGCGCAGCGCCTGAATCACCTCCCGCCGCAGGCTTTGCCGCTCGGACTCGCTGCCGTCGTGCAGCAGCGCCACGGTGCGGGTCAGGTGATCGAACACCAGCAAGGAGCGCGGCGCCACATAGTGTGCGTGCGGCGTGGTCGTGTCATCGAGACTGCGTCCCGGTACGCGCTCGAAGTAGCGCACGGCATCGTAGGCGGTGTAGCCGACCAAGCCGCCGAGCAATGGCACGCCCGGTACTTCCGGCAGCGGCCGCGGCGCCCGGGCGAGAGCGCCGCGCAGGGCATCCAGGAATTCGTTCTTGGAGCGCGGCCGAGCCGAATGCACCCCGTCGATGGCCAGCCCCGCGGCGTCCAAACGCACCTCCAGGCAATCGCCGAATCCTATGAAGGAATAGCGCGCCAGCCGCTCTCCCCCTTCGACGCTCTCCAGCAAGAATCGCGGCCGAAACGGCGCCAGCTTCAAGTACGCCGACACCGGCGTGTCGAGATCGGCTGCGATGTCAAAAGGTGGCTTCATGCGCTAAACCTGCAAATCTCACGGACAACAAAAAACCCATCACCGGCTTTAGAGCGGAGATGGGTTCTGGATACCGACGAATTGAATTAAATGACCGACCAGCGCCCACTCCTTACGGAGTGCGCCACCACCAAGCCTTTCGAAGCATGCGTGCGGTCGACATCCAGAGAGTATCGCCTTGCCGGGCGAGCAGCGTCAAGCTTGGAGTTTTTTCTTGAATTTGCGCGTCAGCTCCACGAATCGCGGGGTGAGACCGATGTCCTCGTAAACCGGATCGCCTTGATCGTCGCGCGAAATGACCTTGGGGCCGCGTTCATAGGGCATGGCGGCGGCGATTTCGTCGAGTCCGGCGCGCAGCAGATCGGTAATCAGGACTTCGATGGGCTGCCCGGGAAACAACTCGGCCAAGGCATGCAGCCGCGCGGCATCGTCCAACTCGAGGCGGATCGGGTATTCCTTGGCCGTTCGCATCGGCACCGGATCTTTCTTCCAACGATCGAGCAAGGGCTTGAATTTCACTTCTACTCCCGCCATACCTGATTACGCGCATTATAGACCGCAGCGAAGTAACAAAACCTTGGCGTCCCGCCCCTCACCCCATATTCCGGACTCACCGCAGGCTTCGACGCCGGCCGCCGACTCGGGCGGTCTGCAGCGAAGCTGGCTCGGCGTGTTTACTTATAGCCGCCGCGCGCTGCTGCTGGTGTGGACCACCAACAAGGCGCTCAGCATCACTCTCGGCCTGCTCACGCTCATCGCCGGTGTGTTGCCCGCGGGGGTCGCCTTCGTCGGCGCGCAAATCGTCGATGCCGTGATTCATGCGGCCGATGTACACCGCGAAACAGGCTCGGCGTCGTTCGCCCACGTCATGAAATATGTCGCGCTCGAAGCCATACTCATCGCCGCCATGTCCATGGCACAACGCGGTATCTCGCTCGCCCAATCCTTGCTGCGCGCCCAACTGGGCCAGCGCGTCAACGTCATGATTCTTGAAAAAGCGCTGACCCTGGAATTGACGCAATTCGAAGATTCGGAGTTCTACGACAAGCTGACCCGCGCACGCCGCGAAGCCTCCAGCCGCCCCTTGAGTCTGGTGATGCGCACCTTCGGCCTTCTGCAGAATGCCATCTCGCTGGTGTCCTTCGGCGGCTTGCTCATCCACTTCTCGCCTTGGGCGGTGGTGCTGTTGATTCTGGCGGGACTGCCCGCCTTCCTCGCGGAGGCGAAATTCTCGGGCGAGGCGTTTCGCCTGTTCCGCTGGCGCGCTCCGGAGGCGCGCATGCAAATCTATTTGGAGTCCGTGCTGGCGCGCGAGGACAGTGCCAAAGAAGTCAAACTGTTCGAATTGGGACCTCGCCTGCTGGACCGCTACCGCGACATATTTACGCGCCTGTATCGCGAAGACCGGGACCTTACCTTACGCCGCGATGCCTGGGGTTTTGGCTTGGGGTTGGTGGGCACTGCGACGCTGTACGGCGGCTATGCGTGGATTGCCGCGGAGACGGTGCTCGGCGCCATGACCGTGGGTCAGATGACCATGTACCTGATGCTGTTCCGCCAGGGCCAGGCGGCGGTCAGCGCCGCACTGTCGGCCGTCGGCGGCCTGTACGAGGACAATCTGTACCTGTCCAATCTCTTCGAATACTTGGAGCAGCCCACCGGCCGCAACAGCGGCAGCACCCTTCAAGGTCCAAGCCCCGGCGACGGCATTCGCTTCGAGGACGTTGAGTTCATCTATCCGGGCGCCACGGCCCCGGCGCTGTCGGGCATCGATCTGCACGTTCGGCCGGGCGAGAGTTTGGCGCTGGTCGGGCAAAACGGGTCGGGCAAGACCACCCTGATCAAGTTGCTGACCCGGCTGTACCAGCCCACCCGGGGACGCATTCTATTGGATGGGCTCGACCTCAAGGACTGGGACGAAACCACCTTGCGCCAGCGCATCGGGGTCATTTTCCAAGACTTTGCCCGCTATCAAATGCTGGTCGGCGAGAACATCGGGGCGGGCGGCCAGTGGCAAAAGATAGCCCTGGCGCGCGCATTCATGCGCAACGAGGCGGACATCCTGGTGCTCGACGAGCCCACCGCCGCCATCGACGCGGGAGCCGAAGCGGAGGTTTTCGAGCACTTCCGCGAGCTCACCCGCCGGCGCATCGCCATCGTCATTTCGCATCGCTTCTCCACCGTGCGAATGACTGATCAAATACTGGTGCTCGAGGAAGGCCGCATCGTCGAGCGCGGCAGCCATGAGTCGCTGATGGCGGCCGACGGCCGCTATGCGAAACTATTCACCTTGCAGGCACGCGGGTATCGTTGAACTCTCAGCGGAAATCGTCTCAATCATGAATACATCGTCACGCAGTCTCTTCCGGTCTCGAAATGCCCTGGCATTGGCCGCCTTCGGTGTCGCCGGGCTTGGCGCCGGCCTCAGTGCCTGTCACCGCGGATCGCCGCAGGATGAAGCCGCCACGGGCGTCAAAATGGGGAGCTACCGCGCCGTCCTGACGCTGCCCGGCGGCGAGCTGCCCTTCGGGTTCGATCTCGAGGCCGCCGGCGCCGGCACGCTCGGACATTTGGTGAACGGCAAGGAGCGGGTCGCGTTGAACGAAGTCACGGTCACGGGTGCGCACCTGGAGATTCGGATGCCGGGCTATGAGAACCGCCTGACGGCCGACGCGAACGGAGATCAGCTCGTGGGCGAAGTCGTGCTGAGCAAGCCGGGCGGAAAGCAGCAGCACATCGCGCTGCATGCGCAGCGCGGTCAGGAATTCCGTTTCTTCGAGAAGGCCGCCAGCGACAACGCGGATGTGTCAGGCCGCTGGGCGGTCACGTTCACCGACGATGACGGCAAGCCTGAATTGGCCGTCGGCGAATTCTCCCAATCCCACGATGTGGTCGTCGGCACCTTCCTGGCGGAGACCGGCGATCATCGCTTCCTCGCCGGGCAGGTGAAAGGAGATGAGCTGTACCTCTCCACCTTCGACGGCGCGCATGCCTTTTTGTACAAGGCCAAGGTGGAATCCGACGGCGCACTGGCAGGCGATTTCTGGGTGGGAACGGCATTTCACGAAAAATGGACCGGCAAGCGCGACGCCCATGCCTCCCTCCCCGACGCCTACTCGCTCACGGCACTGCGCGCCGGCGCCAAGCAGTTCGACTTTGCCTTTCCCGATCTCTCCGGCAAGAAGGTCAGCTCCGAGGAGTTTCGGGGCAAGGTGATGATCGTCGCCCTGGCAGGCAGTTGGTGTCCCAATTGCCACGACGAAGCCGCCTTCCTCGAACCGCTATTTCGCGAATACCACGGCAAGGGCGTGGAAATCGTCTCCCTGATGTTCGAACACTTCGGCGACTTTCCGCAGGCCGTCGAGGCGACGCAGCGCTTCCGGCAGCACTACGGCATTGAGTACACCACGTTGATCGCCGGTATCTCGAACAAGGATGAGGCCGCAAAGAAATTGCCCATGCTGGAACGCGTCTACGCGTTTCCGACCACCCTGTTCGTCGATCGCAAAGGCGTCGTGCGCAAGATCCACACTGGTTTTTCCGGTCCCGCCACCGGCGATCACTACACCCGGTTTGCGGCCGAAGTGAAGGCCACGCTGGACCAGTTGCTCGCGGAGACTTGAGATGCCCTCCTTCGACGTGGTATCCGAAATCGACACCCATGAATTGACCAATGCCGTCGATCAGGCCATGCGTGAGCTCGGCCAGCGCTTCGATTTCAAAGGCACGGACGCCCGGTTCGAATTGGAGGACACGACGGTAACCCTGATTGCGCCCGCCGACTTTCAGTTGAAGCAGATGCTGGAAATCTTGAAGCTCAGGATTGCCAAGCGCGGCATCGATGTGGCCTGCCTCGACGTCAAGGATCCCGAGATCAATCTCGCGAGAGCCAAGCAGCTCGCGATCCTGAAGCATGGCATCGACGCCGACGCGGGCAGGAAAGTGTCGCGTCTGCTCAAGGACTCGAAGCTCAAGGTGCAGGCGCAGATTCAGGGCGACAAGGTACGCGTCATCGGCAAGAAGCGCGACGATTTGCAGGAAGCCATTGCCTTCCTGCGCAAAGCCGATGTCGGAGTGCCGCTGCAGTTCAATAATTTCCGCGACTGAGCGGCGCGCATCATGCGCGCGCAATCGTCGTGTCGTTGAGCGCGAGCGAGCGGGGGTGTTTCACCATGGACACGCTGGTGACGCCGAGCATTCCGGCCAGCTGATCGGCGGGCACCTTCAAGGGACCCGGCCCGGACCCGATCCCGGCCGCAGGCTGCGGATAGGCGGTGGAACGCGCCGTATGAAAGGTGACATTGCCTTCGACTTTCTGAACGATTTGATGGATGTGGCCGTTCAGCACCGTCACTGAGCCGAAGCGGCGCAGTTGGTCCACCAAGAGTCCCGCATCGGACGTTCCCCAGCCCCAGGGCTCGTACACCGTCCACAGCGGCATGTGCGCAAACACGACGATGGGCGTGCTGGCGGAGCGTCCCTTCAAGTCCGCCTCAACCCACGCGAGTTGCGCAGGCCCCAGAGTGCCGAGACCGCCCGCTTTGAACTCCAGCACATTGATGAGCCCGATGAAGT
>Ga0193716_1001226_pt1 | contig 15125 bp, 10 predicted proteins | sample U2c1metaG_FD_145901 | JGI IMG/M metagenome (GOLD analysis project Ga0193716, IMG submission 145901) | Soil microbial communities from a riparian zone of the East river system, Colorado, United States - U2c1 | ecosystem: Environmental > Terrestrial > Soil > Riparian zone | place: USA: East River...
TTAACGATAAGCTCTGACCAGTAGACGCAGGTGCCGACGACCGCGCCCAGCATCATCATCTCAAAGACGACGATGAATGCCAGTAGGTAGAGGACGAACCTCGCACCATCGAACGGCTTGGGCTGCATCAGTAGGTCTTGTCCGCCCGGTTCGACTTGATGTCGCGGATACGCAGGTTGGAGGCAGTGGTCCTGCCGCCGCCTTCGAGCGACCGGATATGGTCGACGTCTTTGCCGGCGACCGCCGCCTTGCCGTAGAGCTTGATGGCAAGGCGACGTGCGCGGACGCGCTCGGCGTGTTTCTTCTTCACCTCCGGTCGGCGCTCGTAAGCACGGTCGTAGGCTGAGTACACGCGACCAGAGGGGGCAGCCATCAGGCGCGATCCGGGTCGGCCGCCTGGATGCGGGCGCTGCGATCCTTGAGCGAGCCGATGATCTCGTCGAGCTCCTCCTGACTGATGTTCTCTCCCTTGGACGTGACACGCTGGATCACGTCGACGTAGGCGCTGATGTCGCCAACGACGCCTGCGATCTGCAGGATGGTACCGAGTGCTGCTGCAACGGGGATCATGTTCCCTCCTTGGTCGGGGTGACGGCCTTGAACTTAGCGACTGCCTCGGCGGCACCAGTGATCAGCGAGGCCACGCTCGGGTCGGATGGATTGGCCTTGATCGCGCCGTTGGCCCTGTCGATAGCCGTCAAGGCTGTACGGTCGGCGGCTTGGATAGTGCGCACGGTAGAAGGGTCCGAGCACAGCACGACCTTCGGCGTGCGGCTGCAGGGTGGACGGGCGATGTAAGCCTCGGCCGTGGTCTGCACCGTGCCGTAGGACGCAGCCACGGTGGCAAGGCGGTTGCGGTTGGCGTCGGCCGGATTGGTGGCGCTGCCGGCACAGCCGATGACTAGGAAGACAAAAGCCAGATGTACAATCATATGTTTCAACATAACTATCCTTTCGCTTGTTGGCCGTGTCTGGCATCGATCTCGTTCTGCTCAGCCGTGACGATGTTGGGGAACGCTGGTGAGGTGGCAATCGCGCCGAGCTCACCGTTGACGTTGGTCTTGACGACGACGGTAGCGACCCCGGGCACCGCCTCGGCGATCAGCACCTTGGCACCGTCCGAGACCTTGTTGAGCGCCGCCGCCTGCGACTGGGGAGACTGCTCGGCAATGGACTGCACCTTGGCTTGGATGGTGTTGAGGTAGAGCCCCCACACCCACGCCGCCAAAGGTGGCACGATCATGAGAGCCAGCTGGAAGATCAGGCTGAGATCATCTTCCGATATGTCGGTGTAGCGAAGGATCAGCGCCGAGAACGGGCCCCCGGCAGCCAGCAGGATGCGCAGCCCGTCAGTGACGCGTTCCCTTGTGACATTCACGGCGCATCCCCCTACTTGCCCTTCTTGCCGTAGTTGGTCTTCTCGCTCTTGTTGGAGAGACCACCAATCTGCGCACTCTCGATCGGCTGCGAACCGGCAGCGGGCATTGGCTTGGTGATGGACCCCTTGGTCATCTTAACGGATGCGGTCTTCTTCATGACTTGTCCTTTCCCTCTTTCTTACGCTCAGCCGTCTGTTCTACTCGGCCTTGCAGATTGCCTTCGGCCAACCCAGCGCGGCGGGCCAGTGCTTCAGTACGTGTCGCCAGCGAGTTGGTCAGCGTGTGCACCTCCTTAATCTTGAAGGTGTTCCAGATCGACACGCCAGCAGCAATCACAGCTGCAGCCTTGAGTGCCCAAGAAGCGATGTCGCCGGCAAGGTCTTCCATGTGACCATCCCTACGGCAGGTTGAGTTTGTTGTCGCCGCCGTGCTCGTCAAAATACGTGACGAGGTTCATCGGGTCCATACCGGCCAGCTTTTCCAGATTGGGTGTGAAGGTGTCGCCCTCCCACGTCCCGCCCTCCTGATCGGCAAGCAGCGCCCGAATGAGATCGTCCTGGCTGTCGTCGCGCTCCACGGTAACCCCCGGGGTTAGTAGTTATAGACGCCACGTGTCTGATCGATGAAGGACTGGGTCCGCTTGTCGGTCGGCAGGCCCATGCTCTCCGGGCTCTGCTTGCCCGCCTTGGTGCGGACGTTGAGGGCGCGCAGAAGATCCTCGCGCTTGATGCGCTGTGCGTCCGGCAAGCCGGCATTGCGCTGCTGGATCATGCGCCACTGGCTCTCTCGTTCGGCCGGGCCAGACTGGGCCCAGTGGTCGATGATCTCCTTGCGCTCGCGACCGTAGACGGTGATCGCCCGCTGCACGGTGCGGCGCTGCTCCATCTGCTCGCTCTCGCGCTTGGGCCTGAAGCCGGCCAGCGCACCGATCGCTTCGCCCACACCGTAGGGCTCGCGCATCTGCGCACCGCGCTGGTTCTGCATGCCCTCGGGCGTCGAGCGCTGGATGGCATCGATGATGTCGGCCACTGCCCTCACTGGGACGCCGAGTTTGAAAGCCTCCATCGCCTTCTTGTTGCCGACCTCGGTGGCACCATCGAAGTAGGCACGCATCGCCTCCGAGCCCTTCTGGGCAGCGCCGATCATCTCGGCCGTCCAGCTGCCGCCCGCGCCGGCGACGATGCCGAACGCCGACTTCTGCAGGTCCTGCACCTTGGTCGAGCCGGGCGAGCCGTAGACCAGCATGCCGTTCTGGGCGAGGCGACCCGACACGTCCCACGGCAGGAGCCGCAGGATGCCGTGGCTGATCAACTCGCCACCGGTTGGGCCGACCGCATCGGCCAGTTTCTTGCGGCCGTAATCCTCCACGTCGTCCCAGTTGAACGGCACGATGCCGAGGATGTGCAGGGCGTTGATCGGGATCGAGAACGGCTCGGTCGGCATGCCCATCACACCGGCCGCCAAGCCCTGCATCGCCAGCATCATGCCGAACTGGCGAGCCCGCATGACCTGTTCCGCGGTCGGCTTCTTGCCTGACGCCAGCGCCTTGACGGCACCGAGCGAGCCGGTGATGGCACGGATGTAGTTGGCGGCGATGCGCTGCGGGTACTTCTTGAACTGCAGCGCCAGCTTGAACACCGGGTTGCGATTGAAGAGTTCGGGCGCGTTGAAGTTGGCGTACTGACCATGCGCCTCGTAGACGATGTCGCGCGCATACTTGGTCGCCTCCTCGACGGACCGTCCGGCCCGGCGCTCCAAGCGATAGGCCGCCGTCGCCGTGACGAAGCGCGAGAGGTTCTCGACCGAGGTGTTGAGACCCTGGAACAAGTTGGTCAGGTAGTCGCCCACCTGATCGATACGACCTTGGGACTGCAGCATGAGCAGGCGCTGGTACTCGACGCCGGCCGTCGCCTCGAACAGACCCAGCTTCGTCAAGTGGTTATAAAGTCCGAGGAGCTCGCTCTCGTCGTTCTTGCCACGGATCGCGTTGAGGAACTTCTGCTGGTAGTTGGTGTAGTCACGCTGGCCGCGCGCTGCCTTGAGGAAGTCGCGTGCGCCGTAGCCGGCGAACTTGAACGCGCCGTACATGCCGTAGGCGGTCCTGATCTCGCGGGCGATGGCAGCGGCCGAGTGCTTGCCCGCCATCAGTGGACCGGCAATCAGCGTGGGCTCGGTCGCGTTGATGGCGAAGTAGCCCAGCCCCATCAGCTTGTCGAACATCGTGAACTTCAGGATGCGGTCGACCGCCCGGCTGAACGTCGTCTCGACCATCGACTGCGTCGGCTCGTGCAGGCGCTCCAGCAATTCGTTGGCAACTCGGGTGCGCGCCTGATGTCCCTTGGCATCGTGCTGATCGTCGACGTAGTCGCGCAGCGCCTTGGTCTTCTCGTCGATCTGCGTCATGTGCTTCATCTTGGCGAGGTAACCCGCAGTGCTGCCCGAGTAGTCAGCCATGTTGCGGATCACATCGCGCGACGAACCCTTGACGTAGTTGCGGGTGGTGAAGCGGGCACGCACGCCGCGCCGCATCACCGACTTGGCGGCAGCCGTGGTGAGCGCATGCTTGAGCGCACGCTGGTCAGCGTCGGACTGGGCACGGTAGGAGCGCGAGCCCTCAAAGCGGTCGATCACCCGCTGCATCTGCTGGGAGACGTACTGCTCGTTCTCCTTGCCCGTGCCCTTACGCACGTCTTCCGGCTCGCTGTTGATGTCGAGCACCCCGGCGTGCTTGGCCTTCCAGTCGTTGATGCTGGCCTGTGCCTCAGCCTCGGTAGCGTGGTACTCGAGGATGCGGTTCTGCATCTTCACTTCGTACTTCTTGACGTAGGGCTTGCCCTTCTTCGCGCCCTCCTCGATCTCCTTCTTGGTCAGCCTGCGGTTGCGCGGCTCTGGATTGCCCCTGAGCTCGGCCAGTTCGCGGTCCACTTCCAACTCGCGCGGCGTGTACTCCATCACCCGCTCGCCGGTGCGCGTGTCGATCCACACCTCGCCGCCACCGATCTGGGCAATGCCATACTTGTCGCTCATATCCCGGATGGCGTCGCGCGCAGCATCGATGTCGTCGAACAGGAAGGTGCCATCGTCGATCGGCCGCTTGGTCTGCCAATGGATCTTCTCCGGGTAGCGGGTCGCATCATCAGGCTTGATACGGAACACGCCGTGCACGGCGTAGTCACCATGCCGGGTCAGCGGGAAGTACGGCCCCTCGATCCGCTTGAGCGCATCCTCGTTGCGCAGGTCGGCGATCTGCTCGCGGATTTTAGGATTGGACAAGTCGATGCCGTAGTCGGTCTTGAGCTTCTCCCGCTCGGCCTTGCGGAAGTCGCGCAAGTCAGCATCTGACATCGGCTTGGGGAAGATGTAGGCGATCATGCGGTTGAGCGCGGCATCGTGCTGCGACGTCGGCAGGTTCTCGGGCAGCACGTCGGACCGCTCCAGCGTGTGCTTGATGATCACCTCACGGATTTGGTTCTCGCGCTCGGCAAAGTACTTGTGCGCGTCGTCACGGATCGACGCGGCGGTGACCTTCTGCCGACGTCCCTTGTCGTCCTTGATCTCAGCCTCGGTGCCCGCCAGCTGGTTCCAGCGATGCTGCAAGTCGGCGTGCTGCTGGCGCACCTGCTCGTCGGCCAGCGAGTGCTGATCGATGTGCCGGTTCTTGTCAGTGAACAACGGTGCGTCGACATAGGCCGAGTGCATCGTCTCGTCGATCATCAGGTCCTCAAACTCCTTGCGCCGCGTCGGGGCCAGGGCGTTGAGGAACTGATTGATCTTGAGCAGGATCGGCTGATCCTCTTCCTGCAGGATGCGTTGCCGTTCGCGGAAGATCATCGATGCCACGTCGAGCACGTCGCTGGTCTTCTCGCGGAAGGCAGGCTCGGCGCGCGTCGTCAGGTCGTACGTCGAGTGGATCGACAGGCCGAGGCCACGGTCGCGCTGCAGGTTGTCTCGCGTGTTCTTGATCTTCTCCAACGCTGCCGGACCGGCATCCTTGACTGCATCGGCAAAGCGGCTGGCGAGCGGCGGCATGGCGCGGTTGCCCATCCTCGGGCGGCGACCTTGCTGGCGTAGGCTCTCGACGCTGCGAGTGACCAGTTTCTCAGCGTGGCCCAGCACCTCGGACTGGTCATAGAACAGCGCATCGAGCGCGGTGTCGGCATCCTTCTGGGTGCCCATGACGCGCTGCCACACATCGCGGATCACCCGGTAGAGGCCGTTGAGCGCGGTGCGCACGCCCCGGATCGGACTAACCCCGGGAGTTGGAATGCGGTTCAGGAACTGACGAAACTTCTCATTTGAAATCGCCTCGGCCAGAAACTCGCTGTTGTCCTTGAGCCCGTAGAGATCACGGTGCCCAATGTTCATGTTGGTGCGCTTGGCGTAGGCACGGGCGCGACCGAGCAGCTGGTTCACCTCCTCGGTGAAAGCGGCATCGTTATCCAGCAGGTGCTCGGTAGCAGCATGCACCGCCTCATGCACCGCACCCTGCGCGTACGACTGGGCATCGGTGTCGTTGACCAACACGATACGATCGTGGTCGGTCTGGTAGTACATCTGCCCATTGGTGACAGAGGTGGTCGTGTGGATCGTCGGCACGGCAACCAGAACGTTGGCCAGCTTGTCGAGGAACTGGGGCGTGACGAAGCGCGAGACCGCAGCCTGTCCAGTGGAGATCAGGTTCTTCACCCGGTCCATCGTCTCGGCCGCATGCTCGGGCATGCTGATCAGCGGGCTCTCGGGATTGCTCTCGTCCAGTTCGGTGCGCGCGTTGGCGATCTCGCGGGCAACCTCCTTGATCGACTGCGGCTCGTGCCCATAGATCGGCGAGGCACGGCGGTTGCCGTTGTGCTTGGTCAGCACCGCCTCAGCTTTGGCAACCAGTTCCTCCAACTTGGCACGGCGTACCGGATCGTTGACCCCGCGCGCCTGTTCGAGCATGGCGCGCAGCCGGTCGATCTGCGTGGCCCTGGCACGCTCGACCGCTTCGTCCTCTTCACGCTGGCGGCGGCCTTCCTCCATTGCCGCTTCCTCGATCGACAACTGATCCATCGGGTCGGCCGCGTTAGCGTCGTAGACGTTACTCATCGCCACGTTGTCGAGGCGGTTCACGAACTCGCCTTCCTGATCGACGGTCTCCGATGGCGTCTGGTTGAACTTCTCGGTGGCGAGATCACTACGCAGCTTGATGAGCTCCAGCATCGACTGGAAGTCACGGTTCAGCCACGACGTGAGGTAGAGGCCGGCGCTCTCGGTCGCCTTGTCCATGCGGCGCATGTAGACCTGCATCTCTCTCGCGGACTCAGCCGTCTTGCTCATCGTTGACATAATGTCAGGCTGGCGGAAGCGGCTCTCGGCGGTGCCAGCGCGGATACGTTTCATATCCTCGTTGACCTTAAAGAGCTCGATCATCGTCTTGAACATGTTGACGCGATCACCGACCGCCTTGCCGACGGTGATGCGCATGCGGCGCGATGGAACGCCCTTGTCGTTGATATAGTCCTCGATTGACGCCGACGGCATAGAGAAGAAGATCGAGCGACCCTTGATGCCCATCCGCTCCTTGGCGGCAGTGAGCATCTGGCCAGTCTCCTTGAGCATGTCATCGATCACCGGCTGCAGCTGGTTCACCGCTGCCAGTTGTTCGCCCTTGGCCTGCCAGTACGCATCGACGCGCTTCATGTGCGCAGCCTCGATATCGCGGAAGCGATCAATCGTATCGTCGTGCAGGCGGTTACGCGCGCTCGCCCGGCGCTCAAGGATCTTGGGCGTCTTGGGATACTCGGAGGCAAGCGCACGCCACGCCTTCGGATGGGGCGTGCCGTCCGGCAGGAGCTCGGGATGGCGTTCGTCGCGGGTGAAGCCGCGCGCCTTCTGCAGCAGGGCTACGAACTCAGCCTTACCACCGAGCTTGTTCATCACCTTGTTGAACGCGTAGTCGATCACGCGCTCGCGGGCGACATAGCGCTTCTCACGCGTCTTGGTAGTCGACGCCTTGTTGGCCTCGCGATCGATCGCATCCTCGACTTCTTGGATGACGATCTGCGGTAGCGCCTCTCGCGACGGCTGTTGCTCCGATACACGGCGCTGGCGCTTGCCACGTCCCTCAAGGCGCTCACGCAAGAGAGGGATGCGCTCAGCAGCGGCAGCGCGTGCCTCGGTCTCCGACATGCCCTGCTTCATCAGGGTGTCAGCCAGAATGTTACGTGCCTCTTCGCGGCGAGCCGTCAACTCGTGCCGCTTGGTCAGGCGTTCCTGCGCCTTCTCTTGTAGCTCTGGAATTTTGGCACGGCTGACGATCGTCGCGGAGCGCTCCTCCTGCTCCAGCTTCTCGACGTCCTCTCGGCCCTTGGTGGTCTCGAGGAGCTTGCGACCGCGCAGGCGGTTGGACGCCGACTGCCGCTTGGTGTCGGGCGTCACGTCGCGCGTGCGCAGCTTGAGCGTCTGCGCCGCCTTGATGTAGGGCGTGCCCTCGGCCAGCCAGTTGAAACTTTCCGCTTTCTCCTTGTCGCCGAGCTCGTTGTATTTTTCCTGCAGCCACAGCGGGAACGGATAGAGCGGATCGCCCGCCGCCTTGCGGGCAGCATTCATCTCGTTCATGCGGTCGAGCGTGTTCTTGACGAAGCCCATCTGGAAGAACTGCCGCGCCGGCATGCCACGGCGCTCGGCCAGATCGTCGAGGTGATCCTTGTAGGACGGTGGTCCCATGCGTGGCGGCGTGGGGGCAGGGCGGTCAGTCGGCGTCGCCTGCTTGACTGGTACCGTCTCAGGCATGCCCTTGAACGGCCGCTCCTTGAACGGCCGACGCTGCGGCGTCGCGCGCCGCGCATCCTCCTCCGTCGTCGGCTGCTGACCCAGCATGCCGATCAGGCGCTCTCGCACATTGAGCGGCGCACCCATGATGCGGGCCCGCAATTCGCGATAGCGCTCGACACTCGGCGCACGGACGTAGCGGCGGATGTCGTCGGACAGCACCTGCAGTCGTGCACGCGGGCCCCGGGCTAGCTGCCGCAGGTTCTCCTCCTGCAACGTTGCCTCTTCCGACTTGGCGGACACACGACGCGCTGCCTCGGCCAGCACCTCGCCAGTGCCTTCACGCGCACCCAGCGGCGTAGCGGCGAACGGTCCGGTTCGCTCGGTCTGGGTTGTCGCCTGCTCGCGCTCGCGTGCCTCGGCTGCCGCCGCCTCGACCCGGCGACGAGTTTCAGTCTTGGCCTCCTCGATCAGCTGGGCATCGGACTTGCGTGGCGCTTCCTCGCGCTTCTTCATCTCGGCCTTGCGCTCGGCCCGGCGCTTGTCACGGCCGGGTGCAGGTTTCTCTTCCTCGGCAGCGACAATGGCGTCGTACTGCGCCTGCTCCTCGGGCGTCAGCGCTTCGGCTGGGGGAGCCACGCGCGGCTCATCGGCAACCAGCGCCTGGGCGGCGATCTCGCTCTCGGTGGCAGGTTCGGTGCCGGTGATCCTCTCGTACTGGGCCTGCTCCTCGGGCGTGAGCGGCGCGACCTCGGCAGTGGCGGCTGGCGGCGCGTCGGCAGTGGCAGGCACACCCTCCTCGATGAGGTCGCCGTAGGTCGGCGGCGTGCCGGGACCGTAGTTGACGGGAGCCAGCCCGGGGCGTGGGTCAGTCTCGGCGTCGAAGTAGAGCTTGGGATGAAACTGACCCGCCTTCGGTCCTTCGAGCAGACGGATGCCCCAGCGACCTACGGCAGGATCGAACGCGACCTCGCGCTTGGGTCCACCCTCGATCGACATGAAGCGCAGCGGCTTGTCGTCGAAAGTCGCCGGGTCGACGTAGAACTGGGTGGGCGTAACCCCGGGGGTTAGGGGGGCCTGCTGCTCGGTGGCAGCAGCAGGCCCGGCCTCGGTGGGTGTGGGAACCGGGGCGTTGGGGTCCGCCACCGTGCCAGCAGCGGCCGGGTCCGTCACTACCCCGGGTGGGGTAGCAGCCTGTGTTTGTTCTGTGACCGGCGTCGCCGCCGCTATCCGTTCGTTGGTCACGTATTCGCTGGTGCCGTCGTCCCAGCGTACGTCGACACCGTTGCCCCGGGGGGTGACGATCGATCCTTCCTTGCCGTCGAGTTGGATGCGCGTTCCCTGGCCAGCCGCGCCCGCTGGAGGGGGTCCAGCCGTGGGAGTGGGCGCAAGGCCCGTCGGCGGCGGAACCTGCCCAGCGGGCCCCGCAGCCCCGCCCGGAGGGGGTGGGGGCTGGAAGGGGCCGAGCATGTTCTCCGGGCCGTACTGCTCGCCGACCGGTGGGGCGTTGGGCTGCAGCGCCTGCTGCGGGGGCGGTGGGGGCGCGGGGGCCGTCTGCTCCTTGGCTACCCCCGCCACGTCGGTGTTGAGCGCCGTGGCTGGCCGGTGACCGCGGCGAGCGGCCGACAGGCCCGCCACGCCGGGAGCCATGGCCACGCCGGTCTCGAACCCCGAGCTAAGGATTTCTGCCACGTCCACGTCGGGCTGCACGCCCATCTTGACCTTGGCGCGCTGCTGGGTGGTCTCCGACGCCAGCCCCTCGGCCACACCGCCCGCAGCACCCTCAACGGCACCAACGCCGGCACGGCCAAGGAACCGCTTTTGCAGGAAGCCGACAAGCTCCTGCTTAGCCGGTGCCATGGCGCGCACCACCGTGCCGAACTCGGCAGCGTTGGCCGCCGCATTGATCGCCACGTCCCAGACATCGACGCTGTCCTTGAACAGCTTGTTGCGCGCCGCCGCCTCGTCGCCGTTGAACTCGCGCATCGCCGCCCGAAACGGCTCGAACTTGAGCAGTTCCTCCTTGGGCGTCTGATCGGTGTAGTCGCGCACCTGGGCCAGCGCATCGCTGGCACCCTGCGCGCCGAACAACGCCAGCCCAGCGGGGCCACCACCGCCTGTCATCGCGCCAACCGCGATCGACGGCACCAGCCCGGTAAGGTCGGAGATGGCTGTGGCGACCGGCTGGTTCATCGCGCTGCGGTCACCCGGCTGGGTCGGCATCCACTTGTTGGTGGCAATGGCCTGACCAGCCGGCGAGATAAGTTCCTTGTTGACGTACTCCTGAGCGCCGCCGACCGCACGGTCGACCGCAGCGGCATTGCCGTTGGGATCGTCGCTCAGGTTGCGGAACATCTGGGTCGGGATGCGCGCGAAGGACAGCGCGCCCTCGCCGACCTGCAAGGCTGTGTCGACGGCGGCACGGCCCAGTGACCTGTTCGCCGTATCCGGGGCCGGTTTCTCTAGGGGGTCCTTGAGGCCGACGAGGAAATTGGGATCGGCGAAATCATTGGGCATTACCGGAACCTCTGGATGAGCTCCTCGACTGGCTTGGCAGCGCGCTGGAACACGTTGGGCTCAACTGGCTTAGCCTGCTCTGCCATCACCTTGCGCGCGGTGTTGTAGCCGACCACGCGCGCCTGCACGAGACGCTGATAGGTCGGATCATCAACACGCAGCTGCTGAGGCCCGACCTGCAGGACCCACATGTTCCGGTTGGGATCGCGGCCGAGCACTTGGTAGTTGGTCGCCCCCTTGCCGCGCAGGCCATTCCTGCCGGGTGCATCGGGGTTGCCCTTGCGCATCTCGCCCGTGTCGGGGTCCATCCATTCAGCCCTGAGCTCGGCCGGTGAACCGACCGCCAGCGCCATGCGCAGCGCCATGTCATTGGACAGCGACGGGTTCGCCATCGCGATGTTGGTCACGGCATCGCGCAACTCGATCGGCTTGAGCGTCGACAAGGGCGAGGTCTGGTAGGTGTAGGTCAAGCTGTTCTTGATGGCAGGATTGTTCATGTCGTACTGGCGCGGCTTGCCCGTCGCCGGGTCGACGTCCTGCGTGCTGATGCCAGCCGTGTACTTCTGGATCATCGGGCCGATGTAGGTCGACACAACCTCGGCAGTCTTCTGGCGTTTCTCCGGGTCTTGGAACGGAGCATTGGCAGTGCGCAGCTGGTCGGCCCGCATCTTGTCGGCCTCGCGCTGCATGCCCGAGTTCTTGTCTTTGATCTCGCGCATGATCCGCCCCTCGGTGGCGTTCAGTTGCGTGATCAGCGCCCGCTGCTCCTTGGGGCTCGCCTTGGGGATCAGCTTGCGCAGTTCGTTGATCTCCCTGATCCGCTCGTCCGCCTTGGGGTCGACCAGCTGCGGCGCGAAGCTGGGCTCACCGCGCAGCGTGTCGATCTTGTTCTTGGCGAACGCATCCGCCTCGTTCCGGAGCGACGTCTGAAACTCCTGCTCATCGTCGAACGCAGGCGCGGCCTGACTAACTCCCGGGGTTAGCGGAGGCGCTGTCGGTTGCAGGGCCTGAGGCGGTGCCTGCGGTCGCTCGAGCTGGTTGACGCCGGGCTGGCCCTGAATGAGATGCAGAGGAGCCTGTGGTTGCGCCGGCTGGACTGGTGCCTGGGCAGGCGGTGCCTCGCCCCAGTTCATCGGCTGCAGGTACGGGTTGGCCTCAGTGTCGATCGCGACATCAGTCATCGGGGATCTCCGCAGCCTCGTTGACGATGCCGCCATCGTCGCTGCCCTGCTGGTTCACGACCACCGTCGTCGGCTGGGGAGCACCGCCGCCCAGAGCCGCTAGACGCTGCGAGATTTCACTCGCCGCCGAGGACGGACCGGCAGCACCACCGCCACCACCACCCAAGCCCTTCTTGATCCGCATCTCCTGCAGGGTGAGGTTGTTACGCTTGATCTGGTTCGACAGCTGGCGGCCTTCGGCATTGCGGTCAGGCTTGGTGAGCGCCGACGCCGAAGCCTGCAGTGCCTGCCACAGCAGCGTGCCATCGGCTAGCCCGGTGACCATGGCAAGGATTTGCTGCGGTGTGACTGGCTGTTGCCCCGTCACCTCGCCTGCTCCGTTGGTTGCCACGATAGACTTGCCGTCCGGACCAACCGCGAAGGTGAGACCGTCAGGCAGATAATTGGCACCCTTCACGACGCTATTCAGCGCAGCGCCATAGTTACCCTGCTTGAGTTGATCGCCAGCAACGCGACCGTGCGCCGCCGCCTCGATCGACGCCGCCTGGATCAGGCCGTACGCCATCATGTTGGCCTGCTGGATGCGGCCCTGCTTGAGCAGCATTTTGTAGTCGCTCATCATGCCGGCGAGCATCGCCTCACCCGGCGAGAATTTGCCGCCTTGGCTGTTCTTGTCGACATAGGCTTGGAACGTCGGCCGCGAGATCGTGCCCTGGCCGACGGGCGGCGGCTCACCGTTGGGGCCGCTTTTAGCCACCGACGCTGCGGCACCCAGCACCTGCTGGATTTCCTGCGGGCTATAGGCCCGCCCACCAGCATCGACGGCGCGCTTGTTGCCCGGATCGTTGGCGTCGGCCACGGGGTCATACGCCTTGGTGCGCGACTGGTCGCCCAGCCCGCCCCTCATCGCGGGCGGCGGGGCAGCGTTCAGCGCTTGCTGCACCGGCTTGGGCGCAGTGCTCGGTGCATTGACGCCGGCCGATCCGGTGGGCGGCGGTGCCGCGCTGGCAGTGCCGGTCGGACCACTCTGGCTGGTGTTCGGCGGGCCGTTGCTGGTCGCCGGTACCGCAGCACCATTGGTCGCGACAGCAACAGGAGCCGGCGTCTGGTTGGGCTGGCGGACGTTGCCGGTCGGCCGGTCACCCTGCGCCTGCGCCGTGTTCGGTCCCGGCACCGGAGTGGGCGGCAGCTGCGGCGCGGCGGGCTGCGGCTGATCGTTGGGCACGCCGGGGTACGGACCCTGCGGCGGCGACCCTTCTGGCGTGCCACCGGTCTCGTTGATCTGGCGGCGCGCAGTCGGCGTGGTGTCGGCACCCGGTGCAGCAGGCGCTTCACGCGGGATCGCAGCCGGGCCCATCGGCGGCGTGAAGGTGCCGGTGTTGACCGCACCGAGGTTGACGCTGGGCACGGTCACGTCCGGCATCGCCGGCATGCTAGGCGCACCGTAGGTGCGGGTCTTGCCGATCTCCTCGCGCAGCCCTGCCGCCTTCGCCTCGCGCGCCCTCAACTCCTCGTCGGTCAACTGCTCGGTCAGGCCGGGCTCGGCCTGATTGACCTCACGGCGCAGCTGCTTGCGGCGCGTAGTCATGGCACCGACCAAGGGATCGGGCTTCATCCAGTCCGTCGCGCGCTCAAGGCGCGAACGCGGAGCCGGTGGCGCGGGACCGGTATCCATCGCCGCCCCTTGGGTCTGGTCAGCAGCGATGGTGCGCGCATCCTCCTGAGCCTGCGTGCGATCACGCACCCCTTGGCTGTAGTACTCCGACGAAGCGCCGGGGACGGTCCACGGCTCGTCGGTCTCGCGATTGATCTTCTCGCCCGCGTTGCGCTCATCGAGTTGCCGGTTGCCCTCTGACCGGAAGTCGGGCTGCGGCAACGCGGGGCCACCGATGTCGTTGGTCTCGCCCGGCATTCCCACTTGACGGTTGATCAGCGAGCGCACGATCAGGTCGGGATCGTCCGGGTCGTCGACCATGCCGCCGTCAGCGAACTTCTGGGTATAGTAGCGGCCATTCTGTTTCTCGAGCCCGTAGCCCTGCAGTCGGTCGGTCTCGATCGCCTTGTCGAACGTCGGATGCGCGCGGCCCTTCAACTGCATGCCGGTGGTCGGATCGCGGCTTGCCATGTGGCCGTCGGGTCCGCGCTTAATGCCGGCCAGCCGAGCAGTGCGGTAGTCGTAGTCGTCGCCTTCTGGGTCGAACGGCGGCATCAGGTCGGTGTTCTCATCCTCGACCATGCCGCCCTCAGCAAAGCGCGGCGTACGCATTGGCATGCGCGGCATCACGGGTGCCAGCGCACTCGTCGGCATCTTGCCTGACGGTGGCCCGAGGATCAGCGCCGACTGGTCGGTGGTGCCCGGCATTGCCGTACTGGCGGTGGTCGGCAGCTGGTAGCCGTTGGCTGGCGCGGTCGGACGACCGGCAGCGATCGTCGCCGCACGCGCCTGATCACGCTCCTCGACGTCTTGGTTCTCACGGCGCGCGACCTTGTACATCTCCTCGGCGTAGTTGCGCTGAGGGTCCCACACGAGATCGCGTGACGCCTTGGCGGCAGCGAGCCCTTCAAAGATTTCGTTGCGGAGTGTCATGCTGCCATCGCCCCCTCAGACTGGAACGTCGGCGAGATCGCCATCGCCTTGGCGGGCGCGGGCCCAGTGCTCGGCTCGGCGGTGCGCGCTGCCATCTCCTTGCGCGCCTTCTCGATCATGCCTTGCATGTACTTCTCGCCGAACCACGCCGTCACATCCTTGGGCATGACGAACTCGCCGACGTTGACCTGCGCGGTCACATCGTCGGTCGCAGCACCGCCAGACGGCGACGCCTCGGGCGGCACCACGTTGGGGTTGTCGCCCGCCATCTCGGCCACCATGCCGTTGTCGTTAACCCCGGGGGTTACGGCCTCGCCATTCTCGTCCCAGTCCCACAGCTGCTCGGGATCATCCTCCACCATGCCGCCCTCGGCGAAGTAGCTCTGCGTGCTGCCGGTGCGCGTGATGCCACCGCCGCCAGTCGCTCCACCGAGAGCGCCGCCCGCCATCTTACCCAGGCTCGAGCCCATCATGCCGCCGACCGGTCCGCCGTAGATGCTGCCGACCACGCCACCCAGAATGCCGAGCCCGGTGCCGACCATAGAGCCGATGCCCGACGAGCTCCCCTGCGCCCGCTGCGCCTCAGCCTCACGTGCCCGTTGCGCGGCGTCGTTCTGCTGCATGCCGAGCGAGGTCTGCTGCAAGAGGGAATTTTTCCATTCCTGCAACGCCGCATCTCCCGCGCCAACCCAGCCTGTCGGCTCGGTCAGT
>Ga0193716_1001229_pt1 | contig 15075 bp, 12 predicted proteins | sample U2c1metaG_FD_145901 | JGI IMG/M metagenome (GOLD analysis project Ga0193716, IMG submission 145901) | Soil microbial communities from a riparian zone of the East river system, Colorado, United States - U2c1 | ecosystem: Environmental > Terrestrial > Soil > Riparian zone | place: USA: East River...
AACGAGACCTGGTACAAGACCATCAACCAGGAGCTCGATCTCGTCTTCCTGATGACGCGCGCGGTGTGGCCCGAGCTGGTCAAGTCCAGTGGCGCGATCGTCAATGTCGCGTCGCTGTCCGCCTGGGCCGGCATCGAACTGCTGCCCGGCCTTGCCCATTCGGCCGCCAAGGGCGGCGTACTGTCGATGACGCGCGAACTGGCGATGGAAGGGCGCAAGCACGGCATCCGCGCCAATTCGGTATCGCCGGGCACGATCGAAACCAACCAGACCCGCTTCATTCTCGACGATCCCGAATGGTGCCGGATCCAGCTTGGCCGCGCGATGATCAATCGGATGGGCCAGCCGGAAGAAGTCGCCAGCGTCGTGGCTTTCCTGGCCAGCGACGACGCCTCCTACGTCACCGGCGCCGATATCGCCGTCGATGGCGGTGTGCGGGCCTGGTAACCCGCAAGGCTGGTCCGAAACCAAGTAAGGAGGAGAGGCAGATGGTCGCTGATCACTGGGTGCTGGAGCGCTTTCGCGCCGTCGACCGCAAGGACATCGACGGATTCATCAACATGCTGACCGACGACCACAAATTCGTGTTCGGCGGACGCCCGCCGGTGATCGGCAAGGACGATGCCCGTGCGGTCGTACTTCATTTCTGGTCGCTGATCGGTCGTCTGCGCCACAATATCTGGCGCGTGACCGAGGCGGGCGAGTTCATCTTCGTCGAGGCCAACGTCGATTACGAACGCCTCGACGGCAAGGTCGTCACCGTTCCGTGCTGCGACGTGATCCGCACGCGCGGCGACAAGTTGTGCGAGCAATATGCCTATCTCGATCAGTCGCCTGTCTGGGCCGAGGTGATCGAGGGGAATCGCACCTGGGACGATGCCAAACAGGAAATCGAGGGGCTTCAGATCGCCTGAAGGAAGCGTCCGATGAACGATCATACGCGATCATCGCGGGACTGGAGCTGCTACACCGCCACGCCCGCCGAAAGCCTGGCCCTGTTCGAAGCTTCGCGCGGCTGCCCGGTCGCGCACAGCGACGAGCATGACGGCTTCGCTCTGCTGCTCGACTATGCGGCGGTGCGCAAGGCGATGGCCGATCATCGCCGCTTCTCGTCCGAACCGCAGGTGCTGCGGCCAATGTTGCCGCGCAAACCGATCCCCGCGCTCGAGATGGACCCGCCACGCCACAGCGCATGGCGCGCCATCTTCAGCCAGGCGCTGCCGCCGGGTACGCCCGAGCGCATGGCGCCGTTCATCCGCGCCGACATCCGGAGCCATCTCGCCCGCATCGCGCCGGCGGGGTGCTGCGACATCGTGGCCGAGCTGTGCGAGCCGGTCCCGGCCGAGACGATCTGCCACCTCGTCGGAATCGACCAGAACCTTGTGCCGGGCGTTCGCCGCACCGCCATCGCCATGTTCGCAGCGCAGGGCGATCCGGACCTGTTCGGAATCCGGCAGGCCGAATTCGGCGCCGTGACCGTCGCTCAGGTCCACGACCGTCGCGCCAACCCGCGCGATGACTTCATGACCGCGCTCAGCACGATGGAGGTCGAGGGTCGCAAGCTCGACGATGCGGATTATGTAGGGCTCCTCGCGGCCTTCCTGGGGGCGGGGCATCATTCCACCACATCGGCGATGGCGAGCCTGATCTGGGCTGTCTTCTCCGATGCCGGAATTCGCGATCGTATCGCCGCCGACCCCACCCTGATCGAGCGCGCGGTCGAGGAGACGTTGCGCCTCTATCCGCCTTTCTACGGCTTCTTCCGGCGCACAACCTGCCCGGTCGAGGTCAACGGCGTCGAGCTCGGCACGGGTGAGGATGTCTATATCGGCTGGGCGGCCGCCAACCGCGATCCCGCCCAGTTCGATGCACCGGCCCGCTTCGATCTCGACCGGCCCAACAGCCGCCACATGAGTTTCGGCTTCGGCATCCACAGCTGCCCCGGCGCCGGCCTCGCGCGGATGGAGCTGAAGATCCTGCTGGAGGAGCTGCTGACCTGGCTTCCCGATCTCACCATCGTGGAGCCGGTGCCCCCCTTCCGGTTCGGCGGGGGCGATTATGCTTTCCTGCCAAGCCTGCCCGTCCGCTTCACGCCAGGAAAACTCGAGGAGAGATCATGACCGACGCCGACAAGCTCGCCGTGCTCTGGGACGAGCGCGCGATCACCAAGGTGATGCTCAATTTCGGGCGTGCGCTCGATGCGGGAGATTGGCCGCTCTACCGTTCGACCTTCACCGATCATGTGCTGATCGATTTCAAGCGGCTAACCGGCTGCGACGAGATCCGTGTTTCGGCGGACGACTGGACCGACTTTGCGGAACTGATCCTGTCGCCGGTGCGGCGCCATCACACCTATTCCAACTTCCATATCGACGTCGACGGCGATCACGCCCTCGCGCTGGTTTACATGACGGCACGCCACTGGAAGGCGACGGACCTGGGCGTGTCGGAATATAATCAATATGGCTGGTACGACGTCCATTTCGAGCGGCGCGGCGAGCGTTGGCTGATCGCGCGCATCAAGCATGATTTTCAATGGGTGTCCGGCAACAACGCCCTGTTCGACATGAGCGAGCCGAACCTCGCCGCCAGCATGGCGAAGGTATTTTGCGACGAGAACCGCAAGGCGGCGATCGCGGCGCTGGCCCTATGATAGCGAGTTCGACCCAGTCGCCGCGCTACGATTTCCTGCCGATCACGCGGCGGCGTCCGGTACGCTTTCCGGGCGGCAAGCGCCTCGCGGTGATGATCTACGTCAATATCGAGCATGTGCCGTTCGGCACGACCGGCCTCGCCCATGCCATCTATCCCGGCACGCTCGATCTCAGCCCCGACATCCTCAATCACGGCTGGCGCGACTACGGCAACCGCGTCGGGTTGTGGCGGCTGATGGCGGCGATGGACCGCACCGGCTTTCGCGGGACGGTCAACCTCAACAGCGACGTGTGCCGCGAATATCCGGAGATCATCGCGGAAGGGAATGCGCGCGGCTGGGAATGGTGCGTTCAGGGCGACAACAACACCAGCATCTGCACGCGGATGGATCGCGAGGCCGAGCGCGCCTTCATCCGCGACCAGATCGCGATCGTGGAGCAGGCGACCGGCAAGCGACCGCGCGGCTGGATGGGCATGTGCCTCGCCGAGAGCTTCGATTCACCCGATCTGCTGGCCGAGGCCGGTATCGAATATGTGTCCAACTACACGCATGACGAACTGCCGGTACCGCTGCGCACCCGCAGCGGATCGTTGATCACCATACCCTACACGCTGGAGATCAACGACGTGCCGACCATCATGGGCAAGGGCACCACGGCGGCAGCGTTCGCCGAGATGATCCGCGATCAATTCGACGTGCTATATGCCGAGGCCGCCGAGCTGCCACGCGTCATGTCGATGTCGGTGCATCCGTTCATCACCGGCCATCCTTTCCGAATGAAGCACTTCGCGGAGGCGCTCGCCTACATCGCCGGCCACGATGACATCTGGCTGGCCACGGGGGGCGAGATCAACGACTGGTTCCGCACGCACTTTCTCGATGCGCTCCCGGCAGAAGCACCAGAGGTGGCCGCGCATGCGTGAGCCCGGTAGCGGCGCGATGGCGGGGACCGACAATGCCTGACCTGACGATTGTAGCCCGCGACGGCACCGAACATGTCGTGGAGGCGGACGACGGCCTGAGCGTGATGGAGGCGATCCGCGATGCCGGCGTCGACGAGCTCATGGCGATCTGCGGCGGATGCTGCTCGTGCGCGACCTGCCACGTCTATGTCGACGACGCATTCGCCGATCGCCTGCCGTCTATGAGCGAGGATGAGGACGAACTTCTGGATAGTGCCAGCCGGCGCCGGCCGCAGTCGCGTCTTTCCTGTCAGATTCCGTTCGACGATTCACTCGATGGACTGCGCATAACCATCGCACCCGAGGAATGACCGCGCACTACGACATATTGATCGTTGGCGCGGGCCATGCCGGCGCGCAGGCTGCGATCGCGCTGCGCCAGGCCAAGTTCGAAGGCACGATCGCCATCGTCGGCGACGAGCCGGAGATTCCCTACGAGCGCCCTCCGCTGTCCAAGGATTACCTGGCGGGCGACAAGCCGTTCGAGCGCATCCTGATCCGCCCGGGGGCCTTCTGGCCGGAACGCGCCGTGGAGATGCTGACCGGCCGGCGCGTCGTCGCGGTCGATCCGGCGGCGCATACGGCGACGACCGTCGACGGTGCTACGATCGGCTATGGCCGGTTGATCTGGGCAACCGGCGGCAGCCCACGCTCGCTGATCTGCTCGGGCCACAACCTCGTCGGTGTCCACGCGGTCCGCAACCGCGCCGATGTCGATCGTTTGATCGGCGAGCTCGCCACGACCAGCCGCGTGGTCGTGATCGGCGGCGGCTATATCGGGCTGGAGGCGGCCGCCGTGCTGACCAAGCTCGGCAAGCATGTGACCGTGCTCGAGGCGATGGACCGCGTGCTGGCGCGCGTCGCGGGCGAGCCTTTGTCGCGCTTCTACGAAGCCGAGCATCGCGCGCATGGCGTCGAGGTAAGGCTCGGCGTGACGGTCGACTGCATCGAGGAGGCCGACGGCCGCGCGACCGGGGTCCACCTCGCCGACGGCGAAATCCTGCGGTGCGAGATGGTGATCGTCGGCATCGGCATCATTCCCGCGGTCGAGCCCCTGCTCGCCGCCGGTGCGGTCGGCGGCAACGGCGTGCGGGTCGATTCCCAGTGCCGCACCTCGCTGCCTGACATCTTCGCGATCGGCGATTGCGCGCTCCACGCCAACGCCTTCGCCGGCGGCGCCGAAATCCGGCTCGAATCGGTGCAGAATGCCAACGACATGGCCAATGCGCTGGCGAAGACGCTGACCGGCAACCCGACCGACTATCATGCGGTGCCCTGGTTCTGGTCGAACCAATATGATCTGCGCCTGCAGACGGTCGGGCTTTCGACCGGCCATGACGCCGCCGTGCTGCGCGGCGATCCGGCGACGCGCAGCTTCTCGCTCATCTATCTCAAGCAAGGCCGCGTGATCGCGCTCGACTGCGTCAACATGGTGCGCGACTATGTCCAGGGCCGCTCTCTGGTGGTCGAGGGCAAAAGCCCCGATCCGGCGAAACTGGCCGACACCAATGTCGCGCTGAAAGAACTATAAGGGAGGCACAGATGGCGGGATGGCACAGGCGCAAGCCGATCGGGGCGAAGACGGGCACGCGCCTGACGCCGACCCTCTCCTGGCCGCATCTGATGGCGCTCGGCGTGGGTTCGATCGTCGGCACCGGCATCCTGACGCTGATCGGCGTCGGCGCGGATCGCGCGGGCCCCGCCGTCCTGCTCTCCTTCGCCATCGCGGGCGCGATCTGCGCCTGCGCCGCGCTCGCTTATGCCGAAATGGCGACGATGATGCCCGCCGCCGGCAGCGCCTATACCTACAGCTACGCGGTTTTGGGCGAGACGATCGCCTGGGTCGTCGGCTGGAGCCTGATCCTCGAATATAGCCTGGTCGTCTCGACCGTCGCGGTCGGCTGGTCGGGCTATGCCGCGCCGTTGCTGACCGCGGTCGGCTTTCCCAAGGCGCTGACGATGGGGCCCGCGCTCGGCGGTATCGCCAACCTGCCCGCCATCTTCATCATCGCATTGGTGGCGGGCCTGCTGTGCGTCGGCACCAAGGAAAGCGCGCGGCTCAACACGATCCTCGTGCTGATCAAGATCGTGACTTTGGCTTTGTTCGTCGCGGTCGCTTTGCCGGCGTTCAACGCACAGAATCTCCACCCCTTCATGCCGCACGGTTTCGCCAAGATCGTCGAGCCCGACGGCACCGCGCGCGGCGTGATGGCGGCGGCGGCGATCATCTTCTTCGCTTTCTACGGCTTCGACGCGATCTCGACCGCCGCCGAGGAAGCCAAGCGCCCCGAACGCGATCTCGCCATCGCCATCGTCGGATCGATGCTGATCTGCACGTTCATCTACATCATCGTCGCGGCCGCCGCCGTCGGCGCATTGCCTTACACCAAATTCGCCAACAGCCCCGAGCCGCTCGCCTTGATCCTGCGCGAAATGGGCCAGGGGCGCGTCGCGCACATCATCGCGATCGCCGCCGTGATCGCGCTGCCGACCGTCATCCTGGGTTTTCTCTACGGCCAGAGCCGCATCTTCCTCGTGATGGCGCGCGACGGCTTCCTGCCGCCGAAGCTGGCGGCGATCTCGTCGCGCGGCACGCCGGTGCGGATCACCATCCTGACCGCGATCCTCGTCTCGATCATCGCCGGCATATTGCCGATCGATCAGATTGCCGCGCTCGCCAATGCCGGCACGCTGATCGCCTTCATCGCGGTCGCGATCTGCATGATGGTGATGCGCCGCCGCGATCCCGCGATCAAACGCCCGTTCCGCGCGCCGGCGGTGTGGCTGATCGGGCCGGGCGCGGTGCTCGGCTGCCTCTACCTCTTCATCAGCCTGCCCGCGAAGACGCTCATATGGTGTCTGCTGTGGAACGCGATCGGCCTGGCGATCTACGTTGCCTATGGCCGCCATCGCAGCCTGCTCGGTCAGGCGGCGCCACGACTTTGAGCGCGATCCTGATTCTCACGACCGCGCCCACGCAGGAAGAAGCCGCGCGAATCGCCGAAACTCTGGTGACCGAAAAGCTCGCCGCCTGCGTCCAGCTCTCGCCGATCGAAAGCTGGTACCGCTGGGATGGCAAGGTCGAGCGCGCGGCCGAGATCCGCCTGCATATCAAGACCACCGAGGCTGGGGCAGGGGACGTCGAGCGACGCGTTGCTGCCCTCCATTCCTATGCGCTGCCGGAGCTGATACGCATTCCGATCGCTGGTGGATCGCCCGATTATCTTGCCTGGATGGACGAGGAAATCGGGCCGGATTGACCCCTAAAATCGCCGCGTCGCAACATCTGCGGTTCCTTTCTCCGAAACGATCGGTATAGAAAAGGGGCAACCGCGAGGATCAAGATGCGCTCCATCCCCTCGGCCGCTTTAGTTGCGGCCCTGCTGCTGTCCGCTTGCGGCAAGCAGACGCCCCCACCGCCGCCGCCGCCGAAAGTCGGCGTGATCACGGTGCAGATGCAGCCGGTCACGCTGACGACCGAGCTGCCCGGGCGCACGTCGCCCTATGAAAGCTCGGAAGTGCGGCCGCAGGTCGACGGCATCATCACCAAGCGGCTGTTCCGCGAGGGTGAGTTGGTCCGCGCCGGGCAGATACTCTACCAGATCGACCCCGCGCCTTATGTCGCCGCCGCCGCCAATGCGCGCGCCGCGCTGGCGCATGCCAACGCGACCATCGCATCGACCGCCGCGCTTGCGCGCCGCTATGGCGATCTGGTCAAGATCAATGCGATCGCGCGCCAGGATTATGAGAATTCGGTCGCGACCGCCAACCAGGCGAGGGCGGACGTCGGCGCCCAGAAGGCCGCGCTGCAGTCGGCCGAGATCAATCTGCGCCGCACCGCCATCAAGGCGCCGATTTCGGGCCGGATCGGCGCATCGACCTTCACCGTCGGCGCGCTCGTCACGGCGGCGCAGACGCAACCGCTCGCCACGATCCAGCGGCTCGATCCGATCTATGTCGACATCAACCAGTCGAGCGTCGATCTGCTCAAGCTGCGCAAGTCGGTGCTTGCCGGGCAGGTGTCGCGTGACGGCAATGCCGCGCGCGTCGGGCTCACGCTCGAGGACGGCAGCGACTATGGCACCCAGGGCAATTTCCAGTTCTCCGACGTCACCGTCTCGCAGGATACGGGCACGGTTACGGTCCGCGCGATCTTCCCCAATCCGCAGGGGCTGCTGCTGCCGGGCATGTATGTCCGCGCGCATCTGATCGACGGCACGCAGGCACAGGGCGTCCTCGCCCCGCAACAGGCGGTGACGCGCAACGAAAAGGGCAATCCGTCGGCCTATGTCGTCGGCGCGGGCGACAAGCTCGAGATCCGCGAGCTCACGACATCGCGCGCGATCGGCGATGCCTGGCTCGTCACGAGCGGCCTCAAGCCGGGCGACCGGCTGGTGATGGACGGCACGATGATGCTCCAGCCCGGCGCGGCGGTGACGCCGGTGCCGTGGACGCCCCCGCCCGCGCCGTCGAAGGCGGCGATCGCGGCGGCCGGACAGTAAGGCCGCACTGTGGCACGTTTTTTCATCGACCGGCCCATCTTCGCATGGGTGATCGCGATCGTGCTGATGCTCGCGGGCGTGCTCGCGATCCGCACGCTGCCGATCGCGCAATTCCCCGCGATCGCGGCGCCCCAGATTCAGATCAACGCGGTCTATCCGGGCGCCGATGCGCAGACGCTCGAAAATACGACGACCCAGCTGATCGAACAGCAGCTGAAGGGCATCGACAATCTGCGCTATCTGTCGTCGACCAGTTCGTCGGCCGGCAGCGTCGCGATCACGGTCACCTTCGAACAGGGCACCAACCCCGACATCGCGCAGGTCCAGGTCCAGAACAAGCTGCAGGCGGCCTTGCCCTTGCTGCCGCAGGAAGTGCAGCAGCAAGGCGTGCGCGTCACCAAGACCGCCGCCAACTTCCTGGTCGTGGTCAGCCTGAATTCGCCCAACGGCCGCTATTCGACCAGCGACCTGGCCGACATGATCACCTCGCGGCTGGAGGATCCGTTGAGCCGCGTCCAGGGCGTTGGCGACACCCAGATTTTCGGATCGCAATATGCGATGCGGCTGTGGGTCGATCCGCTCAAGCTCAACAATTTCAAGCTCACGATCGCGGACGTCGAAGCGGCGGTGCGCGCGCAGAATGCGCAGGTCTCGGCCGGCCAGATCGGCGGCCTGCCCGCGCCGCGCGAACAGATGCTCAATGCGTCGGTCTCGGTCGCCTCGCGTCTGACCACGCCCGATCAGTTCCGCCAGATCCGGCTCAAGTCCAATCCTGACGGGTCGGTCGTCCGGCTCGGCGACGTTGCCCGCGTCGCGATCGGGCCGGAAACCTACGGCTTCACCGTGCTCTACAACGGCGTCCCCGCCTCGGGCATCGCGATCAAGCTCGCGCCGGGCGCCAACGCGCTCGACACGGTCGATCGGATCAAGGCGCGCGTCGCGCAGCTGCGCAGCACGATCCCGTCCGACGTGAACGTCATCTACCCCTACGATTCGACGCCGTTCGTGCGCCTCTCGATCGAGCAGGTGGTGCACACGCTGATCGAGGCGGTGGTGCTCGTCTTCGTCGTGATGTTCATCTTCCTGCAGAACTGGCGCGCGACGATCATCCCGACGATCGCGGTGCCGGTCGTCCTGCTCGGCACCTTCGCCGTGCTCTACATCGCCGGCTATTCGATCAATACGCTAACCTTGTTCGGCATGGTGCTGGCGATCGGCCTGCTCGTCGACGACGCGATCGTCGTGGTCGAGAATGTCGAGCGCCTGATCGAGACGGAGGGCCTGTCGCCCAAGGAAGCCGCCCGCAAATCGATGGACGAGATCACCGGCGCGCTGGTCGGCATCGCGATGGTGCTGGCGGCGGTGTTCCTGCCGATGGCTTTCTTCGGCGGTTCGACCGGCGTGATCTATCGCCAATTCTCGATCACGATCGTCTCGGCGATGGCGCTCTCGGTGATGGTCGCTTTGATCCTGACGCCCGCGCTCTGCGCGACGATCCTCGAGACGAAGGAGCAGAAGGAACGGAAGGCGAAATCGGAGCTGTTCGGCCGGCTGTTCGGCTGGTTCTTCGACTGGTTCAACCTGCACTTCAATCGCAACGCCGATCGCTACCAGAATAGCGTGCGTTATGTGGAGCATCACCGCGTGCGCGCCTTCGTCGTGTTCGCGATCATCTGCGCCGGGCTGGCCTTCCTGTTCTATCGGCTGCCGACCGGCTTCCTGCCCGACGAGGATCAGGGCTATGCCTTCGCGCTGGTCAATCTGCCGCCGGGCGCGACCGCCGCGCGCACCGATGCCGCGCTGGCCCAGGTGCGCGATCACTTCCTCAAGGATGAAGGCAAGAATGTCGAAGGCGTGTTCACCGTCTCGGGCTTCAGCTTCACCGGCCAGGGGCAAAATGCGGGCCTCGCCTTCGTCCGCCTCAAGGAGTGGAACGACCGCAAGGGCTCGGCCAACAAGTCGATGGCGATTGCGGGCCGCGCGATGGGCGCCTTCTCCAGCTTCCGCGACGGGCTTATCTTCGCGATCATCCCGCCGTCGGTGCAGGAATTGGGCAATGCCACCGGCTTCGATTTCGAGCTGACCGACGTCGCCGGCATCGGCCATGATCGGATGGTCGCCGCGCAGGGGCAATTGCTCGGCATGGCGGCGAAGGATCCGCGCATCGCCGGGCTCCGTCCCAACAGCCTGCCTGACCAGCCGCAGCTCAAGGTCGATGTCGACCAGGACAAGGCGCAGGCGCTCGGCGTGGATATCGCCGATGTCAACAGCACCATCTCGGCCGGGTGGGGTAGCGCCTATATCAACGACTTCATCGATCGCGGCCGCGTCAAACGCGTCTTCGTCCAGGCGGATACGCCCTACCGGATGGCGCCGGACGACCTCGCCTCCTTCTACGTGCGCGGCACCGGCGGCCAGATGGTACCTGCCTCCACTTTGGCCTCGACCCGTTGGCAGGCCGCGCCGGTTCAGTTGAACCGCTATAACGGCGTGCCCGCGATGGAATTGCTGGGCGTACCGGGGCCGGGCCAGAGCTCGGGCACCGCGCTCAAGGCGATGGAGGAATTGCAGGCCAAGCTGCCGCCCGGCACCGGCTTCGAATGGACCGGTCTGTCCTATGAGGAACGGCTGGCCGGCGGGCAGGCCAAGATGCTCTACGGGCTGTCGCTGCTGATCGTCTTCCTGTGCCTCGCCGCCTTGTACGAAAGCTGGTCGGTGCCGGTCTCGGTGATGCTGGTGGTGCCATTGGGCGTGTTCGGCGCGGTGCTTGCGGCGACGCTGACCGGCGTCAACAACAACATCTATTTCCAGGTCGGCCTGATCACCACGATCGGCGTGTCGGCCAAGAACGCTATCCTGATCGTCGAATTCGCCGAGGAACGGATGCGCGAAGGCATGAACGCGTTCGACGCCGCGGTCGCCGCCGCGCGGCTGCGTCTGCGCCCGATCCTGATGACCAGCTTCGCCTTCGTGTTCGGTGTGTTCCCGCTCGCGATCGCCACCGGCGCGGGTTCGGGAGGGCAGAATGCGATCGGCCGTTCGGTGGTCGGCGGCATGCTCGCCGCGACCGTGTTCGGCATCTTCTTCGTACCGATGTTCTTCGTCGCGGTCCGCAGCCTGTTCGCGCGCCGCAACGAGAAGAATGGCGATGGGACGGAGGCCGAGGCATGAAGCGGCTCCTCCCCCTGACGGCCCTGCTGCTCGCCGGCTGCGACCTCGCACCGCACTATAACCGCGCCGGCCTGCCCGCGCCGGCGAGCCTGCCGAGCGGCGGAATTTATCCCGTCGCGGCGACGCCCGCGACGCAGGCGCCCGATCTTGCCTGGCAGGATTTCTTCGTCGATCCCGCGCTGCGCCAGGTGATCGCGACCGGCCTCGCCAACAACCGCGATCTGCGCGTCGCGCTCGCCAATGTCGAACAGGCGCGCGCGCAATATCGCGTCCAGCGCGCCGACCTCTTGCCGACGATCGGTGCCAATGCGGGCGCAACCTATGCGCGCGGGTCGAGCGCGCAGACGGTGCCGGGCGTCGGCCGCACCAGCCATATCTATTCGGTCGATGCCGGCTTCTCGGCGTTCGAGATCGATCTGTTCGGCCGCGTGCGCAACCTGACCAAAGCCGCGCTCGACCAATATCTCGCGACCGAGGAAGGTGCGCGTGCGACCCGGATCACTTTGATTTCCGAGATCGCGTCGGCCTATCTCACCATGGCGGCCGATCAGGACCAGCTCCGCATTTCGCAGAGCACGCTCGAAAGCTTCCGCCAGACGGTCGATCTGACCACTGCCCAGTTCGACCATGGCGTGATCTCGGAACTCGAGGTGCGCCAGGCGCAGACCAATTACGAGCAGGCGCGCTACGACATCGCCGCGCTCCAGACGCAGATCGCGCGCGACCAGAATGCGCTCAACCTGCTCGTCGGCACTACCGTCGCCGCCGACCTGCTGCCGACCGCTCTGGACGACCATGGCTTCACCCTGGCCGATCTTCCCGCGGGGCTGAGCTCGGACGTGCTGCTGCGGCGGCCCGACGTGCTGCAGGCTGAGGACCAATTGAAGGCGCAATATGCCAATATCGGCGCGGGGCGCGCGGCCTTCTTCCCGCAAATCTCGCTGACCGCACTCGCCGGCACGCTCAGCAGCGGGTTGTCGGGCCTGTTCGACCACGGCAATTACACCTACCAGGTGGCGCCGGCCGCTAGCCAGACGATCTTCGATTTCGGCCGCAACGCCGCCAATCTGCGCTACGCCAAGGCCAGCCGCGACGCCGCGCTCGCCACCTACGAGAAAGCGATCCAGACCGCCTTCCGCGAGGTCGCCGACGCGCTCGCCGAACGCGGGACGATCGACGAGCAGCTGACCGCACGCGCCAATCGCGTCGAGGCGGCGGGCACCGCGTACAAATTGTCCGACGCGCGCTATCGCTCGGGCGTCGATCCGTTCCTGACCACCCTGGATTCGCAGCGGACCTTTTACGCGGCGCAGCAGAATCTGGTGCAGACGCGGCTCGATGCCGCCTCCAACCTGGTCGAACTCTACCGCGCGCTCGGCGGAGGGCTGCGCTCCCACTAGAATTCGTCATTGCGAGCCGCGCAGCGGCGAAGCAATCCAGGCCCGCACTACTGCCGCACGACCACCCCGCCCTTCATCACCAGCTTCACCGCCTTCACGGCCCCGACATCCCGCGTCGGATCGCCCTCGACCGCGACGATATCCGCCAGCAGCCCCGCCTTGAGCGAACCCACGTCGGGCAAATGCAATATACGCGCATTGCCCGACGTCGCCGCGATCAGCACCGCGATCGCCGGCATACCCGCCTGCTGCATCAGCACCATCTCACGCATATTCTCGCCATGCGGGAACACGCCGACGTCACCGCCCATGCAGATCGGCACGCCCGCCGCGAGCGCCAGTTTGAAGCTGCGGCGATTTTCCTCGACCGCGGGCGGCGCGGGCTCCTGCCCGGTCCAGCCGCGATAGCGCGACACCGCGTCCGACGCCGCCAAAGTCGGGCAGAGCGCGATGCCCTTGTCGTGCATCGCCTTGAAGATCTCCGGCGTGCCGCCATAGCCATGCTCGATCGTGTCGACCCCCGCCGCGATCGCGCGGCGCATGCCTTCGGCGGTGGCGGCATGGACCGCCGCAATCCGTCCGGCATCGTGCGCGGTCGCCGCCCCCGCCGCCAGCTCCGCCTCGGTCAGGGTCGCGCGGCTCGGCTCCTTGGGCATATAATGATAATCGGCGTACATCTTCACGACGTCGGCGCCGGCCGCGATCTGGTCGCGCGCGGCGCGGACCATGTCGTCGACCCCGCTCACCTCCTGCGCGCCCTGCGGGATCTTCACCCCCGGCTCGAAGCCCTTCGGGCCGTAAGCGCCCTCGGCCACGATCGCCCTGGTCGCGACGATAAGGCGCGGCCCCGGCACGATCCCCTGGTCGATCGCCTGCTTCAGTCCGACGTCCGCGAACCCCGCACCTTCCGTCCCGAGATCGCGCTCGCTGGTGAAGCCCGCCAGCAACGTGTCGCGCGCATGCACGATCGCGCGTGCGGTGCGGACCGCGAGCGGCTCGTGCAGCACCTGATCGTCCCAGCTCGCCTCGTTATAGGGATGGAGGAACAGATGGCCGTGGCCTTCGATCATGCCGGGCATGATCGTGTCGCCGGGCAGGTCGATCACGCGCGTGCCTGCCGGTGTCGCCAGATGCGGCCCGACCGCGGCGATGTGGTCGCCTTCGACCAGCACCTCCCAGCCGGAATGCGCCGCCGCCCCGTCGAACAATAAAGCGCCGCGCAGCAGGATCGCGGGGTCGGCCGCATGCGCCGAGGTGCCGAGCATCAGCATCAGAACCAGCAAGCCTTTGCGCATCTCCGCCTCCCTTGCCGCCCGCCTCCGCGCGCGCGATACAATGTGCATGGATAAAGCGACGCCCGGGCTCCGCAAGCTGATCCCGCTCCTCGGAGCATTGCTGGCCACATCGGCAGTCGCACAACCCGCCGATATCCCCCGTCTCCAGGCCGAGGCGCAGCGCGTCACGATCACGCGCGACGATTGGGGCATCGCCCATGTCGTCGGCCGCAGCGATGCCGACGCGGTGTTCGGCGCGATCTATGCCCAGGCGGAGGACGATTTCGGGCGGATCGAGGCCAATTACCTGACCGCGCTCGGCCGTACCGCCGAAGCCGAGGGCGAAGGCGCGATCTGGGCCGACGTGCGCCAGCGCCTCTACGTCGACCCCGCCGACCTCCAGGAGCGCTACCGCTCAAGCCCGACATGGCTACGCGCGCTGATGGACGCCTGGGCCGACGGGCTGAATTACTATCTCGCCACCCACCCGGACGTGCGTCCCAAGGTGCTCACCCATTTCGAACCATGGATGGCCTTGAGCTTCACCGAGGGCAGCATCGGCGGCGACATCGAAAGCATCTCGCTGACCGAGCTCAAGGGCTTCTATGGTGGCATGTTCGAGCCGAAGACCGCGCTCGAAACCGGCCGGGAGGCGCGCGAACCGCGCGGATCGAACGGGATCGCGATCGCGCCCGAAAAGACCGCCGGCGGCCATGCCTTGCTGCTGATCAATCCCCACACCAGCTTCTATTTCCGCTCCGAGCTGCAGATGACGAGCAGCCAGGGCCTCAACGCCTATGGCGCGTCGACCTGGGGCCAGTTCTTCATCTATCAGGGCTTCAACCCGGACATCGGCTGGATGCACACCTCGTCCGGCGTCGACAATATCGACGAGTTCGCCGAGACGGTCGAGCGCCAGGGCGGCAACCTTTTCTATCAGTATGGCCGCCAATATCGGCCGATGACGATGGTCCCGATCACAATCCGCTACCGCAAGCCCGACGGCAGCCTCGCCAATTTCAGCCTCGTCACCTTCCGCACCCAGCACGGGCCGATCGTCGCCGCGCGCGGCGGCAAGATGATCGCCACCGCTTTGATGTGGAAGCCGGT
>Ga0193716_1001231_pt1 | contig 15069 bp, 6 predicted proteins | sample U2c1metaG_FD_145901 | JGI IMG/M metagenome (GOLD analysis project Ga0193716, IMG submission 145901) | Soil microbial communities from a riparian zone of the East river system, Colorado, United States - U2c1 | ecosystem: Environmental > Terrestrial > Soil > Riparian zone | place: USA: East River...
GCGCCAATCGGACGGTCCGGATCGGTGGTGATGCCGCCAAGCAAAGTTAGAAAATGGCCCGCCATGCGCTCAATCGTCGAGCAATCGAAAAGATCGCTGCTGTATTCCAAAAAACCACTGAGACCTCGATTGCGCTCGGTCAGCGTGAGCGTCAGATCGAATTTCGCAGTTGCCGCGTCGATTTCCACCGGCACGCTCTTAATCCCCGGCAGATCGAGCTCGGCCGCCAAATCTCCCTGGTACGCGAACATCACCTGAAACAATGGGTTGCGGCTCAAATCGCGCTCCCGCGCCAATTCTTCCACGAGCTTGTCGAAGGGCAAATCTTGATGCGCCAAGGCGCCGCGACAGTTCTCGCGGGTGCGGCGGAGCAGGTCGCGAAATGTCAGCTCGCCCGAGAGTTCCGTGCGCAGTACGAGAGTATTGACGAAGAAACCGATCAGGTTTTGGCTCTCGGCCGAGGCACGGCGAGCGACCGGAAAACCGACGGAGATATCCTCCTGATCCGAGTAACGCCATAACAAGACGTTGAAGGCCGCCATCAGGGTCATGAAAAGCGTTGCGCCTTCCTGAGCGCCGAGCGTTTTGAGAGCGCGAACGCGCGTCGCGGGCAGGCGCAACGGAAACCGTGCGCCGTGAAAAGCTTGCCGCGCCGGACGCGGCCGATCGGTCGGCAGAGCGATGCCCGGCAGGCTATCGCACAGCCGCTCGCGCCAATAGGCGAGCTGCTGCTCCAGCAACTTGCTCTGAAATAGCTCTCTTTGCCGGAGCGCATAGTCTCGATATTGGATCGGCAGCTCGCCAAGCGCCGCGGCTCGGCGGCCGACATAGGACCGATAAAAAATTCCCAGCTCGCGACAGAAAAGCGGCATGGACCAACCGTCGCAGACCAGCTGGTGCAGAACCAAAAGCAGCACGTGGTCGGCATTGCCGAGCTTGATCAAGCGCGCCCGCAACAACGGCGCCGCGGACAAGTCAAAGGCCGTGTTGGCTTCCCCGGCTAGAAAACGTTCCAGCTCCGCTCGCCGCGCCGGTTCCGATCGCTTACAAAGATCGATGACGGGGACGTCTAGCGATATTCTTGCGAGCGCCTCTTGGACCGGGCCGTCTTCGGCGCTGCGAAAGATTGAGCGTAAAATTTCATGGCGTTGAACGATGGCGTCGAGGCTTTTGACAAGCGCGCCGGCGTCCAGGCGGCCGCGCAGCCGCATGGCGCGGGCAATATTATAGACGGAAGCGCCGGGATCGAGTTGATCGAGAAACCACAATCGTTCTTGCGCGAACGAGAGCGGCGCGCTTGCTAACGGCGCGCGCAGCGCCCGATCTTCGCGCGCCGGCAATTCGATTCCTTCGCGCCGCAATAATTTTGCTAGCAAGGCGCGCTTTGCCGCATCGACGCCCGAATCCGACTTGACCTCACGACTCTTGGCCATGCGGTCCTTCATCCGTCTTTGCGATCCTTGATCGCATCGAGTATTTCCGCGTCGGACATGGCGTCGATACGCAACAAGATCGTCGCGATCTTTTCCGTCTGTCCGGGCTCGGCCTCATGCTCGGTCAGCCACTCCGCCAGCCGCGCGACGGTGAAGGTTTGAAAAAGTCCGGCGAGTGGCGTCCCAAGCGGAAAAACATCATTGACCCGCCCGGCAATCTGAGCGCCGAGCAAAGAATCCCCACCGAGCTCGGTGAAATCGTCGTGAATGCCGACGTCGTCGATCTTCAACGCCTCACGCCAAAAACTAAGCAAGACTTCCTCAATCGCGTTGTGCGATGCCACCAACGGCTCGTCCGTGCTGCGACAAACGAGTTGCGGCTCAGGCAGCGCCCGTCGATCGATTTTTCCAGCGGAATTCACCGGCAAACTTTGAAGCAAAACGAATGCCCCGGGGATCATATAAGAAGGCAATCGAAGGCCAAGTTCCGTGCGCAGTTGCTTGACGGTCAGCGTAACCGTTTCTTTAGGAACGACATACGCGATCAAACGAGTGCGGTTAGCTTCATCCCGTCGTTGGACAACAGCCGCTTGCTTCACCGCGGCAATCTCATGCAAGGCCGTCTCCACCGCGGTAAGCTCGATGCGATGGCCCCGGATCTTTGCTTGAAAATCTTTGCGGCCGATGTGGACGAGACAGCCGTCGGGCCATCGGTAGCCAAGATCACCGGTAAGATAGGTTCGAACGCTCGGGTCTCTAGGATCGGCGAGAAACTTCGCGCGCGTCAGCTCGGGCTGGCGCCAGTATCCCAACGCGAGATAGGGACTGCGAATTGCGATTTCTCCGGTTTCGCCCGAGATCAGCTCATTGCCGTCATCGTCCAAGATGAGAATCTGGCTGCCGGCGAGCGGGTATCCCACGGGCACCCGCTCCCCGGCTATTTCGGTTTGCTTGCCGATAAAGAAATAGGAGACCGCTTGCGTCTCACTGATGCTGTAGCGGCTGACGAATAAACAGTGGTCGGAAAAATATTCCTTGTATAAATCGACGTCGGCCTTGAAGATCGGTTCGCCGCCGATGTGAACCAGACGGATTTTGAAAAAATCCTGGGCGCCCGCCGCGCCCTGCACGGCTTGGCGAAAGATTGTCGCCACGCAGCTAAAAACCGTGATCTCCTCGGCACTGAGCCAACGGGCGAGCGAAGCCAGACCGCTTTCATGAATATCGAGCGTGACCAGGGTCGCGCCGTTGAGCAGCGCCAAATACATGTCACGCGCCGCGCCGACGTTGTTCGAGCGTAACAGACTGACCCGATCATCTGCGTCAATCTGCAGCGCGTTGGTCTTAGTCCGAATGCCGAACAGCTCGCTGCGGTGATTCCAAACGACGCCTTTCGGTTCGCCGGTCGAGCCCGAAGTGAAATTGATATAGGCGATCGAATCCGGCGATGCAGCTATGTCAAGATTGTCCGATGAAAAGTCCCGATCGATGGTGTCGATGTTCAGAATCTTCTGTGGATCTCCGGCGATCTTTAACGCTACCGGGAAACTTCTCTCGTCGGTGAGCATCAGCGGGCTATCCAGGCTCGCCCAAATTTGCCGTGCTTTCAGTTCCGGCAGCTGTGCGTCCACGGGCGCATACGCTCGACCGGCTTTCAACACGGCGAGCCCGGCGACGACGGCCGGCGCACCGCCGCGAAGCAGCAACGCCACCGGCGCGGTTTGCGCGCCTGCGCACGCGAGCACCGCACGAGCAATGCGGTTAGCCGCGCGATTGAGCGCGTCGTAGGTCAGCGTTCGGTCCGCACTCTTGAGGGCGAGACGATTCGGATATCGACGGGCTTGTTGTTCGAAGCGCGCGGCGATGGTCTGGTCAACGTCCTGCGCCTGAAACTCTACGAATGGGCAATTGGGGTGCATGACTCACACGCCTTGTCGACGCGTTACCGCCGGCAACGCACGCGCCGGCCGCCGATTTCACGGTCGAATTGACCGCTCACGACGGAAAGCTTTTTAACGCGCTCGCGGCCCGGCTTTGCCAGAGGGTCATGTCCATGGTGCGAAATTGTTCGGCTGCCGCGGTTAGCTCCGCTTGCGCGCGATCCTTGGAGCCAAGCGCGCCGTAGAGCGAACCGAGACCCAGCTGGCAGTGCGCGCCCAATGGCTTCATGCCCAACTCGTCGCACAGCGCGGACGCCGCCCGATAGTGCTCTTCCGCGCGAGCCGGATCGCGCCGGTCTTCCTGCATGGCGATATCGCCGAGCAGCTTGCGCGCCCAGGCCTCGTGGCCCCGCTCCTTATGTTGGCGCGACAGCGCGACAGCGCGGTCGGCAAGCCTGAGGGCGTCTTCGCTGCGGCCGGAAAACAAGTAGCCTTCCGCCAGCCAGGTTGTGCTCAAAGCGAGGAAAGCCACCCGTCCGGCGGACGCCGATTCGTCAACGCCTTGTTCCAAATACGGCAGCGCCTCTTCGATGCGACCGGCGTGGGCATAGGCACAACCCAGGCGCGAAGCGACGAACGGCGCGTAGACCGGAATATTCGCCGAGTGACAGATGCCCAGGCTTCGTTCAAGAATCTGAATCGCTCGCTCGAATTCGCCTTTGAGCAGATACAACACCCCGAGGCTGCAAACCATGTGAATGAGGCTGGTGGCGTGATTGGCCTCTTCTCCCAAATGAAGGCCTGCTTCACCGAATTCCGCGCCTTCGCTGAAGCGGCCCGTCGCCGCAAGACACTGCACCAGATGACTGCGGCATATGACCGAAAGCACGGCTGCCGTGCCGAAGCGTTCGAAGCGGAGATCGCCATCGACATTTTTGATGCCGCGCTGCAAGGCTTCAATGGCTTGAGCATACTGGCCGGTCTTATTGTAGGCGGCGCCCAGATAATAATAAGCCACGGTGCTCGACGCCCGGTCCGATTGCACCGCGGTCAAGCCGAGGGCGCGCTGGCCAATTTGAATGGCGCGCTCGGGATCGCCGGCCAGTCCGTAATAGCTGTTGAGAAAGTTCAACACTCGGGCGGTGCGTTGCTCATCGCCGAGCTGTTCTGCCAATTTTTCGGCGATCTGTAAGTGTTCGCCCACCCGCGTCAAATCGCCGAGCAGGAACAGCGCATTGCGCGCTTCGAGATGAAGATCGATTTGCGCCGCAAGTTTGGCGCGCGCATCCGGCAAATGGTCAAGGGCGACCAGCGCCCGTTCGTAATCCGCCACGGCTTCCAGGAATGCCGAGCGCGACATCGCCTTGGTCCCGGCATCTTGCAAGTAGCGCGCGGCCTTTTGCCACAACTCGGCGTGAAAGGCATGATGGGCAAGCGCTTCGATGTGTTCCGTAAGATCATCACCCGCCAGCTCCTCGAGCGCCGTCACCACGCTCCCGTGCAGTGCGCTTTTGCGCTCGCGCAAGAGCGCGCCGTAGATCACCTCGTTGGTCAGCGCATGCTTAAAGCTATATTCCAGATCGGGATACCAATTGCTTTCATAGAGAAACTCCGACGCCTGGAGATCATCCAAATATTGGTGCAGTTCGCTCTCCGGCAAGCCGGTGACCGATCGCAACAAACGCATGGCCACGACCACGCCGATGACGGAGGCAGTCTGCAACAACTGCTTTTCCACTTGGGGCAACCGATCGACGCGGTCCGCCAGCACCGTCCGAACCGTGCTGGGCAAACGAAGTCCGTCGATTCTAAGTCCCGGCCGATAGGCTCCCTTGGCGCCGACGACGACCTTCGCTTCGGCCAGCGAGCGGACGATCTCCTCGACGAAGAAGGGATTACCCTCGGTGCGTTTGATCAGCAGGTCTTTGAGCGGCGCCATTTCCTCATGGTTGCCCAACAGCGACTCCAGCAATTCCGTCGCGCCCGCCGCCGGCAACGGGTCGATGCGCAGCCTGGTGTAATAATTCTTGGTGCCCCACGTGTGGGTATATCCGGGCCGGTAGCTGACCAGTAGAAAAATCGGCGTCTGCGGCAGACTCTCCACGAGAATATCGAGAAATGCCTGGGTCTCGCTGTCGATCCAATGTAAGTCTTCGAAGACAACCAACAGCGGATGCTCGCGACTCTCGCGCTTAAACAGGCGATCGAGGGCATGAAACGTCTCGGCTCGTCTTTCTTGCGGGTCCACGTTTTTAAATTTCGCCAGGGCTGCGCCGACGTCGGCGCGCTGGTCGATGCGCTGGTCGGCGGCGCCGTCTCTTTCCAGTTGCGGCATGGCATTCAGGAGGGTCAATATCGGCGGCACCGTGTCACAGAGCGATTCATCTAATCGGAGAATGCCGCTCAGGACTTTGGTCTGGATCGCTTCTATTTCGTCGCCTTTGGCGATGGAAAAATAATTGCGCAAGAGTTCAATGATCGGGAAAAACGGCGTCGCTTTACCGTACGACGCGGAAAAGGCTTCGAGCACACGCCAGTGAGACGGCAAATGGTGCTGAATGAATTCACCCACGAGCCGCGACTTGCCCATACCCGCTTCGCCGACCATCGCAAACACACGCCCGCCGCCATTGGCCGATTCGGTGAATTGATGAAATGCTTCGAGCTCGGCCTGGCGGCCGACAAAGGGGGAAAGGCCGCGGCTGGCGGCGGCCTGCAAGCGGTTCTTCGCGGACGTAATTCCGACCAGCTCAAAAACTTCGATCGCATCGGAAAAGCCTTTGATCGGAAGAGGGCCGAGAGGATTGACCTCGACGAATCCTTCGACCTCGCGCAACGTATGCGCAGTCATGCGAATCGTCCCCGCGGGAGCGAGCTCCTCCATGCGCGCCGCCAAGTGCGTGGTATGCCCAAGAGCGGCGTAGTCGATGTTAAGGTCGTTGGTGATCGAGCGCACGACCACTTCGCCGGAATTGATGCCGACGCCGATTTCGAGAGCGCCCTGATCCCTGCCGCCGAGCTTTTCGGCATAACGGCGCATCTCGTCTTGCATCGTCAACGCGGCGTAACACGCGCGCACGGCGTGATCTTCATGGGCAAGCGGCGCGCCGAACAGCGCCATAACGCCGTCGCCCAGCACTTGATTCACCGTGCCTTCATAACGGTGCACGGCATCCATCATGATGTGTAAAATTGGATCGAAACGGCGCCGCACTTCTTCCGGATCGAGCTTCTCGATCACGCTGGTCGAACCGCGGATATCCGCGAACAACACCGTGACTTGCTTACGCTCGCCTTCGATAAAGCGCCGTGAAGCGAGAATTCTTTCCGCAAGGTGCTTGGGAACGTGCGCGCTACTGACAGGCGGTGGCTCGGCTTTGGCGGGCGGTACGCTTAGCACGACGCCTAAGCGATGGCCGCATTTTTTGCAAAATTTCGCGCCAGGACGGTTTGGCTCGCGGCACTGACCGCAAACCGTATTCAACGCAGCGCCGCACTCGTCGCAAAAAGCCGCGTCACTGCTGGTTTCAACGTGGCAATGGGAGCAAATCATGGAACCCACGTGAGAATGTCTGTCGTCTCATCACGTCCCGTCACGGACATCACAGACTGGACTAACGATATAATATCGCGCCTATTTGAAAGCAAGCAAACCGATGGCTGTAACTCATCTTGGTCGGCCAGTACGTTTTCAGCACCAATCGGGACGACACGGACCTATTGCCTTTTATGATTTCACATCGTCAATTTTCGGTACAACTGCGGCAGCCGTTGCGGCAATAAACTCACGTCCGCCAGCACTTCGTAACTGAAATCGTCCATCATGGTTCTCAGATAATCGTTGCCTTCCTTATCGACTGTCAGACAAAACGGTTGAATCCCTTCGCGCCGCGCTTCGAGGAGCGCCATGCGCGTATCTTGCACGGCATAGGCTTTTTCCGTGCCGTCTTGGGAATAGCCGCGGTCTTGCGGCCGTCCATCGCTGATCAAGAAGAGAAATTTAGACCGCGTCTGCTCGCCACGAAGTTTTGACATAGTGTGGCGAATCGCCGGGCCCATGCGCGTCGCGTGCAGCGGCCCGACCCGCCCGAAGCGTTTGGCGATATCGAGACTGAAGTCCTCTTCGATATCCTTGATTACGTAAAACTCCACATTGTCCCGACCATGACCGGAAAAGCCATAGACGCCGTAGCGGTCGCCGATGGACTCCAACGCGTCCATCATCAGCACGATCGCTTCTTTCTCGACGTCGATAATGCGCCGTTGCGCTCGCTCGACCGCTGATGCGCCGGAATTCAATGCTGCGGGAACCGACGACGTCACGGTTTTGATCGCTTCCCCCGTTGAGCCGCTCATGTCGAGTAAAAACGCGACGGCCACATCGCGGTCGATTTTATGCTGGCGCCAGAAAATCTTTTCCGAAGGACTGATGCCGATGCGCAGATCGGTCATCGCTTCGATGGCCGCGTCGAGGTCGTGATCGGCGCCGTCAGGCAACCGTTTTTCTTTGTGGTAGAGTTCTGGGACCACCTGCTCGAACTCACGGCGAATCCGTTCCAATAATCCGGCATGATTCAGCAAAGTCCGGCGGTAAAAATTTAAGTCGCCGATCGGCATGACTTTCTCGTAAACCTTGCACCAGCGGCTACGGTAACGGTTCGCGAACGCATCCCATTCATCATAAATGAAACTATTCGGCTGGGTTGCCGTGAGCGGTCCCGTATCGTCGTCTGCTTGTTGCGACGGCCGGCGCTGGACACTCTGCATGCGCGGGTCGCGGCGCTCCAATTCCCGCATCAAATTCTGCACCATCTGTGCGGTCTGCGGATCTTGCGCGTCTCCTTCCTCGTCCGAGTCCCGCGGCTTGGGCGTGCGCTGGCTGCGCAATAGATCAGCCAGCTCCTCGGCCGTCAAAGCCTTGCGCTGCTCGCGCGAGTTAGCGCGTGTTTCGGTCAACAGTTGAGCCAACTCCGGCCGAAACTCGCCGCGATAGTCGACGCCCGGCGGCGACAGATACTCCCGCTCTCTTCCCACGAGCGACGGAAGAGTTCTGTTGTGGGCTAACCAGTCGTCGTCAACCCAACGATTGGAACGACTGGAACTATTGAAACGATTGGAACTGCCGCGACCCTTTGAACGATTTGAACTTCTCCCGTCTGTTTTTAGAGTGACAAACTCATTTTCATCGAGATAGTCGTTCTTCACCTTCGCCAAACGCGCGTAAATCCGTAGCGCCGCTTCCGCGGTATCTTCCACCGTCGCGCCACGCTCGCCGAGCAGCAGCACCACCATCGCGCGAAGGTCTCCGGCAAGTCCCGAGTGCTTTTTTGGCAGCGGAATCTTTCTCTGCCCCAAGCTGAGGCGAACGACAAACTCGAGCAGCGCTTCCCGTGCCGGCAGTAAAGTTATTTCCGGACGTAGCTTTAAAGTCCGCCGGCGCATTTGCCGGTAGGCCGGCACAATGCCGCGGTACTCCTGCATGACGCGCGCTTCCACGCGCGCGCTTTCAAGAATCGCAAACACGTCCAAACCCAGACGCTTATTCGGAAACAGTTTGAAAAACCGCGTCAACTCGGTCACCGCCGGGTCTTCATGGTGGCCTTCGTGGCCATGATCGTGGTCGTGATACTCCGGCGCCGTCGACAGCCTGAGGCGCAGGTCGGTGAAACACGTCGCCGGTCGGTCGAACGCAAACTCGAAACTGCCGAACTCAATATGGCCCGCTTGCTGGGTGAGCATGACTTTCAGAAAATCGAAATTCTCGGCTTGCCGCTCGAACCGCTCAATACTGGCGGGAATAAATATCGCCGCGCCATCGCTGGTCGCCACGTCGCTCTTCGACCAGCCGATGTTTTTCTCGACCAACTGTTTGAGATCCTGCAGATCCACGTTCCGCTCTGTCAGCGCATGGCAATAAAGCCGCAACATCTCACGGATCGGTCCAAGCTCAACGGCGGGTGAATCGTATGAAGACATGGGAAAATTTAACCACAAAGAGCACAAGGTTCACAAAGTCGGGGCGGGTTCCAGACCCGCCTCGAACTTCGTTCTTCATCCTCTTCGTGAATAACCATCGCTTATGAATATGCGACCACGTGACGGACCATGATTCCTATTTTGTGACCTGTGTGTCCTTTGTGGTCAACCTTCTTACGGAAAGATTGCCGCGACGACTTCTTCCAGGCTGCGCTGCACCTGCGCGTCGTCGGTGATGCCCCAGGTGACCGCAACGTGACAGGCACGCCGCGGCGCGATGCCTTCCTTGATCAGCCGTCCCGCGTAAATCAGGACGCGCGTGCTAGCCCCCTCTTTGAGCCCGTGGTCGCGCAGATTGCGCACCTTGTGGCCGAGCTTGGCGAGTTGCAGGGCCGTTTCGTCATCGATGCCGGATTCGTGGGCGATGATTCTCGCTTCTCGCTGCGGATCGGGGAATTGGAATTCCAGCGCGACAAATCGCTGGCGCGTGCTGTGCTTGAGATCTTTCAAAACATTTTGGTAGCCGGGATTGTAAGACACTACAAGCAAAAAACTATCGGCCGCTTCGACGACTTCGCCGAGCTTGTCGATCGTCAACAGCCGGCGGTGATCGGTCAGGGGATGGATGATGACCGTCGTGTCTTTGCGTGCTTCGACGATCTCGTCGAGATAGCAAATACCGCCTACTTTCACCGCACGGGTGAGCGGCCCGTCGATCCAGCGCGTGCCGGCAGCGTCAAGCAGATAACGCCCGACCAAATCGCTGGCCGTGAGATCCTCGTGGCAAGCGACGGTGACTAGCGGCACAGCAGCGACCGAGGTTCCATTCGCACCGCCATTAACGCCGTCCTTGACCACCGTAAGCGGCTGACCGAGCCGCCAAGCCATGTATTCGACGAAGCGGGTCTTGCCCGTGCCCGTCGGGCCTTTCAACAAAACCGGCACATGCTGGCGGTATGCCGCTTCGAAGATCTCAACTTCGTCGGAGGCCGCTACATAAAACGGTTCTTCTTCGATGACGAATTCTTCAATTCGATACTGTTCGCTGCTCGAGTTGGACATAGGTAACCTTGATGCTCGCTAAAAATTAAGCCGTCGAAGTGCAAAGCATGCTGAATTCTTGCCCAAGTTTCAACCAGCGCCCTGGAGTGTGGGCGGCGAGCCAATATTGACAGGTTCTTCTGAGTGGCGATAAAGTGGCGATTGATACATTTACAAATCATACGAGCAGCACAGGAGATCTTTAAATGAGCGACTTACACGCCGCACCTGAATCAGCCGAGCTCCAAGCGCTCCACGCGCGTCTCGCCGAATATTCTCTTGGTGGACACTGGCAGACGCGCGAGCAAAATCCCGATCTAGTGCCGCATCTCTGGCCGTGGTCGGCGATCTATTCCTGCTTGATGGAATCCGGCGAGGTTGTGAAACTGGGCGGCGTCGAAGATGCGGCCAACCGGCGCACGGTGCAACTCGTCAACCCCGCGCTGACTAATAGGAAGGCGACATCGCGCACGCTGCAAATGTCCATTCAATTGGTCAAACCGGGCGAACGCGCCGAGTGCCACCGCCACACGCCGGCAGCGCTGCGCTTTATCGTCGAAGGCGACGGCACCGGCTACACTACCGTCGAAGGCGAAGAGATGTTGATGGAGCCAGGCGATCTCGTGCTGACGCCGAACTGGACTTGGCACGATCATTTCAATCCGGGAAAAAATAACATTGTCTGGCTCGACGTCCTCGACGCCCATCTCACGCGCCATCTCGACGCCGGCTTTCATGAAAGTTATGGCGAGGGTCCGGCGCAACCGATCGTCAAGCGCGACGGCTACTGCAGACAGCAATACGGCGCGATCAGACCGCGCATAACTCACAGCGGCAACGCCGCGCTGCCCTATACGTATAAGTGGCGCGACACTTTGAAAGCGTTAAACGAGGTCGCCGCCGCGGGCGAGCGCGATACGCACGACGGCGTGTTGCTCGAATACGCGCACCCAATCACCGGCGGACCGACCATGCCGACCATCGGCTGCTGGGTGCAAATGATCCCTCCGGGGGAATCTACCACGGCGCACCGTCACACCAGCAGCACGATCTATCACGCGTTCCAAGGCGAGGGATTGGCGGTTGTCGGGCCGAAAAAAGGCGCGGGAAAAGAACTCTCCTGGAACGCGCACGATTGTTTCTTCGTGCCGTCGTGGAACTGGCACCACTTCGAAAACAAGTCGAAGAAAGATCCGGCAATCCTATTTTCCGTGACGGACCGGCCGGTGCTGGAAAGCCTCAGCTTGTTTCGGGAAGAAGCCGCGTAGGGCGAGTGGAGTGATGGTTACGTCTTTTTGAAACGCTGGTAGCAAAACCGGAAAGATTACAGGGGCCCCGCCGGCGCATGACATTTCTAACGGCCAATTTTTTTTCTGCCCCCGGCACCTTGTAGCCCGGGTGAAGCAAAGCGCAATCCGGGACCTCCCGGGCTTTCATTTTACTGGAGCGCGGGCTTTCTAGCCCGCGAGTATGAGGCGGACAAGAATGTCCGCCCTCCTCTTTGACAATCGATCTTATCCTTCATCCTTCATCCTTCATCCTTCATCCTTTATCCTTCCGCCTTCATCCCTTCTTACTTCCCATCTTTCTCAGCAACTCTCCCCATTTAGCCTGAAGTTTATTGCGATCTTCTGCGTTGAACATGTTGGTCCGGGCAAATTGATCGCGCCAGGCGAAGGGCTTGCACGCGTTGATCAGCATACGCCCGACAGTCAAGTCACCCGCGGCGCGGCGCGCCGGTGAAACCCGCGGATCGAGATCCGCGGTCCAAGCGTCGCGCAGCACGTCGACCGCCGTGGTTGGATCGACGCGCGTGCACATGGCCCACAGAACTTCTTCTTGATTGGTCGGATCGATGTCATCGTCCACGGTGACGTAATAGGTCTTCATGTCGCCGTGACGAAATCCTGCCGCGGTGATCAACGCCTGTTTGGCGTGACCGGCGTAGCGCTGTTTGAGCGCCACCACGGTCAACAAACCATTGTAAAAGCCCCACACGCCCGTGACATCGGTGATGCCCGAGCGCTCGAGATGCTCCCACAGATGCACGTAGTTGGTGAAGTTGCTCCAGTTGATCGGCCGGAGCGGCGGCGCGCCGGCAATGATTGGATCGTCGCGGTAATAGATACGCTGAATGCGCACCACCGCTTCCGGCCCTTGGTGCGTGTAGTAGCCGGGCCATTCGCCGAACGGCCCCTCGATCGCCGTCTCTTCGCTCTCGGGCGGAATCACGCCTTCGACAACGATCTCCGCCTGTGCAGGCACCGGCAGTTTCGTCAGCGGCAGCTCGACAACATCCACCGGGCTGCCGCGATAGGCGCCCGCCAACTCGTATTCCGAAGTCCCGAACGGCGGTGACATGGACGCCGTCATCCAGGTCACCGGCTCGCAGCCAAACACGACCGCGACCGGCGCCGCTTTACCTTGCTGCCAATACTTTTGTGCGAGAATGCGCCCGTGCTTTTGCGGATTGATCCAAAGACTGATGCGATCACGGCGCTGGATCATCGCGCGGTAACATCCCATGTTGACCCAGCCCTGCTCGGGATCGCGCACGATCACCATGTCCTGAGTGCCGATGTAACGCCCGCCGTCGCCGGGGTGCCAACGCGGCGCGGGGAAACTCTCGATGTTGACGTCGTCGCCTTGCTGCACATGGGCGAGGATCGGTCCATCCTTCACGACTCTTGCCGAAATCGGGAGAGAGCCGGCGCGCTTGTCGCGCCAGCGGCGCAGTAGTTCCAACGGATGAATGTCGATCGGCAAATCCATCGCGAGGGCAAACCGCCGGAGCGTTCGATTGGCGTTGGCACAGACGCGATAGCCGGCGGGATAACCGGCAAATTTGTCGAACACCAGCATCGGGCCGCTACGTTCCGCAATCAGCTCCGTAAGACCGCCGACATCGAGATCCAAGTCGGCCCCTTCGATGTGTTGTACTTCGCCAACGGCGTCCGCTGCTTTAATAAAATCGCCTAGCGACTCGAACGGCATGAATTAAACCTTCCAACACCATAAGGAGTAAGGCGTTAGGGGGTAAGGCGTTTCGCTCCTCATTCCGCCCCTAACCCCTTACCTTTTACGCCTTACCCGCGGCGCGCAGCGCCGTGTAAATTTTCTCAGCCGTGATCGGCAAGTCCTTGATCCTCACACCCACCGCATCTTCGATCGCATTGGCAATCGCCGGCGCAGCCGGGCTGATCGGGTTCTCGCCGATCCCTTTGACTTTGTACGGACCGACGCCCTCACCGCTGGCAACGATAACAGTCTTGAGCGCGGGGATATCTTTGACGGTGGGGATTTTATACTCGCCGAAGTTAGCCACTTCGACGCGCCCTTCCTGCACCGGCAGATACTCGATCAATCCGTAACCGATTCCTTGCACGACGCCGCCGTCGATCTGGCCTTGATGGCCCACGGGATTCATAATCATGCCCGTGTCGTGTGCCGTCGTAAGCTTACGCAACGTTACTTCGCCGGTTTGCGGATCAACAGCGACCTCAGCAACCTGGGCGGCAAACGCGGTCACCGGAGAGTGATCATCGTCCTTGTTGAAGGACTCTCCCGTGATCGAGCGGCCGGCTGGGGCTAGCAGCTCATCCCAACGCTGCTGCTTCTTGGTCGTCTTGTTAATGATTTTTTTGGCGGCGAGAACGGTTTCCGCCTTAGGCCATCCCAGCATCGTCTCTGTGAGCCCTAGCAATTCTTCTTTGGCCGCGCGCGCCGCTTGAAGTGCCGCGCCGCTGGCGACGCGGGTGCCGCGGCTGCCACCGAGTCCCGTATCTGACGAAACGCCGGAGTCGGTGTCGAGAGTTCTAATTTCAATCTCGTCGGGTTTGCAGCCAAGCTCCTCGGCAGCAATCTGCCTGAGCGTCGTGTAAGTGCCGGTGCCTTGCTCGAAAAAAGACGTATGAATTACAATCGCGCCGTCGGGCCTAAGCTCCACCTTCAATGAAGTCGTACCGCCGCCGGGCCCACGATAGCCCATCGCCACGCCGCGGCCCATGTATTTTGCTTTCGCTGTCGAATACCCCGCGGCTTTCGCCGCGGCCTTGAGAGTCTCCTTGGCTTTAATTGCTTGATAGTGCCCGCCGGTCAGCGTGATGTCGCCCTCTTCCATAAGATTCTTCATGCGGAACTCGTAAGGGTCCATGCCGACCTTGCGCGCGACGCAGTCCATATGCGACTCCGCGGCGAAGAACCCCTGCGGTTCGCCGGGCGCGCGCATCTGCCCACCGGGAAGATTGTTCGTGTAAACACGTGAAACCGAAATGTGCGCGTGTTCGGCGCGATAACAACCGCCCGCATGAGCAATACCGCCGACGACGGCGCCCGGTCTGAAACCACCGTAGGCGCCGGCGTCGAGATAAGCGTCCATTTGGTGGGCAACGATCGTGCCGTCACGTTTGACACCGGTCTTCAACTTCATGACTGCTGCGTGCCTCGGCGCGCCGGCAAAAAACTCTTCGCGATATTCCATGACCATCTTCACCGGTTGCCCGCTGCGCACAGCGAGCAAATAACAAAGCGGCTCGTCGATGGGGGCGCCTTTGCCGCCAAAGTCGCCGCCGATTGCCACCGGATTGACGCGGATCTTTTCTTTGGCGATGCCGAAGGCCTGCGACATGCTCTCTTTCAGGCCGTGCGGCACTTTGTTGGGCGACCACATCTGCACGCGAGCTTGATCGTCGATCCACACCAGACAACAATGCGGTTCGAGGAACGACTGGTGCACACGA
>Ga0193716_1001232_pt1 | contig 15068 bp, 10 predicted proteins | sample U2c1metaG_FD_145901 | JGI IMG/M metagenome (GOLD analysis project Ga0193716, IMG submission 145901) | Soil microbial communities from a riparian zone of the East river system, Colorado, United States - U2c1 | ecosystem: Environmental > Terrestrial > Soil > Riparian zone | place: USA: East River...
CTGCGTTGCGGAAGAAGTGAAGTGAGGATTGTGGGTTTACGTGTTGCCAGATAAGCCTGCTCTCCAGGCAATTTCCGGAGAGCAAGCCTTCCACGAAGACGTCCGTTTCTAATTCATGCGCTCGGCCATCACCTGAATGTCGAGATGTCGGGTGCTGCCGGGGAAATCAATGGAGCCGAGAGTTTCCGGCTTTCCCATCGTAAGAATGGATGCGCCTTCGAAGACACTTTGTCGCACGATCGGGTCTTGGGGGCCAATGCTTGATCTCTCCTCAGCGATGCTTGACCGCGCCACCTTCGTCTGCAGGTTCGCACTGTCTCCAGAAGAATTGACCATGGCTTCGAAGGTCATTCCTATATCGAGATAGGTGACCTGCTGGCTGGAGTTGTCTTTGCTATCTCCGGTCGTGACCGGGACCTTGCTGCCCTGCTTCAAGGTCATCTTCTGTCCATCGAGGGCGACCATGGAGTAGCGCTGCTCGCCGATCCGGCGGGTCCCATCGAGGTCGATGATCGTATAGGTGAGGCGATACCTTTTCGGCGGCTGGTCGAATTCATGAACGATCGTTTTCGCTTGCGCGATCTGATCAGGGGTCGAGGCGACGGCGATGACATTCCGAGACGTAAGTAAGATGACTTTCGAAGTCGGGGTGAGAATGTTCCGAAGCGCGTTCATGATGTCACTGCTGGCATAGGGCGAAATCGCGTTGCTCAAGTGGAAGTACTGGATCGTCAGGGGCTCGCTGGACTTTGCAGGAGATCCGTCACTCTGCGCCAGGGCTGTGGATGCAGTCCACGTTAATGCGAAAGCTGCTGTGAGGACTGCATATGCGAGCTTTCTATTTTGTCTTGTTCTCTGATGGTTGCTTGGTCGCATCGATTGTCTCCGTCTTCGGGGGTTCAAAGAATCGTTCAAAGTCCACTCGTTCCTGCTCATCTTGTAAGGCTCTTCGCGCGGGACTAAGCTCTGCCAGCTCGACCGGGGCGCGCCAGTGAGCGGCCCGCAGTAGAAGTCTCTCTTCGTCAGTCAGCGGCATCGGCGGTGGAGGATAACTGGCGGCATCGCCCTCGTCCTGCGGGGCTGCATCTTTCCTGCGAACCGATCGCACCGAGCGCAACTTTGGATGCGGGGCGGATGCGGCTATCTCTCTGTCGTTTCCCTGAGCGGCATTCTGGTTCGCGTTGGCACGCGGTAGTGATTTAGGGAGAATTGCACCTGCCGTCGATCTCTGAGGAGCATGGACCGGACGCCGGATCGCAGGGACGAAGACGAAAGCGAGAGCGGCTGCCATCGCGAAGGAGCATGCAGCGGCAAGCTTCCTCAAGGCCGGTCTTATCGAACGCCAGGAGGAGGGTGAGGAAGCGCGATTCTCAAGAGCTGCAAGGATGCGGCGTTCCATCCCGTCGGGGATAGCGGAGTCGCGCAGGCCGGTCAGGACTCTTTCGAGGTCTTCCTCTGGGCTCTTCTTCATTTGCTTCCTCCTTTCTCGAGCCTCTGGCGCAGGCGGGTGCGTGCGCGGAAGAGGAGTGCTCGAACTGCGGATTCACTTCTTCCCAGGACGGTGGCGATCTCCGCCGCTCCCAACTCTTCGAGCGAAGAGAGCAGAAGCACGTGGCGTTCGGCGCGGGGAAGTCTTTCGATCTCGTCGAGGACGACCTTCATGCGCTGGGCTTCGTCAAGCGCCCGGTCAGCCGGAAGCTCCGCCGCGACCAGGTTTTCGGCGAAGACCTGATCCATCTGATCGGGGCGCGTGCGGCGGCGGCGATCGATGGCGAGGTTCCAGGCGATGCGGGTGAGCCAGACTCGCACATCGCGGACTGCGGGGAGAGTGTTCTGGTGCTGAAGCGTGCGGAGAAAGGTCTCCTGCACGACATCCTCAGCTTCTGTTTGCGAACGAAGGACGGAATAGGCGACGCGGAAGAGGAGAGCAGAGTATGTCTCCACAAGAGCGTCGAGGCTAACCTTCGATTCGGCGCTCTTTATGGACGGCAGTACCAGACTGTATTCCTCGAACGATGCCATAGGCTCCATCTATCCAGTAAAGACGGCTGGAGGAGGATTGCGCTCGATTATTTTTGGCGAGTCCGAGGAGAGCAGCAGACGAATTGGATGTGGCATCTCGGCGAGGTTATGGTTTTGCCGGAAGCAGGCCGTAGACGTCTACCTCTTTTTTCGCGCCGATGTAGACATGCCCGTTCGCGATGGTGGGGATGTTGAAGCGCAGGGCAGAGCCTGCTCCGTCTCGAGCTGCGTTTTGATTGCTGGTGTAGAGCAGGTGAGCGATGTTCGAGGCATCCGCAGCGTAAAGAACTGCTTGCCTGTCGGGTGAGGCCCATCCCTTGGAGCTGACAACCCAGGCAATGCCGTCCTTATCGCCATTTGCGGAGATGGTAGGAGTTGCCGCGTGATCTTCCAGCTTGAAGCTGCTGGCGGTCTTGAAGACAAGCTTTCCGTCGTTGACCTCGAAGTCGCGCAGGGAGTCGTAGTCGCTCAACACGTAGACGTGGTGGTTCCAGTAAGCCATGGACCCATAGATGCCGCGCGAAGTCGGAATGGTCTGCACCGCGTGGCTGTTGTTCTCCGGGTGGAAATGGCCCAGACGATCGCGATCGACGAGATAGATCATAGGGCCCTTTCCGCCGATGACGGCAAGATGCGGGTGCGGTCCGGTCTGGTCGGGCAGCAGCATGGGCCCGCCGGAGCCAAGGTCATGATCTTTGGCGTTCAGGGCGTCGGCGTTGAAGGGGGTGAAGTAGTCCGCGGGCTGGAGAGTCTGGCCTTCACAATGCAGCTTGAGAAGCGTGTCTCCATAGTCCCTGCCGCCGTTGGCTACATCAAAGGTTCCATTGCCGGTGGCGACGAACAGGTTGCCGTCCTTGTCGGCTGCAGGGGCGGTGTCGCTTGCCCATATTCCGCTGTCATCCGCGTCGGGAGAGGTGTTGAAGATGGCGGTCTGCTTCAGGGTCCGGGCATCGTATCCCATCACCCAGCCGTGATACGGCCCTACATCGCAGGAAGAGCCCCAGGTGAGATAGACCGTGCTGTTTGACAGCAGTAAGCCTGCCCGTGGATTTTCCCGCAACGGTTCAAAGGCCACTGCGCCGTTCTTACTGCCTGCCCCGCTTCCGCGCACGCTGGCCTGGATTTCGACCGGACCGCCGAGCTTTTCGGCTCCAGTAGCCACAGACAGGGCATGGAGCTGCTGATGGTATTGCTTGTCGCTGGATTGAGCGGGAGTTTTGGTGCGGTCGAGAATGTAGATGGTTCCAGACTTCGCATCGATCACGGGGGTGGACGTGATTCCCACCTCAGGCTGTGTAAAAGGGCACGAGACATCGCGCGCGGGAACTGTGGTGGCCCCGCCCTTCAGAAAGCTCACCTGCCAGAGCGGCGTGGAGGGATTTCCCTGTGCATCGAAGGCGTAGATGCTGTCGTGTTCGGTCGCGATAAACACGACGTCGTGTTTGCCCTTGCCGGGAATCTGCACGCCGGGGAGGAAGAGTGGCTGGGCATAGATGTCTCCATCCACCTTCAGTGCGAACAGCTTTCCGAACTGTTTCTGATTGACGTTTTGCGGTGTCAGCGTGGTTTCGCTCAGGTTTGCGCCGGTGCGGGCGTTGTCGTGCTGCGCTGTCGTCATCTGAGCTTTTGCGGACGATCCGAAGGCAAGAAGCAGAAGGATCCCGAAGCCGCTCAGTGCATGTCCGACCTGTCCCATATTCACCTCGCATCTGTAGCTGGTGTTAGCGCGTCACCTGTTTCGAACGTTCGCGATCAGTAGCGTTCCGTGCAGCGATACCGGAAAATCAGGTCTACCACACTAGCATGCTACATAGGTGATGCAAAGAGCTGTCGGGATGCACAGCCAAGGAAGGCTCTTCGAGCCATGGAGATAACGAATTCTCCGATTATTCCGTTGAAGCGAGCATGGCAGCGAGCAGGGCGGTGCGGGGGACGATGTGTTCGGTGAGGATGTGCTCGTGGGCGGCGTGGGCACCGGCGCCTATGGCTCCCATGCCGTCGAGGGTGGGAATGCCGAGGGCTGCGGTGAAGTTGCCGTCGGAGCCGCCTCCGGTGGAGGCCTCGTCGAGCTGAAAGCCGAGGTCGGCGGCCAGCTTCTTCGCCTGCTTGAAGAGGGCGATGGTTCCGGCCTTGCGCTCCATGGGAGGGCGGTTGAGACCGCCGGTGATGGTCAGCTTGCATGCTTTATCGATGGGCTTGAGGCGGCGGAAGAGGCGGTCTACTTTGGCGGCATCGCCGGCGCGGGCGATGCGTACGTCGATTTCAGCATGAGCTTCGGCGGCGATGACGTTGGAACGGGTTCCTCCGGCGATGACGCCGCAGTTGACGGTGAGGCCGGTCTTCAGGTCGGTGAAGGCGGAGATGCGCTCTACCTGGCGTGCGAGCTCGAGGACGGCGGAGTGACCGCGCTCGAAGTCGACGCCGGAGTGCGCGCCAACACCGGTGACGTGGAGGTTGTAGTTGCCGATGCCCTTGCGGGCGGTCTTTAGAGCGAGGCCCTGGGCGGGTTCGAGGACGAAGACGGCGGAGGATTCTTTTGCCAGCTTTTCCGTGATGGGGCGGGAGACAGGCGAACCGATCTCCTCCTCGCTGTTAATAAGGAGGGTGATGGGGCGCGAAAGCTGGAGCTCGCGAAGGACGGAGATGGCGGTAAGTGCCATGACGATGCCGGCCTTCATGTCGAGGACTCCGGGGCCGGAGAGCTTGCCGTCATGCTCCCGCCAGGGCATGGACTTGAGAGTGCCGTGGGGCCAGACGGTGTCGAGGTGGCCGAGGATGAGGACGGGTTTCCGTGCGGTCGATTTAGAAGTTCCAGCCCCGAAGCGTAGTTCGTAGACGTCGCCGAAGCTTTTCTGGCGATGACGCTTAATACGGGCTCCGAGGGCGGTGGCCCAGGCGGCGGTGAGCTCCTGCGCGGCGTTAACTGCGGCGGGATCTTCACTTGGACTCTCGACAAGAACGAGCTGCCGAAGGTGCTGGAGGAACCAGGGTAGTTTCGTCTGGGTGCGAGAGAGGATGTCCGTCGGGGATATCGTCATGTTTTTGATAATAGAGGATTTATTTCGTCGGTTTAGGGGGTTGCAGGGGAGAAAAGGCAGCAGAAGTGTGTCTTATTTGCCACACAATATCGCCTTGACCTCACTGTAATCTAATGAGCGGATTGTACCGGAGAAGGTCATTTCGTGGCATCGGACCCGCATTTTGAGCGAACAGTAAAATCGGCCATTGAGTTCTGTGGAGTGGGGCTTCACAGCGGGGCCGAGGTCTCTATGCGGTTAGTTCCGGCTCCGGCTGGCTCCGGCATCGTCTTCCGCAGGACCGATCTGGACAACTTCGAGATTGCAGCGACGGGACGCAACGTCGCCAAGGTGAGTTATGCGACGAGCCTGATGCGTGGGAGCGTGCTGATCTCGACCACGGAGCATCTGCTCTCGGCGCTGATCGGGTATGGGGTAGACAACGTCATTGTTGAGATTAACAACCTCGAAGTGCCGATTCTCGATGGAAGTTCGTTGCCGTATATCCGGGCCTTTGAGGAGACGGGGCTGAAGCAGCAACGGCGCAGGCGCGAGTACATGCGAGTGCTGAAGCCGGTGGAGGTCTGCGAAGGCGGAAAGTTTATCGGGGTCTATCCGGGCAGCGGCTATGCGATTGATTACACGATCTCCTTTCCGGAGCCGATCGGGTATGAGACGCTACGGGTCGATCTGGCGACGGGAGATTACGCGAAGCTGATCGCCCCGGCGAGGACCTTCGGGTTCAAGGAAGACGAGGCGATGCTGAGGGATATGGGGTTGATCCGCGGAGTTTCGGATGAGAGCGCCATCATTCTTTCGCGCAAAGGGGTTGAGAACGGGCCTCTGCGGTTCCCGGACGAGTTTGTACGGCACAAAGTGCTGGACCTGATTGGCGATCTGGCCCTGGCGGGACGAAGGATCGAGGGGCGAGTGGTGGCTGAGCGCGCGGGTCATGCGATGCACACGGCGCTGGTGCAGCGGCTGTTACGCGACCGGTCTTCGTGGGAGCTGGCGCATGGCTACGATGAGGCTCCAGAGACGGAGACCGAGGTGCTTCCGTCTCGTCTGCAGCCGCTAACCGTCTAAGAGGCTGTCTAAAAACTTCCTGTAACGTATAGATAGATCTAGATCGATTCGAAATAAGAGAAAACAAATAACAGCAGGAACAAAGGCGAAATACAGGGATCTCTCCACTTCGCTGCGCTTCGGTCGAGATGACGTGGCTTTGGGTTGGAAGTGGTGTCTCCGGTCGAGATGACGAAGTTTTTTGAATTGGAAGCTGCGTATTCGGTCGAGGTGCGTGGTTTTGAGTGATTGGGGCTGCGCGCTTCTGATTGGGGTGCCGAGTTTTTTGAAATTATCGGACAGTTGCGCGACTCCGGTTGGGATGCCGAGTTTGAGTGATTGGACAGGTTCCAGGGGGATTTGACCGGTTTGAAGGATCTGGTGGCGATTGGACTGGGGTCGAACCTGGCATCGAACTTCGGGCACCGCGAGGGTAACCTGCGTGAGGCGCTTCGACGGTTAGCCGACCTGGGCGAGGTGAAGGCGGTATCGAACTTCCACGATACGGAGCCGGTGGGCTATATAGACCAGCCAAGATTCCTGAACGCCGCAGCGGTGCTGGAGACTTCGCTGACGCCAACGGAGCTGATGCGTGCGCTGCTGGGGATCGAGCATGAGATGGGGCGCGAACGGGTGATCGCAAAGGGTCCGAGGGTGATCGATCTGGATCTGCTGCTCTGCGGCGACAGGGTGATGAATACGGCGGAGCTTACACTGCCGCATCCGGAGATGCAGGAGCGGAGATTCGTGTTGGAGCCGCTGAACGAGATTGCCGGAGACTGGGTGCATCCGGTGCTGAGGATCACGGTGGAGGAGATGTTGCGACGGCTGGAATAAATCTGTTGTTCAGAGGGACAACAAGTTCGCTCCATTAGCGCTGACGCTGACTTCGGTCTGCTTCGTATCGACATCACTTTTTGAGCAGGACAACGAAAGACGAACTATCCCTGCTGCGGCTGCGATGGGATGGGACACTCTTTTGTTAACAGCGAAACTCACACGTCGAATCAGTGGATACTCCCCGGAACACCCTCTCCACCCTTGACTTAGCCCTTCCATCGATTAGACAACGGTGTCCGTCACTGCGTATCCTTGTTGCTGCCCGCCGGAGGAGTTGCTGACGGCAGGCTGTTTCCGAAGACCCGCTGTCTGCTACTTATTTCCAATTGTTGTCGCAAAGATGAGCAAGAGCTCACGTCATCGATAACGAAACACGCTTTATCTTTTGAGGCCAAAATTAAATGAAGATCAGAAAGCTGATTACGCTTTTTCTGAGTGTCTTTGTCCTAAGCGTCTTCATGCCAGACGCCCTTGCACAGGGCGGGAGCGCCGTTCTCAGCGGAACTGTTGTCGACCAATCCGGGGCAGCCATTCCCGCAGCCCGCGTTACCCTCACCAATGTCGATACCAACCTAACCCTTTACGCAGAGACCACGACCTCCGGACTCTACCGGTTTCCCACCGTCCCGCCCGGGCACTATTCGCTCGCAGCCGAGGGTAAGGGCTTTCAAAAGTTCCAGCAGTCGGGCATCGTGCTCACCGTCAGCCAGCAGGCTTCGATCGATTTCGCGCTGAAGATCGGCAGCGAGACGGAAACCGTTAATGTCGAGGCAGGGGCCGCGCTGATTAATACCACCAACGCCGAGGTCAGCAATACGGTGGGCGAGCATGCCATCCGCGAGCTTCCGCTCAACGGCCGCGATCCGTCCAGTCTGGTGTTGTTATCGCCGGGCACCGTCAACGTGCTCAACACCAGCGCCGGAACTTTGCAGGGTGAGACGACCTTCCCCAACGAGTCCGGAGCGTCCGCAGGCGGCGGCCGCCAGGGCAGTACGCTTTATCTTCTCGACGGCGTGCCCAACATGGACACGTACATGGCGCTTGCTGCGCCTTCGCCGAACTCTGACGCCACCAGCGAATTCCGCGTCATCTCCAACAACTTCGATGCGCACTACGGCTTCTCTCCCGGCGCTGTGGTCAGCATCGATACCAAGGGCGGCTCCAACGCCTTCCATGGTGGAGCGTTCGAGTTTCTACGCAACAATGCTCTCAACTCCGCGGACTATTTCTCCAAGCAGGTCGACGCGCTGAAGCGCAACCAGTTCGGAGGATTTCTTGGCGGTCCTATCAAGAAAGATCGCCTGTTCTTTTTCGGTAACTACCAGGGAACGCGGCAATCCACCACCGCGACCAGCAACCCCACGAATACGCCTACGGCAGCGATGCTCAACGGAGACTTCTCGGCTTATCCGAAGGCGCTTACCGGCGGCTTTGTGAACAACCACATCGATCCGGCGCTCTTCAACCCTGCCGCAGTACGCATCGCACGCACGGCGCTTCCGCAGGGACAGGATCCTGCCAGCGGATTGGTCTACTACACCGCGCCGGCATCGATAGAAAGGTACGACGAGGGTACGGGCCGTCTTGATTACGCGCCCAATGACAGGCATCGGCTTACCCTGCGCAGCTTCAACCAGTACTACAACCGCAAGGAACTGGCGACGCCCGGCAACATCCTGGCTGTCACTCCGGGCAAGCAGGGAAAATTCTTCAACGAGGTTCTGAACCACACCTGGACCATCAATCCCAGCACGGTGAATGCTCTTTCGCTGTTCTGGAACCAGATGCACGTCTATAACGCGGGCACGCAGCTGGATTCGAATGGTGATTCGTTCTGCCTCTCAAAGTTCATCAATGTCTCCGATCCGACGGGCACCTGCTACTCCGAAGGTCTTAACGCGAACGGCGGATTCAGCACGCCTTACTCCGAATACACGGGCGAGATGCGGCGGTCGTGGGGCTTCTCGGACTACCTGACGAAGATCAAGGGAAATCACACGATCTCTGTTGGAGCGGATCTGTGGCACCAGCGCGCGCGTGAGGATACTTTTTACCCGGCTGCTCCCATCGTCACCTTCAATGGATATTCGACTGGATTCGGCTTGGCGGATTTTCTTCTCGGCCGGGTTGGCAACTACAAACAGGGCGCTGGAGAGATCGCGGACGTTACCGGCATCTTGTTTGGAGCCTATGGCCAGGATCAATGGCGAGTGCGTCCTAACCTCACACTCACTCTAGGGGTTCGTTGGGATCCAAATCTTGCCCCTGCCTCAAAGGACGGGCGCGGCGCGGTCTACAATCCCGGCCAGCAGAGCACGATGTATCCTGGCGCTCCCAACGGGCTGGTGTTTCCGGGCGATAAAGGTGTTCCGAACAGCCTCGCCACCAACACCTATGGGTACTGGGAGCCGCGTGTCGCGGTCGCCTACCAGGCCTCGCCGAAGACCGCATTTCGTGCAGGCTACGGTCTGTTCACGGCACCGTTGCCTTACTCGGCCTACAACCACGTAGCCGATGTGAGCCCCTTCAGCCCAACCTATTCAATCGACGGCAGTGCGGCAAATCCAATTGATTTCTCAAATCCGTGGGCAAACTTCGGTTCAACCGGCAACTCCAGCCCGTTTCCTCCGTTTGCCTATGAGGGGCTGAAGCCGCCGACCAATTTCAACTTCGGCACACAGACCACCGTGCCTGCGGCCTTCCGTCCCGGCTTCAAACTGGGCATGACGCAGAGCTGGAACGTATCGGTCGAGCAGCAGTTCTCGAACGACCTGGTCATGCACCTGGCTTACGTCGGCAGCCAGTCGTATCACCAGACGCTCATCATCGATGCCAATCCCGGCCAAATTGCTGCGGGTGTTCGCGGCCAGCGCGCGCTCAGCAACTACAGCCAGATCCTCACCATCAACAGCAATGGCACGAGCAGCTACCACTCGCTGCAGGCGCAGTTTGAAAAGCGCTTCTCCCATAACTTCCAGGCGCAGTCCAGCTTTACCTGGTCCAAGAACATCGACATCGCCGCCACCGGCAATGCGTCCTTCACCGGCAACGGTATCGGCAATCCTTACGATCTGCGTTTCAACCGCGGCATCTCGGATCTCAACTATCCGTTTGTCTCGGTCACGAACGCGGTCTACACGACGCCTGCGCTCCGGGGTCGGAACGAACTTGTACGCGGGGTGCTCGGCGAGTGGGAGGTCAGCGCGATCTATACACTGCAGTCCGGCCAAGCCTTCAGCATCAACGGAGGTAACGGCAACAACAACTCGGGTGCACTGGTTTACGGTGACCGTGCAGACTTTGTGCCCGGCGCCATCGTGCAAACGCATCAGGGCAGCAAGGAGCAGTGGCTCAATCAGTACTTCACCACCGCGGCGTTCCAGCAGAACGCGCCCGGAACCTTCGGCAATACCGGACGCAATCTGCTGAAGGGCCCCGGCATCAACTACAGCGATGCCGCGTTGATGAAGAACTGGACGTCACACGAGCGCTACAAGGTGCAGTTCCGCTGGGAGCTGTTCAACGCCTTCAACCACGCAAACTTCGATCTTCCTGACGCCAACCCGTCCAGTGGCACCTATGGACGGATTACCAAGACCGGTCCTATCAAGCCGCGTGTGATGCAGGCGGGTCTGAAGCTCACCTTCTAAACTGGTGGCTATTGCCTGGAGCGTCGTTCCTTTCAAGGGGCGGCGCTCTTTTTTGTTTTGGAGTGTTTGCACGATAGTCATTTGTGGCGGCATGGGCGAAATACAGGGGTTCCTCGACTGCGCGCTTCGCGCTTCGCTCGGAATGACGTTGCGTGTCGGGAAGAGTTTATGCGGAGGGATTGTCTGTTCAGAGTCTATGCTGGACTCTCAGGGCGTGACTCTGGACGAGAGGTTTTATGGGTTGTCGAGTCAGTGGGATGGTCTTCCTTAGCATGGCTGCAGGCGTGTTGCTGAGCGGAACGGTGATGGGTGCGCAGCAGGCGGCGATGTGCCACGGCAACGAGACGGCGGCGGAGATCTCTACGCCGGAGAGTTTGCCCCCACCGGTGAAGATGACCGGGATCGGGAACTCGTCGATGAAGATCAAGACGAAGAACGAAGAGGCGCAGGCGTGGTTTACGCAAGGCCTGAATCTTCTGCACGACTTCTGGGACTACGAGGCGGCGAAGGCGTTCGAGCAGGCAGTCCGGTCAGATCCGAAGTGCGCGATGTGTTACTGGGGCCTGTACCAGGCGGGAGTTTTCCGCAGTGCGAATGTTCCATGGGCACAGGTAGCGCTGGACCGCGCGGGGGCTCTGAAGAAGCATGGAAGCAAGACGGATCGGATTTATATCGAAGCGGCGGTGATCGAGCACAAGAAGGCGTTGGAAGCGCTGCACCCAAAGGCGGAGGTAGAGAAGAAGCCGAAGCCGGTTGATGGCGCTCCGCATGTGGATTCGGAGGAGACGAAGCTGTATCGCAAGCTGGTGGCGATGCAGCCGGGAGATGTTCAGGCGCGGATCTTTCTGTCGAGCTCCTTGCGCGACGGCTTCGATAAGAAGGGAGAGCCGCTTGCGGGGACGGCAGAGGGGCAAAAGATTCTGGTTGAGATTCTGAAGGAGCAACCGGACGATTCAGCGGCGAACCATTACTGGATTCACGCGGTAGAGCCAGGGAATCATCCGGAACTGGCGCTGGAGAGTGCGAAGAAGCTGGGCGAGCTGACGCCGGCATCGGGACATATGGTGCATATGCCGGGACACATCTTCTACAGGACGGGAGACTATGAGACGGCACGAGACTCGTTTCTGGCTTCGATGCATGTGGATGAGGCTTACATGCACGCGCAGGATGTGAGTGTGGCGAATGACTGGAATTATGTGCACAACCTGATGTACCTGATTGCCGACCTGATGGAGGCGGGACGGGTGACGGAGGCGATGAAGATCTCGGAGAAGCTGACGAAGGCGCGAGGTGAGGTAGGGCCCACGCTGTATCGGCAGACTCCGCGAGATGGGATGTCACGGCTGAGCGTGGAGCTTCCGGTGCTGTTGCGCGCCGGAGTGTGGATGAGCGCGACGCAGGCGCTGGAAAAGAGCTCGCCGGACCCATCGTTGAAGAACCTGGCAGAGCTGCGCGAGGCGATGCTGGATTACACGCGAGGCATGGCTGCGCTGGAACAAGGCGACGCCAAAGGCGCTGCAACGATGAGCGATGCGCTGGACGCGAATGTGAAGCAGAAGCCGACGACAGGACCGGAGGATATGCCGGGAATGGCGGCGATGTCGATGTCGAAGGATGCTATGGCGAAGCCTGTGCACAGCTATCTGGATGTTGCGGCGATGGAGCTGAGGGCGAGTGTTTTGCTGGCCGAGGGACGCGGGGTGGAGTCGGACGCGATGTTCACCAAGGCCGCCGAGGCGGAGAAGGAGCTGGGATATCGCGAGCCCCCCTTCTACATTCGCCCGGTGGAGGAGACGCGCGGGGATGCTCTGCTGCGAGCGAAGCGTTACGACGAGGCGAAGCAGGCGTATGAGGCGGCGTTGAAGCAGCGTCCGGAGTCGGGATTTGCGTTGTTTGGCGTCGCACAGGCGGATGCAGCTGCTCATCGAAGGGCCGAGGCGACACAGGACTACGCACATCTGCTGCGGGTATGGGCGAAGGCGGATGCGGATCTGCCGCAGCTGCAGACGGCACGGGCATGGATGGAGAGGCAGGCGGTGGACGGGGAGTAGGTGGCGAGCTCCATCGAAGGATGGAGGCAAAGTTGGGCCGAATGGCTCATGACAGGATCTCGCCACGTGGCTAGAGTTATCTGCGAAATGGTATTGCTCTCCGGAGGCGCCTTAACAGCGCCTCTCTTTTTTTGCCTGCGATAGATTTTTTCTTCCCGGCTCAACCTTTTGATGGAGGACGGGCGATGGGATAGGCACGTAGATTGGGTTCGCTCTCAACAAGTGAACTTGCATACGTGGCGAGGGATTCGTGTGGGGCCGTGGTCTGGAGTGACAACAATAATAATGAGAATACAAAGAACTTGGACGGCTGCAGCGGTTGCGATATTCGTAGCGGCTACGACGGGAACAGGATTCGGACAGGGGTGCGTTGCGGCGCACTCGAACCAGCGCTCGATGGATGAGCTGGTCAGGTCGTTCGATGGGGGGACGAGATACGGATGGTCGATCCACAACCTTACGGTGGATATCGGGTATCGGTTCTTCAACTCGAACAAGTACTTTATCGGGGATGCGGAGATCGCACGGCCGAACGCGATCCGGAATCACCAGAACATCTTCGATATCGGCGTGGAGTACAGGTTCACTCCGCAGTGGAGCTTTATCGCGGATGTGCCGGTCTTTAACGGGACGCGCAACCAGCTCTATTCGCCGACGGGAATTTTTCAGGTGAGCGGGCTGGGCGATATTACGCTGGGGGCGCAGCGATGGATCTTCCGCGGGCCGACAGAGTTCGGCGGCAACGTGGCGGTGAGCGCATCGGTGAAGATTCCGACCGGCATCAACAATGCGACCGGCTCGGCGCTCTACAAGGGGCAGGTCGTCAAGGCGACGGCGGATCAGTCGATGCAGCCGGGCGACGGGGGCTGGGGACTCTCGCTAGGGGCGCAGGGGTATAAATCCATATGGCGTAGAGCGGATCTGTATGGGCAGGCGCAGTATCTGTTCAACCCGCGCGATACGAATGGGGGTGGCGACCTTCAGAAGCCAGCCGGGGCAGGGCGTGATGTCGGTGACGGACCAGTATCTGTATCGGCTGGGAGTGTCGCAGGGTGTGCCGAAGCTGCGCGGGGTGGCGCTGAGTCTCGGCGTGAGGGGCGAAGGAGTTCCGGTGCGGGATCTGTTAGGCGACAGCAATGGATTTCGTCGTCCGGGCAGTGTGATCTCGCTGGACCCGGGGCTGATGGTGAATGTGCGCCGGACGACTTTGTCGGTGAACGGTCCCTGGGCGTTGCGGAGAGACAGGCCGCCGAGCGTGCCGGAGTTGGCCAACAACACGAAGAACGGCGATGCGTTCTTCGCAGACTACACAGTGATTATTGGGCTTTCTCATCACTTCTGATCGCAGATGCTAATCGAGACCTGTGACGAGAGCGAAGGCTGCTGCCCCTCAGCAACTAAAAAGTCGCTGAGGGGCAGCTGGATTTGAAGGTATGACTGAAACCCTGCCTATCTAAAAGGGCGACCTAATTCAGAGGGCTGATTCAACTGGGTTAATCAGTCCGGTTCCTTAGGGCTTTAACGCTAACGTAACGTTCATGTAGGATGCTTGAGCTTTATGGGCAAGCGACTTTTACGTGGTGTAATTCTCTTTGCGAGCACAGCTTTGGCGATGAAGGCCCAGGGAACGGCAACGAATCCGTACCTGCAGATGATGGAGAAGGCCGGAGCGCATGCCAGGCAGCACGGAGCGCTTTCACCGGTATTGTCTCCTGTGGATGCCACAGTTCTGAACGGCGAGGTTCCAGTAAAAGAGCTGCAAGCGAAGGGCTTCAAGGTGGTGCCCTGGACGACGAATGATCCGGAGAAGATGCGGACGCAGATTCGCATGGGTGTGGATGGGCTGATTACGGATCGCCCCGATCTGCTGCAGCAGGTATTGAAGGAAGAGCGCGCGGCTGCGAAGACGGCTGAGGAACGCGGCCGGTTGGAGAAGTTCGACGTCACCGCACATCGCGGTGGACGCGGTCTGCGGCCGGAGAACACGCTGCCTTCGTTTGAGAGCGGTCTGGATCAACTGGTCACGACGCTTGAGACGGACACGGGTGTGACGACGGATGGGGTCTCCCTGATCTGGCACGATCAGTTTCTGAGTCCGCAGAGCTGCCGCCATGCCGATGGGACGCCGTACACGATGGAAAACCGGGTCTTCATCAAGGATATTTCCAGTACGGATGCGCAGAAGACCTTTGTCTGTGACAAGGTTCACTTTGGCGCGGAGCAGAAGAACGATCTTGCTCTGTCGCCGGTCGCGGTGGCGTTTGGGAAGAAGGAGGGGCTGATCAATCCCTACGTCCCGACGTATGCGGTGCAGCTGTTCCGGTTCGTGAACTTCTATGTGGATTACTACCGGTCCGGGCCTGGCAAGAGCGATGCGCATGCGAAGGAGCGGGCGGAGAATGCGGCGCGGGCGCGGTTCA
>Ga0193716_1001233_pt1 | contig 15068 bp, 13 predicted proteins | sample U2c1metaG_FD_145901 | JGI IMG/M metagenome (GOLD analysis project Ga0193716, IMG submission 145901) | Soil microbial communities from a riparian zone of the East river system, Colorado, United States - U2c1 | ecosystem: Environmental > Terrestrial > Soil > Riparian zone | place: USA: East River...
TTGGCCGACAAAGCGCTCCGCGACCTCGGTTACCGCACGATCTGCCGGCAAGACGCAATCAGCGCGCTCAAGGCCGCGTCGCAAGAGCGGTTGGCTGCCGTGGTGCTCGATCTGGTCATGCCTAAAATGAGCGGTTTCGAGTTTCTCAAACGTTTTCGCAAAACCAAGCGCGGCCGGGCTACTCCGGTGATCGTCTGGAGCGGCAAGGATTTAACCGAGGTGGAGCGCAGCGAGCTGCGCGCCGTCGCCACCATCGTTCGCAAGCAAGACCACGGCGCCGATGAGCTGATCCGGGAAGTAAAGAGTATCGTCACACGGCGAGACGACGTGGCGACGAAGATAGAGTTACATTGAGGCGTTTAACCGCATTGTCCGGGAGGCTGGGAATGGAAAAAGACACAATTCTTATCGTCGACGATAATCCGGTGAACATGAAACTGATCCGTATCTTGCTGACCGGCGAGGGCTATGACGTGCGCATCGCGGCCGACGCCAAAGAAGCCCTTGAGGTGCTAACCGAGGTTCACCCGGCCTTGATCCTGATGGATATTCAACTCCCCGGAATCGACGGCTTGGAGTTGACGCGCCGGTTGAAAGCCGAACCGACGACTAGAGATATCACGATTGTGGGTCTGACCGCTTACGCGATGAAGGGCGATGAGGAACGCATTCTCGCCGCCGGCTGCGACGGATATATTGCGAAACCAATCGACACCAGAACGTTGCCCGATTATATCAAGGGTCACTTGGCGGGACGAGACCGCACAAAGCACCGTTGAACAATCCGCGAAAGCCGGCTGCCCGGAGAACGAAGTACCGTTGAAAGATTTTCTCACGATAAAGACGATGCCGACGCGAGCGTGAGGAACTTGCCATGAAAATTGTCATCGCCGATGACGATCCGATAAATCGCAAGTATTTGCGCGCCCTGCTCACCCACGAGGGACACACCACGATCGAGTGCGAAGACGGCGCGGCGACGCTGGCATACCTTGAACAGAACCCGTGCGACGCGGTGATTTCCGACATCCTGATGCCGCGCATGGATGGTTTTCGGCTTTGCTATGAAATCCGCAAGAACCAGACCTTGAACAACACACCGGTGATTTTGTACACGGCGACTTACTTGTCGGCCGCGGACGAAAAGGCTGCGCTGGCGATGGGCGCCGATCGCTTTCTGCGCAAACCGGCGGTCCCGGAAGTCATCGTCGATACCCTTCAGGAAGTCATCAAAAACGCCCAGAGGCACCGGAACAATAAACCGAAGCAGCCGGAAAACTCGTTGGCTCTGCGCGAATACAGCGAAGTACTGGTGCGCAAGCTCGAACAAACCAATGTCGCGCTCACCTCCGCCAATGAAGCACTCCGAGAGAGCGAAGAACGCCAGCGCTTCGCCGCATCCGCCGGCCAAATCGGAATCTGGGAGTGGGATACCGCCACCGACCGCTTGGTGTGGAGCGCCGAACAAAAAGCTATCTTTGGCTGGCCCGCCGACCGCGAGAGCATAACTTTGCAGGATCTCATCGCGTCGATCCACCCGGACGATCGCGGCCTGGTTCATGAAGCATTGCAAACGGCTGTCACCGATCACGTCGACTACGAAGCCGAATATCGCGTGGTCTGGCCTGACGGAAGCCTGCATTGGGTCAGCGGCAAAGGTCACGGCGACTACGACGAAGCGGGTCGCTGCACGCGCATGATCGGCATCTCGTTGGATGTTACCCGGCGCAAGGAAGCGGAAGCGGCGCAACAAAGGAGCCTGGAGCGTTTGCGCGCGCTGCATGAAATCGGTCTTACGATTAATTCGAGCTTGAATTTGGCAACGATACTGGACGCGCTGCTCACCAAGATCGAACTGTTCCTGCCGTTCTCTGCAGCGACCACCGTCAGACTGGTCAACAAGAAAACCGGCCAGTTGGATCCTCTAGCCTGCCGCAATCTCGACCTAGCCGTGTGGAAAAACCATTTTGCCATAGCGCCGGTGGGACGAACCCGCCAAGTCTTGGAAAGTAAGACGCCTGTCATTGTTCGCAACGTACTCACCGATCCCCTGACCCGCGATCCCGCCGCGTATCGTCGTCTAGGAGTGCTCTCTTACATCGCCGTGCCGTTGATCGTCGAGGCCGAAGCCCTCGGCATTCTCAATCTTTACACGCGCCAAGAACATGAATTCACCGACGAAGAAATCGAATTTTTCCTTACCCTGAGCGACCAAGCCGCCATCGCCATTCACAACGCGCGGCTTTACCAGGATAACGAGAGGCGCCGCCACGAAGCTGAAGAACTGGCCCGTATCGGCCGATCGCTTACGGAGACCCTCGACATGCAAGCCATCGGCGAACGGGTCGTCAACAATGTGTTGGCGCTCTTCGGCGTTCAGGGCGCCACCCTGAGACTGCGCCAAGTAGACGGTTCGATGATTGGTTTTGCCGCGGCGGGAACCGCGTTTTCACAGCTTTCCAACGGAGCTGTTTTACCTCGGGAAATCGGCCTCGCCAGTCGCGCCTTCGCCGTCGGCAAACCGGTTTGGAGCGCCGACATTTTGAACGACGCGAACACCTTGGTCAGTAAAGAACTGCGCGAGTACATCCGCGACTCCGGCAATGGTTCGATCATCACAGTGCCGCTGCGCGCGCATGAGAATCTGATCGGGACGATCAGCTTGGCGGATCGCACGGGGCGAAGCTATTCTGAGAACGAAGTCGCGCTACTGCAAAACTTCGCGGTGCAAGTCGCCCTGGCGATTCAGAATGCCCGGCTCTACGAACAAGCCCAGAGCCATCTCAAGCGTATTGAAGCGCTGCGTGAAATTGAGACCGCGATTAGGTCAACGCTAGAATTGCATTCGATCTTCCATCTGCTTCTGGAAAAAATCCAGATCTTTCTGCCCTTCCCGGCAGCCACGACCATCCGCCTGTTCAACCGCGCCACCGGAAAGTTCGATAACATCTGCTCTCGAAACATCGACGAAGCGCAATGGAAAGCCAGGATCGGACAGGGTTCGGGGAACCTATCGGGGCAGATTCTGAAGACCAAACGCCCGGTGATTGTTCCCAATATTCAAATAGACGCTGACCGAGCCGCATTAGTATTTTATCGCCAGCACGGCTTCATCAGTTACCTGGGAATTCCGTTGATTGCCAAGGACGAAGTCGTCGGCATCCTTGGGTTCTACACTCAAACGGAACATGAATTCACTCAGGAAGAAACCGACTTCCTGCTCACCTTGGCGGGCCAGGCGGCCATCGCCATCCAGAACGCGCAACTTTACGATGATATCAGCATCGCGAAAAATGAGCTGGAGGCGACCAACCGCACTTTGGACCGATCGTTGAAACAGCTCGACGGCCTGTACGCCGCGTTCTCGCCGATTGCGACCAGCGAATCGGCGGAGCAACTGATGAGCGGCATCGCCGACCGTTTGATGGAGGCGACCGGCGCTGACGCAGCTTTGATCCGGCTCTACGACAGCCAAACGGCCAAGACAGCCATCGTCGCTCATCGCGGCTTTTCTGACGCCTACCTCACAGGTGTAGAAGACGCGCCTCCCGGAGGAGCGGTGGCTTGGGTGATCGATCATGGCGAGCCGATCATCGCGCCGGATATTGCCGCGGAATCGCGCCTGCAAGGCAAGGTTCAACTTCAATTGGGACTGCGCTCCTGCGCTATTCTGCCGATCGGCGCTCGCGGCGCGGTGCGCGGCATTTTGCACGTCGCCAGTCGAGTTTTGGGGCACTTCGATGACGAACAAAAATATCACCTGATGGCGATCGCCCGGCAATTGAGCGTCGCCATGGAAAACCGCAAGCTCTTCGACGATGTCAAAGCATCCCACGACGAGCTCGCGCAGGCCAACGAGGCGTTGTCGGAAAGCAACCGCAAACTTTCAGCACTGCACGCCGTCGCGGCGATGGCGACTGAATCGATGAATCTCAAGGCTGTCCTGGACCAGGCGATCGAGAAAATCACCGACATCTTAGACTTCGAAATCACGCAAATTTTTCTTTATGACGAGACCACACAAGAAATTACCCAACGCGCCACTGGCAAGAAAGACTCCGAACTCGTTACGACCAACGATTCCTTCAAGATCGGTCAAGGTGTCATCGGCGCCGTGGTGCAGCTCGGTCAGCCGCTGATTTTTGAAAACATCGGCACGGATCCGATGTACCAGCAACTTAGCCGAACCCAGTTCACGACGAAGTTCAACTATCAGTTTCTTGCGGTCTTTCCGATCAGGAGCAAATTACAGATATTGGGCGCTTTGAGCTGCGTGAGCTCCGCGCCGCGGCGGTTAACGCCCGGAGAAACGCAGCTTTTGGAAGCGCTCGCCGATCAACTCGCTGTGGCGATCGAAAACAGCAAACTCTACGAGGCGCTCAATTTGAAAATTCACGAGTTGCAGTCCAACACTTTAGAATTGGAACGGGCCAACCGCGTGAAAGACGATTTCCTCGGCGTGGTTTCGCACGAGTTGCGCACTCCGATCAATGTCATTATGGGCTATACTTCGTTGCTCGCGGACCGGTCGCTCGGCGAAATTCACTCGGAGCAAGAAGCGGCGCTGGCAACGATCGCGCGGCAAAGCGACGAACTGCTCACTGTGATCAACAGCATTCTCCGTGCGACCGCGCTGGATACCGAACCTACCACGGTAGAACAGCAGGAGTTCAGTCTAAGCGGGTTGCTGACGGAGTTGCGCGCCAATTGCGCGGCCCAGATGCGCCGTCCCTTCAGCGTGAGTTGGAACTACGCGGCTGATTTGCCTTATGTTCGAAGCGATCGTCTCAAGGTGAAACAGATCCTCGATAATCTCATCGACAACGCGGTAAAATTCACCGAGCAGGGACAGATTAACATCGGCGCGGCGGTCCGCTGCCGAAGGCATGGGGAGTCCGACTCAGCGGCGCAGGAAGCCATGATCGAAATCGTCGTATCCGACACCGGGGTCGGTATACCGCCGGATAGACTGGCGCAGATCTTTGAAAAGTTTTACCAAGTCGACAGCTCGCAAACACGACGCTACGGCGGCGTGGGATTGGGACTGCACATCGCCAAAAAGTTTACCGAACTCTTGGGCGGCACCATCGAAGCCCAAAGTGCCGTCGGTCAGGGCTCGACCTTCACCGTGCGCTTACCCCTCGACGCCTAAACAGCCCACGAACTAAAATTTATCCTCGCGCAGCATGAATCCTAAACCGCCGGCTTTTCCGGATGAACCACAAGGGATGAACGATCGAGTCATCGATACGAGGATTTCGTTGACCGTTCGAGAAATCCAAGGAGGCACTTATGTTGGAAGTCGATGCATTAGTTAAATTGGGACTGTTTAACCAAATGATCCCGATGTGGCAGGTTTTCTTCTTCATCGCAGCGTTGTTGCCATTTTTGCTATGGAATCGAGTGAAGCTGTGCCTGCTGATTACCTATCTTTTCAGCTTTTATTTAGGCTTCATCGTGCAATGGGGGGATTATCTGACCTCAGCGGGTACGCTGGCACCTTTTTTTCTCTACGCCTTCAGCGGCATCGTGGTGACGGTCGTATTTGTCCTGCTGATTTTTAAAGACGAGGGTGGCGCTGGGTCATTCAAGTGGAAACGCCAAACAGCCGTCCTCAGCCCCTACAAGCCGCAAGACTTCTCCGACCTTTGAAGATTTACGCCAGCCTATTCCCGAAACAGCTTTGACCTGACGAAGTTCGTACGAAATCGCCCGGAATGTCCAAATTTTGGACAAAGTTGAACTGGAAGCTGTGGTTTGGGATTAAATCATTGGTATTTCTGCGAGCTAAATTCGGCATGGACTCTGCTTTCTTCAATAGGTTTGCACTCATGCGCCTTGATCCATGCTCCTCTTTCGCCATAAAAATCGGCTAGATTTGTTAACATTCTGCGCCGGGAACGTTCTCTTTTATATTATCTTCTCGCATATCAGCATCGGCTTGTCCGGCGCCGCCGAGCCTCCAAGTTCCATTCCTTCGTTGAAACAACTGAGTCTCGAACAACTGGCCGACCTTGAAGTCACTTCGGTCGCGCGCAAAGAACAGAAAGTCGCGGACACCGCCGCGGCAATTTACGTCATCACGCAGGAAGAAATTCACCGGTCGGGCGTGACAACCATTCCCGAAGTTTTGCGCCTGGCTCCCGGCGTGACCGTGAGCCGTATTGATGGCAACAGTTGGGCGATCGGCATCCGCGGTTTTGTCTCTGACCTTTCCCGCTCGGTGCTTGTCCTGATCGACGGCCGCAGCGTTTACACGCCGCTTTTTGCCGGTGTTTATTGGGACGTCCAGGACACCTTGCTGGAAGACATCGATCGCATCGAGGTGATCCGCGGACCCGGGGGCACGATCTGGGGGGCCAATGCGGTCAACGGAGTCATCAACATTATCACCAAGAGTGCTATCGAGATCGAAATCCAGCGGGGTGTTTACACGAAGGTGACCTGGCGATGGTAGGCGGGTCCAGCGTTGCCGTGCGCGCGTATCTTATCGATTGGTCGAGAGCTGCGCGCCGGTCGTCGATCCAAGCGGCGATCATCGCTGTGCTCGTTGCTTTTTCCCTTTCGGCTTCTCTGGCAGCGGAAGTCGCCGCGCCGAGTGAGTACGAGCTCAAGGCGGTATTTATCTACAACTTCATCAAATTCACCGAATGGCCGCCGGCTAAATTAGGCAAGAGCGACGAGCCGTTTATCATCGGCATATTGGGTAAAGATCCCTTCGGTGGCGCCCTGGATAAGGTCGTCGAAGGCGACACGCTTTATGACAAGCGAGTAGTGGTTCGAAGGTACGCTCGGATCGACGACGTCGTCGCCAGTCACGCGCTTTTCATCAGCTTTTCCGAAGAACAGAGCATAACGGCCGTGTTAAAACTTCTTGACGCCCAAGGCGCGAGTATCCTGACCATTAGCGAATCAGAAAATTTTGCCAAACGCGGCGGCATCATCGGGCTGAAGAAAGCAAACAAGAAAGTCGTGTTCGGCATTAACCTGATCGCGGCGAACCGGGCCGGACTCAATATCAGCGCGCAGCTGCTCAAGATTGCGAAAGACGTCGTGAAATAGACTCAAAGAAGGTGTTTCATCGAATGGTTTCGTTTCGGCACTTATCGATCAAGCACAAGCTGACCCTGCTGAGCGTCCTGGCAAGCGGTAGTGCGCTGATCCTCGCCTGCGGCGCCTTTGTGGTTTATGACGGCTGGGTCTTTCGCGACACCCTAGTTCAAACCATTGCGACTCAGGCAAAGATCGTCGGCACCAACAGCGCCGCCGCCCTGCTTTTCAGTGAACCGCGGTCGGCGACCGAAACCCTCGCGGCCCTGAGTGCTGAGCCTAACGTGATATCGGCGGGAATCTACACGGGTGAAGGCAAACTGTTTGCCAGCTACGCTCGGGACAAGGGCAAATCCGAGAGCGATATTGGCTTGCCTCAGATCGCCCCCGCTCAGCTCGACCAGCATCGATTTCAGGCCGATCATCTCGATCTCTCTCGACAAATTCGCTTGCGCGGCGAGATGATCGGCATCGTCGCGATCCGCGCCGGACTGGAAGCGATGCGAGTTCGGCAAAGACGCTACCTCGGCATCGCCGGGGGTGTTTTGGTCATCTCTACCCTCGGCGCGATCCTGGTATCCTTGTGGTTCCGGCAGCGCATATCCCACCCCATTTTGGCCCTAGCGGCAATTGCGGCGAAAGTATCGCGCGACAAAGATTATTCGGTTCGGGCGACGGTGGAGAGCCGCGATGAAATCGGCCAACTGGTCGAAACCTTCAACGGCATGTTGTCGCGCATTCAAGAGCAAAATCAGGATCTCCAGGGCGCTCAGGATAAGCTCGAGCAAAGAGTGATCGAGCGCACCGCGGAGCTGGAAGCCGCCAATAAGGAGCTCGAAGCGTTCTCGTACAGCGTCTCGCACGATCTACGGGCGCCGCTTCGGAGTATCGACGGTTTTAGTCAGGCGCTGCTTGAAGACTACGGTGACAAGCTCGACGCTCAGGGTCAAAGCGATCTGCGCCGCGTGCGTGCCGCCAGCCAGCGCATGGCGCAATTGATCGATGACATGTTGGGTCTCGCCCGAGTGACCCGCGACGAGATGCGCCGGGAAGATCTTGATCTCAGCGATCTGGTGCGCGCCATCTCAGCAGAGATTCAGACGGCGCACCCGGACCGTCAGATGGATTTTGCGATTGCAAAGAGCGCCAAAGCCAACGGCGATGTCCGCCTGCTGGGCATCGTCCTGGAGAATTTGCTGCGCAACGCTTGGAAATTTACCGGAAAACGCCCCCACGGAAAGATCGAGTTTGGCATCGATCCGAACAACGGTACGCCGGTGTATTTCATCCGCGACAACGGTGCCGGCTTCGATATGACGTATTCGAGCAAGTTATTCGGCGTGTTTCAGCGCCTGCATGACATGACCGAGTTTAAAGGCACCGGCATTGGACTGGCAACGGTCCAGCGCATTATCCGTCGTCACGGCGGTCGAGTTTGGGCGGAAGGCAAAGTCGAGGAAGGCGCGACCTTTTACTTCACGCTTTCGCAATCAGGATAAGGGAGGACCAACGGTGGACAACAAAGTTATTTTGTTGGTGGAAGACAATCCCGACGACGCGGAGCTGACGCTGCGAGCGCTGAAGAAAAACAATATTTTGAACCAGGTCGTGCTCGCCCATGATGGTGTGGAAGCGATCGATTATCTTTTCGGCACCGGGACCTACGCGGGCCGCGATACGAGCGCGCTGCCGAGCGTAGTGCTGCTCGATCTCAAGCTTCCCAAGATCGACGGGCTCGAAGTGCTGAAGCAAATACGCGCCGGCGAACTGACCCGGTATTTGTCCGTAGTCATCCTGACCTCGTCGAAAGAAGAGCAAGATTTGATCAATGGTTACCAACTGGGCGCCAATAGTTATATCCGCAAACCGGTCGATTTCAACCAATTTATGGAAGCGGTGCGCCAACTCGGCCTGTACTGGCTGGTGCTCAACGAATCCGTGCCTCAAGGAAGATAAATGACGTTGCCGCTGCGCTTACTCATTATCGAAGACGCCGCAGACGACGCGTTGCTCGTCGCAGGGACTCGCCTGTGAGCATTCGAGCCCGCCTGCTGACCTTGATGCTGTTTGCGACGCTTATCCCGGCCATGGTGGCGGGACTGCAATTTTTCGAACGTCGCAACAGCGAGATTGCCGCCGCGCGGCGAGAGTTGGCCGCCACGGCTCAAGGCCTTGCGCAGGGCCTACACGACACGGTCCGCGCAACCGCTCAGCTTCACTACGGCTTGTCGCGGGCGCGGGACCTTCAAACCGAGGACAAAGCGGCCTGCTCCAACTTTCTCGCCGAGGTCTTGAAGAGGCATCCGCAATACACCGGGATACTCACCATCAAGCCCGATGGCCAACTGTTTTGCGATTCCCTGCGCACCGGGAGGAAGTTGGACCTCGCGGACCGCCGCTATTTCCAAGACGCGCTTGACGCCGAGAAATCGCTCGGTGTTGAGCCGGTGTTCGGCAGGCTGACCGGCCGCGGGGTTCTGCAAGTCGCTTATGCCGCACGGCGCGATAACGGCGAACCGTTGTTCGTGCTGCTGGCATCGTTGGATCTCCAAAAGCACATGCAGTTGCGCGCCCACTCCCTGCTGCGGGGAAGCGCCGTGATCGGACTCGTCGACGGCAAGGGAACCATACTCACTTGGTATCCCGACGGACCTAAGCGGGTCGGCACGTCTGTGGCCGGATCACCGCTGGATCACTTTGCCCGGCAAAGTCAGGTTGAGCCGACGGTGGAAGACGTCGAGTTCGGTGGAGTGTCACGGATATGGGCGGTTAGCGCATTGCCCGAATTCGCTGAAACCGGGCTGCGCGTCCTAGTCGGAGTATCGAAGGCGGACTTGCTCGCAGCGGCGAATAGAAATCTGCATCAGGCGTTGGCTACCTTGGCGATTGTCTTGCTTTTGGTCTTTACCGGCGCGTGGGTGCTGGTGGAGTTAGTCCTGCGCCGCCAGGCTGGGCGCATCATTACCGCCGTCGAGCGGTTCAGTGGCGGAAATTTCGCCACCCGCATCGGCGAACCCTACCCACGCGGTGAAATTGGCCATCTGATGGGAGCCATGGACCAGGCTTTCGGAGTGATGCATGCGCAGCAGGATACGATTCATGGACTCAATACCAACCTGGAGCGCAGGGTAGCCGAGCGTACCGCGCAGCTTGAAGCCGCAAACAAGGAACTGGAAGCGTTCAGTTACTCGGTGTCGCATGACCTGCGCGCGCCGCTGCGCAGCATCGATGGATTCAGCCAGGCCTTGCTGGAAGATTACGCGGACAAACTGGACGGCGAGGGTAAGGATTACCTCAAGAGAGTACGCGCCGCCACCCAGCGTATGGGCAAACTGATCGAGGATATACTCAATTTGTCGCGCGTGACCAGAACAGAGATACACTTGGAGACGGTTGACTTGAGCGCCATGGCTCAAGCGATTATCGCCGAGCTTCAGCGCTCTCAACCCGAAAGCCATCCAGAGTTTGTCGCCGCCGAGGGGATCGTCGCCGAGGGCGACGGCGGGCTGCTCAAGGTGGCCCTGGAGAACCTCCTCGGCAACGCGTGGAAATTCAGCGGCAAGCGCGCCCAGGCAAAAATTGAATTTGGCACAACCCGGCACGACGGCAATCCAGCGTATTTCGTGCGCGATAACGGCGCCGGCTTCGATATGACCTACGCGAGCAAATTGTTCGGCGTGTTTCAGCGCTTGCATGACATGACCGAGTTCAAAGGCACCGGCATCGGACTCGCCACGGTCCAGCGCATCATTCATCGTCACGGCGGTCGAGTTTGGGCGGAAGGCAAAGTCGAAGAGGGCGCGACCTTTTACTTCACACTTTCGCAACCAGGATGAGGAGGACAAGCTTTGAGCGATAAAGTTATTCTCTTGGTGGAAGACAATCCCGACGACGCGGAGCTGACCCTGCGCGCGCTGAAAAAAAACAACATTCATAACGAGGTCGTGCACGCCCGTGATGGTGTGGAAGCGTTCGATTATCTTTTTGGCACCGGGACCTATGCCGGCCGCGACACGAAGCTGATGCCTAGCGTGACACTGCTCGATCTCAAGCTTCCCAAGATCAGCGGGCTCGAAGTACTGAAGAAAATACGCGCCGAGGGACTGACCCAGTACCTACCCGTGGTCATCCTGACCTCGTCGAAGGAAGAGCAAGATATACTCAATGGGTACCAACTCGGCGCCAATAGTTATATCCGCAAACCGGTCGATTTCATCCAGTTTATGGAAGCGGTGCGCCAACTCGGCATCTACTGGCTGGTGCTCAACGAACCGGCTAAAGGGAAAAATAGATAAATGCCTTCAACGCTCCGACTTTTGATTGTCGAAGACTCCGAGAACGACGCGTTGCTGACTATCCGCGAGCTTCGCCGCGCCGGCTACGAGGTCAGCTTCGAACGGGTGGAAACTGCCGAGGCCATGGCGGCGGCCCTGGCACGCCAGTCGTGGGATCTGGTGATCGCCGACTATGCGCTGCCCCGCTTCAGCGGCGTGGCTGCGCTCGAGGTCTTGAAGACTACCGGACTGGACATTCCCTTCATCATTATTTCCGGCAGCATTGCCGAGGACATTGCGGTCGCTGTCATGAAGTCCGGCGCCCAGGACTATATGATGAAAAGCCAAATGAAACGGCTCATACCCTCGGTCGAGCGCGAGCTCCGTGATGCCGAGGGCCGCAGACAACATCGGCAAGCCGAAGAGGCGCTGCGCGATAGCGAGGCGCTCAAAGCGGCGATCTTCGATTCGGCTTTGGAGGCCATCATCACCATCGATTACGCCGGCAAAATTGTTGAATTCAACCCGGAGGCCGGTAGGACATTTAAATTTAATCGCGACCAAGTGCTGGGCAAGCGGATGGCCGACCTGATTATTCCATCTCGACATCATGAAGCTTTTGATAGCTGCTTGGCTGTGGAAAGAGAAGCGACGGCCGGCAACCGCCTCGAGCTAACCGCCCTGCGCAGCGACGGCGGGGAGTTCCCTGTGGAGCTATTGCTGGCGACGATTTCCACCAAAGCGCGGCCGATGATTATCGTTTACATTCACAACTTGACGGAGCAAAAACGCCAGGAAGAAGGGCGCCAGCAGGCCTTGAAACTCGAAGAAGAGAATCGCCACATCCACGAAGCGAACCGTCTGAAAAGCGAGTTTCTCGCCAACATGTCGCACGAGCTGCGCACGCCGCTCAACGGCGTGATCGGCTTCGCCGAAATCCTGATCGATGGTAAAGCAGGAGCGGTAAATCCCGATCAAACGGAATATCTCAATGATATTCTCACTAGCGGTCGGCATTTGCTCGATCTCATCAATGACGTCCTGGATCTCGCTAAGATCGAGGCCGGCAAGATGGAGCTTGATCTCGAAATCCTTTCCGTAAACGAAGTAACCGACGAAGTGTGCGCGTTGATGAAACCGCTGGCGGGGCGGAGAAATATCGCCATGACGATCATGCCGGCTTCGGGCCCTGACAGGGCAACTCTAGACCTACGAAAATTTAAACAGATCCTCTACAACCTGTTATCCAATGCCATCAAATTCAGCTGCGATAACGGTTCGGTAAAAGTAGTATTGGAACTCGGAGCGGCGCAGCAACTGCGCTTGCAGGTACAAGATTGGGGTGTCGGTATCAAAGCTGAAGACATGCCGCGGCTGTTTCGCGAATTCCAACAAATCGACTCCGGTACTAGCCGGCAATACCCGGGAACCGGCCTGGGATTGGCGCTCACCAAGAAAATGATCGAACTGCACCAGGGATCGATTGAGGTCCAAAGCGCGTTCGGCAAAGGATCGACATTTATCGTGACGATTCCCCGTCAAGTCCTGCCCGCCGAATCGCGGGACCCTGGCCCGTCGGGCGCGGCTCGCGAGCTTTAACCGGAGTCATCCGGACCACCCACGTTACTGAGTTTATTTATCGTTCGCCGCTTGATTCCGGCTATTAGATTTTGCCGCGCCAGGCGCCGGTTTCCGCGCCGCGGGCTTCGATAAATTCTTTGAAGCGCTGCAAATCTCCTTGCACACGGCTCGAAACAATGCCGAGTTTGTCACCCGCTTCTTCGAGAAACGTCTCCGGCTCGTAGTCAATGCGCAATGTCACGCGCGTGATATCCTCATTGACCGGATTGAATGAGACGGTGCCGTTGCGCACGGGACCATTGGCGCCATACCAAACGATTCTTTTGTCGGGAACTTGTTCGAAAATCTCGGCATCCCACTCGACCGTAGTGCCGGCGATTTTCGCCACCCAATGAAGACCGGTTTCGTCAAGTTGCTCGACTCTCTCGATATTTTCCATGAACTTGGGAAACTCTTCGAACTGGGTCCATTGGTTATAGACCGAGCGCACGGGAATATTGACATCAATATATTTTTCGACGGTTTCCATGGCGAATCTCCTTCCTAAGAGAGAAATCTTCGCGATATCGCTGAAAAGCAGCAAGTGCGGTGCCAAAAAACAAAGACAATGCTAACGCGCTCACCGCCAGTGGCGTCTATTTATCGTCATAAAAATTGTGGAGTGGAAGGACTTCCACTGAAGGATTTAACTGACACACCCGGAGCGTCAAACGCGGGTAAAACCAGATCCTTCACTCACGTTCAGGATGACAGCCGGTCGTAGAAGCGCCTTGAAGCGGGTCAAGCAATTGGGGACCGTCAGCGAATCAGACCGGTAACAGTTTCGCGGGTGAGCACGTCGCTCATGGTGAAAGTTATCATGATGAGGAACCAGAACAAGCCGGCGCCGGCAATGACCCAGGTCAGCGGCCGGCTATAACGCAGATGCATAAAATACAAAAGAACCAGGGTTGCCTTGGCGCAGGCGATCGTCAACGCGATGACGGTATTGAAATAGGAGCCGAGATCGAGAAACGCCACACCCGTGGTTAACGCCGTCAGGAGCAGCAGCGCGGTAAAGACAGCGCCGTACGTTTTAAGAGTAATCGCATGCGCTGAAGTCATAGATGGCGCCCCAAGAGATAAAGCAACGGAAAGAGAAAAATCCACACAATGTCGACAAAATGCCAATACAAGCCGACTAGCTCGACCGGCGTATAGTAACCGGCCGAATAGCGGCCGCGGCGCGCGTCGAAGAGCAACTTAGCCAGCAGGCCGAAGCCAATGATCATGTGCACCGCGTGCATACCGGTCATGGCGAAGTAGAAGGAAAAAAAGATCTCCGCCGCTGCGCTAAACGGCGCGGGAAAGCTGAAAAGCGCCCCGGGCACGAGCAACTCCTCGAATTTCTCGTGGTATTCGTAAAGTTTGATGCCGAGGAACGCCGCGCCAAGCACGATGGTCAGCAGCAACGAAATCTGCAGCGCTCGTCCGCGCCCGAGAGCGGCGTGGTATACCGCCGATGCCATGGTAAAGCTGCTGAGAATCAAAATCGTCGTGTTAATGACACCCGGTATAAGGTCGATTCGATTGCTTGCCGCGGCAAAAGCCTCGGCATACATGGAGCGATAAATCGTGTAGCCCAAAAACATCCCGCCAAAGAACATCACCTCGGTGGCGAGAAAAATCCACATGCCGAGCGACGCGGCGTCGCGCTGCTGCTCGGCGTCATCGAACTGATGGGCGTGAACGAGCCTTGAATCAGACATCGACCGGTTTTCCCAATGGCTGAAGATCGCCGCGCTCTTCGCCGCTGTAGGCGTAGGCTTCTTCGCGGACTATCGGCTGGGCGTCGAAGTTATCGGTGGGCGGCGGTGAATGAGTCTCCCATTCGAGCCCTTTCGCCATCCATGGATTGGTCCCGGCAATCCGGCCGTAGCGCAGCGACCAGGTCAGATAAATAATCGGAATGAGATAACCAAGCGCCAGGACCGAAGCGCCGGCGGTGGACATGACGTTCAACACTTGGAACTCCGGCGGGTAAGCATGATATCGGCGCGGCATGCCGAGATAGCCGAGTATAAACTGCGGGAAGAACGTCAGGTTAAAGCCGACGAACACGATCAACGCGGCGAGCTTGGCCCAACCTTCCGGATAGGTCCGTCCGGTCATTTTCGGCCACCA
>Ga0193716_1001236_pt1 | contig 15008 bp, 13 predicted proteins | sample U2c1metaG_FD_145901 | JGI IMG/M metagenome (GOLD analysis project Ga0193716, IMG submission 145901) | Soil microbial communities from a riparian zone of the East river system, Colorado, United States - U2c1 | ecosystem: Environmental > Terrestrial > Soil > Riparian zone | place: USA: East River...
TTTTGCGACGCTGCCGATTCTCGAAGTGAATGCGAAACACCCTCTCATCGAGCGTCTCAGGGAGACGGCCGATGATGCGTCGTTCGCGGATCTCGCCCATGTGCTGTACGACCAGGCGATGCTGGCCGAGGGCGGCGAGTTGGACGATCCTGCCGTTTTTGTGCGGCGCGTAAACCGGCTCATCGTGGAAGGGTTGTCCGCGCAGCCGAAAATCATCTTGAGCTGATGCGGGCGCAGTGGGCTGCCAACGACGGGGATGTAGCGGCCGGCGCCGCGGCCGGCGCTGCTGCCGACGCCGCGCTCGATGACGGGCAGCTGCTCGACGCCTATTCCGACGCGGTCATCGGCGCTTTGGAGCGAGTTGCCCCGGCTGTCACCTTCATCGAGGTGACGGGCCGTGCGCGCGGCGCTGCGCGCAACCGTCGCGCCGAGCAGGGCAGTGGTTCGGGTTTTCTTTTTACGCCCGACGGCTACCTGCTCACCAACAGTCATGTCGTGGATGGGTCGGAAGAGATTACCGTTCGCCTCAATGACGATACGCGCTTTCACGCCGATCTCGTGGGCAACGATCCGGACTCGGACTTGGCGGTGCTGCGCATCGGACACCCTAGCGCGCTGCCGTACGTGCAGTTCGGTGATTCATCGCGCCTGAAGGTGGGGCAGGTGGCCATCGCCATCGGCAATCCGCTCGGCTACTCGAAGAGCGTGACCACCGGTGTGGTGTCGGCGCTCGGCCGAACATTGCGGGCCACATCGGGCAGGCTCATGCACGATGTCATCCAGACCGACGCCGCGCTCAATCCTGGAAATTCCGGCGGACCGCTGGTCGACTCCAGGGGACGCGTCATCGGCGTCAATACCGCCATGATCCCGCAAGCACAGGCGATCTGTTTTGCCACGGGAATCAACACGGCAAAATGGGTCATCGGCCAGATGTTCGCCCATGGTAGGGTACGTCGTGCCTACATCGGCGTTTCCGGCGCCACGGTGCCGATTGCCACGCGCGTAGTACGGCATTTCAGTTTGTCCGGCAACACGGCAGTGCACGTCGCGGATATCGTGCCGGGCAGCCCCGCCGCGCTGGCGGGTGTGCAGACCGGCGACCGCATGGTCGCGCTGGATGGTGTGCGCATCAACGGCATCGATGAGCTGCAGCGCAAGCTGGATGCCAGCCTGATCGGCCGCGAATGTGAACTGCAGCTGCTGCGCCGGTCGAGCGTGATGAAGGTGACCATACGGCCGATTGAAATGCCGGCGCATCGCGCCGGCGGCAAGTGAACTGACAAGGAAGCTTCCATGAGTCCAACGTCGCATCCGATTACCTTGGCGGTTCCGCCGGAACCGACCGATCACTCGCAAGGGTCGGATCACGCGAGGGTCGTCGTGGTCGAGTACGGGGACTTTGAGTGCCCGAGCTGCAAGGTGGCGGCCACCACGCCCTCACTGCTGATGGAGCGCTTCCCCAGCCAAGTGCGCTTCGTGTTCCGGCACTTCCCGCTGGAAGAGGCGCATCCCCACGCGCTGTTGGCGGCGGAGGCTGCGGAAGCGGTCGGCGCACAGGGAAAGTTCTGGCCGATGTACGATGTTTTGTTCCGCAATCAAGCGCATCTCAAGAGCGCCGATTTGCAGCAATACGCCGGCGAATTGGGGATCGACATGGCGCGCTACGCGGCGGAAATGGACGATCACATTTACCTGCAAAAAGTCCGCGAGCACATTGCCAGCGGCCGCTTGAGCCACATCCGCGCGACGCCAACATTTTTCATCAACGGCGCGGTGCAGGACATTTCTTACGGCATGAAAGCGTTGCACGACGCCGTGGCCGCGGCGGTAGCGCGGCACCGCTAGGGTACGGCGGAGCCGAATGCCTCGTTAACTTCGTTCGCGAAGCGGACGCACTCTTCATCGGTCAACCAAGTGAAGTGGCGGTCGCGTTTGGTTTTGGACAGCGTTCCGTTATTTTGGTGAACCATGTTGATGAAGAGGTCGAGCGATTGGGCGGGCCAGTCGATTTCACCTTTCAGTCGCGCTCGTGCCCGTTCTACGCCGATTAGGTAGTGGATCTCTTCTTCGAGATCGTGCTCCACGGTGCGCTCGAGAGCCCGATAGAGAAACAGCGCTTGAGCTGTGGCATCGAAGAAGCGAAAGAACCTCGGGTCATTGCCGGTAGCTGGTACGGCAGGCGGAGGCGGGACGAAATCGGTGCGCGCCATCAAAGGCTTTGAGAACCGTTCGAGGACGGCGCTGTAGAGATCGAGGTTACTCAAGATGAAGGCTGACACTGGGAGCACGGTGCCTTTGGGCGTAAATCCGAGTGTCGAGAGCTCCTCGTGTATTAGATAGCGGTGGAGGCGGCCGTTGCCGTCTATGAAAGGATGGATGAAGACGAAACCGAAGGCGAGTACGGCTGCGTGTACGACCGGGTCTACGGCACCGGCGTCTGCGGCAGCGCGACCGCGTGCGCTCATCGCACAGAGTCCCTGCATCAACCCCACAACGTCCTCGGGACGGGGCGGCACGAAGTCTACGGTGTCACGATATCTTGAATGACCGCCCAGCCAGTTTTGGGTGGATCGATAGGCAGACTCATGAAAGCGCGGCTCAAGAATGGAGTTTTGGGCGCGAACAAAACTCTCTTGCGTGAGGGGCTCACCGGTTGGGGCAGTTTTCAAGAGATCCAAAAAGCGCTGGGTACGGTTTGCGCTCGGACGCTCGCGCTCCACCTCATAAGTCGAACGGGTTTCTTTCAGATACAGGTACTGCGCTGCGCGACGCAGCAGGTCGGGCGGATATTTCGCGAGGATCTGACCCACCTGGGCCTTCAAGTCCTTGCCAAGGTGTGCGCGAATATCAGCGCTCTTTCGCACGAGCGGACAGAAATCACGGGTGCCGGGAAGGTTGTTGCGAACTCGAAATTTATGATCAAGGTCTTGCGTCTCGCCAAGACCAAATTGAAGCTCTTCGTCCAAAACGGGCACCCAGTTGAGCTTCTTGCTCAAGTGCGGTACGTCCAAGGAGGTTTGGGTAAGCCATTCGAAGAGAAAACCCGCACGCCTCGCATAAGCGGATGTCGGATTGCGCGCGAGCCACTCTTCCAAAGGCTTAGGGCCGCAACGCTCGAAGAGCGCATCGAGTACTTGCAGGTTCACCCCTTCGTAGCGCAGCGCAAATTGCAGACCTCCGCGGATGCTTTCCTCGGGCGCATATTTGGCGTCGAAGCTCAGGACCTCGGTGTGGCCTTCCATCTTTGCTTCTTTGTGCCGGGTGCGACCATCAATCCGGGCGACCTGGATCAAAGGTGTAACGTCCAAGCCTGAGGCGACAAATCGAGCATAGCCGACCGGAGAAACGTCCATCACACCTCCGTAAAACGCATGCGGGCGTCCGTATATTCACTGCGTTTTTATATTGTATCCGTAATTCTTATGCTGCGAACCTGATTTGCCGCAAATTGCTTGATAAACCCCCAAAACCTGTGCCAGGAGCCTCCAACTCCGCAAATCGGCTGCAACGGGAAATAAAAAGGGCGCCCTTGAGGGGCGCCCGAACGGGGAAAATCGTTTTGAGTGGACTGACGTTTGGAGCGGATTAGCCCCAGTCGCCGCCACCGCCACCGTCACCGCCGCCGCCGCCGCCATCGTCCCAGGAACCGGGATCGTTCGCGCCGAAGTCGGCACCGCCCATGTCGCTATTGCTGGAGCCGTACTCGGAGGCCTCGGCCGAGGGTATGACGCCGCCGCCTTCCTGTCGGCCGCCGTCCAGGAAGTGATGCGCCAATTGCTCGCCCGCCACGACGCCGGCGCCCACGGCCAGCCCGGTCGCGAGCCCGCCCGCGATGCCGGAGCCCATGCCGCCGCCGCCGCCCATGGGAGGCTGACCGTAGCCGGGGCCGTAACCGCCGGGCGCGCCGCCCATGCCGGGGCCGGCGCCCGGGCCCGGGCCCGCAGCAGGGTATTGGTTATAGGAGGGAGTTCGCCGGCGAAACAGCATCACCAGTACACCCACGACCACCGCCAGAATGAGTACGGTGCCCCAGGGGAAGCGAGCCTCAGATCGCGGCGAGCCTAGGGCGGCGGGGCTACCCACGGATCGCGAGCCTGAACTGATGCCCAGCTGCGATTTCAGCTCCTGCACCGATCGCGCATTGAAATCAGTCAAACCGGGGTTAAGACGCTCGGCCGTGCCGAGTTCGGCGCGCGCCAGCGAAGTTTTGCCTTCTCTGGCGTACAGCTCGGCTTGCACGTAGTGCGCCTTGCCGCTGTTCGGATGAGCGGCGAGGACCTGAGTAATCATTTGCTGTGCCTGATCCAGATGCCCGGCGGCGGCCGCTTCGTGGATCTGAGCCATGGTCGGTTCAGCAGATTGCGCAAAGCTCGGCGCGGCAAACGCCAAAGCGACGCCCATACCAAGTACCGCGCTAAGAATTAATTTCCGCATAGCAGGCCCCCAATAGGTCGAATTGACCCCAGAACAAGTTAGATATGGGCGTTCAGGCGAAGTTCAACGACCGGCAGCCCGTCTCGGGCAGTTCTTAGATAACGCCGCGGCGTTTCTGATCCAGCTCGATCGATTCGAACAGCGCCTGGAAATTCCCCTCACCAAAGCCTTCGTTGCCTTTGCGCTCGATGATTTCGAAGAAGATGGGGCCGATGGCGTTCTTGGTGAATATCTGTAACAGGATGCCGCTCTTGGCACTGCCGTCGATGAGAATGCCACGCCGCTCGAGTTCGGCGACCGATTCGCTGTGGCCTCCAACGCGGCCATCGACGCCTTCATAGTAGGTTGCCGGAGTCTCTTGGAACTCCACGCCGCGGCTGCGCAAGGCGTCCACGGTGTTGTAAATATCGTCTGATCCCAGGGCGATATGCTGGATGCCCTCGCCTTTGTACTCGTTCAAGTACTCCTCGATCTGGCTCTTGTCGTCCTGGCTCTCATTGATGGGGATGCGGATCTTGCCGCAGGGCGAGGTGAGCGCGCGCGAGAACAAGCCGGTCTCTTTTCCCTCAATGCTGAAGTAGCGAATTTCCCTGAAATTGAACAGCTTCTCGTAAAAGCCGGCCCACACATTCATATTGCCGCGCTTGACGTTGTGCGTGAGGTGATCGATGCGAACGAGGCCCACCGGCACAGCAGGACGGGTGGCGCTCACGGGCACGAAGTCGACATCGTAGATGGTGCGCTCGCCGTACCGATCGACGAGATAAATGAGGCTGCCGCCGATGCCCACGATCGAAGGAATGTTGAGTTCCATGGGACCTGCGGTGACGGGCCCCGGTTTCGCACCCAGGTCGAGCGCGCGCGCATACGCCAATCGTGCATCGGCGACGCGAAATGCCATGGCGCAGGCGCAGGGCCCATGGGCGCGCGCGAACTGCTGGGCGAAACTGTCATGTTCCGCATTGATGATGAAATTGATATCGCCTTGATTGTGCAAGGTCACGTTTTTGGAGCGATGGCGCGCGACCGCCGGCAGCCCCATGCTTTCGAACAGGCGGCGTAGCAATTCCGGATCCGGCGCTGCGTACTCGACGAATTCGAATCCGTCGGTGCGCATCGGGTTGGTTATGCTGAGCTCGGCATTCACGGCGAGACGACGGCTTTGTTTTGCGCGGAAATGGCGGTGCCGAACACATGGTCCCACAGCGATGTGGTGACCCCGAAGTTGCCGCGTTTCGGTGAATGATGGTGACGCATGTGCCAGGCGCGAAGCTTGCTGAAATAAGCGGACGACGGCTTGCGCGTGTGATGATGGATGACATGATGCACGTAGCCGTACCACCAATAGCCGATCATCACTCCCACCGTCAGACCGTTCGCGACGTTGAATCCGACCAACCACCACAGCGGCAGCAAAATGACGCCGAGCCACACGGTGACGCTGACCCACGAGGGCGTCCCAATCAAATCGAGCGGCGCGCCGTGGTGCAGACTGTGCATGGGCGAGAACACCGGCATGCGATGCAGCGCAATCCGATGCAGCACGTATTCCAGAAAAGTCCACAGGACCAGCCCGGCCACGCACGCACCGACCCATTCCCGGCCGCCACGCCAGGTAAAATGGTTGAAATTGACCGCCGTCAGCGCGCTCACCACGATGGGATAAACCACGAAATCGGAGTAATAGCTGAATTTGCTGAGTTGCATCGTTGCCCCTCGCTCCTTTTGTGGACTGAGCTATTTGACCACGAACCGGGTCAAATGTTAGCGGAAGAATACGCTTCCCGCACGGCCTTGTAGCCGGCGGCGCTTGGTAGACTTTTCAACTATGCCAAAAACCCTGGTTATTGTAGGCGCGGGCTTCTCCGGCACGGTGCTCGCCGCCAACCTGCTGCGCTCATCGCCGGCGGAGGGCGCCGACATCGTCCTGATCGAGCGCAACGGCGCCATGGGCCGCGGCGTGGCCTACGCCGAGCGCGACTTTCCCTATCTGCTGAACGTGCCGGCGGCGAGGCTGTCGGCCGATTCACGCGATCCGTTGCAATTTTTGCACTACGCCCAAGCTCGATTGCCCGACGTCAACGGCGAAGATTTCCTGCCGCGCGCCCTGTACGGGGATTACCTGCAGGAAATACTTTGCAGCGCAGAGCGCGGGGCGCCTGCCAATGTTCGCCTGGTGCGGGTGTTCGGCGAGGTAACCGGCATCCTGCCGGCGGCCGGCGGGCGGCCGCTGGCGGCGCAGCTTGCGGACCGCGCGCCCATAGCGGCTGATATCGTGATTTTGGCGCTGGGCAATCCGCCCGCGCCCTTACCCGCGTGGGCGGACGAGCTGCATAGCCACAGCGCGTTCCGGCAAGATCCGCGGGATTTGCCGGAGACATTGAGCGCAGAGCATTCGGTTCTGATCGTCGGCAACGGGTTGACGATGGCCGATGCCGTGTCGGCATTGAGCCGGCGCGCCGATCGCATTCCCACGCTGCACACCCTGTCGCGGCGCGGCTTGATCCCGAAACCGCAGACGGCCTTTCATGCAGACGCCATGCGAGGCAGCGGCGAGGCGCTGCTGGCGCACACTCACTCCTTGAGGAAATTGCTGCGCGCGTGCCGCGCCTTGGCGCGGGAGGTCGAGATTCTGGGCGGTGATTGGCGCGAGGCCGTGGCCTTCATTCGAAATCTGGCCCCCGCGCTATGGCGGCAGCTGCCGGAAGTCGAGCGCCGGCGCTTCGTGCGGCACCTGCACGTGCACTGGGACATCTACCGGCACCGGTTGCCGCCGCAATTGATGGCGCGCATCGAGACTCTTCGCCGCAGCGGCAAACTGCGCATCATGGCAGGGCGCATTCAGCGCGTCATTGCCCGCGATCAGCAGTTGCAGGTGTCGTGGTGTCCTCGGGGCGGCAACAATACGGCATCCCTGACCGTGGACCTGGTCGTGAATGCAACCGGACCTAACTATGCCATCGAGCGATCGGTGGATCCGCTTTGCATTTCACTGCGCGAGGCGGGCTTGGTGTCGGCGGATGCGTTGAATCTTGGGATTCGCACCGCCCGTTTTGGCGCCTGCGTCGATGCGCAGGGCCGCGCAAGCCGGCATCTGTATTATCTTGGGCCCATGTTGCGAGCCGATCATTGGGACGCGACCGCGGCGGCGGAGCTGCGCGATCACGCGGAGCGGCTCGCGAGCCATCTGGTAGAAGGGTAAGAAGCCTCGAGGTAACGAGAAGAGCAGTTACCTCGATACTTCTTGCCCTTCCTGACGAATACTCAAACCGGACAACATCACGGTGCCGAACTCTAGGTCAGCTTGGCGATGCCGGCGAGCAGGCGCTCGAGATCTTCGCGCGCGCTGTACATCGACACGCCGGTGCGCAGCAGGCCGCCGCGATCGGTGAGTCCCAGCACCTCCACGGCGCGTGCCGCGTAGAAGTGTCCGTCCCAGACGCAGATGCCTTCTTTGCCGAGCGCGGCCGCCGCGTCGCCCGCGCTGGTCTTGTCCAGCGTAATCGATACCGTGGGCGCGCGCGCTCGGGTGCTGAAATCCGGTCCCCATACCCGCACGCCGGGAAGCTTGCGCACAGCGTCATGATAGAACTGCGCGAGCCCGTGCTCATAAGCGGCAATGCCGGACATGGCATCGATGAGGCGCTCGCGTAGAGTCGTGCCGCTGCCCCAGCTTGCCAGGTATTCCACCGCGGCCCGCAGGCCGTCGATTGCGGCATGATTCAGCGTGCCGGTCTCGATGCGATAGGGAGCCGCAGGGTCCTGAACGCTCAAGCGGTCCGTCGGCAGCCGATCCAGAGCTCCCGGCCGCGAATACAGCACGCCGACATGCGGTCCGTAAAATTTGTACCCAGAACAGAGCAGGAAATCCATGCCGAGGGATTTGACGTCGAGCGGAAAATGCGGTGCATAGTGCACGGCGTCCACCACCAACAGCGCGCCCACGGCATGCGTGAGCCGACGCGCCAGTGCGATGTCATTGACCGTGCCGAGCGCATTGGACGAGGCTCCCAAGGCAAACACTTTCGTGCGCGGCGTGATCTTGGCGGCCATATCATCCAAATCCAGCTGCCCCGATGGCAGCAGTCGCACTTCTTGGATGACCATGCCGTGTTCCTGCAAGCGCAGCCAGGGACCGCGATTGGCCTCGTGATCGAGCTGCGTGATCAGGATTTCATCGCCCTGCTTCAAGGTACGGCGGATGGCGCCGCTCAAGAAGTAGTTGAGCGTGGTCATGCTCTGGCCGAAGGAGATGCACGCGGGAGTCTCGGCGCCGAGAAAATCGGCCATACGTGCGCGCGCGAGGTCGATTCGACGATCGACTTCCTGCGAAGGCCAAAACTTGCCGTGCGTGTTCACGTTGCAGGTGGCGTAGAAATCGCCGATGGTGTCGATCACGACACGCGGGACCTGGCTGCCGCCGGGCCCATCGAGATACGCCAGATTCAAACCTTGGGGCGCGCGCGCGAGTGCGGGGAAGTCCTTGCGGCAGCGAAGGGAGTGTTCAACTGTGAATGCCATTGTAAAGTATGCCAAGCGCGCGGCGTGCGTGGCAAGGGATAGAGAATCAATCGAATGAAATTTTCGCCGCTGGTGGATCGGGTCAAGGGCGAGAGCGTGGCGGCGTGGACCATCCACTACCAAGCTCGCGAAGCGCAGTTGCGCGGCGAGGACGTGATCGTGCTGAGCATCGGGGATCCGGATCTGGAGACGCCGGCGCCGGTGCTCGAGCGGGCGATCGACAGCCTGCGAGCCGGCGACATCCGCTATACGCCCGCGGCCGGCCGCCTGAGTCTGCGCGAGGCGATCGCGCGGGCGCATACGCGGCGCACCGGCCAGGCGGTTGTTGCGGACAATGCGATCTTTCTCTCGGGTGCGCAGAATTCGCTGTTCGCGGCGTCGCTGTGCGTGGCCGGACCCGGCGATGAGGTGCTGGCGCTCGAGCCCTTGTATCCGAGTTATCCGGCCACCATCAGAGCATCGGGCGCGCAGCTGGTGCGCGTCCCGGCACCGTCATCGGGCGGATTTCGCCCCGATTTGAACAAGCTCGAGGCGGCGATCACACCGCAGACCCGCGCGTTGTTTTTCGCCACGCCGAACAATCCGAGCGGGGTGATATTGAACGAGAAGGAGTTGGCCGTCATCGGTACACTTGCGCGCCGGCATTCGTTGTGGATCGTGGCGGACGAGGTGTATGCGGGGCTCGCGCCCGACGGAAGGGTTCCCGGTCTTGCGGCCGCGATACCTGAGCAAGTCGTGACCATCAGCAGCCTGTCCAAATCGCATTCGCTGCCGGGATTGCGGGCCGGGTGGCTGGTGGGGCCGAAAGGATTGGTGAAGCACGCGGAATCTCTTTCCATGTGCATGCTGTTCGGCCTGCCGGGCTTCATTCAAGAGGCGGCACTCACCGCATTGCAGGGATCCGACGCGCCGGAACTGCGGGTTCGCGAACTGTGCACGGCGCGGCGCGACATGCTGCTGCAGGGACTCGAAGGCGTGCCCGGACTGCGCTGCTGTGTTCCGGACGCCGGCATGTTCACGCTGATCGACGTGCGCGCCACCGGTCTTTCGGGCTACGATTTCATGAGCGGGCTTTTTGAATCCGAGCGCGTTTCTGTTATTGACGGCGGCGCCTTCGGCGAGGGGACTCGCGGGTTCGTAAGATTGTGCTTCGCCACGGACGAGGACACTTTACGCGAAGCAATACTGCGTATCCGGCGCTATGCCGGCACATTGAAAAGGTAATCCATGGCGAAAGAAACTGCAGACTTCGGCATCATCGTACAGACGGCGGGCGGCCCCGAGGCGCTTGAATGGAGCGAGCTTCAGACGCCGGCCCCGGGTCCCGGCGAGGTGCGCGTCGTGCAGCATGCCATCGGCGTCAATTTCATCGACACCTATTATCGAAAAGGCCATTACCCCTGGCCCATGACCCCGTTGATCCCAGGCGGCGAGGCGGCCGGTGTCGTCGATGCGGTAGGCGAGGGCGCGGCGTTCAAAGTTGGCGATCGCGTGGCTTATACGCTGCCCATCGGCGCCTATCGCACGCGGCGCGTGGTGCCGGCCGATCGGTTGGTGAAGCTGCCGGACGGCATCGCCTTCGATGTGGCGGCTTCGATGATGTTGAAAGGGATGACGACGCAGTTTTTGTTGACCTCCTGTTACGCGGTCAAGGCCGGCGACATCGTGCTGGTGCATGCGGCCGCCGGCGGGGTGGGCTCGTTGATGGGCCAATGGCTGAAATCCTTGGGCGCGACCGCCATCGGCACGGTGGGCGGGGCGGACAAGATCGCTGTTGCCAAGGCCGCCGGCTACGCGCATGTGATCGATTACCGCGCGCAAGATTTCGCCGAGCGCGTGAAGGACATCACCGGCGGCAAGGGCTGCGACGTGGTTTACGATTCAGTGGCCAACGACACCTGGCGCGGCTCGCTGAAGTGTTTGCGCAGGCGCGGGCTGTTCGTGTGCTTCGGGCAATCCTCGGGGCCGATCGTCGATTTCAAATTCACCGACCTCATGGCCGGTGGTTCGCTGTATGCGACCCGGCCGACGCTGTTCGACTACATCAAGACTCCCGAAGAGCTTCAATCGCGCGCGGCGGATTTATTTGCGAAGGTCGCCTCAGGGGTGGTCAAGGCACACATTGGACAGCGCTTAAGCTTGCGCGATGCGGCGCAGGCGCACCGCGATCTCGAAGCCAGACGCACCACCGGCTCGACGGTGCTGCTGCCGTGACGCGCCCCTAGATTCCCAATGGCAGCGCGGTCGATTCTTTGATGACGGTGACCGCGACCGACGAATTCACTGAGCGCACGCAGGGAATGCGCGACAGGTAGTCGAGGTAAAACGCTTCGTAGGCCTTGATGTTCTTGGTGACGATCTTCAACAGAAAATCCCATTCACCGGTGAGCGTGTAGCATTCGAGCACTTCGGCGCGATCGCGAATTGCGGCTTCGAATTCGGCGAGCGCGTCGCGGCCGGTGGATGTGCGCGAAAATGGTGACGTCCAGTCCGAGGGCATTTCGATCGAGCAGCGCGACGCGTGCCTTGATGACGCCGTTCTGCTCGAGTTGTTGAATGCGCCGCCAACAGGTGGTGGTGGATAACTTGGTTTGCGCGGCGACTTCGGCAACCGACAGCGCTCCTTGCCGCTGTAGAATGTCGAGAAGGCGCAAATCCAGCCGATCAATGGCGGGGCGGTTAGCTTGTTCCACAAAATACCTACTTTCGGAATGAATATACCGGATTATTGGGCTCAACCCTAATGATTGCAACATCGATGGGCTTGGGGACGTAAATTAGCGGGATGACCAAAAAATCGCGCCTGCATTTACCCCGCGTGCCCGCGCGGCCCGGCGAGAAACCGGATTTCAGTTACGTGCAGCTGTCGCCCGCGGGCGCGGTACCGAGACCGCAGGTCAATACGCGCGCCCGCGACATGATGCCCCTGTCGGTTGAGTTGGTGCGCGTGCTCGATGACAACGGCGACGCCGTCGGTCCCTGGCATCCGCATCTCGAGGCGAGCGACCTGCAGGTGGGCTTGCGGCACATGCTGCTGACGCGTACCTACGATGATCGCATGCAGCGCATGCAACGCGGCGGCAAGATCTCTTTTTATATCCGTTCGCTGGGAGAAGAAGCCGTGTCGGTCGCGCAAGGCATGGCGCTGCGCCCCAGCGACATGTTATTTCCGGGATACCGCAATCAGGGTTTGCAGGTCGTGCGCGGCATTCCGCTGGTCGACCTGATGTGTCAGCTGTTGTCCAACACCAAGGACATGTGCAAGGGCCGCCAGCTTCCCGTGATGTATCACTCCCGCGCGAACAATCTTTTTTCCATCTCCGGCAATCTGGCGACGCAGTTTCCTCAAGCCGTGGGCTGGGCGATGGCGGCGGCCATCAAGGGCGAAGACAATTTGGCGGCGACCTGGATCGGCGAGGGCAGCAGCGCCGAGGCGGATTTTCATCATGCCTTGCTGTTCGCTTCGGTGTATCAGGCGCCGGTGATTCTCAATGTGGTCAACAATCAGTGGGCCATCTCCACCTTTCAGGGCTATGCCGGCGGCGAGCAACGATCTTTCGCCGCCCGCGGACCGGGGTACGGCATGGCGGGCATTCGTGTGGACGGCAACGATTTTCTCGCCGTGTATGCAGTGACGCAGTGGGCCGCTGAACGCGCGCGCACCGGCGGCGGTCCGACGCTCATTGAACTCGTGACCTATCGCGGCGCGGCGCACTCCACCAGCGATGATCCCGCGCGCTACCGCGCCAAGGACGATGCGGAACACTGGCCCTTGGGTGATCCCATCCTGCGATTAAAGGCGCACTTGATCAAAATCGGCGAGTGGTCGGAGGCGCGGCATCAGGCCATGGCCGCCGAGCTGGAAGCGCAGGTCGCGGCGAGCTGGAAGGAAGCGGTCAGCTTCGGCACCATGTCCGAGGGTCCGCGGCTGAATGCGGACCTGATGTTCGAGGATGTGTTCAAGGAGATGCCGCAGAACCTGCAGCGGCAACAGGCCTTGATGCGCAAGGAAAGGAACTCTTAAGTCATGGCCACTATGAACATGATCCAGGCCCTGAACTCCGCCATGGACGTCATGCTGGGCAGGGATCCTTCGGTTGTGCTGATGGGCGAGGACATCGGCTATTTCGGCGGCGTGTTTCGCGCCACCGAAGGGCTGCAGCGCAAGTACGGCGAGCACCGCGTGATCGACTCGCCGATTGCCGAAGGCGGCATTGTGGCAACCGCCCTCGGCATGAGCGTGAACGGGTTGCGGCCGGTGGCCGAAATTCAATTCGCCGACTATATCTATCCCGGGTTCGATCAGATCGTCAGCGAGCTGGCGCGCATCCGCTATCGCAGCGCCGGCGATTTTTTCGCGCCGGTCACCATCCGCACGCCCTGCGGCGGCGGCATTCGCGGCGGCCAGACGCATTCGCAAAGTCCGGAGAGTATATTCACCCATGTCAGCGGCATTAAGGTCGTCATGCCCTCCAATCCCTTCGATGCCAAAGGCCTGTTGATCACCTGCATCGAGGATGATGATCCGGTTGTCTTCTTCGAGCCGAAGCGTTTATACAACGGTCCATTCGACGGCGACCCCAACAAACCGGCCGTGCCGTGGAGCACACATCCGAAGGGCCAGGTTGACGAAGGCTATTTCAAAGTGCCGCTGGGCAAGGCGGATATCGTGCGTGCCGGCGCGGCTGTCACCATCATCACTTACGGCACCATGGTGCATGTCGCGGTTGCCGCGGCTGCGGCGCTGAATGTGGATGCGGAGATCATCGATATTCGCTCGCTGGTACCGCTGGATGTCGACACCCTTTGCACATCGGTCAAAAAGACCGGCCGATGCGTGGTCGCGCATGAGGCCACCCGCTTCTCGGGCTTCGGCGCGGAAATCCTCTCGACCGTGCAAGAAGAGTGCTTCTGGTCCCTGGAGGCGCCGATCCAGCGCGTCACCGGCTGGGACACGCCCTATCCGCATGCCTTTGAGTGGGAGTACTTTCCAGGCCAGGCGCGAGTCATGGCGGCGCTCAAGGCTGTGATGGAACCTGCATGAGTCAGTTCACATTCAAGATGCCGGATTTGGGCGAAGGGACGGTTGACGCCGAAATCGTCGCCTGGCACACCAAACCCGGCGATCTTGTCGCCGAGGATCAACTCATCGTCGAAGTCATGACCGACAAGGCAGCCGTGGAAGTGCCGGCGCCGGTGAGCGGCCGCGTGCTGTCGGTGACAGGCGCGCCCGGCGACAAAGTCGCCGTCGGTTCGCCATTGATCGTGTTCGAATTGAGCGATGGTGCGGCGGTGGCCGCGCCGGCCGCGCCGGCCGCGCCGGTCGCACCCGCTGCGGCGCCCAAACCGACGGTTGCACAGCCGGTCGCACACGCACAGCCGGTCGCAGCGCCCGCAGCGGCCAAGGGCCGCGTGATGACATCGCCGGCGAATCGGCGCCTCGCACGCGAAGCAGGGATCGATCTTGCCACCGTGGCCGGCTCAGGTCCTGGCGGGAGAATTCTGCGCGCAGACTTGCAGAGCGGCGCGTCGCGCGAGAGGTCGGCCGACGCGACTGACGCGGCGGACACGACCGAAATCAAAGTCATCGGCCTGCGTCGCCTCATTGCCGAACGCATGAGCGAGGCGAAGCGCACCATTCCGCACTTTGCCTACGTCGAAGAGGTCGACGTGACCGAGCTCGAATCGCTGCGTGAACACTTGAATCACTCACGGCCAAAAGACGCAGGCTCCTTGAGCTATCTGCCGCTGGTGGTGATGGCGCTTACCCGGGTACTGGAAGCATTCCCGCAGTGCAACGTTTTGTACGACGCCGCGCGCGGCGTGTTGGTGCGGCATCGCGCCATGCATGTTGGAATTGCGACGCAGACTCAGGACGGCTTGAAGGTTCCCGTCGTGCGCAACGCGCAGTCGCTTGCCCTGTGGGAGATGGCTGAAGAAATCCGCCGCCTCGCCGAACGCGCGCGCAGCAACAAAGCCACGCGCGAGGAGTTGGTCGGATCCACCATTACGGTCACGAGCCTGGGCAAACTCGGCGGCATCGCATCCAC
>Ga0193716_1001237_pt1 | contig 15003 bp, 15 predicted proteins | sample U2c1metaG_FD_145901 | JGI IMG/M metagenome (GOLD analysis project Ga0193716, IMG submission 145901) | Soil microbial communities from a riparian zone of the East river system, Colorado, United States - U2c1 | ecosystem: Environmental > Terrestrial > Soil > Riparian zone | place: USA: East River...
CAATGCTAAAGCACAACAACACAAACTTATACTTTAAAAGGCAAAGTTTTAATCTAAGATTATCTAGTCTAGGGTGTGAAAAAACAACACAAAAAGGATAATACTTGAATTAGCAAGAAGACTCTCAAACTTCGGGGTAATGGAAAGTTTTCAGAGTTAAAGACTAATGAGTTAGGGTTAGAAGTCCAAAACAGACACCGGTCAAGCTTTTACATGGAGATCTTATACTCCTCGTTGTCAAATCGCTAACCACTATATTCTCGAGTGTACGAAAAACTAGAATTGAGCACGCTAGACGACTTTAATTCATCAACCTTCGCACAAAGATCCATCACAAATCGAATTAAGAAGTCCATAGCTAGACGTAGGCTAACAGTTTTTCAATATTAACTAGGTGCAACACCAGACCCCCAAACCCCAAGACCCTCGAAAGAAAAACCTAACTCGAATCGAATACTTAACAAGTCCCCTTGTGCATTTGCTTGTGCTTGTGCTTGTGCTTTTGTTCTTACGAAAAAACTCATAACTCTTAGACAAAAGTCAGAATTCTTACGACCAAACTCATAATTTTTAGACAAAACTCTGAATTATTATTTGTATTCAAAATAAGAACTCTTGCCTCTTCGAGACTACGACTTTGTATTCTGATAAAAATAAGAACAGAGGTAAAAACGAAATGACAAGCAAATGACGCTAGACACAGAAAAAAAAAAAACACACACAAACGCAAACCTTCTGATTCATCTCTTAAAGAAGGGGTTTTCACCCCCACTGACTTCTTGTACAAACCCCGATTCTAATCTCTACGCTTAAACAGGGTCGACGCTTATGGAAAGCATACTCTGCGTGGCAATAAAAGAACCACACGCTAATGTTAAAGACTAACGAGTTAGGGGTTAAAAACAAATAAAAAATAATTAACAATAAATCACAATCGATGTGCCAGACAATATAGCTGGTACAAAGAACATAAGATCAGAAGTCCCTCATTTAAATTTCAACAAAGGGTGAAGAGGATTGTATAGATATATGTAAAATAAATAAATATTTCCGAAATGATAAATTTCATTGCAAGGGTTGCTCTAGGTTATATGGTTGCTACCTTTTGTTATAAATACGATCCACAATTTGGTGACTGCTTTTTTTATCCTGCAGTTCTGGCTGGGATCACTCGGGATAATGCTTATGTTGCTTTTCAAGAGTTCAATAATCCTTTTGCTGTGTGTCCAACGCTTAGTCTAGCTCAAATTGAAGCTCAAAGGTTGTATACCGAATTACTACCCAGCCTAGGCTATGACTTTTTATCTCAATTTGATGATGTTGAACTGTTAACATTATATTCACAAAGGGTGGATAACAACATTGAGATTTGCTTGGATAACTTTTAATTAGCGGGTCCCTTTATTCAGTGGGTACTTTACTCTTATTACCTGTGTCCCGGCAATTAGGGAACAAGACTTCTTTTTGCCTTGGAATGGTTCAATATATTATGAGATTTGGGTTGTTGTATAACCTTTTTTATTCTTTCATGTTTCAATTCTTGGAACTTTTCCATTTCATTTTCAATCACTGTTACCTTTTCTTTCTCATTATTTACAGAACCTACTTAAGGATAACAATTCTCTTTAATGGGAATCTGGCAAAAAAATCAATTAATCAGCGTATGGGGTCTTGAGGTTTCCTTTTATCTGCTTGCTATTCTATGTTCTTGTACAATAGAATATCATACGGTAACAAGGCTCCTCCAAAATTACAAGGTTTAAATATTTAAATGGAAGAGAACACTATATGTTGATTTGTTTATTAATACCTACTTTAGTATTTGGTACATTACCAGAAGTATTGTTAATCCTTTACATGTATCTGTTACAACTCTATTAGATGTGTGTAAAACTACATCCCCTTTTTTTGTCTATTACTGATGTAGGTTCACCGGCTTTACCGGCGCTTAAACAAGAAACGGTTATTAATCATTATATTGTCGCAGTTTCTCCATCTTCTGCTTGTTTTACAAAATTAAATTTAGATAATAATTAACAGATGAACAAATTTTGAATGGCTAATAGACTTTATTGATACACAAGGCTGGCGGTTAACACTAATTTCTCTTATCTATAGAAAGGAAAAGATTAAATAATATTATAGGAGGATTGCCCCTAGCAATGGACATCAAAGAAAAGGTATTAGTGGGACTGCTTTTTGCTCTAGCTTGTTATTTTTAGTGTTTATGGGAGCTAGCGTTATTGTTAAATATGGTATGGTGGATTGAATGTGGTGGGATAAATTCTTATTTGGTTTTATTCTTAGTTTTGTTATCACGGGTATTAAAAACGTGATAAGGAAAAAGGATAACAAGGATAATAAGGATAATTGTAAGGTTAATAAGGATAGCAAGGATATCAAGGATGGCATGGATAACATGGATAATATGGATAACAAGGATAACAATAATAATAGATTGGATAATAAATCGGATAATAATTTGGATAATAAGATAGTTAAATTTATTAAAAATTTTATTAAAACAGTTCCTGCTGTTGTTATTTATTTATTTAGTGAGGGGGTACGGGTTTGGATATTTTACTAGTATTTATTGCGAGCCAACGGATGGTGTAAGCAATAATAGTGGTGATAGTAATAAAGATAATAAAGTTGATAGTGGTAATAACGAAGTGAAAGATAAAGGAAAAGAGAAAGCAAAAAGTGAAGATTATAATATATCAGCTAGTGTGGCAAAAGGGATGGTTAAAGAGGCTGTAGAAGGAGCAGTAGATGGAATTAGTAAAACAGTTCATGCTGTTGTAGAAAAAATGGTAGACGAAAGCCTGGGTGCTGCTGTTATAAAAGCTTAAAACTCGTTACCTCCAGTTCAAAAAGCTATGTTAGGTGTAGGAACAGCGGTAGCTGAAGCATTTGGTGTCCATGTTGTAACGGGATTAGCAACAGAAGTTGTTAAAAAGGTAAGTAAAAGCACAGAGGGTGAAAGCTCTGGAAGTGGTTCTAATATAAGTAGTAGCACAGGGGGTAATGGGGAAAATGTCAAAGATTTTATTATACCCTCAATATTAGAAAAAGAACTAAGTCCCTTAGAAATGATCCTAAATTATGAGATTATTTTATGTGTATTAATATTAGTACAAATATGTATTATAATTTTGATAGTATTGCACAAACTATATAATTCTTCTGGTTTAAATATAATCAGTAAAATATTTAGTAAAAAAATAGCAGCAAAATATGAAAAATTTAAGAAAATGATAGACAAAATAGGAACAACGTATTTAATTATATTAATTATTATAAATGTAATATTAATATTATTTTATATATTTGTGCTAATATTTGCTAATGTAGAATTAAGTAATAATATCGATGCTTATATTGATGTTCATTTAAAAATGAACAAAGGTGCTATGATGTTATTATTAGTGAACTCTAATTTTATTGTAAATAAAAATAAGATAGATAAATTTAAGTATTTTAATGTATCGAGTATCTTACAGAAAAAAAACAAACAAAAAACAAAAATAAATTCTATGTGGGATGCTATAAATCCAGATGAATTATATAAAAAAATTAGTGCAAATAACAATATAAGAAGAGTAAGAAAAGTATATATTTGAAGAACAATAGTGGGAAGCCCTTTTGGAACGCTTAGTGTAAGACAAGATGGTTTAGTAAGTGGAAATGTAGGGGCGAGATTTGTTTCTAATATAGCATCTAATAATATTAAAGTTAAAGATCTTATTATTAGTCCTGTAGGTTCCGAAATAAAAAGGAATGATAGGTGAGGTAAGAAGTGGGGGGTATAATAGTTATTTTAATAATTATATTAGGTTAGGAAGTATATCAGAAATATTAGCTACAGATATGGAAAATGAAAAGGAATCAGGTGTATTAATTAAAAGATTTAGTTCTAATGTTTTAAATAAGTTAGAGAAGGGAAAAGTTTATAGAATGTTAGTTAGTGTCAAATATGAGAAGGGTGGAATTGTCAAGGGAAGTAGTCCGATGAAGAGTACAATGATAGGAGCTAATATTAATTGTCTACACCTTATATCAAAAATACAAAGAGAACTACGAAGATTTGAAATTGAATATGAATTAGAGAATTATAGTGGAGATTGTTTTGTTGGATGGAAAGAGTGGCTTTCTCATGAGTAATTTGCTAAGGGTGTTACAGAAGAAAAGGTTAATGAAAGGTTAAATGAAGTTATAGAAGAAGAAATAAAATCAAAAAATAAATATACAAAAATAAGTAAAAACATGATTGAAGGTAAAGGTTTTGAAAGTATTAATAATTTGATTCCTTTATTTAATAGCGTAGTTAGTGGAAAACAATATAAAAAATTATCAGAAATATAAGTGAAAGGAATATGAAAAAGAAAAGGAATGAACTGTGATAGTGAGAGATTAAATTTTGAATTGGATTGGAAAGGGCTTAAAATTTATCAACGTGAATTTAATAAGGAGAATAAATATAATTCGATGTATCAAAACATGAAATTTAAGATTAAAAATGTATATTTAGTTAAGGATGATACACTGTTATTTGTTTATGATTATAAGGATTCGAAGAAAATTGTAAGATATAATTGTATAAGTGATTATAATAGTTGGTTTGAGGTTAAAGATGCATGGAGTGGCCTGGAATACTAGTACACTAGTTGGATGGATACTTTAATAAAAAAATCTAAAGAAAAATTTATTAGAGAAGTTTAACCTTATAAATTGTTTATAGATAATAAGACAGGTAAAATAATATATTTAGAGAGATCTTATCAATTTCCTGAAATTAAACTTCCTTATTCCGATAAAAGATATAATAATAAAATTGGTAGTTTAGATCTGGAAACTCTTGTTATTTCTAATGATAGATTAAATAATGAATATACTAAAGATGATTTAACAGAGGATATTAATGGAAATTATTCTAATATAGATGAATTCATTGAAGAGGGGACAGGGAAATTATATGTGTATGCTGGAGGTTGAAAATTAAATAATGTAGATGGAAAAATTAAGGACAATGATACACAAATGTTTATAATTGATTATAAAAATATACATAATTCTAACGAGTTAATTAAAGTTATGTTTGAAAGATTATTTAAAAATGATGTGATTGGGTATACACTGTATGTACATAATTTAGGAAGATTTGATGGAATATTTTTAATCAAGGAATTAGCTAAATTAGATTACAAGATATCAGCGTTATGGAATGATAATGCTCTATTAAAAATTAAAGTTTCAGATAAAGAAAGTAAACAGAGTATTACAATACTTGATAGTATAAATTTATTACCACAAAAATTAGAGAAATTATTAGAGAAGTTTAATTGTAGTGTTAAAAAAGGAGTATTTCCACATTTATTTGTGAATAGTAATAATTTAATTTATATTGGGGTAAAACCAGAGTTTAATTGCTATTCTTACAGTAATATTAGTGAAGAGGAATATAAGAACTTAAATAACGATTGAAATCTTAAAGAGGAATGTTTTAAATATTTAAAGAGTGATGTTGAGGGCTTACTTGAAGTTATGAATAAGGTTAGTGAATATTATTTTAAGGAATATAAGTTTAATATTACTAATGTATTGACATTACCTAGTTGAAGTTTAGGGATCTTTGGTATTAAATTCTTCGATAATGAAAAATATAGTATTAAAATGATTAAAGGGCCATTGGAAAAATACATTAGAGAATCTTATTTCGGAGGTAATGTTGGAGCTTACGCTAATGAAAGTAAGGGGGTACTAGGGAAAGCTTATCATTATGATATGAATAGTCAATACCCAGCTGCTATGTTAAATAAAATGCCTATTGGTAATCCTGTATTCAGTACAAATACCAACTTAGACTATTATTCTGGTTTTGTTTATGCTGAGATAACACCACCAAAAGAGGAGAAATTAAAAAATCTATATATTCAATATAGAGGTGATAAGGGGAGAGTTATATGCCCTAGATCTAGCTTTATAAGATGAATAGATAGTATAGAGTTAAAAAGTGCAATAAATGATGGGTATAAGGCTAAAATAATCTGTGGTATTACTTTCCCTGATAGTGAGAAAGTGGATTCTTAAAATTTATTTAAGAAATATGTAGAACCTTTTACGATAAAAAATTAAATGCTAAAGATCAAATAGAACGAGAAATTGCTAAATTATCACTAAATTCACTTTATGGTAAATTTGGACAAAAAGAAATTGAAAGTAGAATTAAAGTTTTAGATAGTAGTGAGGCTACTAAATTAGTTACAAAATATCATTATTCTTATTTATCCGATATTGGAAATGGATTAGTTTTAATGAAATATTCAGCTAGATTAAATGAAAAAATTAGAAGATTATATAAAGAGGAGGAGGTGGAATTAGATCAAAATTTCATTTCTAAGAAAAGAGGTATTATTTCTGCTGTACAAATATCTAGTAGAATATCTGCATTAGCTAGAGTTTCTATTAATAAATATAAAAATATGGAAGGTAATAAGTTATATTACACTGATACTGATTCATTAATTTTAGAAAATAAACTACCATCCAATATTATTGGACCTGAATTAGGAAAATGGAAATTAGAAGGTGAATTAATCAAAGGTATATTTGTAAGACCTAAATTATATATCTATGATGATTTAAATGGTAAGGTTAAAAAGGTAGCAGCTGGTGTTAATGCAAATGATTTAAGTTATCAAGATTATATTGATTTAATTAACGGAAAAGAGGTAACTACTCAAAAATTTAAAATGATTGTAAATTGGATGGATCTAGAAATAAAAATGATTCAGCAGACTATAACTTTACGTAAGAAAATGTCAAAATATAGCCCCCCTCCAAATCACAAGTAGATTATTTGAAATAGAAATAAAATTTAATTTATTTTAGCTTTTGCTTGGCCTATGTATTTTGCCGGGTGCGCCTTAGCGTAACATAAAGGGTTGTAGCTCAGTTGTACAACTAAGCAAGGGTTTGTATTCTTATAATTATAGTTATAAAAATCAGAACAACAGGGAAACAACAGGAAAAAGGAGATGGGGGTCCTGTAACTTTTTATTAAAATAAATCAAATCAATAAAATATCTTAATTGTTCCTCTATTGAGGACTTGTAACTAACTCTCCTCTAATAAATAAATTCAAAATCAAAAAATAACAAAAATATCCAAATTTCCCCTAATAAAATAAGTAACTTCATTCCTCCACCAATGTTGGTGCTGCAAGTGATTTTATCCTTAAATTAATTACTCCAAATTCCTCTATCTTTCTTACTTTATTTCTACACCTCAGAGAGTCCTTCAACATAAAATAAAAATTTACTCTCTGATTTTTCCCTCTATCATGGGGCGTCGCAATATATTTATGAAATAACTAATATTTTTTAAATAACTAATTAGTATTATTACTCCGTTGTAGGTTGGTCCTTAAGCAATTTCTCCTAAATATTTATCTTAAGTTAGTTGTCCTTCTATAGAAAAGTTGTAACTAAGCATTCTCTAATAAATTAAAAATCTGACTACTCCCTCTATAGAGGAGCCAGCCGCAACCCTTTTTATCCCTATTCAATAATTATCTTAGTTATCCAGCTAGCTGTTTGATAAGTAAGTATTATCTAATCAATAATAACCACATTAATTAACCGCTGGTGGGGGTTCGCGACATACAATTAAAATCATTACTCTTTCTTTATCTATATTAATTCCTTCACCTCCTGTTGTTCTTATTTTTTTTATCAGAATACAAACAAGCTAGTATATAAAGTCAAAAGCAAGGGGAGGTGTGTCCTGCAACATATTTTCTCTATTAATAATATTAATAAACATCATCCCACTTTTTATAATTGTGCCTCGCAACATATTAAATAAATATTACTAATTCTTTAATTCTTCACCTGAGGTGTAGCCGCAAGCTATTAATTATTTTAACTAAAACATTAGTATTCCAGCGCCTTATGTTCTTAATTTTAGTTTTTCAAATAAGAATACAAACCTAGGCTAGGCTTCAACAAAGTAGCACCTAAGTCAACAGCTCGCAAGGGAAGGGACCTGTGATTTTTCCTATGCCCGAAGGGTCCTAGACCAGAGGGGGGGGTGTAGTTTTGATTATTATACAAATAAGAACAATGTTGCGCAAGCGAAGGCACAGGGGCAACAGGGAAAAAGATGTAATGGTAATTATTGATTGTATATACTAGTTGTAATTTTTATCTCTTATTTTTATTGTCTTTAGTAATTTCTCAGTTAGTTGCTAAGTTCGAAAAATCGTCAAATTTTCTTGTCAAATTTTCTCGTTGTTCAAATTTTCTTGTTTTTATCCAAACTCTTCTTGTTGTAAAACCCTCTTACAATGTTACCATTAATTTAATATCCTATCTCCTTATAAAACAAGTTAATTATAGCCCGTTAATAAATTAATGCCTTTTAGTTTTAAGTTATTTTATGATAGAATGGAAGGGTTTGATTGTTCTAGTGATATTAATCTTACCAATTTTTTCTTTGCCTCCTGTGGATGAAATGTCAAAAGCTGATTTTATTTCGACATCACAAATTTGATTTCTTGCCAGTATAAATTCTGGACCTGTTAATAATAATAACCGTCAGGGGTAAACTTTGGTTTTTTATCAATGTAACATGGAATAGAGGGTAATTCACACTTTAAGGGAACTTAAAATTCCATTAATAATTAAATACCTCTTTAACAATTGTTCAGAGCTCCACTTTTTTTTGCTGACTCGGGGTATGGCTCTATCAACGTACCACAGCACAGAATAGTCTGGAAGACTTAAATGCGTCATTGCAAAGGTATACGCTGTTGTCAAATCATAATCGAATCAATTCGTTTTCCTTTCGGCCACGAACAAACAACTTTAAATTTTACCACCCTTATAGTTCCCAATGCCAATGTAATAACTGAAACTTAAATGCCAGCTAATGTCTCATGAGACTAATACCCTTCGGGATTTTTAGTTCATCACTGTTACTCAATAAGTATTCCCCATATTTTTGGTAATGGAAATATATTTCGAAAACTTCTGTTCACTTATCAAATACACAAATTCTACCCAATGATGAAAAAGTTATCGGTACACACAACGGTTTTATACTAAAATAAAATACTTCAAAGAACAAAGCATGTTTCAAGGTTAGGGCTCATATCTTTGTGCATATTATTTAAAAGATTTCTGACGCCTTTTCAATAAGCCGTTCATTTTTGTCTTTATCTTCCTTTTTTGTTTGTTTGTTTTTGTTTTTTTTCTTTATACTCCTGAGAGTTGACTATTTTTGAGAAACCAGCCTCACTTTCGTACAGTTTTCCTAAAGTCGCTAAATTTTTTAATCCTGATGGCATAAGTAAGGGTGTCTCTAAATATATAATTTTATACCTTCGATGTTTAAAGCTTTTCCAAGAGTAATGTTTTATCTCCCTACATTGTTTAAATCATATATACTCATAAAAATCAACTAAAATTGATAGCTCTGCATCAAAGTAGTGTGCGCAAACATAGTTGTTTTTCACAGCACTAAGAGAGATTTGATCTGGGTTGTAAAAAGTCACTTAAGTTCTACACCGTGGCTTGTTATTGGTTTTTATACCTAGTCATTAACCAATTAAAATCAGCAAAATAATTACTTGTTGCAAACTGCTCTATTATGTGTTTGAAGTCTTATTTAACCTGATTAGATGCTTCTTATTTCGATAACTTAACTAATTATTTTAAAGAATAACTTTTTTAGGGTAAAGTATTTTTTGTTTTTGTTTGTTGTTTTTTTTAGTAAGCGCTGTTAAGGGCCACGCGAAAACCATTTTATCCTTTTTAACAACTTCAAAGAAAGTAACGCCCTCTAATTTATGTAATAAGTAAAGCAATTCAAATTTTATTTTATCAGGAGTTAAATATTTAATTTTATTATCTTTTCAAAATTTTAGTTGATTTTTCTGCCTGTATCTTTGCTTTGTTCAATATCAAATCTTTATTTGGTAGTAGGTATAAAGTGATGACCTCCTAAGTCATTGGCTGGTCGTAGGAGATATAAAATGTCTTGTACAGAGTATCTTGATTAGAGTTCTTGTTTGCACAGCTGTTTGTATAGAAATCAATTCATTTAAAATTTATTTGGATTATTATTTTATACTCCGTATCGAAACCTGCGTAAGTATTTTTGATTATGGTGATTCCTCTTTGTTGTAATTGGATTCTCAAATAGGGGTCAAATGATTAAATTAAGGAAAGTCTCATAGTTTCTAAGTCAAAAAGTTCGTCTAGACCTTTGTTATAAAAAGTAACACTTCTTAATATTACTAACTCTTTGTTGATTATATATAATAAATTTACATTAGGTAGTTAAACCAGAGAGAGTATGTCTTCATACTCGATAAAATTTCTTGAGAATTTGTTTTAAAACCTAAGACCTTAGATTATTTATTTTTGTTTGTGTGCTTTAGCCTTGCTTTAGCTTTTGTTTTTTTTACATAATGTGTTATTAAATTTTGGTTGGTATGTAACCTTTGTGATTTAGTACTTTAAATTTTTTAACGGATATCGTAACCAATAGATAAAAATCATGAGGCTTATAAATAGTGGCTATTATTATGTATCATGTATCCTACAATATAAAACTTTGAAGTTTAACCCTAACAAAATTAGATTGGTGTTCTTGGAGTTATTAACGGTATTACGGTCTATTACCTTATAAGGGTACGCTCTTTTAAAGGGATATCAGTAGACTCTTGAAATGAAGGATTGCCGGAACTCATTGTTGTGTTGTAAAATAAATGATCGATGCTATCTATTAGCTAATGTAATCGATAATGATTGGATATAGGAGTTTGGCCTAGGAAACAACACTGACATAGTGCAAAGGAAGTCATAAAGAACAAAAGAGCTATAGTGACAAATTAAAATACTAAACTAAACTAAAGAATTAATACTAATCCACTACTTAGTGAGTGGGACTCAACTAGTCCATACGAACTAAGGATATTGTAGTTGTATTATAAGTAATACTTCAGTATAGTTTCGATTATCCATTATTATATTCTATAAGAAAGAAAGTAAACTACCAAATAAAATAATTCAAATAAAGAATCCTATCTAACTAATTCCCTGCTGAGGAGCAGTCTATAGACAAGCGATCGATCTAGATCAATTAAAGATATTATTATTCTATTAATAACTAAATAATTTAATTTTACTATTTACTAGTTAATCAGACTACTTAATAATTACTACGTACTAAGACTATCTACTAATTACTAGATAATAAATCATTATTAAATTAATGAGAGTACTAATTTTTTACTATTTACTACAGACTACTGACTAATTACTTCATAGTACCTAATTAAGAGTATTTAGTATTTACTACTAAGTAGTTACTAAATAACAAATATACTATTAACTAAATAACATTGTATTTAATCTAGGGGAGCACTAGGTAGAGTATGCGAGTCCTAGATATATTCCCATTTAAGATATAATTAATTTCATAGTCAATTAATAATTAATAATTTGAAGTATAGTGATATAATTCCTACAAGAATAATGAATAAAATAATCTACCAGTCTTCAATTAAGACTAATAACTACTGTGAGTTTTGGAGTCTATCGTCTTTCTAAGTTAGGATACTCTAGTTGTATATTTAACTATTGTTGTAGTATAGCAGCGACTCTAAATAATTGTATTTTTTTTCTAAATAAACAAAAAAGTAATTCATAAATCTAACTATTAGTTATTGGGATATCTTTAGTCCTCTATAACAATTGATAATCTCTTGTATACTTCTTCAGTATTACTTGAAGTATAGTTTCGAGTATAATTAATTAATTATCTACTACCATAACTAACAGAAATAAATTAAATTCATCACATCTAACTAACTTGTGAGGAGGGAGTCTAGTAGTCATACTAAGTACGGTTAATCTAAAGTATTACTATTAATATTAAGGATAGTTTCGAGTATCAATTAATTATTATAATATTCATTCAGTATGTAAGAAAGAAAACTAAAAAATTAAATTAAATAGTCTCTAACTCCGTGAGTGCTGCCTTTAGTGCTACGAACGAGAGATATACTTAATAATAATTATTCTTTACTAGGTGAGTATCTACTAAATAATCAATAATAAATAGTATTAACTCGTAAGGAGCAGTCTCTTAGGGATGCGAACGAAGTAGCTAACAAAAATAGAAATTACTACGTACTACGTAACACTATCTAATTAACTACATAATTGTGAGGAGCTGCAGTATAGCAATGCGAGTCACTAGATAGAATTAAAATACTAACTAAATAAGAAAGAACTAAATTAATCTGAAATACTGAAAGATCCAGAATCATCTGTTAGGTCTAGTGACACAAGTAAATAATAACTACAGAAATTAATAACTAACTACAGAAATTAATAACTAACTAAATAATTAATTAAATACTAAATTATTCTAAGTACTAGCGTTATTCGTTTGCGCAGTCTAAATACAGCTAACTCTCAATATACAATGAAATTAATATATAATTAACTAAATTAATAAGTAATAGAACTAGAATAAGGTAATAACTTTAAGGTATACTATCAACAATAATTAATAATTAAATAAAATCATAACTAAATAACTAAATAAAATAAAATAAATAATTACTAAATACTAATAACTAATTACTCTTTGAGGAGCAGCTTGTGGCATGCGACGATCTAGAGAGATCAAATATACTAATGACTACTGACTAAATACTAAACTACTCAATACTAATTAACTAATTACTAAAGACTAGTTTCTCTCAATACTACTGACTATCCAGTAAAGATTAAGACTACAGACTAAATACTAAAATATATGGTGAGTCGTATAGAGGAATTCGAGCCCTATATATATTAAATTAAAATTAATATATAAATTAATCACTAATTTCTGAATAAATAATAAATAAAGAACCAGCAATAACAGTAATTCATTAACCGCAAGTATCTTGGTGCTATAATATATAATTATACATTAGTTAAAGAATAAATCACTATGTTCGTGAGTTGGACAAGGAGTCCTAACGAACTAAGGATAATCTAGGTTTTGCAGTATTGTTGTATGCTACGAGTATCAATTATTATAATATCTTAACTAAACTAAAGTAAGATAGAAGAAAAGAAATAATGAAATTACTAATTAATTAAGTGAGAAGCACTCGATAGAGAATGCGATATCACAATATACAATGAATTTAATATAGAAATAAATAAATAAATAAATTAATTACTAAGAAATAAAGATAGATTAAGTAATAACTGGAGTAATAACAGGAAGTATATTGACATAATTAATGAATAATTAAATAATTAATAACTAAATAACTACTTTAAATTTACTAATTACTCTCTAATTATTGAAGTTAGTACGGAGCAGTCTTTTTGCATGCGACCGTTCGAGATATAGTTATACTAATCAATACTAAAGACAAATATTCAGAACTCAATACTAAATTACTAAATAATAAGGAGTAGTGGGTAAATACTATTGAGTCAATAACTATGAACTCTTTGAGTGAGTAGCCTCTAGACATGCTAGAACTAGATAAATAAATTATATAGAAACTAACTTAATAATATTAACTAAATAATACAGATATATATAAATTAAATAAATAATATTAACTAATTACTAACTCTTTGAGTGAGCAGTCGGGTTTAACTGAGAGTGAACTAGAGAAATAATTATATAGAAACAATTAAGTACAGCACTTTGACCTTAATTCTTAGCAGTAATAAGTCCTACCTACCTAAGAAGATAACTAACTACATAAATAATAAATAAATATATAAACTAAATAAAGTCTAAAATAACTAATAAATACTAAGTAAATACTAATTAACTAATGACTAAATACTAAAGACTAAATACTATTGACTACCTATCCAGGTGCCTGAGTACTCGGTAGAGAATTCGCCCTCTAATTCTTAATATTAGTTTGTTATATTGTACTATCTATTCTATACTAAATAATACTATAGTATGCTAGAATAATCCACGCAGTGTAGACACTAATATATTACTTCTTTAAAAAACTTAACTAATTATTTTAAAAATATTATTAATAATTTAAATAGAATTAATTTACCTGTAAATTGGGAAACACCAGAAGGATTGAAACTAAAATATCAACAAATAAAATTTGATTCTAAACCTATAAAAAATAAATTAATCCAAAGTAGTAATCCTAGAACTATATCTATACCTACAAATAAAATAGATAAAGTCAAAATGTTAAGATCTTTTATGCCTAACTTTATACATTCTTTAGATGCAAGTAACGTTCATTTATTGATTAAGGATTTATCTGCAACAGTTAAAATACCTTTTTATATAATACACGATTGTTTTGCTAGTACACCAAATAATATTGAATTATTAGAAAGTAAAGTTAAAAGGGCATTTATTGAAAATTACTTTAAAGATGCAGGATATTTATTAAAAGCTCAAAATAAAATTATTAAACAAATTAGGGATAGCTTTGAGATAATTATTGAAAATGGTAAAGAATGTATAGAAATTGAAACAACTACAAAGGATAAAGAATATTTTGAATTACCTCAACTTCCTAAAGCATTTAAAAATAATAAATTAAATGATTTTGTTAAAGGATTATTACAATCTAAATATTTTATTGGAGAAATACCCTATTGAATAGCTTTAAATTTACCCAAATTCTTCTAACTTTTATCAATACATCAATTATTATTCTTTCCTTGTTATTGTTTTTGTTCTTCTTGAAGTATCAAACTAAATACAAAAATAGCAGCTTTAATTACTAACAAAAATTACAATTGCTTCCATCGCTTGTGAATTGTAGAAGCCTTGCCTCCACTCCCTTGGTTTTTATATAACAGAGTACTCAAAATTTTAACACTTTTTTGTTGGGGCTTAAAGAAGATCAGAGTAGCGCTAAAGGGGAAGGAGAAGGTTTAGACTAGGACTTAATAAGGGAGCGAAATAAAAAATTGTAACACAAAACTT
>Ga0193716_1001238_pt1 | contig 15001 bp, 12 predicted proteins | sample U2c1metaG_FD_145901 | JGI IMG/M metagenome (GOLD analysis project Ga0193716, IMG submission 145901) | Soil microbial communities from a riparian zone of the East river system, Colorado, United States - U2c1 | ecosystem: Environmental > Terrestrial > Soil > Riparian zone | place: USA: East River...
ATCCAGACGTTCCAGGCCCGCATGGCCGGATCGTCCTTCCACTGCGGATCGTGCGGATCCTTCTGGTAGGCCGCGGAAATAATTCCCTTGGCCGCATCGAAGCCCGCAGGTCGGATCGCGCCCGCGATCGAGGAGCCGACGCTGGAGACGAATTCCTGCGGGTGCCAGTCGATGTCATAGGCCTTGCGAATGGCTTGGGCCGCGAATTTCGGGACCGAGAAGATCAGGAAGAAATCGGCGCCCGAGGATTTCAGCGAAACCACCTGCGAATCGACGGTCGGATCGCTGGTGTTGTAGGTCTGCGAGGAGACGATCATGGTTGCGGCCTTGTCGCCGAGCCCACGTTTGAATCCCAGGATGTAATCGCGGCCGAGGTCGTCGTTCTGCGACAGGATGCCGATCCTGGCGTTGGGATTTACCGACAGAATATATTTGGCGTAGATCTCGCCTTCCGAGGCGTAATGCGGCGTCCAGCTCATCGTCCACGGATAATGCTCGGGATCGTTGAACACCGTAGCGCCGGTGCCGATGAACAGATGCGGCACCTTTTTCTGATTGATGTATTTAAGCACGGCCATGTTGGTGGCGGTGCCGACCGGGTTGACCAGGAACAGCACCTCGTCGCTCTCGACCAGCCGCCGGATTTGCTCCACCGTCTTGGGCGGGCTGTAGGCGTCGTCGAGGCTGATGTAGTTGATCTTGCGGCCGTTGACGCCGCCCTGATCGTTGATCATCGCGAAGAAAGCGGTGGCGGAGATCGCACCGGCCGCATAGGCCGAGGCCGGTCCGCTATAGGGCGTGGTGGTTCCGATCTTGATCTCGGTGTCGGTGACACCGGGGCCGTATTGTTTCTGAGCCAGCGCCGGCGCCGTGAAGATGGCGAGCACCAGCGCCGCCCATGCGGCGAGCTTCGAATGATCTCTGGAAGCCATCAGCGTCTCCCTCCATCAAATCGCGAAGCTCGAGCCCTTTCGTTCCGATTGAACCGGAGCCGGGCTTTATTTTTATTTCTGCGGCGTTCCCTGCCTCAGGCAAGTCTGCGCTGTCCGCGCCGACCTGCTTTCACCGGCAACGTCCTGCAGCACCGCTCCGCTTCAGTTTTTCAATACGATACGACCCACGACTTTCCCCGCCCGCAGTTCGTCGATCCATTTCTGGACGTCGGCCATCGGTTCTTCCTTCATCGGCGTCGGCTTGATCTTGCCGGAGCGTGCCAGCGCCATCAATTCCTCGGCCTCGGCCAGCGTTCCCACCATGAAGCCTTCGATGGTCATGCGCTTGTAGATCCATTGCACCATCGGCAAGCTGAAATTGCCGCCCATCAGTCCGGAGACCACGATCTTGCCGCCACGCGCCACGACCGAGACCGCAAAGGCCATGGATTTTTCGTTGCCGGCAAAATCGACGATCTCGTCGAAGCCACCTTCGCTCTCCTTGATCATTCGCTTGACCACATCGGGCTCGGCCGGATCGTAGGCAACGGCGGCGCCATTGCTCAAGGCCGCCTCGCGGGCAGCCGGGCTCAAATCGGCGACCGATATTTTCTGCTTGAACATGGCTTGCGCAAACGCGAGCCCCATCATGCCGACGCCGCCGAGCCCGATCAGCAGCAGATTGCGCTGCCGGGGCCGGTCGACCAGGCGCTTCAGCGCGCCATAGGCGGTGACGCCCGAGCACATCAGCGTCGCCGCCTGGTTGACCGGCAGCGGGTCGTAATCCAGCAGATATTTGGCGTCCGGCACCAGCACGTGGCTGGCGAAGCCGCCGTCGATGGCGACGCCGAGAAAGCGCTGCTTGACGCACAAATTCTCGTCGCCGTTGATGCAGTCGCGGCACTGGCCGCAGCCGATCCAGGGGAAAACCGCCTTCTTCCTGCCGATCAGATCCTTTGAGACGTCGGGGCCGACTTCTTCGACCACGCCCGCGATCTCATGCCCCAGCGTGAAGGGCAGCGTCATGCCGCGCGTGGTATCGAGCTTCTTGCCGCCGCCGAGGTCGGCGTAGCCATCCTGGATGTGCAGGTCGGAATGACACAATCCACAGCGTTCGATGCGGACCAGCACTTCGTTGCCTTGCGGCTTCGGTGTGTCGATGACGGTTTCGCACAAGGGCGCATCGAATTTGACGAGCGATTGGCGGCGCATCAGCCCCATAGGTTTTCTCCTTAGACAGTATTTGTGTTTTCGTTGCGTATTTTGGTCAATTCGCGGGCCATGGCAACAAAGCCAGCGACCGAAATGGTCTCGGCGCGCCGCGTCACATCGACGGCGGCGGCGGCCGCCAGCCTGACAGGATCGACCGACAGCGACTTCAGGCTCTGGCGCAGCATCTTGCGCCGTTGGCCGAACGCTGCGGCGGCGACCTGTTCCAATGCCCGCCGGTCGCACGGCTCCGGCGCAAGCCGGGGGATCAGCCGCACCACCGATGAGGTGACTTTGGGTTGGGGCACGAAGGCCGCAGGCGAAATGTCGAACAGGATTTTTGTCTCGGCGCGCCAGTTCGCGAGCACGCCGAGCCGTCCATAGGCCTCGGCGTTTTCGCGCGCGACGATGCGGTCGGCGACCTCGCGCTGAAACATCAGCACCATCATGTCATACCAGGGCGGCCACGGCTCGATCGACAGCCAGTCGATCAGCAGCGCGGTCCCGATATTGTAGGGCAGGTTGGCGACGATCTTGGCCTTGACGTCGCCCAGCAGCGGCCGTGGATCGAACTGGGTGGCATCGGCGCAGATGATATCGAGCCGTCCGGGATAGCGCCTTGAAATCTCGTCGAGCGGCCCGAGCGCGCGCTGGTCGCGCTCGATGGCGATGACGCGCCGCGCGCCCAACGCCAGTAGCGCGCGCGTCAGCCCGCCGGGACCGGGGCCGATCTCGATGATGGTGGCGTCTTCGAGCGGACCCGCCGCACGCGCGATCCGCGCGGTGAGGTTGAGGTCGAGCAGGAAATTCTGCCCCAGCGATTTGCGCGCCGACAAGGCATGCTGGCGGATGACCTCGCGAAGCGGCGGGAGGTCATCGATCGCGCTCATGCCGATTGCTGCGCCATGCGGGCGGCAAGCCGCAGGGCGGCGATCAGGCTCGACGGGTTGGCGCGGCCGGTTCCGGCGATATCGAAGGCGGTGCCGTGATCCGGCGAGGTGCGGATGAACGGCAATCCCAGCGTCACGTTGACCGCGTCGTCGAATGCCACCGTCTTGATCGGGATCAGCGCCTGATCATGGTACATGCAGATCGCGCAGTCATAGGTTTTGCGTGCCGCGTCGTGAAACATCGTGTCGGCGGGCAGCGGTCCCCTGACGTCGATGCCGTCCGCGCGCAGCGTCTCGATGGCCGGGGTCACGATCTCCAACTCCTCGGTGCCGAGCGTGCCGTCCTCCCCGGCATGGGGATTGAGGCCGGACAGCACGAGGCGCGGATTGGCGAGCCCGAAACGTGCCTTCAAATCCGCAACCACGATGCGGGCGGTGGAAACGATGAGATCATGCGTGAGCCGCGTAATCGCCTCCTGCAGCGGAACGTGGATCGTCACGGGAACGACGGCGAGGGCGGGCGACCACAACATCATCACCGGCTGTGGCGTACGACCGCCCGATGCGGCGAGCTCGGCGAGGAATTCGGTATGGCCGGGATGAGGAAATCCGGCGCGATAGAGCACGCTCTTGGCGATCGGGTTGGTGACGACGGCGGCGGCCCGTCCGGCCGCAACATCGGCGACCGCCTGCCGAATCGATGATATCGCCGCATCCGCGCTGGTGTCGTCCGGCAGCCCGGGCCGCGCTTTGGCGATCGAGCCGGTCGCCACCACCGGCAATGCATCGGGGAAGGTCGCGAGCGTATCCTCAGGCCTGACGTCGGCAAGCCTGATATCCAGTCCGAGCGTTTTCGCCCGGTCACGCAGCAGGCCGCCATCGCCGAGCCAATAGAACGGCGGAAGCTTCAGTTCACTGCGGTGCAGCCATGCCTTGATGGTGATGTCTGGCCCGATGCCGGCGGGTTCGCCTGAGGTCAGCGCGAGGGGCTTTGCCATGCATCAACGATATTCGATCATCGCGGCCTTGCGGATCTGCGCCAGATACGCCTTCGACTTCGCTTCGAATTTTTCGGCGAACATCTTTTCCCGGATCGCCTTTTTCTGCGGGGTATCGACCGTGGTGGGCTTTCTGCCGCACAGCGCGACCATCTCGACGCCCTGTTTTGTCACCTCGGGCGGAGTGAGATGCCCGATCGGGGTGCTGTCAAGCACCTGACGAAGGGCGGCCGGGATATCGGCCGAGGTTTTCGTGACGGCTTCGCGGATCGCGGCGTTCTGCATCGACTTGAAGTACGAGTTCGCCTCGTCGCAGGTCTGCACGCGGGACCGCAGGGTTTCGGCGTCCTTGCGCCTGAGTTCGATCGCACTCGGTGACGATCCGCGCGGTAGGATCAGGACAACCGGCTGCATCTTGTATTCAAAGCTCTCGACCTTGTCGTCTTTGTTGTCGCCGGCATCGCCCTGGGCGCCCTGAGTCTGGGCGGCAGTATTGACCTCGCGCTCGCCGACCTGGAGGCTCTCCTTGTAGCGGCCGCGAACCAGGCCGGCCCAAACCATGTCGGCCTTGATGCGCTGCTTCAGCGTGTCGGGGCGAATGCCCTGGCTCTCCAGCGATTTGGACAGTTGGTCGGGCGTGATCCGCATCCGTGAACTCATTTCGGCGAACGATGCGTCGATGTCGGACGAGGACGGGTCGACGCCGAACTGCTTCGCTTCCTTGATCTTCACTTTCTGATCGATCAGTTCCTCGATCACTTCCTGCCGGGTCGGCTGTTTGTGCGTCGACAGGAAATCCAGCTTGGTGCGCTGCTCGATGTCGAAATTGGTGATCGGCTCGCCATTGACCATGACGGCGACGGATTGCGCATATGACGGCGTTGCGCCCGTCGTCAGGGCCAAGGCCACTGCGAAGGCCACGGCACAACCAGAGACCAGCCGTGGAAGCCGCTGAAGCAATGTGGTCGTCATGATCATCGTCGCTATGTCAACCGATCAGAAAGGGATCCGGAACGCGCCGGTAGTTCGTTTGCCGATCGCGTGCCGATCCCGGATTTACTGAATCTGCCCGCCGCCCGCCGTCGTGGAGGATTGAGCGATGGTTCGCAGACCGATCTGCAGCATAAATGCGTGAGTCAGCACCGGCGGTGTAGCGCCGGCAGCATAGGAATAGGACGTGACGTAGTTGGCCGCCAGCACGAAGCAGTCATCCACGTAGCCGGCGCCGATCACATATTGGTTGATCTGGTTGGCGACAAGATCCCACCGGGCGGAGCCGGTCACCACCCAGTTAGCGGCCAACTTGACCGAACCGCTGGTGAGAATGCCCTCGCGACGCGTCAGATATCCGATTTCTGGTTGCGGCGCATAGTTGCCGTACAGCATGCTGAGCGACCAGCGATCGAAATTGGCGCGGCCTTCTACCTCGAGCCGGTTGGCGCTGCCGGTCGCTTCATCCAGTCGCGCACGGGTGGAGAAAGTATAGGTTCGGTTCGGCGAGTACGAGAGGCTGGTGACATAGTCCGATACCGGCTTGTCCAAACCTGAGTCGATTCCGGTATTGTTTGCGTCGGCCACCGCAAAGGAATTGAGGCCGAACAGCTGGTAGGATTGTCCGAACACCGCGGTAACGGTGCCGCCGTGGTCGAATTGCGTGGTGGCCTGCACGCCGGCATTGGCGCGGCCGCCACCTTCGACGCGGTCATAGCCGGAGAACTTGTCGACGCTGAACAGGTTCGAGGTGTCGAAAGTCATGCTCTGCGCGTCTTCGTTCGGCAACTTGCCCGCATAGGATTCGTTGGGACGAATGATGACCTGTGCGATCGGCTCGATCGTCGTGGTGCCCCACGGCTGAATGTTGATGAAGGGGTAGCGATATTCGAGGCCGACCGTCGGCATCACCCGCAGCGCCTGGGTGTCGCCGGTGGGAAGGAAGTTCGAAACGCCCGGCTGGTTGGAGATCGACGCGTCGATCGCATCGGCCCGCAGGCTTGCGAACGGCGTCCAGATCTCGCCCCAGGAATCCGTGTACGACCGGCGCCAATCCACTTCGCCGGTGGCGCGCGTGTAGGTGCCGGGCATGCCGCGCAGCAGGCAGTTCGGCCGCGCTATGTTCTGGGCCGGATCGGCCGATGTCGGCAGGCAGGTGCCGTTGGCGAGCGCGGTTGCGGTGGTGGGATCGAAGGCCGCGGTTTCACGCGTCAGGCTGGTGAAATTGCCTTTGTAGCTGACCTCGCCACCCAGCACCGAGTGGTTGATCACGTTCGAATAGTCGATGACAGGGGCGACCACGGGCACCTGATTTTGCAGGCCCGAAAAGCTCAGATAGTAGATCGTGCGCGCGTCGAAATAGCTGCGATTGCCCACGCCGGTCAGGTAAAGCTGCGAGATCGCCTCGGTCGGCAGGTTCAGGAACGAGCCCAGCGGGTCCTTGTACTGGGCCAGCCGGTAGTCGGACATGAAGTAGTAGTCCGAGAGCAGAACGCCGTCCCAGCCCCATACCCATTTGTCGCTGAGCGCGAACTGGCCCTTGCTTTCGATGCCGCCGCGGAATTGACGATCGCCGGGTTGACCGGCGAAGGCGCCGGGATCCTGCTGGTCGATACCGTAAGCGCGGATCTGATACGAACCATTCAGCAGCCGCTGGCGGAATTCGGCCTGGAACAACACGCCCTGCTGCGTAGTGAAGCGCGGGTTGAAGGTCGCGTCATAGTCCGGCGCGATGGCCCAGTAGAACGGCGTTTCGACGCCATAGCCGAACGCGGTGTACGAGGAGAAGCCCGGCATCAGGAATCCGGTCTTGCGCTTCACGGTCGGATCCGGCGTCGAGAAGTACGGCATGTACGCCATCGGAACGCCGAAGAATTCCAACTGGGCGTTCTCGAAATAGAGCATCTTCTCATTCTGGTCGTGAATGATGCGGGCGCCCTTGACCTGCCATAGCGGCGGCTTCTTCGGATCGTCCTTACAGGGCGCGCAGGCGGTATAGACGCCGTTTTCGAACACAGTGTAGTTGCCGCTGCTGCGGTCGGAGCGGGTCGCGGCCATGCGCGTGTTGTCGGCGGTGTCGACCCGCAACGAATCGACGAATCCGTCGCGATAGTCGTCGCTCAGATCCATGATGTTGGCGTAGGTGATTTTGCCGTCCGCATCGGTCATGCGGATATTGCCTTCGGCGTGCAGCCGCTTGGTCTTCTGGTCGTAGATGACCTTGTCGGCCTCGACGCTGGTCCCGTTATAGAACATCTGCACGTTGCCGACCGCCGACACCCGCGAGTTGTTGTAATCGTAGTCGACCTCGACCGCCTGGACGAGCATCTGCCCGTCGCTGGCGGTCCTCGGCGGCTTTGGCCGGGCAGGGATCGGGTTGTAGGTGAAACCTTGCGCCGCAGCGGGGGTGCTTGCGGCCACGCCGAGCGCGCCGGCGCCGATCAGCCCGACAATCAATGCGGCAATGGGGCCACGAATGGCGGCCAAGAGGGTACGCTGACGGCGCACGGATGCGCACCGCCGGAACGCGGACAACCTAACTTGGCGGGCGGCGACAACAGCCACTACCCGTCCTCCTGGTACAGCAAGGCCAAAAAGCCGGTGAGGCCGCCCACGCACACGGGCAACCACGCCGCAGCGATCGGATTCATCAACTCAGCCTTGCTCAAATCCTCAGTTACTTTCGACAGCACGTAGAGCAGAAAGCCTGCGCCCACGCCACTCAAAACCATCTTTTGCACGCCGCCGAAACGGAAGAACCGAAGGCTCACGGAAGCGGCCAACATCACCATTGCAGCCAGCAAAAACGGCTGTGCAATGAGCTTGTGGTACTGCAACCGGTAGCCGGCGGTCGCGAAGCCGGTGCTTTCGGACGACCGGATATAGCCCGGCAGTTGCCAAAAAGACACAGTTTCCGGGGTGGAGAAACTGTTGCGCACCTGGGCTGGCGTCAGGCTGGTCGGCAGCTTGAAACTTTCCTGCTCGACCGGTGCTGCGTTGAGCGAGTAGCGCCGCACGCCCTTGAACAGCCAGTAGCCGTCCTCGAGGGTGGCTTCGCGGGCCTCGATTCGCTGCTGGAACTGCAAAGCGTTGTCGAACGTGAATACCGTCAGTCCGGTCAGCCGCACACCCTGCTGCTGGCTGCGGGCGGCATTGATGATGGTTTGACCGTCGTCGTTGATCTGATTCAGCCAGAAGCCGGAGGCGTCCGCGATGCCGCCGCCGCCGGGCGCCGACCCCATGATCTCGGCTTCCATTTTCTTCGACAGCTCGCGCAGATTGGCCGACATCGGATTGTACAGCGTGGTGGCCATGATCCCGAGCAGGATCGAACTCGCCAGCGCCGGGGCGATGAACTGCCAGGCGGAGACGCCGGCGGCGCGCGCAATCACCAGTTCCAGCCGGCGCGACAGCGCGAGGTAACAGGTCATGGCGCCGATCAGCATGCAGAACGGCATCAGCTTTTCGAGCAATTGCGGCACCCGGAACAGCGATGTTTCCGCGACCATGATCGCGGAGGCCGACGCGATCCCTGAGGTCTTGCGCACCATCTCGATGTAATCGACCAGCACCAGCAGCACGAAGATGCTGATAAACACCCCCAGCGCCGACATCACGAATCGACCGGCAAAGTAACGCCCGAGCGTGTTGGTCATCATGCTCATGCGGCGGCCGGACGTCGGAACAGCCTCAGCAGGCGTTCGTTGGATTTATTAATGGCTTCCAGCAGCGCGGGCGGCGGTTCGATGACGACGCCTGCGATGATGATCCAGATGCCGGCGCCGATCGCCGTGAACAGCGTCAGATACTGCACCAGCGGGGCGATAGCCGATTTCACTGCCATCACCGTGCAGGCGAATCCGATCATCCGCACGCCGAACACCGCGAGAATCGAACCACCGATCGAGAAGTTGCGGCTCTGACGCGTGGTGCGCGGCGTGCCGAGAAAGGCAAAGGTCAGCGCGGCAAACGCAAAGGGATAGATCGGCGACATGAAGCGATCATGCAGTTCGGCGCGGAACTGGCCGGGCAACTGCTTGTAGATCGCATCGTTTTCGTCGGGGCTGAGCAGTTCCCAGAAATAGCGTTCGCGAATCCCCAGCGCTACGCTTTGATCGTGGTTGGAGAATTTCGACATGTCGAAGGCGTAACGGCCGAACGCCACCATGGCCGGATCGGTCTTGTCGGCTTCCAGCCGCTCCAGATTGCCGTCCTCGAGAATCAGGAACGAACCGCTGTCGTTTTTCAGCACGGTGCCGTGGTCGGCGTAGATGCTGACGCGTTCCTTGGGATCGCGGCGGTCGTCGACGAACACGCCGCCGAGCAATCCGCCCGGTTTGCGCTCGCGGATGCGGATGGTGAGGTTCTGCTCGAGCTGCGCGAATCGGCCGGGCTGCAGGATGTTGGTCAGCACGTCGGCGGTGATGTCGGCGTTCCATTGCTTGATTCGTCGCAAACCGTCCGGCGCCATGTAGGCGGAGAGGAAGGTGACCATCGCCGCCACCACGCAGGTGGCATAGAGGAACGGACGGAATAGCCGGAATGGCGACATGCCGGCTGCGTTTATCACGATGATTTCGGAATCGGTGGCGAGCTTGTTGAGGGTGTGGGAGACAGCGATCATCAGTGCGATCGGCGCGATGATGCTCAACAGCGATGGAATCACCAGGCTGGTGACCCCGAGGAAGGTCAGGATGGTCTGACCCTGGCTGGTCATCAGGTCGATATCGCGCAACGCCTGCGTAATCCAGATCACGCCCGTCAGGCTAATCAGGACCAACGCAAACGACCCAAGGGTCGTGCGAAAGATATACTTGTCGATCGACCCCATCGTCTCCGTACGATCCCAACCTCAACTGGAACCGCGGCTTGCGACCAATCCTGAAATCAGGATCCCCTATGGTCGCGCCGCGCTGCTCCAGGCAGCCCCACTTGTCTCACTACCATCCCTTTGATCCGTCAACAAAATGGCTGCGCCGTGGCGCCCTTAGGATATGGTTAATAATTCACCTTATGTGGCCTTCCGGCCACGGGCGCTTGGCTTTGCGCACCTGGGCAGGCCATAGTGCAGAGGAAGTTGTCTTGGAAGATGCTCTTGACGGACGTGCAGCCCCGCCAAAGCGAACATCGACCGGGTTTTCCCGCCCGGTTACAGCCTGATTTTTGGAGGATTTGCCTATGTCCGACGCCGTCAAGGTCGGCTTCGTCCCGTTTTCCGCCGCCTCGCGCGGCATTCTCGTCGTGTTCTGCGACGACTCGTTGAAATTCGGCGCCGCGGCCCGCAAGGCGCTGGGAGCGGCGGCCGATCTGGTTGGGCGCGTCGCTGCGGCCAACCGGTTCAAGGGCAAGAGCGGCGCGGTGCTGGATATTCTGGCGCCCCAGGGCCTCAAGGCCTCGCGCCTGATCGTGGTCGGCATCGGCAAGCTGTCGGCGATCAAGGATCATGATTTTCTCAAGCTCGGCGGCGTGATCGCCGGCAAACTGCGCGCCGGCGGCGATGCCGTGACGGTTATCGCCGATTTGCCTGATGCGGCCATGAAGCCGGAACAGGCCGCCGCGATCGGCGCGGGCGTGCGGCTGCGCGCCTACACATTCGATCGCTACAAGACCAAGAAGAAAGACAGCGAGGACACCGCCTTGCGCGCCGACGTTTCGCTGGCTGTCGCAGACGCCGGCGCGGCACGCAAAGCCTTCACCCCCGACGCGCATATCGTCGATGGGGTGATCCTGGCGCGCGAGCTCGTCAACGAGCCGCCGAACGTACTTTATCCTGTGGAGTTCGCCCGTCGCGCCACGCAGCTACGAAAAGTCGGCGTCGACGTCGAGGTGCTCGACGTCAAGGCGATGACGAAACTCGGAATGGGCGCGCTGCTCGGGGTTGGTCAGGGCTCGACGCAGCCCAGCCGGACCGTGATCATGCGCTGGAACGGCGGCAAGCGCGGCGATGCGCCGGTCGCGTTCATCGGCAAGGGCGTCTGGTTCGACACCGGCGGCATCTCGATCAAATCCGCCGGCGGCATGGAGGACATGAAGGGTGACATGGGCGGCGCGGCCTGCGTCGTCGGACTGATGCACGCGCTCGCTGCGCGTAAAGCGCGGGTCAATGTGGTTGGTGCCATCGGGCTGGTCGAGAACATGCCGGATGGCAACTCGCAGCGCCCCGGCGACATCGTCACCTCGATGTCCGGCCAGACCATCGAGATCATCAACACCGACGCCGAGGGTCGCTTGGTGCTGGCCGACGTGCTCTGGTACGTGACCAGGAAGTTCAAGCCGAAATTCATGGTCGATCTCGCCACGCTGACCGGCGCGATCATGGTGGCGCTCGGCACCGAGCATGCCGGCATGTTTTCCAACAATGACGAATTGGCCGAGCGGCTCTCGAAGGTCGGAATCGAGACCGGCGAAAAGGTCTGGCGCATGCCGCTCGGTCCCGAATACGACAAGCAGATCGACTCGCAATTCGCCGACATGAAGAACACCGGCGGCCGCCATGGCGGTTCGATCACCGCGGCGCAGTTCCTGCAGCGTTTCGTCGATGGTACGCCCTGGGCGCATCTCGACATCGCGGGAACCGCGATGGGGGCGCCGAAGACCGAGATCAATCACAGTTGGGGTTCGGGCTATGGCGTGCGCCTGCTGGAGCGCCTGGTCGCGGACTATTACGAAGCCAAGAAATAGCGGGCAAAAAGCAAAGAAATAGCCGAAAGATAGCCGAAGCCGGATGACGGAAGTTCTGTTCTACCATCTGCAGGACATGACGCTCGAAAACGTGCTGCCGCCGTTGCTCGAGAAATCACTCGAGCGCGGCTGGCGCGTGGTCGTGCAGTCGACTTCGGAGGAGCGCGCCGATGCGCTCGACGCCCATCTGTGGACCTATCGCGACGATTCGTTCTTGCCGCACGCCACATGGCGTGTCGGCGATGCGCCCGAGCAGCCGATTGTGCTGATCGCGGAGGAGGGCAATCCGAACCGGGCCAATGTCAGGTTTCTGGTCGATAACGCCGCATTGCCGGCCGATTCGGAGAGCTATCAACGGCTGGTGCTGGTCTTCAACGGCGATGACGGCGAAGCGCTTGCGGCGGCGCGCAGCGCCTGGACCGATTGCAAGGCGCGTGGCTTCGAGGTTACCTACTGGCAGGCCGACGAGCGGGGCCGGTGGCAACGACGGCAATAGCGATTCACGGCAATTAATGATAATCTGAGGTTTCGGCGCGTGGGCTTGCCCACAGCCACGGTCATGCCGCAAAGTGATGGTGGGACAGTCGCTTAGGGTCTGAGGCAGGAACTCAATTCCAGGAACTTAATTTATCGTGCGAGACAACAACGCTCATCGAAAACCGCTGCTGGCGTTGCTTCTGGCCGCGCCCCTTATGGCGGGCTGCGCGGGCGGGGCGGGCGATATGTTTCAGTCCGATCTGCTGTCCAAGGATGCGCAGTGGTTTTCGCGCACCGGCAGGTTGAGCATCAGCAACGTGTCGATCGAAACGCCTCCGCTGACCCCCAACAAGCCGATTACGGCGGAAGATCTGGTCAGTGCAGACGGCCTTTGCCCCGGCATGGCGCCGCCGGCCGGACCCTCTGACGCCAACGCCCTGACCGATGGTGCGGCTGGCGCGCCGCCGCCGAGCACAACCGGTACCGTGGCGCTGGGTCATACCGAATGCGACGTCGTGCGCGGCATTGGCGCGCCTGGCAGCGTCAATCTGTCGAACAATTCGCGCGGCGATCGGGTCGCGGCCATCACCTATTCGCAGGGACAACGCGCCGGGATCTATACGTTCACCGCTGGGCGTCTGACCTCGATCGAGCGTGGGCCCGAGCCGGTGGTACAGCCGAAGCCTGCCAAGGTCGCGAAGAAGAAGCCGAAGCCGGCGGCGACCTGACCGCCGCCGCACGCGTCGTTTCGATCAATTCCAAATCAGATTAACCCGCCGCCTCGTCATATTGCGAGCTGGCTTCCAGCCATTGTTCCTCGGCGCGCAGCAAGGCGCTGGCCGCGCCGGCGCGGGCCTTGCTCAATTGGGCCGCCTGCTTCGGATCGCGCGTGAATAGATCCGGCAGCGCCAGCGCGGTATCGATTTTCGCGATAATGCCGTTGATGCGCGCGATTTCGGCTTCGGCATCGGAAATCTTCTGCTTCAGCGGCACGCGCTTTTCGCCCTTGGCGCGTTGCGGCTTGTCGCGGCCGTTGCCACGCTCGTTGTTGCGGTCACGTGAATTGGTGCGCATGCCGCGCGCCGACAGCACCATGCGCCGGTAATCGTCGAGGTCGCCGTCATAGTTGGTGACCGCATGGTCGGCCACGACCCACAATTGATCGGCGCAGGCTTCGATCAGATAACGATCATGCGAGACCATGATGACCGCGCCGGGGAATTCATTGATCGCTTCCGCAAGTGCTGCGCGACTGTCGATGTCGAGATGGTTGGTCGGCTCGTCGAGAATGATCATGTTGGGGCCGAAGAAGGTCGCAAGCCCCAACAGCAGCCGCGCTTTTTCACCGCCCGACAGGCTCTTGACCACGGTATCGCCGGCCTTGCCGGAGAAGCCGATCGCGCCGACGCGGGCGCGTACCTTGCTCTCCGGCATATCGGGCATCAGCTTGCGGACGTGATCGTAGGGCGAGCCGTCCTCGTTCAACTCGTCGAGCTGGTGCTGCGCAAAATAGGCGATGGAAATCTTGTCCGCCCGCGTCACCTTGCCGGAGAACGGCGCGGCAGCTTGCCTGCGAGCAGCTTGACCAGCGTCGATTTGCCGTTGCCGTTGGAGCCGAGCAGGGCGATGCGGTCGTCGGTATCGATGCGCAGCGTGACGCGATTGAGCACGGGTTTTTTCGGATCATACCCGACCGAGACATCGTCGACAGCGATGATCGGCGGCGACAGCATCTTCTCGGGCGTCGGAAAGCTGATTTCGCGCACATCCTGTGTCACCAGCGCGGTGACGGGCTTCATTCGCTCCAGCATCTTGACGCGGGATTGGGCCTGGCGTGCTTTCGAGGCCTTGGCCTTGAAGCGATCGACAAAGTCCTGCAGCCGCTTGCGCTCGTCGGCCTGCCGCCTAGCGTGCTTGGCGTCGAGCATTTCGCGGGTCGCGCGCTGTTCCTCGAACGACGAATAGGTGCCCTTGTAAAGCGTCAGCTTGCCGCGATCGAGATGCAGGATCTGATCTACCGACGTATCGAGCAGATCGCGGTCATGGCTGATGACGATCACGGTGCGCGGATAGTTCGCAAGATGATCCTCGAGCCACAGCGTGCCTTCGAGATCGAGATAGTTGGTCGGCTCGTCGAGCAACAGCAAATCGGGTGCTGCGAACAGGGTCGCTGCGAGCGCCACGCGCATCCGCCAGCCGCCGGAGAATTCGGAGCAGGATCGGGTCTGGTCGGCGGTGGAAAATCCGAGACCGCTCAGAATGGCGGCGGCGCGGGCAGGGGCCGAATGGGCGTCGATATCGACGAGCCGGGTCTGGATGTCAGCGATTCTGGTCGGATCATGCGCGGTGTCGGCTTCGCGCAGCAATGCTTCGCGTTCCAGATCGGCCTTCAGCACCACGGTGATCAGGCTTTCCGGACCGTCGGGCGCTTCCTGCGCAAGGCTGCCGACGCGCCAGCGCGGCGGAATGCTGATGCTGCCGGTTTCGGTCGGCAACTCGCCGCGGATGGCGTGGAACAAGGTCGATTTACCGACGCCATTGCGGCCGACGAAGCCGACGCGCGCGCCTGGTACGATCTGCACGGAGCTATTGTCGATCAGCAGCCGTCCGGCGATCCGGATCGATATGTCGGTGATTGAAAGCATCCGGCCTTGTCACCGGACACGCCGCCAAACGCAACCCGTTTGTGCGTAAAATGTCGCGAACCGCCCCGCTAACCGCGATGCATCCGATTGGTTCCGCTGGAGCTTTCATCCCGCCGCCGCAGCTCGTCCAGCAGATGTTCCAGGTGCGACGACGGTGGCATGGCGTCCGGGCGCAGATC
>Ga0193716_1001239_pt1 | contig 14995 bp, 13 predicted proteins | sample U2c1metaG_FD_145901 | JGI IMG/M metagenome (GOLD analysis project Ga0193716, IMG submission 145901) | Soil microbial communities from a riparian zone of the East river system, Colorado, United States - U2c1 | ecosystem: Environmental > Terrestrial > Soil > Riparian zone | place: USA: East River...
CTTCAACCGACGATCATGTGGGGACGCTGACCACCAACGATGGTCACGAGATCAGCGATTGCTTTGCGATCCGAGGATTAGCTTCCATTCCTCGTGGCTTCTCGTCTTGCTAGACGCTTGAGAAAGGCGTTCGACTCGTGGCCATTTTGGGGCTGAGAATCGGGGGCGACCGTTGTACTTAGAGGTCGATAAAAGCGTTATATATCAGCAATTCACGCATGTTGCCGGCCTGTCTCAAAATCAGGTTTCCTCACGGAGGTGTTGGTTCGATTCCGACCGGGAGCACCATCGTGAAAATGCAAGCGGGTGGGCATTTGATTATCGAAGGTTGGACGAGTAGGTCATGAGCGGCGTGACAGAGCGGAATAGTACCAGGTGCAAACTTAGGTGTGGGGCGCGAAGGTTTCTCCCGGCGGCGATAAGCGGGCGTGGCGGAACTGGTAGACACGCTGGATTCAAAATCCTGTTCTGGTGACAGAGTGTCGGTTCGATTCCGACCGCCCGCACCATCACGCAACGAAATGCGCTCCCGTGGATAGTTCATCACTCTGGCATGGCTCGTTGGCGGCCTTGGCGATCTCTTTGGTTGTCTCGATATCGTCGCGCCAAGGCTTGGGGCCGCCCGACGGATGGTTGTGCACCAGTCCACGCTAGTACGGATTCCCCTTAGTCTGGCGCGACTTATGCGATTTGAGAAATCCACTGGGATCGTGGTGTGGGGCATGTCTCTCGTGCGTACTCGTGATTTTCCACGGTTGACGACAATCATGCTTTGCCGAATCCACTCGAACACGTCCGAGCACGGATTTCGAATTCCAAGACTGGTGCACACGGTCGGCCCTTCGGTCGCTAGGTCTCCGTGTCGCGACGCTGGGGCGATCCGGCAGCCGCCAAGGCCGCTGCCGCCAGCACACAGGTGGCGCTGCCCGAGGCGGTGCTGTAGCGCTTCTGAAGACACCAGCGTCGGATCCAACAGGACACAAGCGCATGGCGTCTCGAGGGCGCGGGCCTCGGACCGGAACTCGCCAACCTGATCGAGCAGGTGCGCGTCTCGAAGGCGAGCGGCCTCGCTTCGATTATGGTCGGGCAGCATTTCGTGTCGAGCCCGCTGCAGATCGTCTACGGTAGCGGGTGTTCATAGGTTGCCTTTGCCTCGCCAACCCAGATTCTCACGCGATCGCTTGTGCAAGCTGGAGCCAGTCAGATGGCCACCATCACCGAATGTCGGTCTCGGTGGTTGCGTGCTCCCGATTTGAACATCGCTTAACGTTGAATATGGAAAGTCCGCGTAGTTTGCTCCAATTCTACGTGCTCTGGTTGTTGGAAGGCGGTGCGGAGGATCTGGCAAGAGCTGCGCAGCGTTCTACTTCTCGCCGTAGCGAGTGTCTGTAGGGGCGGCTGGGTCGCGAGCAAGCACATCTCTAACGCCACTTGGGTCGACCGCGATGTGTACGCCGATTCGTTCTTGTGGCAGGAGCATGACCGACCGCGAATCTCGTTCCGCCCAACCGCGGTTCATCGCTTCCGTGATATCTGCGAGAGCCAGATTGGCGATGCGCATTGGCGCGCCCACCTCGCGCGCCAGCGCCGTGGCAGTCATCATGTCCTTTTCGACAATTCGCAGGGCCGATTGGACAGTATCGTATTGTCCCGGAAGAAACTGATCGATCAATCCGTCAAATACGCGCCGCCGTCCGGATGCACCTTGTCGAATACCTTCCCACAGAGCGAGGGGTTCGGCACCGGCCTTCACGCCCATGACAAAGGCCTCGACGATGGCTGCTTGGATGCCCTGGCTCGCGCAATTGTGGACGAGCTTCGTAATCAAGCCGCTGCCAACCGGGCCTATGTGCACCGGACGATCGCACATTGCACGAATCACGGATTCGAAGCGCTGGTAGACGGCTTTGTCGCCACCGACGTAGGCCGAGAGACGTCCACGGCGTGCGCCAGGAGCGCCGCCGCTGATTGGCGCGTCGAGCATGCTCGCGTCGCGTTCCGCGAATGCTTTATGCAATCGTTTCACCAACTCCGGCGAATTGGTCGACATCTCGAAGTAGGCACTCCCGGCGCGGATACCGGCGATGAGCCCGTCTGATCCAAGCGCCACTTTCTCGATCGCGGGCAAATTGGGCAGGCAGGTGAACATCACGTCGCATTGTTGAGCTAAGGCGCGGGGAGTGTCGGCCCAGGTCGCGCCTGCCTTGAGATGTTCGGCTGCCACTTCCACCCTGACGTCGTGGACGACAAGCCTGTGGCCAGCCTTCAGCAAGTGCGAGGCCATCGGGCCGCCCATGGTGCCCAACCCGATGAATCCGACGAGGGGCTTCGCTGTATCGCTCATATCTCGATCTCCATGCGGGGAGTGGCAAGGGTGGTGCGGTAGCTCGGATGGAGCTGGAGGCGCTAGGCCTCCAGTCGATAAAAGCGGCGGGCTGTACCGCTGAACAATTGCGCTTTCTCGTCGCGAGAAGCGTGGGCGGCCATCCGCTTGAACGCGTTCCAGAGAACGCGGTATGAAACGCCCATCTTCTCCACCGGGAAGTTGCTCTCGAACATGCATCGGTCGGCGCCGAACAGTTCGATGGACGTTTGAACATAGGCCTTCCAGAGATTGGCGAGCTCTTCGGAAGTCGGCGGCCGCTCGAGGGTGCGGAAATCGAAGGCGCCCAGCCGGATCGTCATGCCACCCAGCTTCAACCGGACGTTCTCGCACTCGGCAAGGCGACTCATCCCGGCCTTCCATTGCGAGAATACTTCTGCTTCCCGGCCGGCCAGCCGGCCGCCGCCCAGAGGTGTTCCGCAGTGACCAAGAACAATCGAGGCATCAGGGACGGCCATTGCGAGATCGACCAGATCGTCGACTTGGTCGAAGAACAGCTGCGCATCGAACGTGAGGCCGTGGGCCGAGAGGCGTCGTACGCCTTCGCGAAATTCGGCGCCGCGGTAGACGCCAGGCCCGGTTCCCGTCGCGTGGCTGCGAATGGACGGGTCCGCGCTCCAGCCTGCGCTGTGCCGTATGCTCCGAAGTCGCCCGCCCCCGGCGGCGAGTTCTGCTTCCAATATCGGGGCGACCCGCGCTCCCAGCGTCAGGTTGGCGTGACCCACAATGGCCGCGGCGACACGGGTCGGTCCATAGTTCCCGCTCTCCGACATTGCGGCCATGCCGGCGGCAAATTCCACTTCGCCCACCGGCCGGAAATTCGGGTCGCCTCCTGCTCGATACATGGCGGCGCATTCGACAAAGACGGTCGCCGTGAGATTGTCGATCGTCTCCGCGTCGGCGACAAAGTCCTCGAGCAGATAGCGGTTGTCTGGGGCACCATGCGCGCCTGCATCACCCTTTCTGTGCCAAAGATGATGATGTGCATCGATGATCTCGAGGTCGGGTTCGATCACATCTTCCGGAACATGCCGCGCCAGGTATTCGACGCGGGGCTTTTCGATCGCTCCATGCTTCGGGGCGGCGGTACTGGTCATGGCTGCTTGGTCTTTCGTGCAAAAACCGAGGTTGATGGTCGGATGTCAGTTGAGGCGTCGTTCGAGCGGAACGACATCGGCGATCGCCGCAACGAGCTCCGCGCCTCGATGTTGCTCCAGGTGGCGCACCATGTCGGCGACCTTGGCCGCCTGTTCGTTTCTCCCGAGAGGCGCGACGATTCCCAGGAACTTCTTCGTCGTGTCTTCCCAGGTCATCGGGTTTGCCGGGTCGCCCTTGGGGTAGATCATCGACGCATTCTCGTGCGAGCCGTCGGCGAACATGATTTTGAGATGGCAGCCCCAATTTTCGACCGACGTATCCGGTTCGAACTCACAGAGTGGAAGTAGCCGCCGGATCCCGGGTTCCCACAGATCGGCGTCGGTGATGTCGCCTACGACCACGTCGCCCCGCTGCAGCACCAGCGCGATGTTGAATTGGATGCTCAGCCGCGCGGCCAGCATCGTCTTGGGGTTTTCATTGCCAACATCCTCGATCACCTTGGGATGGCACCGCACTTGGATCGAGGTGATGTCGCCGGCGCCACGCTCCGGACGCCGCTTCATTATCTCGGCACTTGCTCCGGACGCGGCGATCGTCAGCGTGCAACCGTAGTAGGGACGAAAGGTCGTCGCATCGATCTCATAGGTCCGCTTCAGTCCGTCCGTAAGCGCGGCAAGATTGCCGCCTCCGGTCGTGGCGATGAAGCCTTGCCGGTCCTCGAATACGGCTTTGGGGCCGGTAAAGCCTTCCTGAGCGAGCACCGCCGCTTCAATTCCGTTCTGGGCGGAACGTCCCGCATGAAATACCATCGTCAGTGAGCCGTCGGTCTGAAACGCCTTCAGCCCCGACGATTGACTGCCCGCGATGCCGAGCGCGTTGGCCATCTGGTCGGCGCTAAGGCCCAGGAGACGTCCCGCTGCTGCCGTTGCGCCGAACGGTCCGAACATGCCGGTGGGGTGAAAGCCGCGATCCCACAGGCCAGGAATCGTGGCGCGCCCCAGGCGCCCCATGAGTTCGTATCCCGAGGCCATCGCCGCGACGATGTCCGCGCCTGGTGAGTCTTTCCACTCTCCCATGGCGAGTAAGGCGGACACAATGCAGCCGCCGGGGTGCGACATGGACTCCTTGTGGATGTCGTTGACGCCCACGCTATAGAGAGAAATTCCGTTGACGAACGCGGCATCCCGCACCGAGATCTTGCGACCGCTGATGATCGCCGTCGAAGGGCCGTCACCCGAGCCAAATCGCGAAACCGTACGCCAGGCTATCCGGCCAGGGTCGCCAGCCGTCCCGACCAATAGACATCCGATGCCGTCGAGCAGAAGACGCTTGGCCGTCTCCCGTGTCTCGGTGCTCAGGTCTTGAAGTTGGATCTGCGCCGAGAACGCAGCCAGTGACGCGCTTGCGCCCAGAGCTGCCCCAGGCGAATCCGCTTCGGTAGAAGAGGTGAGGTGCATGGCTTAACCCTCCAAGCCCATCAAGCGTCATTCCCTGACCGATGGAACGTTTCATTTTAACTATTGTAGGCCCACGGAAGTGTCAACGTCATCGCAAACACTTGCATAGCGCACAGTCGTGTATTGCAAAAGGGTTGAGCCGGATTGCGATCTGGCTCCAGGAGCGGTAGGCTTTGAAACGTTCCACTCCAGCGTTTTCTGCAGGTCTGAACATGGGTACGGAAAAGATCAGGCCTGACCAACTCTTCGGTACCTGGAGGCTCGTGTCTGCCATCGCCGTCGACAAGGAAGGCAAAGCAATACGTCTGCCCTATGGGCCGGAACCGATGGGCCGCCTGGTCTTGAGCGAGAGCGGCCGCATGATGGCCGTTCTATGCGATGGGCGCGTGTCCCTGCCGGGCGGAGAGAAGCGCGCGTACTCGTCGTACTGTGGCCATTTTCGGGTGGAAAACGACACGCTCGTGACAAAAGTCGACTTGGCCTTGCTCCCGGAGCGGATCGGCGGAGAGCAACGTCGCAAGCTCGAGTTCCGCGCCGGCAAACTCGTCTTGATGCCGCCACCGCGGCCCGATGGCGAATGCCGTGAATTGTTCTGGGAGCGCAGTGGACCTGAGTGAGAGGATCTTTCGACGACCGGCGTTCGCGTACGCCGGGACGGCAGAGCTTATTCTACAGATGGGGCGGGTTCATAAACGCGCCATTAAACCTGCGGTCCCCGAAGGTTGCTGGCCCCCTGTCATTGCCTCATTGTGCATTGATCTTGATCGTACATATGGATTTGATGCAGATCGAAATGGCGCTGTCGGTGCTCGTGAGGCGGCCACGCACACGGGAGCAGACTGTTGGGTAGGAATCGGTCGGGTGACATAACGATTCGAGACGTTGCGCGTGTGGCGGAAGTCGCTGTTGGAACGGTTTCGCGCGTGCTCAATAAGCACGCATCGGTCCGCCCCGATGCGCGCAAGCGGGTGCTCGATGCGATCGTACAGCTCGGTTATCAGCCCGATGCGGTGGCCCAAAGCATGCGCTTCGGCACGACCCACACGGTAGCCCTTGCGATCCGGGATATTTCGATCGCGGGCTTCGGACGGTTCGTGAAGGCAGCGGAAGAAGTGCTGCGGCAAGCGGGTTATACGCTTCTGCTCACCAACACGGACGAAGACTCCCTGCGCGAAATCGAGCTCCTGCACACATTTGCCAAGCGACGTGTCGACGGCATTATCATGACCGTCAGCGACGAGACCGACGAACACCTGCTCCGTGCGTTACGCCAGACGCGGGTGCCTATTGTCCTGATGGATCGCGAAGTTGCCCTCGATCTTGACGTTGTGGCGATCGACCATCGTGGGGGGGCGCGCGCGGCGACAACCCATCTTCTGGGCCTTGGTCACCGGCGTATTGCGCTGCTGACGGGGCACGGTTCGATGCGGCCGGCGCACGAGCGCATCGCGGGATTTGAAGAGGCGCATCGTCGCGCAGGCCTGGCGCCGGACCAGCAACTCGTGCGGCGTGGTGGTTTCACGAGCGAATTTGGCTTCGAGCAGGCGGCTGCGCTCTTGGACGCCAGCGCCCCACCGACGGCCTTCATAGCCGGCGGCATGAGCATGCTCCCAGGCGTGCTCCGTGCGATCGCCGAGCGGGGGCTTACGGTACCGGACGACATCTCGGTAATTGCCGGAGGCGACACCGACCTCGCAGCCCTTGCGGCGCCGCCAATCACAACCGTGCGCTGGAGCAATGCCGATGAGGGCCGCCATGCAGTGCGGTTATTGCTCGATCGTATCGAGGGGAACTACGCCGCCGATCCGAGACGCGTGACGGTCCCCACGGAGCTTGTCCACCGGGCCTCCTGCGCTGCGCCGAGGGAGGTCGATGGGCATCCTCTCTCGAGGGCCGTGAATGCGATCGGCTGATATGCCGGCGTATCTCGGATGAAGCCGGGATTTGCCTCCAGCCGCCCCTCCTGAATAGCTATCTGTTCGGCGGAACTATCGTCCTCGCGATCCGCCATTGCGCTTTTCCTTCCGAAATGTCGCCATTTCCGGGTCCGGAGGAATGCGCAAAAATGTAATCATTTCGGTCTTGGAAACGTTTCATTGACGCAATACGGCGCACAGCATATGGTTCGGCTACCGAGCGAAGCAAAAGTCGGAAGCAGGGATGTCCAGTGCAAAGCCCCTCAAGGGGATCACCGTTGTCGAGATAGGGCACAGCGTCGCCGCTCCCTTTGCGGGCCTGATCCTGGCCGAGCTCGGAGCGGAAGTTATCAAAGTCGAGAATCCGAAAGGTGGCGACTACGCACGGGCTTGGGGCCCGCCGTTCTGGAATGGTATCGCGTCGATTTTCCAGGCTCTCAACCGCGGCAAGAGCGGAATCACGGTGGACTTTCGAGACGCCCAGCAAGCGGAGCGTCTAAAGAGCCTGATCCTCGAACGCGCCGACGCGGTCATTCAGAATTTACGAGCCGGCGTCATGGAGGGCTATGGCCTCGGCGCAGCCCAACTCACGGCCGAGAAGCCAAGCCTTATCTTCTGTGATCTCGGAGCTTACGGCGACGCCGGGCCGCTTGCCCATAAGCCTGGCTACGATCCGCTCATGCAGGCCTTCGCGGGGCTCATGAGCGTTACCGGAGAAGGGAACGATCGGCCGCCGATCCGGGTCGGCGTCTCCATCGTCGACATGGGCGCCGGCATGTGGTCCACGATCGGTATCCTGGCGGCTCTCCTCGAACGCGCTCGAACGGGCCAGGGCGGTGCCGTTGCAACGTCGCTCTATGAGACCGCTCTTGCGTGGATGACGGTGCCGCTTGCCGGCTATGCCGCCAATAAGGAAATCCGGGGTCCGCAAGGGTCCGGGGCTGCGGAGATCGTGCCGTATCAGTGCTTCCTGACCGCGAATGGTTGGCTGATGATCGCGGCCGGCAACGACAATCTGTATCGGCGGCTGTGCGCGACGCTCGGCCGGCCCGACCTTTGCGATGACGCGCGCTTTCGGACGAACGGCGATCGCGTGGTTAACCGGAGCGTGCTGATCCCGCTCCTGGAGGAGATCGTTCGGGCCATGAACATCGAGGATCTCATGACGGCGCTCGACGTGGCCGGTGTCCCCAATGCGCCACTGCAGAACCTGGCGCAGGTGAGCGCCCATGCGCAGACAGAGGCGGTCGGAATTCTCCAGAAAGGGCCGGACGGCGCCTTGCCGACGATCGGCCTTCCCTTGACGTTCGACGGAGAACGCTCGTCCTACAACCGGACAGCGCCTGCTCTCGGAGAACACAACAACGCGCTCCTCGGGAATACGAAGGTGTAGAGCGTCGACATGAAGGAAGACTACGAAACCTTGGCTCTGAGTGGGCCCGCCGAGCAGGTTCTGCAGATAACCCTCAATCGGTCGGCGGTTTCCAATGCCATGAATACGCGGATGGGGCTCGACCTGCTGGATGTCTTCACGGACCTGGCGGCGCGGCCCGACGCCTGCCGCGCTGTTGTCGTGACCGGTGCCGGGGAGCGCGCCTTTTGCGCCGGCGGCGATCTCAAAGAGCGTCAGGGCATGTCGGACGAGGCGTGGCAGGCGCAGCATCTCATTTTCGAGCGCATGATCCGCGCCATTATCGAAGCGCCCATGCCGGTGATCGCCGCCGTGAACGGTGCGGCCTATGCGGGCGGCTGCGAATTGGCGCTCGGCTGCGACTTCATCTATGCCGCCCGGAAAGCGCGCTTCGCGCTGACCGAAGTGACCATCGGCATTATGCCGGGTGCCGGTGGCACCCAGAACCTTCCCCGCGCGGTGGGGCTGCGTCGCGCGAAGGAAGTCCTGCTCACGGGTAGCCCCTTCACCGCCGAAAGTGCGTACGAGTGGGGCATGGTCAACCGCCTGTGCGAGCCGGGTAGTGTCGTCCAGGACGCCGTCCAGACCGCGACGGTGATTGCCGCGAACGCACCGATTTCCATTCGCCAGGCAAAGCGTTCGATGCACCACGGCATCGACATGAGCCTGGCGGACGGCATGCTCTTCGAGGTCGAGGCCTACAACCGCATGGTGCCGACGAAAGACCGGCGCGAAGGCATCGCGTCGTTCAACGAGAAACGCAGGCCGGTGTTCAAGGGGCGCTGAGGAGAAAAGAGATGGCCGAGAAAGTATCACTCCGCGAAGTCGGGATGCGCGATGGTCTGCAAAGCCTCGCCCCGATCCTTTCGACCGACCAGAAGAACGCCTGGTGCGCGGCCGAATTCGCGGCTGGAGTGCGCGAGATCGAGGTCACTTCCTTCGTGCCGGCGAAGCTCCTGCCGATGTTTGCGGATGCCGAGGACGTGGTGCGGCATGCGCAAGGGCTCAAGGGCCTCAAATGCAGCGCGCTGATTCCCAACCTGCGCGGAGCCGAGCGCGGCGCAGCGCTTGGTGTGGAGGAGGTGGCCTACGTGCTTTCTGTTAGCGAGGGCCACAATCAGAACAACGTCCGGCGCTCGACGCAGGAATCCATTGCGGATCTGAAGCGCGTCATCGAGCTTCGAAACAACCTGCTGCCGAAGCAGCGCATGAAGGTGGTCGCGGGCTTGGCGACCTCCTTTGGCTGCACCATTGAAGGCAACGTGGACGAAAAGCGCGTCATCGAGATCGCTGGGCAGGTGCTGGCGCTGAAGCCGGACGGGCTCACGCTGGCCGACACCGTCGGCTATGGGAATCCGGCCACGATCCGGCGCATTTTTCGCGAAGTTCTCGATATGTCTGGACCTGTGCCGGTCACTGCCCATCTTCACAACACGCGTGGCCTTGGACTGGCGAATCTACTCGCTGCACTGGAGGCGGGCGTTCGTGGCTTCGACGCATCCCTCGGTGGCCTCGGCGGTTGCCCATGGGCGCCGGGCGCAACGGGCAATATCGTCCTGGAAGATACGGTTTTCATGCTCGAGGCGATGGGCATCGATACCGGCATCGACCTCGATCAACTAATTGAAGTACGACGCATGGTCCAAAGCTTCATGCCGGGCATTACCTTCCACGGCGAACTGCCCAAGGCGGGTATTCCCAAGAACTATTCCCGGCGCCTGGCCGCCTGATCATTGCAGGACAATCGGGATGCACGGGAACGTCACAGCGACCGACACCATAACGATGGAGATCGGCGAGGATTATCCGGAGCTGCGCGAGTCGGTCCGCCGCGTTTGCGAGCGTTATCCCGGCAAGTATTGGCGCCAGCTCGATGCGGCCTCCGCTTATCCGACGGAGTTCGTCAAAGAGCTGACAGACGGCGGATTCCTGGCATCACTCATTCCCGAGGAATATGGCGGCGCGGGCCTTCCTCTGCGCGCGGCGGCTGTCACTCTCGAGGAGATCAACGCCTCGGGTTGCACCGCAAGCCAAGGCCACGCCCAAATGTACATCATGGGTACTCTTCTGCGGCACGGCAGCGCCGAGCAGAAGCAGCGCTATCTGCCACAGATCGCGAGCGGCAAGCTTCGCTTGCAGGCGTTCGGCGTGACCGAACCCACAAGCGGCACCGACACGCTGTCGCTACGCACTACTGCAGTGAAAAAGAACAACAGCACTTATGTTGTGAACGGCCAGAAGGTCTGGACCAGCCGTGCCGCGCATTCGGACCTGATGCTGCTGCTCGCGCGCACCACGCCGGTCGACCAGGTAAAACGTAGGACCGACGGTCTATCGGTGTTTCTGATCGATCTCAAGGAAGCCCGCGGCAAAGGTCTCGAGATCCGGCCGCTTGACGCCATGATCAACCACAACGCAACGGAAGTGTTCATGGACGGGCTGGAAGTCCCCGCTGAGAACCTCATCGGCGAAGAAGGCCGAGGCTTCCGATATATTCTCGACGGCATGAACGCCGAGCGCATCCTTGTCGCCTCGGAGTGTGTCGGAGACGGGCGCTGGTTCATCAAGAAGGGCGTGGCATACGCGGGAGAACGGCGTGTGTTTAATCGGCCCATCGGCCAGAACCAGGGAGTGCAATTCCCGATAGCGCACGCTCATGCAGAACTCGAGGCGGCCGACTTAATGTGCCGCAAGGCCGCGGCGCTGTTCACTGCCGGGCGCGATTGTGGCGCCGACGCCAATATCGCGAAGCTGCTGGCCTCCGAGGCAACCTGGCACGCTGCTGAAGCGACCTTACAGACTCACGGCGGCTTCGGCTTCGCGAGGGAGTACGACGTCGAGCGCAAGTGGCGCGAGTGTCGTCTTTATCAGATCGCACCAATCTCGACCAACATGGTGCTCTCATACGTAGCCCAGCACGTGCTTGGAATGGCGCGATCATATTGATGGAGACAATTTCCGGCTCGACGCAGTCATAACTGCGCGTCCGAAACCACTAGGGAGGTAAAAATGCAAAGACGTAAGATGCTCACAATCTTGGCGGCGACACCGATAGTTTCGTATGCGTACGCTCAGGACAGGGGCTATCCGAACAAGCCAGTTAAGATCGTGATTCCTCTGGCAGCAGGGAGCGCAGGCGAAACCTTCACGCGGTTCTTTGCCGAGAAGCTGTCGAAGTCGCTGGGCCAGCCTTTCATCGTAGATAACGCGCCGGGCGGAAACGGCATCATCGCCGCTATGGCGGTCAAGAACGCTCCTCCGGATGGATACACGATCTTGCAAGGCACTGGTTTCTTGATGTCGGTAAATCCGGTCACGTTGAAGGATTTGCCCTACGACCCCATCAAGGACTTTAAGCCCGTATCAGGCATCCTGAAAGCAATGGTAATGATTACCGTTCCCATGAGCTCGAGCATCAGGACGATCGGCGAACTCATTGCGGTGGCAAAGAAGGCAAAAGACCCGCTCAACGCCGGTACATATTCTCCATCTTATCAATTGGCGATGGCCTGGTTTGCCAACCTCGCTGGCGTCAAGTTTAGCAACGTTCCCTACAAGGGTGCATCGCAGATGGCGATGGATGTTGTCGGTAGTCAGCTTGATGTCGGTTTCTCAGACGTGGCCGGGGTAGCCTCGCTGGCACAGTCCGGAAAACTGCGTGCGCTTGCAGTGTCGGGTGAGGAGCGGCATCCCGATTTCCCGGATATTCCGACGATTCGGGAGAGCGGATTCCCCGATTACGTGACGTACACCTGGGCGTCTCTCTTCGTTCGCACTGAGACACCCGACAGCATCGTCTCGAAGCTCTGGGGCACGATGGAGAAGGCATTTGCTACCCAGGAGGCCAAGGATGCGGTTTCGAAATCAGGTGGTTCCCTGCTGATGCCGCTTGGTCCAGTTGAGATGCGGAAGTTCCAAGTAGAGGAGGCTGACAAGAACAAGCAGATCGCGAAGGATACTGGTTTCCAACCTCAATAGAGCGAGCTCTACGATTGGACGCCGTTGGTAGCGCAGCAAAGGCGCGGGCGACTACCGTGGAGCGTCGGCCTCTACACAGAAAGAGGGCGGGACGCGAACTCCGCAGAATCCATGATATGGAAAGGGCGTGAGCGGGCGTTCCTACATTCACGTTCTCACCAACCGCGAGCCGGTGGCGCCCTCGTCAGTTGCTTGCGCGAACACGTCTTATTGGAGGCGTTTCCCGGCGAGTTCGGCCTAAACTGCATTGCTGGCCGAATAGGTGGGCTATGAGCGTCAACGAATTAACTATCTCCAATCGTGACATTCGGGCAAGTGTCAGCACTCTGGGCGCTGAGCTGGTTCGATTGCAAGATGGGAAGAGCACCGATTACCTGTGGAATGGTGAAAGCCCTGTTAATGGCTTGTTGTCCGGTACACCGAGGCCATCGCCCGTGGTCGGCAGGCGCGTCGAGCTCGAGGATTCCATCTTCGAAGAGGGCGCGTTCATTTTTGACAGGCTTGAGAGTAGGCGCGTGGTTTATGGCGCCTCAACCAGCCCCCACATCGCCGTCGCCTTCGACGGAATGCCAAACTTGGGGATCTGGTCCAAGCCAGGCGCAGGGTTCGTCTGCATAGAATCCTGGTAGGGCTTTGCCAGCCCGCCCGACTTTGATGGCGAGTTAAGAGATAAGCCCAGCATGTTGTTGATCGAGCCAGGTGCGATGAGGCAACTCGAAGTTCGCATCGAGATTGAGCCTGGCCGGAGCTGAACCGTTCACTGGATGGTGGGATTGCTCGGACAAGTTCTCGACATCGTTGATTCCCGCGAGAGCCGGTGCGATCGCAACCAGATGCTCTTTCTTTCTGTCCACCATCGCGTGGGCGGTGCTTTGTGCCGCCGCTTTGCGCGAGGCGCTGGTGCTGTGCGGCCAATAAGGAGTCAGCCGAGCGCCGCCTGCCGGTCGAGCCACGCGGCGAAGAGATGGGTCTCGCGGCCGACGCCGGGCGCGCTTCCATAGTAGATCGGCTCCAGCGACATGCGCAGTGCCGGCAGCGGACAGACCAGCCGTCCCTGCTTCACGTCCATGCCGAGCAGCGACCTGGCCGTGAGCGCAAAGCCCAGCCCGTCGACCGCCGCCTGCAGCATGATGTGCGAGTGATCGAGCTGCAGCCGCGCGGCCGGCCGCAGGCGCGGCAGGCCGACATGCATCTTCCAGTCGTCCCAGTCCTGCTTGCGCGTCTTGCAGACCAGCAGCGTGTGCTGCGCGAGCGACTTCGCCTCGAGGATCGGCTTCTTCTTCAGTAATGAGGGCGCGGCGACCACGACCAGCTCGTCCTCGAGGAAGGGCTGGGCCTTGATCGAAGACGGCCAGCCCGAGACGCCGCGGCGCATCGCGATGTCGAACGCCTCCGGCGCCTTCTCTGGCGGCAGGAGGGTGGTCGAGAGTTGCGGCGCGATGCCGGGATAGTGCGCCACGAAGTCGGGCAGGCGCGGGATCAGCCAGCGCACGGCGAAGGACGGCCGCGCATTGATCCGCACCGTGCGGGCCGGCGCGCGCACCATCAGCGCGCGGGCCGCGGCGCCGATCTGCTCCATCGCAGGCGAGGTCTCAGCGAAGAGCTGCTGGCCCTCTTCGGTCAGCACGACCTTGCGGACCTGCCGCTCGAACAGCGCCACGCCCAGGAATTCCTCGAGCCCTCGCACCTGCCGGCTGATCGCGCCGTGCGTCACGTTGAGCTCGACCGCGGCGCGCGAAAAGCTTTGGTGGCGGGCGGCGACCAGGAAGGCGCGCAGCGCATTGAGCGGCGGAAGCTTGGCTGAGACCATGCGTGAGTTTTTATCACGCATGAGCCGAAATCACATCGTTTGTCATTGAATCGTAACAGGCCGATGGAGGTGCCCATCATGAGCATCGCGTCGCCCCTCTCGGCTTCCGCACCTCCACCTGCGCCGTCGCCGGCCGACCTCGCGGCCCGCCATTCGGCGATCGCGCTGGCGGTGACGCTGCCCTCCGACACCTGCCTCTATCTACTGCTGCCGATGTTTGCGTCGCAGTTCGGTGTCAGCCTGTTCGAGGTCGGCCTGCTGCTGGCGGCCAACCGGCTGGTTCGCATCATGGGCTACGGTCTCGTCGCGCGCTTCTATTCGCGTTGCGGCGACCGGCCGACCGACACGCTGGCGGTGATCGCCGCCACGCTTGCGTCGCTGGGCTACGCCACGCTCTCGGGCGTCTGGCTGCTGCTGCCGTTCCGGCTGCTGTGGGGCCTCTCCTTCGCCGCGCTCAACCTCTCGACACTGGCGATGGCGACGGCCGACGCGACAGGCTCTGCACGCCGCAACGGCCGCTCGCGCGCCATCATCGCGATGGGCCCGACGGTGGCGCTGCCGCTCGCCGCCTTACTGGCCGAACAGCTTCAGCTCGGCCCACGCGCGATTTTCTTCGTGCTGACGGCCGTGTCTCTGGTCGGCCTGTTCGCGACCCGACACCTGCCAGCCGCCCCACACCCTCTCGTCACAGCGCGCAAGTTCCAGTGGCCCGGCAGCCTCGACGTCTGGTCGTTCCTCGAAGGCTTCACGCTCGACGGGCTGTTCGTGGTCGGCCTCGGCTATCTCGGCAAGGACCTGCTGCCGGGCGGCGCGGTGATGGCGGCCGCGCTCCTGATGGCGCTACGCTATTTCAGCGAGATCGTGCTGTCGCCGATCGGCGGCCACGTCGCCGATCGCGTGGGCCCGGAGCTGATGCTGGCCTCGCTGTCGTTGCTCACCACG
>Ga0193716_1001240_pt1 | contig 14989 bp, 13 predicted proteins | sample U2c1metaG_FD_145901 | JGI IMG/M metagenome (GOLD analysis project Ga0193716, IMG submission 145901) | Soil microbial communities from a riparian zone of the East river system, Colorado, United States - U2c1 | ecosystem: Environmental > Terrestrial > Soil > Riparian zone | place: USA: East River...
TCTACGATATTCATGGAACCCAGAGCGTTCCGGACCTGGCCGACGTCGATAAGCTTCGGCGAACTCAGCGTCAACAAATCGCCCCCCTTGAAATCAACGCCGAAATTCTTTTCGCCCTTGAGGTAAAACGACGTCGCGCCGGCGATCATCAAGGCGACCGAGCAGATTACCGCCAGCAGACCTTTGCCGAGGAAATTGATGTGCTGCGAGGAGATGAGGTGCAGCATTTTGACCTTCTTCACCCGCCCGCTGTCGACGAACCAGCTGAAGGCGTTGCGTCCCACGATGAGCGCCGTAAACAGCGAGGCGAGAATGCCGAGCGTAAGCGCGATCGCGAACCCGCGGACCGGGCCGCTGGCTTTCCAGAACAGGATCGTCGCCGTGATCAGGGTGGTGACGTTGGCGTCGAAAATGGAGCTGAACGCTTTTTGGTAGGCGGCCTGCATCGCGGTTTGCAACGTCTTGCCGAGGGCCAATTCCTCCCGCAACCGTTCATAAATCAGCACGCTCGCGTCCACCGCGAGGCCGATTGTGAGGATGATGCCCGCGATTCCTGGCAGAGTCAGGACAACGCCGCCCGGGATGAGCTGGAACGAGCCGATCAGCAACACGATGTTGATGAGCAACGCGAGACACGCGATCAGCCCGGCGAACCGGTAATAAAGGAGAACGCAAACGAGCGTGATCGCCAGACCGACCAGCCCCGCCAGGATGCTGGCGCGGATGGAATCGAGACCGAGGGTGGGCGAAACACTGCGCTCCTCTTCGATGCTCACCGGAGTTTGCAACGGGTTCTCGAGCACGCTGGCGAGATTTCTCGATTCCGTCTCGCCCATCCGTCCGCTGATTGAGGCGCGGCCGCCGAAATACTTCGCGTTGATTGAGGGAGCGGATTGAACCACACCGTCGAGAAGAATGGCGAAACGCTCCTGGTAGTGGGCGGCGGCGAGCTCGTCGAAACGTTTCGCTCCTTCCGCATCCAGTTCCAGGCTGACTTCCCACTGGTTTTGGAAGACGGCGACCGCGTGGGTGATGTGGTCGCCCGTCAAATCCGGTCGTTTGTGGACGAGAAGTTTCTCTTCCTGCTTCTTGCCCTCTCGTCCCTCGAAAGTGTGAACGACGAGGCGGTAGTCCGGCGGCATGATGCCCTGGCCCGACTCGATCTGCGGAATGAGTTCCGCGCTCTGCGGATGCACGAGGGCGAACTCCAGTTTCGCCACCCGGGAAAGTTGGGTGCGCGCTTCCTGGATTTTCTCGGCGCTAAGCCCCGGTATTTGAACAAGGATGCGGTGCTTGCCCACCGGGCTGATGATCGGTTCGCTGGCCCCGAAGTAATCCACCCGTTTCCGGATCACCTCGACCGCCTGGTCGAGCATCGATGTGGTGATCTCCTTTTCCTTGTCGGTTTGCTGGAGCCTGATCAGGAACGAGGTGCCGCCTTTGATATCAAGGCCGAGCGGGATCTTCTTATCCGGCGGATAAATCATCACGATGCTCAAGCCGACCGCGATTACGACGAGCGCCATCGCGAGGAGACGTTTCCGCGTCCCGAAGTCAGTGGCGAAATACCAGCCGAAGAGCCCGAGCCACACCAGCTCGATGAAAAACATTACGCCAGGACTCATGAGATTATTGATTTCCGATTTTGGACGCGGTCATTTCAACGGCTCATTCCTGCGTTGATTTCACCACATTCGTGACCGCGCTCTTTTCCATCTCCAGCTTCACGTTATCGGCCACCTTCACGATCACCGTGGTGTCCTTGACGTTGGAGATCAGTCCGTGAATTCCGGAAGCAGTGACGACGCGGTCGCCGGTCTTGAGTGCGGAAACGAGTTTTGCCTGCTCCTTTTGCCGGCGCATCTGCGGGCGAATCATCACGTAATACATGATGACGATGAGGAAAACGAACGGCAGCATGCCGAGAAGACCCGAGCCCGCGGCCGCGGGTGAAGGAGCTGGAGTTTGAGCGAGAAAAAGAAAAAGCGTGGCCATGATTTTGTTTAGTTCGTGGCCTTGGCAGGTAGTCGCGCCCAAAGCCGGACGAGCGGTCTCTTAGAGAGCACGGGGTCGCGTAAATTGCAAGGGAGCGAACAACCGCGCAGCACGTCGAGTCTTCAAGGTCGGCGCTCCGATGTCAACGCTCGGCCTCGCCGCTACTTCTCCAAGAGCAGCTCGATCTCTCCGCGCAACTTTGGGACATCATTTGTCGCGACATCCCACAACACGTCCGAAACCACTAAATCGTAGCCGTGAATCATAACGTTGCGCATCGCGATGATCTGCCGCCACGGAATCTCTGCGTGCGATGTTCGCCAGTTCTCGGGCAGGCGCGACGCCGCTTCGCCTATCAATTCGACAACGCTCCAAGGCGCGGCGGAACTCGCGATTGCTGTCCAAATCGTTGCGGGTGCGCGTCGTCAGCAGTGCTGCAATTTCATCCGCAATTCGACGATCTGACGAAGTGTCAGCGTCTGATCACGATCGCTCATAAAGCTTAATGGCGTTCCGCGCGACCCGCTCACGAAACGCCGGATGAAGTTGCGAACAGAAATCCACCTTGTGGCCGAGGATGGCTCCGAGTTCCTGACCAAAGCTGAAATAACGTAATCCGACACCGCGCAGCGCGCCGGGCGCGAATTCCGCGAGCACATCGATGTCACTCCGCGCCGGGTCGAAATCGTCGCGCAAGACTGAACCGAAGAGCGATAGCGATCGGATGCCCCGCTCATGGCAGAAGCGGGCGATCAGTTCGCGGTTGATGGCGATGGGCAGATCAGCTGTGGTCATGACGGAGTTGAGATTAACATCCGCGCGCACAACGGCCAATCACTTCACAATTTCGCCCCAGCACGGTTCTTCGAGTTGCACGGCCGGATCGTCGATCTCGCTGCGGTTTATCTTTTCGTATTGGTCGGCGACATCGGTCCAGGGACGGAGGCGCAGAGTCACGCGGTCGCCCGGGCGGAAGCGCGCGACCGCTGTGAGCGAGTTGTCGCGCATGCTCTCGGCGTAAACCAGGGCTTCGAGGCCGGCGGTTTCTGCGCGGCCTTCAATGGTGAGATCGGTGAGGTGCAAGGCGAGGACATGATCCTTGTAAGGAACGGAACCGGGGCGTGGGACCGTGGAAATAGCTTCGATGGTTCCGCTCGCCGTGATCGACTCGCCACTTTTCGGCACGAAGAATTTCGCCGGCACGGGCTGGCCGAGTTTCATCTCGAGCATTTTCCAGTCGCCGAAAGCAAGCTCGCGCGCGGCGAATTCCCAGATCACCAGCTTCTTGCCCGCCAGCCGATCGCGACCGCGCGCCAGTTCACGGCTCAGGATTTCGCGCGTGGCGAAAGCAGCGTCGCTATTTCGCAGGATGCAATCGAGGGGGCGATCCCCAAGCGCATGGCTCAGATGTTCGGCGAAGCCGGCGGATTCGCCCCATCCGAGAGCTTCGAGTGAAAAGATATTCGAGAAACTATCGCCGAGGAGAAGGATTTCGGCGTCCTTACTCGGTCGCCAGATCGTGCTGCCGGATAAGACCTCGTGGATCGTTACTTTTTCCGGGCGGTAAAGATCCTGCGATGGCGGCAGCCTCAGCATCCTCGCGATGTCGCCGAGGCCGCTGATTTCCTTGTCCGCGATTTGCAGGTCCGCGCGTTGGGCGGATGGGGCGGCGTGGATGAAAGCCGCGAGATTCTCCGCGACGAATTCCATCGTCTCCGGCCGCCAGTGGGTGTCGCTTTTCAAATAGAGCGGCAAAAGGTTTCCTGCCGTCTTGCGTTGAATCAGCATGGCGCTCGGATCGAAGACGCGCACACCCGCCTTCTCCAGGCGCGCTTTGAATTCCAGGTAGGAAGCGTTTTGCAGGGGCGCGTTCTCTGCGGCGCGCGGGGCCAATTTATTCGCGTCGATCCCCGGTTTCACTGGCACCGGCATCGCGATCAAATCAATCCCGCGGGCCGTAAGTTGATTTTGAAAATCAACGATGGCCTTTACCGGATCGGGTTGCACGAGGTCGGCATGGGTGCGGTGCCTCATCCGGGATGGATCGAGAAATGGCGGTTCGGTGATGTAGTCGACGTCGGGTCGATAGAAGAGCCATCCATCGCTGCCGAGATAAACTTGCTCGTTGCCGACACCCAATTTCGCGGTGAGCAGAAACTGGACACGCGGCTGCAGCCACGCCGAAACTACTGACTCGTTTTCGATCGCCTTCTCCGCGGCCTTGAGATCTGCGGCTTGTGGAAGCAGATGCCAGATGTCCGCCGCGCTCCGCACTGCTCGAATTCTCGCCCACGACGGCAGCGTCTTGTAAACATCCAGGGTCGGTAGTCCGCCAGAGGGCCGCGGCGAGTGCAGCTCGACCGCGAACTGGATCGCGGGAACCAGGAAAATGGTAAGGAGAAAAAGCGCGATGAGCAGCCAACGCGCGCCCGGGGTGTAAAGCGTGTTCTTTAGGGCGAGCTCCGCTTCCTCTTCGCGCGAAACTCTCTTGTGCGTTTCGGGCGTCGGGTCGCGGTAGCGCGGCAGGGAATACTGCGGCTTGCGCGGCTCCTCGCCTCCGACAATTGGTGTTTCTTCAGCCACGTTTGTTCCTAGAAAATGAAATAGATAAATGGGTTGTATTCCTGGGTGGCCAGAACGACCAACGCGAGCCACCCGAGCGCGAAGCAAACCGCCGTCTTCGGCAGCGTCATGCGTTGAGTCCAGTCCCAGGTTTGTTTCCCGGCCCAGACCACCAGCGCAGCGATGCCGAGCGAAAGCAGATAATAAGGTTTGTAGAGGATCCCCCCGAGCAAGGCCGCGCCTGCATCGGCATGGCCGAGCCCAAACATGCTGCTGAGATAAGCAACGGCGCGGGGCAGATCGGACGCGCGGAAAAATACCCAGCCGATGAGAACGATGAGAAAGGTAAACGCGACCCGCAGCGGTTTGGGAAGATTGTGATAAAATCCCTGGCGACCCTGACTGCGCTCGAAGGCGAGCATGCCTCCGTGCATTGCACCCCAGATCACGAAATTCCAGGAAGCGCCGTGCCAGAGGCCGCCGAGTAACATCGTGAGCACCAGATTGAAATAAGTGCGGCGGAGCCCGCGGCGATTGCCCCCGAGCGGCACATAGAGGTATTCGCGCAGCCAGGTAGAAAGTGAGATGTGCCAGCGTCGCCAGAAATCGGTGATCGATTCCGAGCGATAGGGCGAATCGAAGTTCTTCGCGAAAACGAACCCAAACATGAGACCGAGTCCGATCGCCATGTCCGAGTAGCCGCTGAAATCGAAATAAATCTGGAAGGCGTATCCGATCGAGCCAAACCACGCGTCGAGTGTGCCGACGGAGCCGGCGTTGAAAGCCGTGTCCGCGATCTTTCCACAAGGGTTCGCGAGCAGAATTTTTTTCGCGAGGCCGAGCATGAAGAAGGCGACGCCGCGCGCGAATTTGTCCGAAGTGAGGACGCGGTTTTTGAGTTGATCGGCGAGGAAGGAGAACTTCAGGATCGGCCCCGCGACGAGGTGGGGGAACATGGAAACGAAACAGGAAAAATCGACGAAGTTGGACATCGCTTCCGCCTCGCCGCGATAGACGTCGATGGTGTAGCTGAGCGCTTGGAAGGTGTAGAAGCTGATGCCGAGCGGCAGCACGACCCGGAAAAAAGTGTCGAATTGTCCGTGGTGAAGACCAAGCGCCGCGGCGAGGGAGTTCCAGCTTTCGATGCCGAAGTTGAAATATTTGAAGAAGCCCAGCGTCGCGAGATTGAGTAAAACCGAAATAAGAATGGCGTGGCGTTGCGTGCGGGTGCGCGAACCGCGGAGGGGCAATTGTTTCACCGGCTTGTGGAGCACGCGCCAGAACCGCCAGGTATCGTGGGCGATGATCAAACTCACGAGCCAATCCACAAACGTGGTCGCGAACATGAGCGGCATGAAGCGTGGCTCGGCCCAGCCGTAAAAGGTGTAGCCGGTGAGGATGAGCCAGCCGTTGCGCCACCGCTGCGGAGCGCGACTCAAGGCGTAGTAGCCGAGCAGCGCCAGCGGCAGGAAGTAGTAAACGAAAATGTGAGAGCTAAAAACCACGGACCGCTTCTTCTGGGCTATCGCTCACTGAGAACAAAAACAGCGAGCACAGTTGAAAGAATGCGTATTATCGCTACCGGCTTTCAACTCCAATGAGATTTTTCTGCACGTTCTTTTTGCTGGTGGCGCTGACCGGCGCTGTCCCGGCCGAAACTCCGCTCTCGGACGCGCAGCAGAAGTTCGCGGCCGAGCTGGCGGCTACCGTCCAGAATCTCGAAAAGAAAAACGCCGCGGCTGGAGCCGGTGTCGATGGCTGGTTGTTTTTCGGCGGCGAGCTGCGGCTGCTTTCGCTCGGACGTTTCTGGGGCGACGACGCGGCCAAGGTCAGCCGCGCCCACAAACCGGAACTGAAGGATCCGATTCCCGCGATTCTCGATTTTCAACAGCAATTGAAAAGGCGCGGGATCGAGCTCCTCGTCGTGCCGGTTCCGCCGAAGGCCGCGATCTATCCCGAGAAAATTGCTCCCGGCTTCGACGTGCGAACGACAGATTCGGCCCCAGTGTTGCATCGCTTTTACGATGAACTCCGCGGCGCCGGGATCGATGTGCTCGATCTGAGCGCGCTCTTCATTCAAAACCGCGACCATGCGCGCGGCGCCGTTTTTTGCAGGACGGACAGCCATTGGTCCGGCATCGGTTGTGTCCTCGCCGCGCAGGCGATTGCGGACAAGATGCGCTCGAAGCTGCCGCAGCCGGCAACGCCGAAGGAGTACGCAGCGAATTGGAAAGAGGTCCAGGTTTCCGGCGATCTCGATGGTTTGATGTCGCACGATGTCCATAAGCCGGGTCCCGAAAAAATCGCGGTTCAAAGCGTGAGCGAAAAAGGGAACGGCTCCGCGGTCGAGCCGGACGCAAACAGCCCGCTCCTTTTGTTAGGCGACAGTCACACCCTGGTTTATCACGATTTTCTCGCTGAGCGCGCCGGGCTCCTCGATCAGCTCGCGCTCCAGCTTGGCTTCGCCCCGGACTTGATCGGCACGCGCGGCTCGGGAGCGACGCCCGTGCGGCTTAATCTCTATCGCCGCAGCGTGAAGGACGCCGGATATCTCGCGAAAAAGAAAGTCGTCGTCTGGTGTTTTGCCGCGCGCGAATTCACCGAAGCGACCGAAGGCTGGGCGAAAGCGCCCGTGGCGAAGTAATCTGCAGGTAGGGACGCTTTTCCGAAGCGTCCGACTTTCTTGAAAAAAAGCAGTCCGACGGACGCTTCGGAAAAGCGTCCCTACCTGAAACATCCTTGACGTGCGAGGCGATCCGCTGGAAAGCGATTGCCGTGTTCTCATGATCGCCCCCAAGAAAATCTTTAGTGGATTAATCGCGCTCGCGCTGATGGCGTCCGGCCTTCGCGCGCAACAACCGCCTTCCGTTCCGCACGAGGGCGTGAACGTCCTGATCCTCGGCGATTCCCTGGCGCTCTGCGGATTCGGGAAACGGCTCGACGAACGGGTTCGGGAAAGCCCGCTCACAAAAGGCACCTTCACCTACCTCGCCTGCGGCACGAATCCGCTCAGCTGGTTACAGGAAAGACCATACACGCACATCCAGACGCATTGTGGCTACGTCAGCATGGAGTCCCTCGGTGGCGGCATGATGAGGGAAGTGAACGATGTCTATGGTCAAACCCGCGGACACGTCCCCGGCTCCCATCCAGTGCCGAAGCTCGAGGACCTGCTTGTCAGGCTTCAGCCCGATATTCTGATCATGCAAACTGGCACGAACCTTTTCGATCTGTTCCCCGATCACAAGACCGTGAACCCGAATCGGCACGGCCCGGCGCTCCACAGTTATCTCGTCCCTTTCATCAACAAGGCCATCCAAACGCCGTCGAATCTGCGCAAGATTTACTGGGTCGCGTCGCCGACTTCCGGCCGGGTCTCGAAGGAAATCCAGGACTTCGTCCTGCAACAAACGCGCGCCGATGTCGGCCACGTCGCCAACGTGATCGACAGCCGGACGCTCGTTGCCTACCCGTATCATCACATGGAACCGGATAAGGAACACTTCATCGGCGCGGACATGGATCAATGGGCGGACAAAGTTTTCGATATCGTCGAGCACGATCTGACCACGCAAGCGATCGCGTCGTTGAAGCCGTTTTCCCAAACGGGGGTGACGCAGGCGCCGGTGACCGAGGCGACGCCGATGCCGACGCCAACGCCGCCGGCGGAAAAGGCGAAAGAAAAGACACTGCTGGTAAAAGCGAAACTCATCGCGAAGACGGAGCCGGTTCCGGTGAACGAGTTCCTGCCCTACCAGGAATTTCTGGTCGGACACCTTTACGAGGTCACGCGCGTGATCGCGGGCGAATATTCAGAAACGCAAATCCTCGTGATGCATCCGGCCTACATCAAACTGAAGGAACAGCGTCTCGGGAAGTGGAAGATTGGGCGAACTTACAAGCTGCAATTGCACGAGCTCGAAAACACCGTTTGGAAAACGGTGAAATCGAAGGATGATTCCGGCTTGATCAACTTGCAGCCATACATCCGGGTGCAGGACGAAAAGAGACATCCCGATCATGGACGTTAAGAGAGACTGGTCGAAATTGCTCCAGCCGGTTTTGCTGCCACTGGCCTTCATCGTCGGCATCGGAAGCTTCATTCTGGTGGCCGACGCCAAGCCGAAGAAAACCACGAAGCCGCCGCCGGACGCGCCGCCGCCGAGCATTCTCATGATCGGCGATTCGCTTTCCGTCGGAAAATTTGGCGAAGCTATCCAGATGCACCTCGCGTTGAAACATCGCGTCGCGGCCTACGCGTCGTGCGGTTCGTCGCCGGAACATTGGCTCACGGGCGAGCCCGATTTCGTGACGAAGTGCGGTTACCGGCAGCGCACCAGCGATTCCGACATTTTCACCGACTGGGTGAACGGACGCGCTCCGCGGCCGACGCGCACGCCGAAACTGGCCGACCTCGTCCGAAAACATAAGGCGACGATCGTGGTGGTGCAGCTCGGGACGAATTGGATGGACCGCAATCTCAGTGACGAGCAGATGAGCGATTACCTCGGGCGTTTCATGGACGAAGCACGGCGGAGCGGCACGGTCGAGAAGATCGTGTGGATCGCGCCGCCCGATTCATCGCGGCTGCGAAGAACCCAGGGCAGGGTGCATCAGATTATCCGGCGCGCCGCGCTTCGGAAGAAGTTCGACGTCATCGATTCGCGGAGTGTGACCCATTACGTGATGGGGAAGACCGGCGGCGATGGCATTCATTATAATAGCGAGTCGTCGGAGGCCTGGGCGCGCGCCATTCAGCGGGACCTCGACATGAAGATCGCGCTCACCCGCCGCGAAACTAAGCTAAGCAGTTTCCGTCGCGACGACGGCGCCCAGAATTGATCAGGCGTTCGCCGCAACGTCGGCGCGTCTCCGATAGCCGCTGACGAATCGCGCCCGGAAATCCGAGAACGTTCCGTCCTCGATCGCGCGCCGCGCTCGCTTCATCAGGTCGAGATAGAAATGCAGGTTATGAATGCTGAGCAGCCGCAGCCCCAGGATCTCTTCCGATTTGAGGAGATGGCGGATGTAAGCACGGGAATAGCCGCGGCAGGCTTCGCAAGCGCAGCCCTCTTCGACCGGCCCGGTTTGAAAAGTGAACTCGGCATTTTTTAAGTTCAACGTGCCACCGGCGGTAAAGGCCGCCGCGGTGCGCGCCAGTCGCGTCGGCAGGACGCAATCGAACATGTCCACACCACGCGCGATCAGCTCGATCATCTGCGGCGGCGTTCCCAGCCCCATGGCATAACGCGGCTTGTTCTCCGGCAAATGCGGCTCGCTCCATTCGGCCGCTAGCATCATCTCCGGCTCCGGTTCTCCTACACTCACTCCCCCGATCGCGTATCCATCGAAGTCCATCGCCGCCAGCGTCTGCGCACTCGTTCGCCGCAGCTCTTCAAACGTCGCGCCCTGCACGATACCGAACACCATCTGCTTCATTCGAGATTCGGCGTTCGGCGTTTGCCCGTCCGGCTCGGACCGTTCGGCGTTTTCTTCCTTCCAATCTCTGCACCGCTTCGCCCACCGAAGCGTCATCTCCAAACTCCGCGCCGCATAATCATATTCGCACGGCCATGGCGGGCATTCGTCGAGCACCATCGCGATATCGCTGCCGAGCGTCGCCTGGATTTCCATCGCGATCTCCGGCGAAATAAACGCTGCCGAGCCGTCGATGTGATTCTGAAAATGCGCGCCTTCTTCCGTGATCTTGCGCAGCTTCGCCAGCGAGAAAATCTGGTAACCTCCGCTATCAGTCAGGATAGGCCCGTCCCAGTTCATGAAGCGATGAAGTCCGCCAAATTTCCGGATCACCTCGAGCCCCGGCCTAACGAACAGATGATACGTATTCCCGAGAACGATCTGCGCCTCCAGCTCGATCAACTCGCGTGAGCTGATCGCCTTGACGCTGCCCTGCGTCCCGACCGGCATATAAGCGGGCGTTTCGACCACGCCATGACCCGTCGTTAGGCGGCCGCGCCGCGCCTTCGAGGAGGGATCTTTGCTTAGCAATTCGAACATATCGCGCCGCAGCTTCCGGAGGTCGGCGGCTGATCGCAAGCGGACAATGTGTTATCTGGAAGGGTGTCGGAACCGGTCCTGAATTCTGTTGCCAGTGCAAGCGGGCTCGTGGTGCGTTTCGGAAACCAGATGGTGCTCGATCAGGCAACGGCCACGATTCTCGAGGGGGAACGCGTGGGGCTGGTAGGACGGAACGGCTCGGGGAAATCGACATTCCTCCAGATCGCGGCTGGCGTGATGAAGCCGGACGCGGGCGAGTTCAACCAACGGCGCGATCTTGTCGTCGGTTACATGCCGCAGATGTTCGAGCTGGACGAGAACGCGACTGTCCACGCCAATATCCTCGCCGGCGCGCAACGCGTTCTGGATCTGATCGCCGAGTACGAGACCGCCCCGGCGGAAGGCGCGAGGAGCGGCATTCTGCTCGACCAGATTTCACACTTCGATGGCTGGAACCTCGAGCATCGAACCGGGAGTCTGATCACGAATCTGCACGCGCCGGAGCCGGAGCGAATCGTGTCCACACTTTCCGGCGGCGAGAAACGCCGGGTGGCGCTTTGCCGCGCGTTGCTGGCGCGGCCTGATTTCCTGATCCTCGACGAACCGACGAACCATCTCGATACCGGCTCAATCGAATGGCTGGAAGATTTTCTCGCGCGTTACCAGGGTACCTGCCTCTTCGTGACGCACGACCGTTATTTCCTCGATCGCATCGCGACGCGGGTGCTTGAGCTCTCGCGCGGAAAATTTCACAGCTACGAAGGCAACTACACGGATTACCTGATCGCGCGCGCGGAACGCCAGGCGGTGGAGGAAATGCAGGAGCACAAGCGCCAGAAGTTCCTGAAGCGCGAGCTGGCCTGGGTGCGCAAAGCGCCGCGCGCGCGCCGGACGAAATCGGTGGATCGGGTGGAGCGTTACTTCGAGATGGCGGGACAAGATGCGCCGGAAGCAGAGCTCGACGTCGATCTCATCATTCCGCCCGCGCCGAAGCTGGCGAATCGCGTGATCGAGTTGCGCGACGTCGGGATGGAACTCGGCGGCCGCACGTTGTTCCAAAATGTTTCGCTGAATCTCGCGGCCGGAGAGCGGCTCGGGATTGTGGGGCGCAACGGGCTGGGAAAATCGACGCTGCTCAAGATCATGATGCGACAGATGGAGCCGACGGTCGGCGCCGTGAAGATCGGATCGCGGACTGAAATCAATTACGTCGATCAAAACCGGCTCCTGCTCGATGACGCCAAGACCGTCTGGGAAGAAGTGGGCGAGGGGAGCGAATACGTGCGGCTCGGCGAGGAGAACATCACGTTGCGCGGATATCTCCGGCGGTTCCTTTTCACCGAGGAACGCATTAACACGAAGATCAACCAGCTCAGCGGCGGCGAACGGAGCCGCGTCTTGCTCGCGAAGATCCTCAAGCGCGGCGGCAATGTTCTTATCCTCGACGAACCGACGAACGATCTCGATCTGGGGACGCTACGCTTGCTCGAAGAAGCGCTGGTGGCGTTTGGCGGCAGCGTGATCGTGGTCAGCCACGACCGTTATTTTCTGAATCGTGTTTGCACGGCGATCCTCGCCTTCGAAGGCGAGGGCGCGCTCCGATATCACGTCGGAAATTACGATTACTACCTCGAGAAACGAGTTGTAGCCGGGATCGATGATCCCGGCTCGGCAAAGCGCGGCGAAACCGGGATCACCGATCCCGGCTACAGGAAAGCGAAGCCGCGCAAACTAAAATGGAAGGAGGAGCGCGAACTGGAAGGAATGGAGGCTGCCATCCTCGCCGCCGAAAATGAAGTGGCGCGAATCGAAGCGCTCTTTGCGGAACCGGATTTCTACGTCACCCATGCCGCCGAGCTGACCACGTTGGAAACAAAGCTTCGCGCCGCTCGCGATGAAGTCGCGCGCCTTTACGCGCGCTGGGCCGAGCTGGGCGAAGTCGCGACAGCAACCACGCGTTGATTTGGCTCATTTCGGGTGACTCGCCAATACGGCGGGCCGAATCGGATTGTCAGGCGCGGGCGCGAAGGCCTATACGTCTGAAATCCCTGCGTTATGAAATGGCTCGCAATCCCCCTACTCGCATCGGCCGCCCTGACTGTTTCCACCGCCGCCCCGGCGGACCTGGTCATCACCAAGGAGGTGGCGCTCAAAGCGATCGGCCTTTTCAGGGATGATCCGCTTTCCGAAGACGGGCGCGGCGCCGCCGCCATCATCGTTACCTTCGTAGATAAGAGCCACGACGTGGTGGTGGGGTTGTCCAAGAAAGTGTTTCCAGTATTTGACGCTCCCGGTGTCTCGAAAAATGAAACGAATGCTTTGATGGCAGCGTTTATTGCCGGAAATCTCGATTCGCAGCTGTTGCGCGGGGTGAAAAAAGACGACCCGTATGCCGGCGATTTACAAATGATCCAAACCTACCGGCAGCTGCAGCAAAAGAATCCGAAACTGAAGATACCGGCCATCGAGAAGATGGCGGAGATGGAGCAACGTGGAGAACTCAAGCGTTATCTCTCCTCGAAGTAGTCGCAACCCGGCCGGCGTTCCTAATAGGAGGGCGCTGATCGTCCTGTTTGCGCTCGTGATCCTCTTGCCCCCAGCCAACGCGATCGCCAAAGAAACCCGGCAACGAGTTACCGATACTCGCGCCATATTTCCCAGTCGTATCGGCCTCTTCGCTCGACATGGACGGGTCGAATTGGACAATGCCGGCGATCCGCTGGCGCACTACTGGGCGGGATCGTTGGTGCTCGCGAGTGCGTATTTTTATCGGACGAGCAGCCACTCCCTGGAGCGCGAGTATTCCGATTGTAAAGATCAGGTGAAGATCAATTCACCGAGCGCCCGGCTTATCTCCGATTCGGCATTCTCGGTCTCAGGGCACCGGGGAAAACGCGCGATCTTCACTGCTCAGAAAGGACCTCTCGCGGACCGGGGGCCCGCGAAATCGCAACTGGTGATTTTCATGGCGGGCGATCGGTTTCTGAAATTCCGCATCACTTACCCGATCGCCCACGCCGAACGAGCCGAAAAGGAAATCGACCTCTTCTTGCGCTCGTTTCCGTGGCCGAAAGGTTGAAGCGGTTCAATCGATGCGGTGCGGCCGGCCCATCCAGACTTCGGCGCCCGGGGAATAGTTCGCGCCGACCGGTTCCGCCGTTTTCCACCATAGTCCGGTGCTGGCCATGAGAGTGTCGGCAGTCACCTCGATTTCAGCCGGTGCCTGTTCCCACGGCGAATGCCAGACGCGGAAGAAGCGGGCGCGTTTTCGCTGATGGGTGAAGGCAGTGTAGCGCTCAAGCATGAATTCAGTGAGCGAATCCGTGTCGGAAGGCGCGAACTCTGTTTCGCGTATTTCTCCTTCGTACGCGAGCCGGCCTTGCGGCGCGTCAACGGTCCCGTGAAGTGCGCTGCCATCTGGTGCATGCTCGTAGTCGAGGCGGCCAAAGCGATACGGGAGACCGAATGTTCGCGGGCCCAGCCGCACGCTAAGCGGATTCGAAAGCCATTCGGCGAGGAAATAGATACCAGGCTCGCCCCGATGGCGCACATACGTGCGGACGTTGAGGAATTCATGGGTCGCGATTGGTTTGAAAAGCCATTCGCCCAGTCGCCCCCCGATCCGCGGTCGCATTCGCGCCAACGTGAAAGCGACGATGCTGACGAAGGCGCGTCCATCGCGGAGATCGAGCTCGAAAGGAACATCGCGCTGCAACGTCGCCGCGTCGGCGGCGTAATGGATGAATACCGCGCGATCCCAGCGCGCGTAAAACATCGGTTCGCCCGGGACCGCAAGCATTCGGCGCCGGGCCGCTTCACTCAGGGTGCTGCGATCGTCGACGACACTTTCCATTTTTGATTAGGGCGTTGGCTGGCTACTAACGGGGACAGCGACCAGACGGTGTACGCGCAGGCCGTCAGGCAAAGGTCTTTAATGAGCGCGCCGTAGGGATCGGTCAGCATCGCCGGGTTTGCCATCGCCACGAGCACGATGAGGATCCACATGCCCAAGGTTGCGATCGCCACAGCCAGTCGTTGCGCGAACCCAGATAGCAACAAGATCGCGAACGCGACCTGCGCCGCGCCTAACAACTGGAGGAAAAACTCCGGCGTTCCAAAATATATGCCGGAGCGCCGGACGAGATCGACCTGGTCCGGGCGGACGAAAAGCAGTTTTGGAACGAGGCCCTCGTAAAACCAGACCGCGCCTAATGAGAGCCGAGAAATCAGGACAGCCGCTTTCATCTTCAAGAGAAAGCCCGGCCGGCCGCGGTGAAGTAGACGGCCGCGAAAGCGCCATAACCTAAGGACAACATCCAATGGATCGCGGTGCGGAGAGGGTCGCCGCGCCAGTGGACCGCGCTGTAATGGGACCATTGCATCACCGAACGGACCGCCCAAAACGCGCCGATGC
>Ga0193716_1001241_pt1 | contig 14980 bp, 15 predicted proteins | sample U2c1metaG_FD_145901 | JGI IMG/M metagenome (GOLD analysis project Ga0193716, IMG submission 145901) | Soil microbial communities from a riparian zone of the East river system, Colorado, United States - U2c1 | ecosystem: Environmental > Terrestrial > Soil > Riparian zone | place: USA: East River...
GACGCAGGTTCCCCGTTCCGGAACACCGGGCGCGGCCGCGAACCGCGCCGCGCGCAGGCTGGCGCCGACGGCCTTGAGGGGGAGGGGCTCGAACAGCGTGGCGGCGGGAATCATTTTTTGCGCGGGTGGGGTTTGCATGGGCACTTAAGCCCGATTTTCAAGCCCCCGGAAAGCCCTTGAAGCCTCTCAAACCCTCCCCAAATAGCGCTGTGCCGGCCGCCCACCGCGGGGCTGGTTCCCTTCCGCCGGGTGGTCTGGCGGGAGCAACACAACGCTTCTTGGAGGTTGTCATGCGTATCGATTATGCCCCGTTTTTCCGGTCCACCGTCGGCTTTGACCGGCTGCTGGGCCTTTTGGAGTCCGCGTCCGAACAGGGCTATCCGCCCTATAACATCGAGCGCAGCGACGAGAACAACTACCGCGTCACCCTGGCGGTCGCCGGCTTTGCCGAAAAGGACCTGTCGGTGGACGTGAAGGACCGCGTACTGACCGTCAGCGGCAAGCGCGATGAGGCCGACAAGGCCGCGCCAGCCTTCCTGCACCAGGGCATTGCCGGCCGCGCCTTCGAGCGCAGCTTCCAGCTTGCCGAGCATGTCGAGGTCAAGGCCGCGCGCCTTGAAAACGGCCTGCTGCATGTGGACCTGGAGCGCATCGTGCCGGAGGAAAAGAAGCCCCGCCGCATCACGATCAATGCGCCGGAACTCACTGCTATCCAAGGCTCCAAAGCAGCTTAAGGAATCCTGCCGCCTTAACCGAAACGGGGGCTTCGCTTTGGAAGCCCCCGTTTTTTTGTTATCCTTGCGCCGTAATGCTGCTTCGGAATGGCATGGCGTTCTGGCCGCAAACTCCCCAACCCAAGGCTCTCACCGGCATCGAGGAAATGCGGGCGCATTACGCTGGGCTGTTTACCCGCTTCGGCGCGGTTCCGGCGGCCATGGATTTCTCGCCGGGCAAGCTGGGCGCCATTCCCGGCGAATGGGTTGGTGCGGTGCAAAACGATCCGGGGCGCACCATCCTGTATTTTCATGGCGGCGGTTTTGTCGCCGGTTCCCCCGAAAGCCATCGTGCGCTGGTGGGCAAGCTGGTGGAAGCCAGCGGCGTGGGCGCCTTCAGCGTCAAGTACCGGCTGGCACCGGAATGTTTTTTCCCAGCCGCGGTGCGCGACGGTATCGACGCCTATCGCGCCTTGCTCGCCAAGGGCGTGGCGGCGTCCTCCGTCATCCTGGCCGGTGACGAAGCCGGCGGGGGGCTGGCCTTTGCGGTGGGTCTGGCGGTGCGCAACGCTGGCCTGGAAATGCCCGGCGGCGTGGTGGCGCTGTCGCCTTGGGCTGACGTGTCACTGTCAGGCCTGTCCATGCTGAACAACCGCAAGACCGACACGGTGCTGGACTGGGAGACGCTGTTTCTGTGCGCACGGCATTACCTGCGCAAGTCCAATCCCTGCGACGCCTATGCCTCGCCCGCCTATGCCGCCTTCACGGGTTTCCCGCCGGTGATGGTGCATGCCGGCGCCAATGAGATTCTGCGCGACGATGCCTCCAAGCTGGGCGACCGCGCCGCCGAAGCCAATGTCGCGGTGAGCGTGGAGATCTATGCCGGCATGGGCCATCTGTTCCAGACCGATGGCGCGCGCAACGAGGCGAAGGTTTCGCTGTCGCGCCTGGCGCAATTCATCCGCGCCAAGAGCTCGGCGCTGGCCGCCTAGGCCGCCGGCGGATGCGCATGCGGCCTGACGCGATCATCTTCGACTTTGACGGCGTCATCGCGGACAGTGAAGTCCTCGCAAACCAGGTGCTGGCGGAAATCGTCACGGCGCAGGGATGTCCCACGACCCTGGATGACGCGCTGGGACGCTACATGGGCAAAAGGCTGCCCGACCTGGTTGCCGCCATCGAAAGCGACACGGGAAAACCGCTGAGCCAGACATTCGCGCGCGATTTGCAGGCCATGACGCTTGCCCGGTTTCGCGTCGATCTGCGCGAGGTGCCTGGTGTGCGGGTGTTTCTGGAAGCTCACGCCGCAGTGAACCGTTGCATAGCGTCCTCAAGTTCGCGCGAAAGGCTCGCCGTGTCACTTGACGTATTGGGGCTCGCGGATCAGTTCACCGGCGGCGTGTTCAGCGCCGATGACGTTGCCAGGGGTAAGCCGCATCCCGACCTGTTTTTGATGGCGGCAAGGCGCCTGGGCGCCGATCCGGAACATTGTCTTGTCATCGAGGACAGCGAAAGCGGGGTGCGCGCCGGCGTGGCCGCGGGCATGACGGTCATCGGATTTTGCGCGGCGGGTCATGTCAGGGCCGGTCATGCCGGCAGGCTGACCGCGGCAGGTGCGCATCACCTCGCGATGGATTGGGAAGATGTCGCCGCTGTTCTGCGAAGGGCAGAATAGCGGAGAGTCTAGCCTAGGCGGTCGCCGCCTAGGCCTTATCGAACAGCCATTTCAATCCAAATGCCGCAACGAAGGTTGCCGCCAGTTGCGCAGCGATGAACCCCGGCGCGGAGGCGGGTGCAATCCCGGAAAAACTTTGCGTCAGTGAACGGGCAATGGTGACGGCGGGATTGGCGAAAGACGTGGATGCGGTGAACCAATAAGCGCCTGTAATGTAGAGCCCCACCAACATGGGTGTTGAGGGGCTTGCGAAGCGGATGGCCCCTGCAATGGTCGTCAGCAACCCGGTTGTGGCGATGAACTCCGCCAACAGCTGCGGTGGTCCGGCGCGCAGCTTGGTGGAGATTTCCAGCACCGGCAGGGCGAACATCAGGTGGGTAAGCCACACCCCAATGATGGCCGCGGCGATCTGCACCGGCACGTAGAGCACGGCGGCCCGCCATGCCGTCTGACCGCGCAGCGCGAAATACAGGGTAACGGCGGGATTGAAATGCGCGCCCGACAGGGGACCGAAAATCGTGATCAGGACGACAAGCGCAGCCCCCGTCGCCAGGGCGTTGGCCAGCAGCGCGATCCCCATATTTCCGCCCGCCAGCCTTTCGCCCATGATTCCCGAACCCACCACCGCAATCAGCAGAAAGGCCGTTCCGAAGCCTTCGGCGGCCAGGCGGCGGCCAAAGCTAATCGGCATCTTGGCGGCTGCCGATGTCGTCCAGCCGGTGCTTCAGCGCCATCCTGTCCAGGCTCTTGAAGGGCAGGGCGGCGAACAGGGTGATGCGCCGTTCCAGCGCGGCATAGGCGTTGCGAAAGGCGCGGGCGACCGCAATGTCATCTCCGGTCGCGGCGGCGGGATCCGGGATGCCCCAATGCGCCGTCATCGGCTTTCCTGGCCAGGCGGGACAGACTTCGTTCGCAGCATTGTCGCAGACGGTGAAAATGAAATCGAACTCGGGCGATCCCGGCTTGGTGAATTCATCCCAGCTCTTGGAACGAAAGCCCGACGTATCGTAGTCGAGATGGTTCAAAAGCAAGATCGTATTGGGATTCACTTCGCCCTTGGGATCGGACCCGGCGGACCAGGCGTGAAACTTGCCGTCACCGATGCGGTTCAGGATCGCTTCGCCGATGATGGAACGCGCGGAATTGCCGGTGCAGAGGAACAAGACGTTGTAGGTCATGGCAGGGCCTATCGGTTGGCGCGTTTCTTCGGCGGGCAGCATCCGGTGGCAACCGAAACGAGCGGCGCGCAGATTTCGGCGCGACCGCCGCAGCAATCCTCCGTCAGGAAAATCAGCAGCGAACTCATGGCGTCGAAGTCGGTTGCGTAGATGATGGAGCGTCCGTCACGGCGGGCGCGGACAAGTCCCGCATTGGACAGGACAAGAAGCTGCGCCGACATCGTATTGGGCGCGGTCTCCAGCTTGCGGGCGATGTCACCCGCCGCCAGGCCTTCGGGGCCGGCCTTTACCAGCAGACGAAACACCGCCAGACGTCCGTCCTGCGCCAAGGCCGACAGTTTCTGAACCGCTTTTCCAGGTTCCATATTTCATGAAATATTGAAATAATGTCCGTGAGTCAAGCCGGTTGGGAAATAGCGGCAGGAAGAGAGAGTCTAGGCCGTCGCCGCCAGGGCTTCGGCAAAACGCCCGGGCAGCTTGGCGCCGGAAAATTCCGCGCCGTCGGTTTCGGTATCGCGCAGATCGGCGTCGCCCAGATTGGCATAGGACATGTCGCAGCCCGACAGGCGGGCGCGGCGAAGATCGGCGCCGCGCAGATCGGCATAGCGCGCCTGGGCATTGTCGAGGCGCGCGGGCAGGAGCCGGCCTCCCGAGATCATCAGCGGGCCCAGCTTGGTGTCGCGCAGGTCGGCGTGATTGAGCTGCGAGCCGGAAAGATTGACGCCGCGCAGGTCCGCGCCGCCCAGCTTGGCCGAGCGCAGGTCGCAGCCCGCCAGATTGGAGCCTTGCAGGGAGGCGCCCTCCAGGTTGACGCCGTAGAACAGCGCCCCCGGCGCGATCAGCGCGGTCAGGGTGCGGTGCGCCAGCTTGGTGACATGACGCAGGTCCTTGCCCGTAAGATCGGCAGGCTTGCCTTCGCGGCCGTCGGTTTCGGCCCAGCGCGAATGGCTTGCCAGGATATTCTCCAGGATTGCGACTTCTTCCAGATTGGGCAGCACCGCCTCGGTCAAGGTCCGGGTCATGTCGGCGCCGTGGGTGGTGGCAAAATCCATCTTGGCGCCGATCAGGATGCAGCCGGCCAGGTCGGCGCCGGTGAGGTTGCAGCCCGACAGGTCGGCATTTTCCAGATTGGCGCCGGTCAGCCGCGCCTGGCGCAGGTTGGCGCGGGTCAGGCGGCAGCCCTTCATCACCGCGTCGGTGAAGTCGGCCTGGACCGCGATCACGCCGGTCAGCTTGGCGCGCTCCAGATTGGCGGAGTTCATCATCGCGGCGGGCAATTCGGACGGACCCAGATCGTGCTGCAGCACGCGCAGGTTTCCGTACTTGTCCTTTTCGGCGATGGTGCCTTCGCGCAGGTCCGCTTCATAGAGATCGGCGCCGATCAGGTTGGCGCCGCGCATCGAGGCGCCGCGCAGGTCGGCGCGGCGCATGCTGGCGCCCGCCAGGTTGCCGCGGCGCAGGTCCGCGCCGAAAAAGGAGGCCGAGTCCAGCTTGGCGCCTTCCAGATTGGCTTCTTCCATAATGGCGCCGGTGAAGTCGGCATCGGCCAGGTTGCGGCCCGACAGGTCCAGTCCGGACAGATCGCAGAAGGCGAAAACCGCCCGTGCTCCGCCCACGCGCCCCGAATAGAGCATCTCATGACGCGCGGCGCTGGCGCTCACATCCTTCTGGGTCAGCCGGGCGAAACCGGCATGGCGGGCCTGGGTCATGGGTGCAAAATTCGCTCGTTAAGGCTTTTTCACGGGACGATTTTGCGCCGAAGGGCGCTAACGCCTGATTAAGGCGGGTATTTTTGGCCCCCAAGGGGGGCCCTGAGGCGAAAATTGCTGTTGAACCGGGACGATAGCCGGGTACAAAGGCGCTGCTAGGAGGCTTGCGCCCGGCCCCATCCGGGGGTGGAGCTCCCGGCAAGGGTAAACGGTGCACGGCGGCGCGCAGAATGCGCCGGCCTTAAGGTCCAGGAGCGGACCTTGCGACAGACAATGCCGAGACTGGCGGCCCAGCCGCCCGGCGACATTTTTAAGAGGCTGAGTTGATCAAGCACCGTTTGATGCTTTCCGCCGCTGCGGCTGCCCTGCTGGCGGCGGTTGTAGCTGTGGCCCCGGCCGCCCATGCCGACCAGGAGATTTCCACCAGCACCAGCACGGCGCTCACCACCGCCTCGAGCGGCAACATCACGATCGATGCCACCGGCACCGTCAACACCACCACGGCCTCCGTCCCGTCGATCACCCTCAATTCCAACAACAGCGTCATCAACAACGGCGTCATCTCCAATGCGGGCACTGACACCGGCATCGGCGTGTCGATCGACACCACCAACGGCAACCTCCTCTCCCCGTCGGGCTTCGCCTCGACCGGCAGCATCGATGTGGGCGGCGGCGGCACCTCCAAGCGCGGCATTGTCATCCAGGGCGGCAACACCTTTTACGGCCCCGTCACCCTGACCAGCCTGACCGCCATCGCGCTGGACGGCACGGCGGCAGCCACCCAGGCCTCGTCCATGATCGTGCAGGGCGACGGGTCCGCCGCTTTCCTGCTGGTGCAGGGCACCAAGGTCACCAGCAACATCCTGCTGGGCGGCGGCGGCATCATTCAGAACGCCAGCACCAATTCCACCGCCTCCAACAGCATTATCGTGGACCTGGACGGCACCCTGAACGGCAATCTGATTCTCGCCTCGGGCCTGTCGGGCGTCGGCGCCGGCCTGATCGGCGTGCAGACCCTGGGCGGCATCCATTCCTGCGCCAGCGATACCGGTATCCCGTCGGGCTTTACTTGCCCGTCCTCCTCGGGCGGCAGCCTGATCAACGCCGGGGCGATCTCGCTGATCGGCACCACCACGCCCAACACAAGGGGCGGCAACCCGGAATCGGGCAGCGCCCTGGTCATCGGCGGCAGCATTGATGGCGGTTTTCTCAATACCGGCCCGGGTACTTCCAACAATGCCTCCCAGGGCCTGCTTTCCACGGCGGGCCTGATCGTGTCCGGCGTCACCCAGCCGACCCTGCTGATCGACCCGCTGAAGTCTGTCACCAGCAACCTGACCGCACCGCGCGGTCCGGTGGTCCTGGGTCCGGTGACGGCCGACGTCGATCCCATCGATCCGGGCTATTCCTTCATCAACCGCGGCACCATCACGGCCCAGCCGCTGGATGCCGATCTCAGCACCGCCGCCGTCGTCATCCAGGGCGCGTCCTCGACCTATTTCACCTGTCTGGGTACCTCGTCCCTGGCCACCGCCTGCGACATGACCCCTCACACCGTGACGCAGAACGTCGCCAACACCATCAACGGCGTCGCCACGACCACGCCAGTCACCTACACGGCGGGCGGCGGCCTGTTGAACACCGGCAGCATCCAGGTGCAGGCCATCACCAATACCCAGACCGTCGGCGCCAATGGCATCACCACCGCGACGGCCCTGTATATCGGCGCTTTTACCTCTGTGCCGCGCCTGGATGTGAAGGCGGAGGCGATCAACTCCAGCAGCAACACGGCCGGCACGATCACGGCCACGGTCAACGGTATCGGCCAGGGCAGCGCCTTTGGCGTCCTGCTCGGCGCCGGGTCCAATGTTCCGGTGATCAATGTCGGCAAGAATGCCAACATTACCGCCTCGGTGCAGACCAATACGGTTGCTCCCACCAAATCCATCGCCACCAGCACGGCGCCGTTCAGCCTGGTGTCGGAGGCCATTGTGGATCAGGGCGGCAGCCTGAAGACCATCAACAATGCCGGCATCATCCAGGCCAGCAACACGACCCTCAACCCCGAAACCGGTGCGGTGGCCACGTCCATCACCAACGCCATTGACCTGGCGGCCGGCACCACCGGAGGCGTCACCATCAACAATAGCGGCCGCATCCTGGGCAATATCTTCATGGGTTCGGCCGGCAACAACAATGTGCTGAATGTCGGCAATACCGGCACTGGCGGCACCACCGCCAATGCCGCCACCGGCGTCGTCAACACATCCAACAGTTATGCCACCGTGGCGGAGGCGATTACGTCCAACACGATCGGCCTGCCGCCGCTGACCTTGCCCTCGCTGATCGATTTCGGTTCGGGCACCGGCCATTTCCTGCATGTCGGCGGTTTCGGCTATGTCAACGCGGTGATCAGTTCCGGCTCCGGCGCGTTGGCGGTGCAGGTGGATTCCAACGGCCAGCTCTTCGTCGCCAACACCACTTCGTCGCTGCAGGCCTCGACCTTCAATGTCGGCGCCAACGGCACCTTGGGCCTGGCGATTTCCCAGAGCAACCTCAACGCGCTCACTCCGGTGGTGCAGGCCCAGAGCGCCAACCTGTCCGGCGCCAGCCTCGCGCTGCAGTTCGGCACCTATATTTCCTCGGGCTTTACCGCCGCCAGCACCGCCAGCCCCACCGCCCAGACCGTCACCCTGATCCGGGCGCCGGTCATCACCGACACCACCATCGCCGAGCAGAACGCGATCCTGGGCCAGAACACGCCCTTCCTGTTTGAAACCCCCACCGAAAGCGGCCTGGCGCCGCTCAGCGTCAACAACGATGCCAGCGGCCAGCAGACCCTGCTGCTGCATCTGCTGCCGCGCTCGACCAATGCGTTCAATGCGGACAAATCGCCCGGCCTCAATCTGTCGGGCAACGCCAAGACCGAGTTTCCCTTTGCCGCGGCGGCCCTCGCCACCGACAACGAGCTGGGCGCCTCGATCGCCACGGCTCTTACCGTCTACAACACGCCCGGCGTTCCCGGCAGCGGCATCAACGTCCCCGCCTCGCAGCAGCAGGCCCAGCAGGTCTTCTCGCAATTCGCCCCCGACGTTTCGGGCGGCACCCGCGAGATCGCCATCATGCTCACCGACCAGGCGACCGGCCCGGTGGCGGCGCGCCAGCGGCTGCTGCGCAGCTTCTCCGGCCAGCCCGGCGACACCACCCTGTGGGGTGAGGAATTCACCGGCCAGATCGCCAACAAGGGCCGCGTCTCGGGCGACGGCACGCTGACCTCCTACAAGGACCATGGCTTCGGCTTTGTGCTGGGCCTGGACGGCGGCTCCCCGCGCAACGGCTGGTATGGCGGCGCCTTCACCTTCTACAGCGGCGACGTCACCCAGCAGCTGCCCCGCGCCACCCGCACCAACACCCAATGGTACATGCTGAGCGGCTATACCGACTGGAAAGGCAAGCACGTCTTCCTCGATACCCAGGTGAGCGCCGCCTATGGCGACTTTGATGGAACCCGCCTGCTCAGCGTTGGCGGTCTGCAGCGTGTCGCCACCAGCCGCCGTCCTGGCGCGATGCTGGCGCTGGGCGCCAATACCGGCGTGGTTCTGAAATACTCCGGCATCGAGGTGGATCCGCACGTCAGCCTGGACGGGATGACCTTGCGCGAGGAAGGCTATCAGGAGGCCAATGGCGGCCCCGGTCTGAACCTGGATGTGGCGCCCTACTTCGCCAGTTCGCTGCGTACGGCGATCGGCGCCGACATCAAGACCAAGATCACCGTCTGGAATTTCGATCTCACGCCCGAGGCACGCCTGGGCTATCGTTACGACCTGTTGCAGCAGGCGGTGAGCGTCAAGGCGGCGTTCCTGTCCACGGGCGGGCGCAGCACGACCGGCAACACCATGACCTTTACCGGCCCCGACCCCGATTCCGGCAATGCCATCCTGGGCCTGGGCCTGGGCGCGTCCACCGACACCTGGCAGCTGGGTGTGAATTACGACTGGGTCCGCGGCAATAATGGCTCCACGACGCAGGTCGGTATCCTGACCGTGCTGGGCCGTATTTAAGAAACGCGCCTTTGCAGAACGAAAAACCCCGCCAGCGATGGCGGGGTTTTTGTTTTATGCGGCTACCAGCTTGCAGTGTTGGGCATCGAAGCCCAAGGCTCCCTGGGCTCCAGATGTCCGTCCTGCAGCAGTTCGATGGAGATGCCGTCGGGCGAGCGCACAAAGGCCATATGTCCGTCGCGTGGCGGTCGGTTGATGGTGACACCCGCCGCCATCAGCTTTTCGCACAGCGCGTAGATGTCTTTCACCCGATAGGCGAGATGTCCGAAGTTGCGCCCTCCGGCATAGCCCTTTTCGTCCCAGTTATGCGTGAGCTCGATAACCGGGCTTTCCGCCGCCAGGGCGGTATCGCCTTGCGCCTTTATGCGGCTGGCATCGTCGGGCGTGGCCAGGAAAACCAGCGTAAACCGTCCCTTTTCATTTTCCATGCGCCGCACCTCCACCAGCCCCAGGCTGTTGCAGTAGAAGTCCAGCGATGCGTCCAGGTCGGATACGCGCACCATGGTGTGGAGATATCGCATTGCGTTGATCCTTGAATTGTCGCGAGAATCCTTAGGCGGGCCGTGCCGCTCATCGCCAGCATCGCGAATTTCTTTTGCGGGCAAAAGCAAAGATGTCGCAAGGGAACTCGGTTCATGGCCCCGGTCCAGCATGAGCCGCTCAGCCTTTCTCGCGTGCATAAGCGTAAAACATAATCAGACAGGGTCGATTTAGAGAGCCCTCATCAAGGTTTAGGGGGCTTCAGAACAATGTTGCATGTGCGAAGGTGCCCATGTTGAAGGCAGCGGGTAAGCCTTGCGTAAAGCCGTTGGCGTTCGAAGATGGTGTGATGATATGAAGGCTTGGCGCAGGGGGGCGTTTATCCCCCTTGCAAAGAAGTTAGGCGGTTGCTTTAAAAGCAATCGAAAGACGCCACTGATAGGGCGTCACGTTGGGTAAGTAGACTGGTCTCGAAAAATTCATTGGGCCCGGGTGCAGGTTGTGCCGGGTTCTTTCCTGTCTTGAGTGAGAGCGCATGGAACGTCCAAATCATCTGAATGTCGGCGACAAGAGCACCAGCAGCAAAGCGGGCAGCATTGCCATCGTGGCTGGTATTCACGTTGCCGTGATCTTCGGTCTTGTCGCCGCGCTCAATCAGGGCGCGCTGATGAAGCAGCTGCAGGAAATCAAGGCCACCGTCGACACAACCAAGGAACCACCCAAGGCTCCGCCGCCGCCGCCGCCGGATCTGGTGAAGCCGCCGCCGCCGGTCGCCATCGTTCCCGAATTCAGCGTTGCGACGGCCGCGCCGCCGCCGGTCACCACCGTTGCCAAGCCGCCGCCGGCCCCGCCGGCGCCGCGCGCCGTGGCCAGCAGCGACCCGCTGCGCCCCGTCATGCGCACCCACACCTTGCCACCCTATCCGCCCATCTCGGTGCGCCTGAACGAATCCGGCACCACGCTGATGGAAGTGCACATCACCACCGAAGGTAACGTCGACGATTGCAAGATCGTGCAGACCTCCAGCTCGGAACGCCTCGACCAGGCGGCTTGTGAATTTGTGAAATCCCGCTGGCGCTGGTCGCCGCCGACCAATCAGGGCGCCCCGACCGCCGTGTCTACGCGCGTGTCGGTCAAGTGGGACCTGAAAGACGCAAAATAATCCAACCCAGTTACGTCAATTCATCTGTTTACCTACGGAGTAGAAAAATGAACTTCAAGAAACTGACGATCGCAGCCGCCATCGTCGCCATGACCAGCCTGAGTGTTGTTGCTCCGGCCTTCGCCCAGGCCGCCGCTCCCGCTGCGCCTGCCGCCGACGCCGCCGCTCCGGCTGCTGCTCCGGCTCCCGACGCTGCCGCCCCGGCTGCTGCTCCGGCCGCCGCCGACAAGCCCTCCGCTGCCGCGACGGGCGAAGCCCCCGCGCAGTACAGCCTTGGCCACATCTGGACCGAAGGTTCGTGGATCTCGAAGGCTATTCTGGTCGTGCTCGCGGTCATGTCGGCCGGCACCTGGTACATCTTCTTCACCAAGTGGATCGAGCAGCAGCGCATTCTCGGCCAGGCCAGCCAGGTCGAGAAGAAGTTCTGGACCTCGGCCACGCTGAATGAAGGCGTGGACAAGCTGCCCAAGACCTCCGTGTTCCGCGGCATCGCCGAAGCCGGCCTCAAGGCCAGCACCGGCGGCACCACCCTGGTCGGCCTGAACGACTGGATTGGCATGACCCTGACCCGTCAGCTGGAAGACGCCAATGCCCGTCTGCAGGGCGGCATCGCGTTCCTCGGCTCGGTCGGTTCGGTCTCGCCGTTCGTCGGTCTGCTCGGAACCGTCATGGGCATCTTGAACGCGCTGATCGGCATCGGTGTTGCCGGCCAGGCCTCGATCGACAAGGTCGCCGGCCCGGTGGGTGAAGCGCTGATCATGACCGCCATCGGTCTGTTCGTCGCGGTTCCCGCGGTGCTGCTGTACAACTACCTCGTCCGCCGCAACAAGGTGATCACCGAAAAGCTGCGCGCCTTCGCGGGCGACCTGCAGGCCTATCTCATCAGCAAGAGCAAGTAGGCTGAGCGTAGAGATAGTCATCCGGAGATAAAGCCATGGCAGTCGACGTCCAACATGCCGTCGAAGACGATGTTGCAGAACTGAATGTCACGATTAATACCACCCCCCTGGTGGACGTGATGTTGGTGATGCTCATCATCTTCCTGGTCACCATCCCGGTGATCTTGAAGACGGTGCCCGTCCAGTTGCCGACGTACCGCAACATCGTCACCGTCACGAAGCCGGAAAACATCGTCATCATCGTCGCCAATGACGAAACGATGTATTACAACAATGTTCCGACCGACCAGTTGACGATGCGCCGGAACTTCGTGGACGCCCTGAAGCGGGCTGTGGCGACCCACAAGCCCTTGCCCGAAGTGCACATTCGCGGCGACAAGAATGTGCGTTTCGAGGCCATCGGCCGCGTCATCCTGGCCTGCCAACAGGCAGGCATCCAGAAAGTGGGGTTCATCACCGAACCCCATGCTCTGGAAGCCAACAGCTATTGAGGTAATTCGCCATGGCAATGAGTACCAGTACCGCTGACGGCGACGTCATGGTCGAAATGAACACCACGCCGCTGATCGACGTGATGCTCGTCCTCCTGACCTTGCTGATCATCACCCTGCCGATTCAGACCCATGCGGTGAAGCTTGACATGCCCGCCCCCAACGCGACTCCTCCGACGCTTATCCCGGAGACGGTCGACCTGGGCGTGGACTTTGACGGCACCATCACCTGGAACGGCACCGCCGTGGATCGTTCGACGATGGACGCCTATTTCGAGGATGCGGCGAAGAAGAACCCGCAGCCCGAAATCCACATCAGTCCCAACCGGCTGGCCAAGTATGATGCCGTCGCCCGCGTGCTGGCGGATGCCCAGCGCCTGGGTGCGACCCATATTGGCTTCAGCGGGATTGACCAGTATAATTAGGCTGTGAGGGTCACGGCCGTGGGTGCAAAGCGTGCGGCAGCCCCGCACGCTTTCCCTTTTTTGTGATGATGGAAATGAGGTCTTGTTATGACTGTCCGTAAACTGCGTGCCGCCCTGACGGCGATCCTTCTGGGCACCGCCACCGCGGGTGCCGTTACCCTGGCCATGGCCGTGCCTGCACAGGCTCTCACGGTCAGCGCCAAGGTGGGTCCCCTCCTGAACGAGGCCAAGGCCCTGATGACGTCCGGCAATTATTCCGCCGCCATGGCCAAGCTGCGCGAGGCCGAGAGCGCCAAGTCCACCCCCGACGATACCGCCGCCATCAACTCGATGAAGCAGTATATCGGCGTGAAGACGGGCGACGCCGCGCTGGGCGGCGCCGCCGGCGCCAAGGCCAAGTTCGCCAACGACTACAATGCCGGCAAGTTCAAGGATGTGATCGCCGACGCCGACCTGCTGCGCAAGAACAATGCGCTGGATTCCCAGTCGCAACTGATTATCGGCCAGGCCTATTACAAGGCGGGCGATTATGCCGGCTGCGTGCGCTACTCCAAGACCATCGGCGGCGACACCGCACTGGAGTTGCAGGCGCGCTGCGCTTACGAAATCGGCGACGATGCCACCCAGCGCTCGGCGCTGGAACAGCTGGTCAGCCGCAGCGGCAAGCCGGAATACTGGAAGAACCTGCTCAGGCTCTCCGAGCGCGTGAAGGGCATGAGCGACCACAACACCTTGGACGTCAACCGCATCAAGATGATGACCGGCAACATCAATACCAAGGATGAGTACATCCTGCTGGCGCAGCTGGCGCTACAGCTGGGCAATGCCGCCGAAGCCCAGACCGTGATGGAAAAGGGCGCCGCCGCCAAGGTGCTGACCGACGACCGCAGCGCCCGCCTGCTGGCCCTGGCCAAGACTCAGGCCGCCGCCAATGCCGCGGGCGAAGCCAAGGCCCTGGCCGACGCCAACGCCCAGCCGCAGGGCGACGCGCTGCTCAAGGTGGGTGAAAACATGATCGGCGAAGGCAAGGCCAAGGACGCGATCGGCGTGATCCAGAACGGCCTGAAAAAGCCGCTCAAGGATCCCGCCAACGGCCAGATCCGCCTCGGCCAGGCTTCGGCAAGGTGAAGGAACCGCCGGCCTCCGCCACGGTCGCCCATCTGTGGTCTCTGGTTGCCCGCCGCTAGTTGAGCGTCGGCACGCGGAACACGTGCGAGCAGGTCCGGTGGACCTGCGAGAGACGCGAACGGCACCTGCAATGAACAAAGGGCGCGGACGAAAGTCCGCGCCCTTTTGCTTTGCGACGGCTTTTACAACGGGCCCTTGAAGACGATCTTCTTGGAAAGGGTGAAATTGAACGCCAGCCCCAGCAGCACGCCGCAAACCAGCGCCAGGGTCAGACCGTTGAAGGGCGGCGGCGCAAACCGCACCAGCACCGAATAGAGCCCGACATTGACCAGCCCGCCCACCGCATTGGCGGCCAGGAAGCGCAGCCATTCCTTGGCCGCGCCCACGGGCCCGCGCGCCCTTGTGGCGGCGAAGGTGAAATACCGGTTGCCGGCCCAGGTGAAGGTGGCGGCGCAGAACCAGGACACCATACGCCCCAGGTAAGGGCCCGTGCCCCAATGCACCATCAGCTGCAGCACGCCCCAGTCCACCGGCATGCCCAGCGCGCCGATCACCGCAAAGCGCAGGATGGAAAGGCGCGACAGAATGCCGAGCATCCTGTTCATGCGGAATGTGGGCGGGAGCCTGAGTGACCGTCATCCAGGTCTTGCGGACCCGGTATGGCGAGATAGGCCATGCGCTTGGCTTCCCAGCGGCCGCGCGTCACCGTGTCCAGGATCAGGCCGCAGGTCAGCGACAGGAAGGCGATCACCATCAAGCCGGTGGAGAGGACCGCGGTGGGCAGGCGCGGCACCAGCCCGGTATGGACATATTCCGACACCACGGGCGCACCTATCAGGGTTGCCACGGCGGCGAACAGGAAGGCGATGGTGGAAAAGAACACCAGGGGACGTTCCTCCCGCACCAGATAACCGATGGTGGCCAGGATACGCAGCCCGTCGGCATAGGTGTTCAGCTTGCTCACTGAACCTGCCGGGCGCTCCTTGTAGCGCGTGTCCATTTCCGCCATCGGCATCATCAGCCGCACGGCGTGGACGGTCAGCTCGGTCTCGATGGCGA
>Ga0193716_1001242_pt1 | contig 14976 bp, 13 predicted proteins | sample U2c1metaG_FD_145901 | JGI IMG/M metagenome (GOLD analysis project Ga0193716, IMG submission 145901) | Soil microbial communities from a riparian zone of the East river system, Colorado, United States - U2c1 | ecosystem: Environmental > Terrestrial > Soil > Riparian zone | place: USA: East River...
CTTCTCCTCGCAGGCGCTGATGAGATCTACCTCCTGGGAGGGGTGCAGGCGGTGACCGCCCTGGCCGTTGGCACCGAGACGATCCGTCGGGTGAATCTCATCGCCGGGCCCGGCAATGCCTATGTGGCCGAGGCGAAGCGGCGGTTGTTCGGTGAGGTGGGAATCGACCTCTTCGCAGGCCCGACGGAGACGTTGATCGTGGCCGACGACAACGCCGACCCGTTCATCGTCGCGGTTGACCTGCTCAGTCAGGCTGAGCACGGTCCCGATTCCCCCGCGGTGCTGATCACCACATCGGAAGCCGTTGCTCGGCAAGCGATGTCCTACATCGACGAGCTGCTACCCGGAATGTCCACCAAGGACTTCGCCGAGCGGTCGTGGCGCGACCACGGCCAGGTCCACGTGGTCGACACACTGGATGAGGCATACGCCTTGGCTGACGGCTTTGCCTCCGAGCACGTCCAGGTTCTCACCGCCGAGCCTCGCGAGGCGCTGGAGCAGATGCGTGACTACGGCGCTCTGTTCTTGGGTGAGGGCACGTGTGTCAGCTACGGGGACAAGGTGATTGGCACCAACCACGTACTTCCCACCCGCGGCGCCGCCCGCTACACCGGCGGCCTCTGGGTGGGCAAGTACCTCAAGACTGTCACCTATCAGGAAGTCACCGACAGGGCGAGCAGCGCAGCCCTCGGAGAACTGTGCGGGCGGGCCGCCCGGGTGGAGCTGTTCGAGGGGCACGCCCGTTCCGGCGACGTCCGGCACGCCAAGTACACCGGCGCCCCGCTGTCATGGACCGACCACGTCTTCACCCCGTAGGGACTACTGCCGCGCCATTGCCACTCGGAAGCGTTCGTCGGGGTCGATGAAGTGGTCGGCATCCTTGGCATCCTCGCCGAGATCGATGCGCACCCAGTTGATCTTGCCGTTGAACTTGCTGGTGTGTGCGGTGTAGTCGGGGCTTACGGTGGTGCCGGTCTCGCGTCCGACGTCGGTGGTCTCGTCCGCCGAGAAGACGACCCCCTGGGTTTGATCGACGCGACCCGTGCCGACTTCCTTACCGTCGTAGTAGAGAGTGGCGGTACCGCCCTTGCCCCTGCCACCGCCGTCGTAGGTGAACTCCATCCGCACCTGGGCGGTGCCGGTCGGGATGGTTTCTCCCGCGTCGACGCGGTATGACGTGATGCCGAGCACGTTGTAGTAGAAGGTGACCCGACCACCCTTCGCGTAGACACTCCAGCCGCCGAACCGGCCGCCCTGAACGATGATCACGCCCTCGGCGCCGTCGGGCGGCACCTCCATCTCGGCCGTGACGGCCCATGACTTGTTCTTGATGTCGAGCACGCAGTTCTCCGACAACCGACCCATGCCCGCGAACAGCAGCTGCGTGTTGCCCTTGATCAGCGTGGGCCGCCCTGCCACCTCAGGGATGAAGCGCTCGGCCTGACGGTCATCGAGCGGAAGCACGTTGTACTTGACCGCTTCGATGAGCCAAAGCCGCTGCAGCTCGTGGAGTTTGTCCGGGTTCTCCTTCGACAGGTCCTTGGACTGGGTCCAGTCGGTGTTGCCGTCGTAGAGTTCCCAGACATCGTCGTCGAAGGCCGGCATGATTGCCGAAGCCATCTCCCACGGCGTGCGGTGCTTGGTCACCGCGCTCCACCCCTTGTGGTAAATGCCGCGGTTGCAGAACATTTCGAAGTACTGGGTCTCGTGCCGCTCCGGGGCCTCGGCGTCGTTGAAGCTGTACAGCATGCTGGTGCCTTCGTACGGGCTCTGTGTCACCCCGTTGAGCATCGTCGGCGCAGGGATGCCCGCCGCCTCCAACACCGTCGGCGCGAAGTCGATGACATGGCTGAATTGACTGCGTGAGCCGCCCTTTTCCGCGATTCCCTTGGGCCAGTGCACGATCGTGCCGTTGCGGGTGCCGCCCCAGTGCGAGGCCACCTGTTTCGTCCACTGATAGGGCGCATCCATCGCCCACGCCCAGCCGACGGCGTAGTGGCCATAGGAGTTTTCGCCGCCGAACTCGTCGAGCTTGGACACCAGGAATTCGGGAGTTTCGAGGTCCGCCATGCCGTTGAAGTTGGCCATCTCGTTGAACGCGCCCTGCAGCGTGCCCTCTGCCGAGGCACCGTTGTCGCCGATGATGAGGTAGACCAGCGTGTCATCGAGCACCGGCCCAAGGGCATCGAGCAGTCGCCCGACGTGATGGTCGGTGTGCTCCAAGAAGGCGGCATACACCTCCATCTCGCGCTCAAGGGCCGGCTTGAGCGCAGGATCCATGTCGTCCCAGGCGGGGATCTCTTCGTGGCGAGGGGTGAGGACGGCGTCGGCTGCGATGACACCGAGTTCCTTCTGCCGCTCGAAGGTGATCTCGCGTTGCTTGTCCCAACCGTGCGCGAACTTGCCCTTGTACTTCTCGATCCACTCCGGGGGCACTTGGTGCGGAGCATGCGTGGCACCAGGTGCGAAGTACATGAAGAAGGGCTTGTCGGGCAGGAGTGCCTTCTGCTGGCGCGCCCAGTTGATCGCCTTGTCGGTCAGATCCTCGGTCAGGTGGTAGCCGTCGGCCGGTGTCTTCGGCGGCTCGATCGGCGTGGTGCCCTCATACAGGGCCGGATCCCACTGGTTGTTCTCTCCGCCGATGAAGCCATAGAAGTACTCGAACCCGCCGCCGCCGGTCGGCCACGCCGTGAACGGTCCCGCCGGGCTGGTCTGCCAGACCGGAACCTCGTGGCACTTCCCGAACTGGGCCGTCGAGTACCCGTTCAGCTTCAACGTCAACGGGAGCGGTGCCTTGGTGTTCGGCAACACCGAGGTGTAGCCGGGAGCTGCGGTGGCGGTTTCGGTGATGTTGCCCATGCCGACCGAATGATGGTTGCGGCCGGTCAGCAGCGCCTGGCGCGTCGGCGAGCACAGCGCCGTGGTGTGAAACCGGGTGTACTTGAGCCCACCAGAGGCGAGCTTCTCGAAGTTGGGCGTCTCACAGGGTCCGCCGAAGGCACTGCTCGCGCCGAAGCCCACGTCGTCGATCAGGATGACCAGTACGTTGGGTGCGCCCTCGGGCGGCTGCACATCCCTGATCGGCGGATAGCTGGTGTCAGGGTCCTTCGCATCGTAGGTGGTCAGCCCAACGTGCGGGACGTCCGGAATGGGCAGGATGTCTCGCACTACCCGCGACGAGTTCGCCATGATGATCCTCCAGTGGGGCAAGCTGAATACCACGGTGGTACAGCGGATTTGGTGCTCACAGCAACCTATTTGGGCGGCGAAGCGGATGGTCGGCAGACGGGAGAACCGATCACGCGCCTCCTCCCACGGACTGCTCGAGTCAAGGGCATCAGCCTAGGCCGCGCGGCTCGCTCAGGGAGCTGTTCCAAGAACGCGGTTACTCTCGAGTGATGCGGATAGCCATCGTCGTGTTGGGCGTGATCGTCACGTTGTTCGGCCTGCTGTGGGCGTTGCAGGGATTCGGCGTGTTGGGCGGTAGCCCGATGAGCAACACCACCACCTGGTCGGTGATCGGCCCGATCACCGCACTGGTGGGCATCGGCATCGCCTTCGCGGGCTCGCGATGGCGCAAGCGCTAGCGGTCCGCTGACGGCGCTGCCAGCGCGTGGCGCGCGTAGGCCCGCACGTCGGCGTCCCCGTCGTCGAGTGCCGTGTTCAGCGCGTCCCGCGCCGCGTCGTCGGAGGGCGCCCATCGGGTCAGGCTCAGAACTGCTGCCTTGCGGACGTCGAGGTGTGGATCGTTGAGCGCACGGGTCAACGGCGCGACGGCGGCGGTGGTCCCGACACCGGCGAGGGCACGGACCGCGCCCTGGCGGACCTGCCACGCCGACTCCGCCAACGCGCGCTCCACCGTGGTCAGGTCCGCGTCGACGACGCCACCGGCGCCGAGCGCAGCCAGTGCGGCGGCGCGCACCAGCGGATCCCGGTCGGCGATCAGGATGCGGATGGTCGGTGCACCCTCGCCGAGGGTGCCAAGGGCGTTGGCCACGGCGATGCGGACGCCGCGATCGTCGTCGTGCTGAGCGGCGCTCACGCCTTCCGCGTCGTCGACGGACACCAGCGCCCGCACGGCCTCGATGCGGACCCGATGGTCCGGATCGTCCAGGCTTCTGCGGAAGTGCGCCGCGTCGCCGACCTTGCGTGAACTGAGCAGATGGACCGCGGCAGCACGCACCACAGGGTCGGCGGCGGTCAGGAACGTTCGGGCGGCGGCGGGGTCGGGCAGCACCTCGACGAGCTCGCGGACCCCGTCGGCCGCCGCAGCGCGGACGCCCGGATCGCCGTCGCCGAGCGCTGCCAGCAGGGCTGGGCCGTACTCGTCCGGCAGATGCTCGGTAAGGACGTCGACGGCGGTGCGCCGCACACCGGCGTCCGGATCGGACAGAAACTCCGAAAGGTCGTCGACGGTAGGGGATTCCAGAGTCAGTACCGCGGCGATGCGTGGCGACGGCGGCTGCGCGGCGGCGCCGTCGCGGACCCGGGACACCTCGGACGCGGGTGCCTGACCGCCGACGAGCGGTGGCTGGTGGACGTGGATGGGTTCGGTTTCCCCGCTTGGCAAGTCGTCGAGACCGGGGACGGGCACGAAGTACGGCGCGACGGGTCGTTTGAGGAACTCCATCGCCCCGTCGTCGCTCTTGCGGAGGTTGAGGTGGTAGCGCCAGTTCTCGTCGTCGCGCTCGGGGAGGTCGGAACGGTCGTGGTACAGCCCCCAGCGGGATTCCGTGCGGGTCAAGGAGGACCGCGCCGCCATCTCGGCGCAGTCGCGGATGAACGTCACCTCGACGGCGCGCAGGAGTTCGTGCGGGGTCGACGCGCCGATGCCTGCGATCTCCTCGCGCATGCGGTCGAAGGTCTGCACGGCGATGGACAGTTTCGCGGCGGTCTTCGGCGGGGCGACGTAGTCGTTGACGAAGCGGCGCAGCTTGTATTCGACCTGTGTCTGGGGTGGGCCATCGGGATGCCGCAACGGGCGGTAGATCAGTTCGTGCGCCGCTGCGATCTGGTCGGCAGGCAGGACGTCCGGCGCGGGGTCGTCAACGAATGTTGACGCCGCGTGGGCGCCTGCCAGTTCTCCATAGACGAAAGCGCCGATCATGTAGTTGTGCGGGACGCAGGCGAGGTCGCCCGCCGCGTACAGGCCGGTGACGGTGGTGCGGGCGTGCTCGTCGACCCACACACCGGAGGCGGAATGCCCACCGCACAGCCCGATTTCGGAGATGTGCATCTCGATGTCGTGGGTGCGGTAGTCGTGGCCGCGGTTGGCGTGGAACGTGCCGCGGGTCGGCCGCTCGGTGGTGTGCAGGATGCCTTCGAGCGTGCTCAGCGTCTCGTCCGGTAGGTGGCTGACCTTCAGGTAGATGGGGCCGCGCGCCGACTCGATCTCCCGCTTCACCTCCGACATCATCTGGCCCGACCAGTAATCGGAGTCGACGAACCGTTCCCCGGCCGCGTTGACCTGGTAGCCGCCGAACGGATTGGCCACGTACGCGCACGCGGGACCGTTGTAGTCCTTGATCAACGGGTTGATCTGGAAGCATTCGATGCCCGACAACTCCGCGCCTGCGTGATAGGCCATCGAGTAGCCGTCACCGGCGTTGGTCGGGTTCTCGTACGTGCCATACAGATAGCCCGACGCGGGCAGTCCGAGGCGGCCGCATGGGCCGGTGGCCAGGATGACTGCCTTGGCCCCGACGACGACGAACTCGCCGGTGCGGCTGTTGAGCGCGGCAGCCCCTACCGCTCGCCCGTTCTCCGTGAGCACACGCACCGGGACGAACCGGTTCTCGATGCGGATCTTCTCCCGCATGGATTTCTGACGCAGCACGCGGTAGAGCGCCTTCTTGACGTCCTTGCCCTCGGGCATGGGCAGCACGTAGGAGCCGGAGCGGTGCACGCGACGCACGGCATACTCACCGTGCTCGTCCTTCTCGAACTTCACGCCGTAGCGCTCCAGCCGCTGCACCATGGCGAAACCGCGGGTCGCGGTCTGATAGATGGTGCGCTGGTTGACGATTCCGTCGTTGGCGCGGGTGATCTCGGCGACGTAGTCCGCGGGCTCGGCCTTGCCGGGGATGACGGCGTTGTTCACGCCGTCCATGCCCATGGCGAGCGCGCCGGAGTGCCGGACGTGAGCCTTCTCGAGCAGCAGCACCTGGGCGCCGTTCTCGGCCGCGGTCAATGCGGCCATCGTGCCTGCGGTACCGCCGCCGATCACCAGAACGTCGCAGTCGAGGCGGACTGCGTCATCGAGGTCGGGTATCTGCATCAACTCACGAGCTCCGAATGATCGAGGGCGGAAATGATTTCAGCGCGCAGCGCGGCGCGGGTGACGTTCGGTTCACGCGGGGACGGCACGTCGAGCAAGGCCCGCAGCGGCTGACCTGCGCGACCGAGCACGGCGATGCGGTCGCCGATGAGCAGTGCCTCGTCGACGTCGTGGGTGACGAACACGACCGTCGTCGGGTGCGCGCGCCAGGTCTGGATGAGCAGTCGCTGCATGCTGGTGCGGGTCTGGGTGTCCAGCGCGCCGAACGGCTCGTCCATCATCACCGCGCGCGGTGCTCCGGCAAGCCCGCGGGCCAGTTGCACGCGTTGGCGCATTCCGCCGGACAGGCTCTTGGGGAGGTAGTCCTCGAACCCGGTAAGGCCGACGTCGGCGATCCAGCGCAGCGCGTCGGTGCGGCGCCCTGCGCGGGGGCGGCCGGCCAGCTTCAGCGCGAGTTCGACGTTGGATCGGACGGTGCGCCAAGGTAATAGCGCGTTGTCCTGGAACACCATGGCGCGGTCACGCGACGTGGTGACCACCGGCTCGCCGTCGGCCACGATGCGGCCGGAGTCGGGTCGCAGCAGGCCGGCAAGGGCGCGTAGCACGGTCGACTTTCCGCATCCCGACGGCCCTGTGAGCACCAGGATCTCGCCGGGTCGCACCGACAGGTCGAGCCCGTCGACGACGGGTGGTCCGCCATAGCTGAGGACGAGGTCGTGCAGTTCCAGGGTCATGCCGGTCGTGCTCATCGTGTCTTCTCCTCGCCGCGTGGCAGCCAGCGGGTGACGCGGCGCCCGATCAGTTCGACGGCGGCCGAGGTGGCGAAGCCGAGCACGCCGATGGTGATGATGCCGACGAACACCTCGGGGTAGGCCAGCACGGTGTAGGCCTGCCACGTCCGGTAGCCCACTCCGAGCCGGCCCGAGATCATCTCCGCGGAGATCACGCAGATCCAGGCAACGCCGATGCCGACCGACAGACCACCAAAAACGCCGGGCAGAATCCCGGGAAGCACGACCCGCACCAGGACGTCCCACCGGCTGCCGCCGAGGGTGCGCACGGAGTCCTCCCAGATGGTCGGCAGCGCGCGCACCGCATGCCGGGTGCTGACCATGATGGGGAAGTAGGCGGCCAGGAACGTGATGAACACGATGCCCGCCTCATCGGTGGGGAAGAGCAGGATCGCCACCGGCACGATGGCGATCGCCGGGATGGGCCTTGCCAATTCGGTGAGCGGGCCGAACACGTTGGCGAAAGCGTCCGAGCGGCCGAGCAGGATTCCGGTGAGCACCCCGGCCACGGCGGCGATGGCGAATCCGGTGAGGATGCGGATCAGCGACTGTCCGAGGTCGAGCCAGTAGTCTTCTGCGCCAAGCCGGTGGCCGAAGGCCGTGACGATCTCGGTCACCGTCGGCAGGGTGTCGAACCGCAGCCAGAGCCGAACGTGGTTGGCGGTCAACACCTGCCACAGGCCGACCGCGGCAACCACCGACGCGATCCGCACCAGCCAGGCGAGCCAAGGCCTGCGTCGCGGTGCCGGTGTGACGGCCGGTGCCAACGGCCGCGCGACGACCGTGGGTTCGGCGGCGAGGACGGCGGGCTGGGTCGTCACACCGCACCCGCAAGGGCCTGCTGATAGTCCACGACCGCCGAGCCGGGATGCGACCCGGTGTAGCGCTGGGCGCCTGCCGGGGTTCCGAACGGCAGGTAGTTCTGGCCGTTACGGACCCAGACGGACTTGTCGGCGAACCATCTGGTGCCGAACTCGGCGTCGGGCACGTAGGCGCCACGAACCTTCTGGCCCTTGGCAACTGCATCGCGGACGGCCCGCAGCAGGCAGTCGGGGTTGGCGGCAGGCTGGGTGGTGTCCTGGCCGTCGATCCAGAGCTCGCCTGCCAGCTTGGGGTCCGTCACGGGGACGTTGCAGACGGGGTCCTGGCCGCGGAGCGACGACGGGTTCACGGTGGACGTCAGTGCGACGTCGTAGTTCTGCCCCCGGTCGGTGAACGCCTTGCGCAAGGGCACGTCGGAGACGAAGCCGTTGATGTCGAGGTCGGCGAAGTCGCCGATCGACTTCAGGTAGGGCACATCGCCTTTGAGTGCATCGACGAGGGACGGCTTCATGGTGGTGTCGAATGACGTGCCACCTGGGCCGTTGTAGAGGTAGACGACCTCTTGGGGAAGTCCACTGCCGTCGGCGACGATCTTCGCGGACTCCAGCGGGTTGCCGTTGAGGAACTCCGTGGCGTCGAGTTGTGCCTGCAGGAACGCGTCGAGCACCTCGGGGTGCTGGTTGGCGTAGTCGCGGCGGGCTACGACGCCGTGGAAGGTGGGATAGTCGGCCTCTGCGCCGTCGTAGAGCAGCTTGGCCTTGTTCTGGAAGACGAGGAGGCCCGGCCAGGCGACAAACTGCGAGAGTGCCTGCGCCTGACCGGATTCCAGGGCTGATGCACCAACCTGCGGCTGTTGGTTGAGCACCTCCACACCGGTGGCCGGGTCGATGCCTGCGTTGTCGAGCGCACGGACGAGGGTGCCGTGCCCTGCGGACCCCACGCTCGCGGAGACCTTCTCACCCTTGAGGTCGGCGACGGTACGGGCGGTCGAATTCGGCGAAACGACGACCATGTTGAGCGCACCGGTCGGGCTGTATCCGGTGACCGAAACCAGCTCGGTACGGGCGCGCTCGTTGGCCTGGGTCTTGGAGCCGTTGATCAGCAACGGGTAGTCACCCATCGACCCGATGTCGATCTTCTCGGCGACCATCTGCGCGGTGATCGGGGCGCCGGTGTCGTAGTCCTGCCACTGCACCGAGTATTTGGTGTTGGTGCGCTTGGTGATGTCGGCCAGCCGCTTCTCCAGGAAACCCTTGGCCTTCAACAGAGTTCCGGCCGTGACGGTGTTGATGGTCTTGGACTGGTAGCCGATGACGACGTTGACGGTGTCGGCGGACTGTGACGTGGAGTCGAGTGAGCAAGAGGCGAGGGAGCCGACGGTGGCAGCGGCAACGAGGGTGGCGAGCATGCGTTTCACGAGTGGTCCTTCAGCGCAGGAGATAGGGCATGTTGACGGTGACGGCGCCAGTGGGGCAGCGTGCTGCGCACGGCCCGCAGTACCAACACTCGTCGACGTGCATGAAGGCCTTGCCGTTCTCCGGGTTGATCGCCAGCGAGTCGAGTGGGCAGATCTCCACGCACAGCGTGCAGCCCTCGATGCACAACGACTCGTCGATGGTGACCGGCACGTCGACCCGTTGATTGACCAGCGTCATGAAGTTCCCCTAAGCAGATTGCCGCGCAGCGTGATTCGGTCGCCGCGCATCCGGATGTACTCGAGATCGACGGGTCTTCCGTCGTCGAGGTGTGTGAGTCGTTCCAGCAACAGCACGGCGGCGCCGTCGGGAGCCTGCAGGAGGGCCGCCGTGTGCGCGTCCGCCGCCACTGCCTCGACGGCAAGGGCGGCGGTGCCGAGGCGGTGGCCCGTGGCCTCCTCGATGAGCGCGAAGATGTCGTTGGTCTCCAACGAACTCTCCAGGACGGAAGCGCCGATGTCGGGTGCCAGATAGGTCATGTCGAGGCTCACCGGCAGGTCGCCGAGGAAGCGGAGTCGCTCGACGAAGATGACGTCGTCGCCGGGGTCGAGCTGCAGTCGATTGGCCACCGCAGGGGGAGCGGCAACCGGCATGGCGGCACGCACGACGTTGCGGATCTCGCCATATCCCTTGAAGGTGGCCTTCAGTCCAACGAGCGCGTCGAGGTCGTGGTCGTACTTGCGGATGGCGACGTGCGTGCCGACCTTGGGTCCGCGGCCGATCAGGCCTTCGGTCTTCAGGGCGGCGAGAGCCTCGCGGACGGTGTTGCGCGATACGAAGAACTCGGCGGCCAGCTCGCCCTCTGTGGGCAGTCCGTCGGGATAGCCGCCGGCGTGGATCTGATGTCGCAGCACGTCGGCGACCAGGCGGGCCTGATCGGCGCGCGGACGGCGGATGGGCGTCGGCTCCATTTGAGTCACGTCACTCCTCGTCGACGACGGTCTGAACGGGCTGCTAGATCGCCTGTCGAATGGGCTGTCCGAATGGGCTTCAGTCACGCTAAGGCCGTCGTCTGACCCCATCCGGTGGCCGCGTTCACGCGGGGAAGCGTGGTCTGGCAATGCGCCGGTTGCCGGTCCGGGTGGACCTGCCCGAATCCTGGCGAATGTGGGTATTACGCCACCTGCGGCGCGGTGGGCCGATTTGCAATCCCGGTGAGTCGAAGTGTGTGAGTGGGCTCACACCCCGCCGCAACGCACTGATGCCGTGTGCACAGAGTGCACACGGCATCAGGTTCGCGCTTGTACGGCGCTCAGCGCCGTCGAGGAGTTGGGACGGTCAGATGACGTCGGCGGGGGCGTCAGGTGCAGGCATGGGCACCAGCTCGGGTGCGGGGGCGGGGATGTCCTCCGGAGCTGCCGGAGGGAGCACCAGGCCTGGCTCAGGGGCTCCAGGAGCTGCCTCGGGCGCAGGCTCGACGAATCCCACGTTCACGACGTCCGCCGGCGGCGGAGGCGGCGCGAAGGGGTCGATCGGCGGTGGCGGTGGGGCGAAGGGGTCGATGGGAGCGTCGGCAGGCAGCTCGTCGGTCGCCTCTGGCGCCATCGGGAGGTACATGTGATGGGTGAACTGACGTTGGAAGGCGCCACCACCGCCGACCTTGACACCGCCGTGCTCACCGCTGGAAACCGGCGTGCCGTCGGGCAGCGTGACTGCCGTGTGGCCGCCGTTCCAGCCGATCACCAGCGCACCGGGGGCGGTGCCGTACTTGAAGCCGCGAGCCAGCAGGGCAGATTCCTGGTTCCCGGTGTTGAACCTGTCGCCGTACACGGGCCTACCAGTGGCCGCATTGGCCACCCAGGACGCGAGGCCGGAGCAGTCCGTTCCGCGCGGCGAATCGCCACCCGAGACGTACGGCGTGCCCGAGACCTGGTTGACGAGTGTCAGCAGCGTTGCGGTCGCTAATCCGATCATGCGGTCGGACACTAGCAACGGGATTTGCTCGTCGCCAAAATTTGTGGCGCCGATCACGTTTCGTGAAACCCGTGGATTACTCAACAAAAGACGTTGAGCGAGTTACGTTCTCGAGTAGATCGTAGTGGCGTTCAGGGCAGCGTTGCTGCGCCAGAGCCGCTTTCACGAGGCGAACTATGAAATGCGTTGAAATACCTGCTCATGCATGGTTTCCGAATCGGCACCGCGAAGCCCTCCATGCCCTGTGAATCGGCGATCCGAGCGGTTCACGGGCCGTTGCTCAAACCGCACGTCGCGGGCACATTCATGGATCTTCTGAATCGGTTAAGGTGCTCAGCAGGGATTTCGTGAAGCTCATCTAATCGATTGCGCGCCTGCAGGTCCTGAAAATGAGATGCCGACACCGGTATCGATGCTGCCTCTCGATCAGCGAAAAACCCTGCGCTGGTTCAATGGGGCCGGGAAGCGTGTGACGTGATGTCGGGGACGAGTTGACATCACACACCCAGATTCGATTGGACGCCAACGTTTTTCGAACACCTTTCGGCCAGTGGATCACTGATCGCGAAAAACGCTCAACGGCAATGCCTTCCGCGCCAGCACTGCCGGGCGATTCGGCCATCATCAGCATCGCGGTGCGCGCGGCCACGGCAACGGCCCGGCGTCTGCACTTCAATAGCTGAAAGTCGTTGCGCCATCACCGATCCAGCTCCACAGCTGCACGGTTCCACCCGCCTCGGCGCCTGCGATGAAGTTGCCCGAATCGAGCTTCTTGGCCTGAATGCACAAGGGGCAGACCAGATAACGGCCGCCCGCACGCTGGTAGCGGTCCATCAGATCGGATAGTGGCGGGCATCCGTCGCACGCAGTGCCAACCGCGACGCCGGGCACGACCAGGCGCACCGCTTCCTTGGTCAGGAACATCATCGTCGGCCGGCCTGCCTCGGCTGCGCCCAGCGCGACCAGGAAGGCCACGGTGACCCGCTCCGCATCCTCCAGTCCGGTGGTGAGGCTGATCGCGGCCTTGCCTGGGGCGAGCGAAGCGACGGGGGGATGGTTGTCACTGTTCATGTCGTCCTCCTGAAAGTGTCTGTGTTGACACGGATGACGCTATGAACGATTACGGCACGAGGAATCGGTGCCGACCGCCAACTTTGGCGCGCATTTCCCGGCCGCGATGGCGGCCAGCACGCAGGTCAGCTGCTGAGCAACCGGGCGACGGCCGCGGCGCGCGCCGACCGGCCGGTCAGGCCGAGCTTGGTGTAGATACTGGTCAAGTGGCGTTCAACGGTGCGAACGGACAGCGAAAGCGCTTGTGCCACCTCGGCGTTGTTGCTGCCCTGTCCGACCAGCCGCAGCACGTCGAATTCGCGGCCGGTCAGGGTGCGCAATGCAGCAGGGGTGCTCGCGGCGGTGACGCCGTCGGCGGCGAGGAACGCCGACAGCTCCTCGAGGAACACCGGCCAGGCGGGCTCGTCGGAGAGGGTGATGTGGTTGTCGCTGTCCAAGCTCACCAGCCGCGCATGTGGAATCCGCGATGCGAGCTCGCGACCGTCGGAGAAATCGTTCATCCGGTCGCCGCGGGCGTGCACCACCAGGGTGGGCACGGCGACGTCGGGCAGCAGCGAGCCCACGTCGGCGTCGGCGCGCGCGGCCCGGGACCTCATCGCGTTCTCGGTCGAGGTGGCCCGCGCCTGCAGCGCATCGAGCCAACCCGCCTGCTCTTCCGTCGCGCCAGGGATCATGAGGTCGGTGAACACCCGTCGGAAGGTGCTGTCGGGGCGCGCCCATCCCACCTTGATCAACTGCTGGAAGGTGCGTTCGAGCTCCTCCGACTCGGCGTTGCGGACCAGGACGCCGTAGGTGCCGTAGAGCACCAACCGACTCACCCGATTCGGGTGCCGGACACTGTAAGTGATCGCCACCGGCCCGCCCTGTGACATCCCGACCATTGCGCATCGGTCAAGGCCCGCCGCGTCGACGACCGCTTCCAGGTCCGCCACGCGTGCTTCCAGACTGAAGTCGGAGACGTCCCAGTCCGACATTCCGAAGCCGCGCTCGTCGTAGCGAATCACGGTGGCCAACTTGCCGAGGTCGAGCAGGAAGTTCCGCCACACCGGGCTCTCCCAGTCGAACTCGAGATGGCTGAGCCAGCAGCAGGAGAGCAGCAGTGGCGGACCAGCACCGTGGACCGCGAAGGCGATTCGCGTTCCGTCCGCACTACGGCAGAAGCGCACCTCTTGCGGTGGCCCTCCCGGCGACATGGGTAGAGCCTAAGAGGTGCAGTGGACTGGCGTCAGCGGTACACGCCCATGCCGCCGTCGACGTGAATGGTCTGGCCGGTGAGATATTCGGCTTCATCGCTGACCAGGAACGCCACGACGGACCCGACGTCCTCGGCAGTCCGGCCGACCCGCCGTAGCGGTACCGATTTCAGTGCCTGCTCGAAGTCCTTCGGTGCGATCTCCCGCCAGAACTGGATGCCTTCCGAGTCGGCGAACGGGCACACCACGTTGACCCTGATGTTGTCGCGTCCCCACTCGAGCGCGGCGGCCTTCGACATGCCGCGCACCGCTTCCTTGGCGGCGGCGTAGGCGCCGAAGCGCGCTTGCCCACCCGTGCCAGAACCGGATCCGAGGTTGATGATCACGCCACCGCCCGCCGCAGACATCGTCGGGTGCACGGCTTGCATGAGGAAGAACGTGGCGCGCGGGGCGGTGTCGAACACCAGCTCGTAGTCGTCGAGGGTGATGTCGACGAACGGTTTCGGCTCTTTGGTTGCAACCGCGTTGTTGATCAGTGCGTCGATCCGGCCGAACGCCGTCAGCGCGGCGTCGACGATCCTGCGCGGGCTCAACGGATCCCGCAGGTCGGCCCGTAGGGATTCGAAGGTGAAGCCCGCTTCGGCGAACTCGGCCGACGTGGCCGCCAGCTTGTCGTCCTTGACGTCGACCAGGAGCACCGTCGCGCCCCGGCCGAGCAGGGCCCGCGCAATGCCCTTGCCGACACCCTGAGCGGCACCCGTCACGATCGCGGTGCGTCCCGCCAGCGACTGCGGGTGGGAGAAGCCGGTGCTCACGCGTCACCACCGGGAATGCCCCTGTGCAGTTCGGCGGGGTTGCGCGCGCCGTCGGGGAACTGCACGAACTCGATCACCGTGCCGTCCGGATCGGTGACGAAGAACATCCGCACGCCCTCGACTTCGAAGGGGTTCTGCGCACGGTCGCCGACGGCGTCCCTGATCGTCGCGTGAGCATGATCGAGGTCCGGTACGGAGAACGAAATCACCTGCAGGCCAACGGGTTTGTACACTGCAGGCGAATCGTCGGCGCGTTGCCCTGGTAGGCGCAGCAGCTCGATGCTGGTGCCGCCGACCAGCCCACCGATCGCGCGACCAGAGAACGGCTCACCCGCGAGTTCCTGGTCGAAGACGACGTCCATGCCGAGCACGTCGCGGTAGAAGGCGAGCGCGCGGTCCATGTCGCTGACCGCGATGACCACGTGCGAGAACTGTGTGTCGAGGCCGGCATCGGCCTTCCCGTCCGGCATGCCGTCAAACTACCGCTACATTCGGCTGGTGAACCGCGGAACCAGTTGGTGGATCGCCAGTGCGGAGCGCACCATCACCGACGTCGTCCCCGCCCCGCCCGATGAGGTCCGGGCGTTCTACGTCGACCTCGACAACATCAAGGTGGTG
>Ga0193716_1001244_pt1 | contig 14969 bp, 6 predicted proteins | sample U2c1metaG_FD_145901 | JGI IMG/M metagenome (GOLD analysis project Ga0193716, IMG submission 145901) | Soil microbial communities from a riparian zone of the East river system, Colorado, United States - U2c1 | ecosystem: Environmental > Terrestrial > Soil > Riparian zone | place: USA: East River...
GTCGGCGAGCTTCTCCTGGATGAGTCCGAAGTCGGAGATGGGCTTTCCGAAGGCCTTGCGCTCCTTGGCATAGCGAATACCGTTGCCTAAACACATGCGGGCTGCCCCTACGGCAGCATTGCCCAGCTTGTAGCGCCCGACATTCAGAATGTTGAAGGCGATGTGGTGTCCTTTGCCGACCTCTCCGAGCAGGTTCGCGGCGGGAATCTTGCAGTCGGCGAGGATAAGCGGGCAGGTGCTGCTACCCCGGATACCGAGCTTGTGCTCCTCTTTGCCGACCGTAAAGCCGGGAGTGCCTTTCTCGACCAGGAATGCGGTGAGCCGCTCTTTACCGGCGTCCTTGCCCTCCTTCACCTCGCACTTGGCGAAGATCGTGAAGATATCCGCGAAACCAGCGTTGGTGATCCACATCTTCTCGCCGTCGAGCGTGTAGGTCGAGCCATCCTCCGATAGAACCGCCCGCGTGCGAGCATTCACGGCATCGGAGCCCGAGGTCGACTCCGAGAGCGCATAGGCTCCGATGAACTCTCCCGAGGCGAGCTTTGGCAGGTACTTCTTCTTCTGTTCAACCGTGCCGTACCAGACGATAGGCAGTGTGCCGATGCCGACGTGCGCGGAAAACGCGACGGAGAAGCTGCCCTGCTTGGCGATATTGTCCGCGATGATGGCCGACGTCACCTTGTCCATCTCCAACCCGCCATACTCTTCAGGGATATCAACCGAGGTAAGGCCGAGTTCGCTGGCCTCTTTGATCAGGCGGCGCGTAACCGAGAAGTCCTTCGCCTCAATCTGCTCCGACACAGGCATGATCTCGTTGGTGGCGAAGTCAGCCGTAGTCTGCGCGATCTGACGATGCTCTTCGGTGAAGTCCTCAGGGAAGAAACAATCGGCGGCGCTGGGATTCGAGATAAGAAAGCTGCCACCTGCAAGCCGGGTATGGATGGGACTAGGTGGGGTCATCGTTGCCATGGTGTTTCTCCTTCTACAAACTCCGATTGATTAGCTAACAGCCTCAAAGATTCCAGCAGCGCCCATACCGCCGCCAACGCACATCGTAACCATGCCATACTTCGCCTTGCGGCGAGGCATCTCACGCAGCAACGTAGCGGTGAGCTTGGCACCTGTGCAGCCCAGCGGATGCCCAAGCGCGATAGCTCCGCCATTGACGTTGAGCTTGGCGGGATCGATGCCAAGAACCTTGATGACAGCTAACGACTGGGCGGCAAATGCCTCGTTCAGCTCGATCACATCGATCTGATCGAGGGTCAGCCCAGCCATCTTCAGCGCCTTGGGGATCGCGTAGACGGGGCCGATTCCCATCTCTTCGGGATCGCAACCGGCGTAGGCGAACGCGATGAACTTTGCCATTGACTTGATGCCTAACTGCGCCGCGCGCTCCGCAGACATGACAACCGCAGCGGCTGCTCCATCCGACGTCTGCGACGAGTTCCCTGCCGTTACTGTCCCTTTGGCATGGAAGACGGGCTTCAGTTTGGCCAGCGCTTCGAGCGAGGTGTCGGCACGGGGGCCCTCATCCTGCTTGAAGGTGCTTTCGACGGGCTTGGCTCTTCCCTTCCCGCTGGGAGTTGTATTCGTAACGATAATGGGAACGATCTCATCGTCGAACCTGCCAGCAGCAATAGCAGCCAGCGCCTTCTGGTGGCTCTCGTAGGAGAACTGGTCCATAGCCTCACGTGTGATTCCATAGTGCACGGCGACACGCTCCGCCGTCAGCCCCATGGACATGTACGAGCCGGGATAGTTCTCCACCAGCCACGGATTCACCGAGATCTTGTTGCCTCCGAACGGCACATACGACATGCTCTCGGTCCCACCGGCCAGGATTACTTCGGCACCACCGCCTCGGATGCGATCTGCCGCAATGGCAATACTTTGCAGCCCAGAGGCACAGTAACGGTTGATAGTCATCGCCGAGGTTGTAATGGGCATGCCAGCACGAAAGCTTGCTACCCGGGCGACGTTCATCCCTTGCTCCGCCTCCGGCATGGCGCAGCCGAGGATCACATCTTCTACCTCCGACCTGTCGAGCTGGGGAATACGTTCCAACGCACCAGCAATAGCGAAGGCGGCGAGATCGTCAGGCCGTGTGGTGCGGAGGGTGCCACGTGGGGCTTTGCCAATTGCGGTGCGAACAGCGGATGCGATGATGACGTCTCTCATGGGTACTGCTCCTAATTTCTAAGCGGCTTGCCGGTCTTCAAAGTGAAGGCAATTCTCTCCTGCGTCTTCTTCTCTCCGCACAAGCTGAGGAAAGCTTCGCGCTCCAGATCGAGCAGGTATTGTTCGCTCACCAGAGTTCCGGGCGTGACCTTGCCCCCGGCAAGCGCATAGGCAACCCAGTTGGCCACCTTGGCATCATGGTCGGAGATGTACTGCCCCTCGCGCATCGTCCAGACGGCCAGCTTCAGCGTGGCAAGAACTGACTCGCCGGGAGCGGGAATATCTGTCCGCGGAATGGGAGCGGCATAGCCGGCATCGGCGAGGGCGCGTGCCTTCAACTTGGCATCGGTGAGAAGGCGCTCGCGATTCATGGTGATGTTATCGGAGGGCCGAAGAAAGCCCAGGCTGCGAGCTTCAGCCGCAGCGGTCGAGACGGTGGCCTTGGCGATGGTCTCGAAGTTCTTCTTCAACGCCTCGAATATCTCCACCCCTTCACCCCGTGCATCAGGCCGAATGCTGGAGCCGGCTTCGATCGAGCGCAGCACCATCTCCTTGCAGCCTCCGCCGCCAGGGATAAGTCCTACACCGGCCTCCACAAGCCCCATATAGAGCTCAGCGTGTGGCTGACGTGCTGCTGCATGCAGGGATATCTCAACGCCTCCGCCAAGACACATCCCGTAAGGGGCAACCACAACCGGGCGCGGACAGAACTTAATGGCCTGCGTCATGTTCTGGAAGGCGCGGACAGCCATCTCGACCTCGTCCCACTCCTCTTCCTGGATGCCGAGTAGAAGCTGCATCAGGTTGGCGCCAACGGAGAAGTTGGCCGAATCACCCGTGATGACAAAAGCCTCGAAGTTGGCGACCTCTTCGCTCGCGGGCTTAAGGGTCTGAGTGATCAGCCTTACGATGTCGTCACCTAGCGCATTCATCTTGGAGTGCAGTTCGATGGCGGCGACGCCATCACCCAGGTCGACGACAGAGGCTCCGGGATTCTTCTTCACCACGCCCCTCGCCTTCTTGATGACGGCGAGCGAGGAGACACCATAGGCAACGATGACGGGTTTGTAGCTGCTCGTAAAGGGATCGAAGTAAAGTCGTCCGCTCGGAACAGTAATGTCATCCTTGTACCAGGTGGGGTTTTGTTCCTCGTGCTTGTCGGCCCAGGCGATGAGCTTTTCTACATTAGCGGCAATGGATACGCCACCTGCGTGCATCTTCTCCGTGGTGGCGCGGACTCCCACTGCATCGAACATCTCGAACGGCCCAAGCTCCCAGTTGAAGCCAGTCTTCATCGCCTGATCGATCTCGACAATCGAGTCGGCCGGCTCGTCTCCGGCAACTGCGATGCGGTTGGCCGCGTAGGTGAAGAGTTCGGTAAGCAGCGGCCAGTAGAACGGCGCGGCCTTATCCGTACGGACATCTGCGTGGAGCAGCTGCGAGATGCGGGCGGCAGTAGACTCGACGTTCTTCGCCATCTCCAGCGCCGGAAACTTTGGCCGCGTCGAAGGCTCGTAGTCCAGCGTCTGCCAGTCGAGGACGTGGCGCAGGTCGCGACCCTCGGCGTCTTTCCCTGCCTTCTTGTAGAACCCCTGATTCGTCTTGTCACCTAGCCACTTGCGTTCAAGCATCGTCCGGATGAAAGGCGGCAGCACCACCTCAGCGCGCTCATCTTTGAGCTGTGCGGCCTGAGCGGCGAAGTTAATGGCGACGTGCGCAAGAACGTCGATGCCGACGAGGTCGCCGAGCCGGAAGGTCCCCGTCTTTGGCCAACCCAGGGCGCTGCCAGTCAGGGCGTCCACCTCTTCTATCGTCAGACCTTGCTCCATCATCAGGCGGATCGCATTCATCATGCTGAAGGTGCCGATGCGGTTGGCGATGAAGTTGGGCGTATCGTGCGAGCGGACGATGGCTTTGCCAAGGCGCTGATCGCAGAAGTGCGAGATGGTTGCGACTGCAGCTGGATCAGTATCGCGTGTAGGGATGATCTCGAGCAGGCGCATGTAACGCGGCGGATTGAAGAAGTGCGTGCCGAAGAAGTACGGCTTCACCTCGTCTGGAAGCCCCTCGGCAACGCTTGCGATGGGCAAGCCGCTGGTATTGGTCGTAAGAATGGAGTTGGCGCGGCGGTGCTGTACGACCTTGGCAAGTAGAGCATGCTTGATGTCGAGGTTCTCGGCCACGACTTCGATGATCCAGTCGCAATCGGCGATAAGGGCAAGGTCGTCGTCGAAGTTGCCGCCGGTGACGAGCCTGGCGCTCTCCGGGGTGTAGAAGGCTGCGGGCTTTGCCTTCTTCAGGCCGTCGAGAGCGGCAAGGACGAATTTGTTCTTCGTAGCCTTGTCTGCATCAGCCGGGGTACCCGGAGGAACCATGTCCAGCAAAACTACGGGGAGCCCGGCGTTGGCGATGTGGGCGGCGATGCGGGAGCCCATCGTTCCAGCGCCCAGAACAGCTACTTTGCGAATCTGTTTCGGTGACGCTGCGGTGGTGCTGGGGGGCATGATGCGGGCTCCGGACGGAGATAATCTCGAACGCCGTGAGCATACTGAATGGTCATTCATTTCGTCAAGTGAATGTCTCGTGACTTCTTGGTAAAAGGCTTCTTTCATTCATAACCGTGCACGTCCAGTGTCCCAGCCGGTATGATTCTGCGGACAATACATTTTGTCTAGCGCTGCGCAGTTCGATTTCAAAGGGAGAAGAAAGTAGATGGGCATGACAACGCGACGGGAGTTTTTTGCGCTTGCTGGCGGAGCCGCCACCTGTTTTTCATTCGGACCAGCATGGGCAGCCGCGCCGGCAACTGGCAGCCCATATGACATGGTCGCAGCTGTTGATCGAAAGCGAATCCTGGCCAACGCGAACAAGTATCTCTCCGCCCAGCCTGTCACCATCACGGCGAGCCACAGCGACCGCAGCGCCGGAGGCCCTCACGACTACTTCTCCGCAGGCGACTACTGGTGGCCCAACCCCAGCAACGCCGGCGGTCCCTACATTCGGCGCGACGGTCAATCGAACCCCGGCAACTTCAACACCCACCGCGAGGCTCTCATCAGGCTGAGCCTCATCGTCCCCGCGCTCACCGCCGGATGGATGCTCACTGGCCAAAAGAAATACGCAGACCAGGCAGGGCGGCATCTGCGCGCATGGTTCGTGGACCCGGCGACGAAGCTGAATCCCAACCTGCAGTACGCCCAGGCGATCTTCGGCGTCTCCAAGGGCCGCGGTACCGGCGTCATCGACACGCTACACCTGGTTGAGGTCGCGAGGGCGGCAACCCTCCTGACTGCAGGCAACGCCATCGCAGATGCGAAGTCGGTCCAGGACTGGTTCCGCGAGTATCTGGAGTGGATGCGGACCTCGAAAAATGGGCAAGAGGAGCGCGATGCGAGCAATAATCACGGAACCTGCTGGGTCTTGCAGGCCGGCGAGTTCGCCCGCTATACCGGCAACGAAGAGGTGATGGAGTGGTGCCGCGAGCGCTTCCGAGCGACGCTGGTGCCCGATCAAATCGCGGCCAACGGCAGTCTCCCCATGGAGCTTGCGCGAACCAAGCCCTACAGCTACTCGCTCTTCGACATGGATGTGCTCTGCGGAATCGCCCAAAGCCTTTCGACCGAGAAGGAGAGCCTATGGAGCTTCTCCACGCAGGACGGACGGGGCCTGCGCAAGCTGATGGAGTTCATGGCTCCCTACATTAAGGACAAGAGCACATGGCCCTTCAAGCACGACGTGGAGTACTGGGACGATTTCCCCGCGCGGAATCCGGCACTGCTCTTCTCCGGCCTCGCTTACAGCCAGCAGGACTACATTGCGCTCTGGAAAAAACTGAACCCCGACCCGGAGGTCCCGGAGGTGATCCGGAACTTCCCCATCCGGCAGCCGTTGCTGTGGATGGCAGGGTCAGGGGTTCGAGCGAAGAGCTGATACGGTTAGTGCTTTCCTGCCGCCAGGCGATTCATCTCCGACCCGGCGAGCAGGAAGCCGCCTACACCGAAGACGTAGCTGGCAGAGGGTTTGAACTTGCCAGGCTGTCCGTCGATGGGCTGGATGGAACCCAATCGGCCGTCCGCATAGACATGGTTGAGCATTCCCTTCCAGGACTTTTCAACCACGGGCAGATAGGTCTTGCGGTCGAGAATATGCTCGTTGATCCCGTAGGCGATGGCGTAGGTGAAGAAGGCTGAGCCGGAGATCTCGGGTAGTTCGTAGGCGTCGGGGTCAAGCAGACCCGAACGCCATAGCCCATCCTTGCCCTGGATCGCGGTGACCTTTTCCACCATCTGGCGATACTGCTCGATGTACTTCGGCCGGCTCGGATAGTCCTTCGGCATAATCTCCAGCACCTTCACGAGCGCGCCCAGAACCCAGCCATTTCCGCGAGACCAGAAGAGCTTCTGCCCATTCGCCTGCTTTTGTGTAAAGTAGCGGCTATCGCGGAAGTAGAGATGATCCTGCTTGTCGTAGAGACTCTCCGACGTAAGCCACCACTCGTGGTCCATGTAGTCGAGATACTTGCGATCGCCTGTTACCACGTACATCCGCGAAAGTACCGGCGGAGCCATAAACAGCGCATCGCACCACCACCACAGCAACTTGTCGGGATCATCCTTGCGCACAATCAGGCGATCCATGATCTCCTTCGTATTGGCGAGACGCTCAGGCTTGCGGGACGCTTTGGGATCGGCCAGGTAGAGATCGAGGTAAGCCTGTCCGAGAGCCTGGTCATCGGCATGGGGAAAACGCGTGTCGAGCAAGGTCCAGTCGGATCGCTCCGCCAGATGAAGCACGGCGTCGCGATACTTGGTGTCACCGGTAGTCTTCGAGGCCGCGAGCAGACCGTCGTATAGAGCGGCGAAGGTCCACTGCTTATTGAAATGCGGCTCGGCATAGGGCACCTGCCAGTCTGCAACCTTCTTCATCACGGCAACGATAGCTTTAGGCTTGATCTCAGAAGAGAGATCTGTGGCCAAAGGGCCAGGATTATCCGGGGCGTCACCGGCAGCCTTGCCGTCCACAGGAACTACCTTTTGCGCAGGCGGTGGTGCCGGAGCGGTCTGCGCAAAGGAGGAAAGACAGGCAGCGCCGAGAATAGCGCTCAGTGTAAGAGCTCCGGCAAAAGTTGCCCTGCGCCCCTGATTGCGGGCGGCCGCGGGTGCGAGTAACTCGGAAGATGAGATTGCAACAAAAGACATTGTGGATTCCTTTTCTAGATGTGGCTTACGTTCATAACGAGCGCTACGGCACTGCGTAAGCGGGCAGTGTTCCCCTCATAGGCAGGCCTCAGCTTCGGTGCCTTTGAGAGAGAATTTTGTTTGAGTTGAGCCTCGACCCTTGGGCCGAACATGTACCAGGCGGAGGTCACGTCACCGACAATGACTATCTCGCTGGGAGCCAGCGCCGAGACGATCATGCGCAGGCCGCGACCGAGAAAATGTGCCATCTTCTCCAGAGCTTTGATGGCGTCTCGATTGTCTGCCTGCGCCATCTTGATCAGCGCCGTAAAGCTGGGAGGGGCTGGAGCCCCGCTGATCTCTTCGTAGTAGCGGAGCCCGGCACGGTTCGATGCCAGCGTCTCCCAGCAGCCACGGCTTCCGCAGCCGCACGCCGGGCCATTGGTCTCCATCTCGACATGGCCAAACTCTCCGGCCATGCCGTTCGCTCCACGCAGAAGCGTTCCGTTAGAGAAGATTCCGGTTCCAATACCCTCGGAGACATTCACGACCACAAGATCATGCAAACCGTCACTCTCGCCAAACCAGACCTCCGAAAGCGCGCAGGCGTTCGCGACGTTGTCCATCTCCACGCGAAGACCCGTAGCGCGCTGGATGCGCGACTTGATGCTGAGAGTGGGCCAATTCAGATTTGGGGCGAAGATCAGCTTCTGCAACAGCGGATCGGTCCTCCCGGGAAGGCTGATGCCGATACCGTCGAAGGACTTGTCGGAGTGTGCCGCGATGAGCTTGCGAATAGCAGAGATGATGGGAGTGATCGCTTTGCTGGGATCAGTCGGCAACACAACGATGTTCTGCGCGACGATTCTGCCACCAAGATCCGTGACGGCAACCGTAGTCTGCGAAGGATGAATGTCGAGGGCGATGACGGCGCGCTGGTGGTTCAACTCCAGAAATGTCGGCCGCCGACCACGAGGCAGCCTTCCCATGGAGCCTTCAAGGATCCACTTTTCGCGGATCAGATCTTCCACGATGAGCGAGATGGTGCTCCGCTGCAATCCGGAGACGCGGGCAAGGTCGGCGCGCGAGATCGGCTGACGCGTGCGAATCAGATTGAAGACGAGGTTTCTGTTGATCTGCCGCGGCGTCTTGTTCGACGCGCTCTGTTTCCTCGTAAACGTAAATGGGTGCGTTGGCGGAGTAGGCATTTTAGTTTGTGCCCCCAGGGAGTCGCTGTTGCAAGTGAATACCGGAGTGCAGGGTAAAACGTTGCGTTATAAGCTGCAATCACACAGCTTGTCAGAAAAATTGAACGACTGTTTAGACGGCCGTCTGCTTGACATCTACAGTGAAGAGTCTTTATATCACTGAAGGCTGGCATTTTGTAGACGCTATGAATTATATGGCGGTGAACGACCATCTGGACCACCCCAACTTTCTCTTTCGAGAACAGCACAGGAGCTATTGCTATGTTTTCCCGCCGCCAATTTCTGAGGACAAGCGCGACCGCAGCAGCGGTTTCACTGCTGCCCCGCCCTGTGCTCGGTGCGTCCGTTGCAACACTGGCCGACGATTCAACTGGCACAGCTGGAGTTGGACACGCACATAGGCTTGCCTCAGGGTGGGAGTATCTGCAAGCGTCGCTGGGTGGACCGTGGGAGGTCTGGCATAGCGAGGAGGTCGCCACATGGCAAGCCGTGGCCATGCCGCATTGCTTCAATGCCTACGACGGCTGCGATCCAGAGACCCCGTTCTACCATGGCAATGGCTGGTACAGGACGCATGTGCCCATTGCCAACCCCTATCCGAAGGGACGCACCTTGCTCCACTTTGAGGGCGCGGGACAGGCCACTACCGTCTATGTGGGAGAGAAGCTCGCCGGAAAGCATACAGGCGGCTACGACGAGTTTGTCTTCGATATCACTGACCTTCTTCCGTCCCAGACAGAGGTACAGCCGACAGCCGCGAAGGGGAAGACGAAGAAGGTTGACGGCGTGCCAATCGCCGTCCTCTGCGACAACTCACGCGATCTCGACCGGATGCCATCGGACCTCAGTGACTTCAGCCTCTACGGCGGATTGTATCGCCATGTAAACCTGGTCTACGTGCCTGCGGTTTCGCTCGAGACGGCGCATGTACGAACAAAGCTGCCTTCGCCCAAAGGTCCGGCCGAGATTACGATAGTTGGGACTCTCTACAATCCCGTGGACGCGAATGATCCGCTCGAAATAACAGTCGAGGTCGCGAACGCCACAAGTACTTCTGTGCATCGCTCACACCATACCCTGCAGCCTTGGAAAGAGGCGAAGGAGATCGTGAGCTTCACAGTTCCCACACCACAACTATGGAGTCCTGCGGCGCCGCATCTTTACGAGTGCAGGATAACCGTCAAGGGTCTGAATGGCGAGTACGTCGCACAGGAGAAGTTCGGGATTCGCCACACCGAATTTGTCGAGCACGGGCCGTTCAAGTTGAATGGCGAGCGGCTGCTGCTGCGTGGAACGCATCGCCACGAGGACCATGCAGGTTATGCCGCTGCAATGCCGGACGAACTGGTCGACCAGGAGATGCAGCTCATCAAGGACATGGGCGTAAACTTCATCCGCCTCGCTCACTATCAGCAATCGCGTCGAGTCCTCGAGCACTGCGATCGGCTCGGGATCCTCGTATGGGAGGAGATCCCCTGGTGCCGCGGAGGCATCGGCAATGATGTCTTCAAGGAGATGGGTCGCCGCACCATACGCAACATGATCGCCCAGCACTATAACCATCCGAGCGTCCTGCTCTGGGGACTGGGCAACGAGAACGACTGGCCCACCGAGTATCCCGAGATCAATCAAAAAGCTATCCGCGAGTACCTGCAGGAGCTGCAGCTGCTCTCGCACGAGCTCGATCCGTCGCGGATGACCACTATTCGCCGCTGCGACTTCGCGCGCGACATCCCCGATGTCTACTCGCCTTCCATCTGGGCCGGCTGGTACAGAGGGACCTATCCCGAGTACCAGAAGACGCTGGAGACGGAACGGGAGCGCGTAAAGCATATGTTCCATGCAGAGTGGGGCGCCGACAGCCATGCTGGTCGCCACTCCGAGAACCCGGATCGCGTACTGTCCAAAATTGCGACAGGAAAAGGCACGGACGAGCGCGGCCTGGATTACCTTTCGACCGGTGGGCAGGCCCGTGTCTCCAAGGACGGCGACTGGTCCGAGACCTACGCCTGCAATCTCTTCGACTGGCACCTGAAGGTACAGGAGACGCTCCCCTGGTTTACCGGATCAGCCCAGTGGGTCTTCAAGGACTTCACGACTCCTCTGCGAGTCGAAAACCCTGTGCCCCGCGTGAATCAGAAGGGTCTCATCGAACGCGACATGACGAAGAAGGAAGCCTATTTCGTCTTCCAGTCGTATTGGACGGATGTACCGATGGTGAGGATCTACGGCCACAGCTGGCCCGTGCGCTGGGGCGAGGCGGGCGAGCAGAAGATGGTGAAGGTCTACTCGAACTGCGAGACCGCCGAACTGTTTGTCAACGGCAAGTCCGCAGGGGTAAAGCATCGCGCCAGCCAGGACTTCCCTGCCGCCGGGCTGCGTTGGATCACTCCATTCGCAACCGGGAAGAACCATCTTCGCGTGGTGGCGACGAAGGGCAAAACAACCGTAACCGATGAGATAGACTTCCTCTATCAGGTCGATACCTGGGGCGCGGCGACAGAGCTGAGGCTGACAGAGAAAAATCGTAACGCGGAGACAGTGACCGTGGAGGCGAAGCTCTACGACGCGAAGGGTGTGCTCTGCCTCGATGCACGCAACCAGGTGCATTTCAGCGTCGCAGGCGTAGGCAGACTGATCGACAATCGCGGCACCGCAAGAGGGTCACGCATAGTTCAGCTCTATAACGGTCGTGCGGAGATCACGCTGACTTGCAACGGCGGCAGTTCAGTCGTTGCGGTGGCCGCGACAGGGCTGCCAACTGCCTTCTGCAATGTTGTATAGCGAAACAGTTTCAAAATGGAACAGTTTTCTCCACATACAACAGGAATCGATTGACAATTGTTTGCTCAGCGAACTATCGTTCATTTGTTTTGGAAAATGAACTTCTACTGCAACACAATGTTTTTTTAGAGAAGAATAAGTTCTGGTGCGACAGAGACCCGCACAAGCGGGCATCAGTCAAGCTTTGATTGGTCACCGCAGCAGAGCGAAGACAAGCGTTTGACTTAGGAGGCGAAAGAGATGTTCAAAAGGGTACGATCCAACTGGAAATTTCTGCCGGCACTGCTGATAGCCATAATCTTTAGCGGTACAGCCATAGCACAACTCACAACGGCAACTATCATCGGAACCGTTGCCGACTCAACCGGTGCAGTCATTCCCGGTGCTTCGGTGACTGCAACAAACGTAGATACACAATTTACGCGCACGGTACCCACCGGAGATGACGGATCATACCGTTTGGATTTTCTTCCGATCGGCAAATATGAACTGAAGATCAACGCCAGTGGCTTTAAGGCATATTCACAGACCAACATCACGCTGAACCTGAACGATCAGTTGCGCAACGATGTCACGCTGTCCTTGGGCAACACCTCGGAGACGATCACCGTGACCGATGCGCCGAGCCTCGTGCAGTCGTCCGCTGCAAGCTTGGGCCGGGTCATCGATAACACCGAGGTAGACAACCTGCCCATCGTCGGTCGCAACGTCTATGACCTGCTTACCCTCACAGCCGGCGTCCAGAACAGCGCGCAGAGCAACGTACTCGGTTACCCGCAGCAGGTCGTCTACATCAACGGCGGCACGGACAACTTCGTCGGCTCCGTGAGCTACTACCTCGACGGCGGTCTGAACATGACGAGCCTCCGCAACACCGGCAACATCCTGCCAAACCCCGACGCGCTGCAGGAGTTCAACGTCCAGACTAACAACTACAACGCACTCTATGGCCGCATGTCCGCTGGCCTGGTGAACGTCGTTACTAAATCAGGAACGAACAAGTTTCACGGTTCCGTCTTCGAGTTCCTCCGCAACGACCGCCTGAACGCGCTTCCCTATCGTCTTACGACCAAGAGCGCCTATCATCGCAACCAGTTTGGAGCCACACTGGGCGGACCCATCTGGCGCGATAAGACCTTCTTCTTCGGAACCTACGGTGGCCTTAGACAATCGACTCCCACGAGCGTCTCCGCCGCCGTCGTTCCAACTGCTGCAGAACGCACGGGCGACTTCAGCGCTGATCTGCCTTCGAATCTGCCGGCCAACTACAGTTGCAGCGACGCCTCGGCCGCTGATGTGGCGGCGGGACGGTTTATTGCCTGCAACCCGGTTACAAGGAGACCCTTCGCAAACAATAAAGTCACGACACTTGATCCAACGGCTCAGAACATCATCAACAGATACATCCCCCTGCCGAACGCTCAAAATCTTTCAACTCCATACTTCAACCGGTGGACCGGCTATACCCCTGCCGTAATGAACACTGACGAATTTCTTATCAAGGTGGATCACAACCTTACGCCCAGCCAGCGCATCCAGCTCAGCTACTTCAACACCAGCGGTATCCAACAGCAGAGTCCCGGCGGCAACCTCGTCTGGTCGCAGCAGAACTATAGCTGGCGGCAGCAGAACGCGAACGTCAGCCATACCTGGGCCATCAGCCCTACGAAGATCAACCAGATCTGGCTCAACTACACCCGCATGCTCGCCGGTCGTATAAATACTCCGGGCGTCTCCCTTGGCGACCTCGGCTCATCGTTCACCGCTCAGGGCACGCCCTCGCTCCCGCAGATCACTGTAACCAACTACTTCACGCTGGCACAGTCGATCGCAGGCCCGAAAGCTGGTACCAACTTCTATTCGCTCCGCGACGTCTACAGTTGGAACAAAGGCAAACACGCCCTGGCCTTCGGTGGTGAAGCCTCTCTCAACAAGGACATCCAGCAGACGCTGCTCAACAACTACGGCGTATTCACCTTCAACGGTACACGAGCCGTTACCGGTTGCCTTCTCGCAAACGGTACTGCTTGCCCTTCCGCCGGGCAAATCCGCGCGCAAAACGGCCTGGTCGATTTCGTCCTTGGCCGGCCAGTCACCATGGGCCAGGATACCCCGGTAACGGCCATCGATAACATCTGGTTCTACGGTCTCTTCCTGCAGGACGACTACAAGATCACGCCAACCCTGACTCTTAATCTAGGTCTTCGCTGGGATGTGCAGCCCGCGCCAACGGAGCCGCAGAATCGTCTGTCGACCTGGGTTCCCGGAGCCCAGTCCACGGTCATTCCGAACGCTCCGGCCGGGTTGCTCTTCGTCGGCGACTCCTACAACAACAAGACGCTGCCGCGCGGCATGGTCGACACTCGCTACCATCACGTCTCCCCGCGTGTCGGCTTTGCCTGGGATCCTTATGGCAACGGCCACACTGCCATACGAGGAGCCGGCGGCCTCTTCTACGGCAGCATCGCAGGCAACGAGTGGAATGCGAACTCCAACTTCCTTCCCTTCGCGGTCCGCAACACCTACTCCAATGTCACTTCGCTGACGGATGTCTACTCCGACAAGGTTAACTTCCCAAACGGAAATCCTTATCCCTACACCTATAGCCCCACCAACGCCCGTTTCATCTATCCCGCAGCGCTCCAGGGCATCGACCCTGCGTATCAGTGGCCCTACACCTACCAGTTCAACCTGTCGGTCCAGCAGCAGTTCACCCGTGATTTTGCAATGACAGTAAGCTATGTCAGTACGCTTAGCCACGATGTGCCGTTCGCTCCCGACCTCAACTACCCCATCTGGTCATCGACAGCGAGAAGCGGCGACCAAAACTCACGGCGCCCTTATGGCGCAACGGGCACGACGACACAAACCCTGAGCACCGTGAACATTATCCAGTCCAAGCAGAAGGCCAACTACCACGGTTTGCAGATCGATGTTGAAAAGCGGATGGGCCACGGCGTTAGCATCAAGAGCTTCTACGTCTGGTCGCGAACGATGAGCAGCGCCCAGGTCAACAACAGCGGAGCGGTGGTTAATAGTGTTCAGGATGCTAACCACATGGAGCAGGAGTACGGCCGCAGCGACACCGACGTCCGGCATAGGTCGCAGACCTCGATCATATGGCAGCCGAACTACTTTGCGAATCGGGGTCTGTTGACTCGATCTCTATTGAATGGCTGGACTGTCTCCGGAATCATCGCATTCCAAAGCGGTTCACCGTTCACAGTCCTCACCGGTTCAGACACTAACTTCGACGGCATCAGCTATGACCGCGCGAATGTTGTGCCCGGACAGCCCTTTAGAAATTCCAACTACAATCACGTGGACACAACATCGAAGTTCTTCAATGTGAATGCCTTCTGTGTCTACAGCGCGACCTGCCAGGGTATTGGACCCGGTGGATCGGACGGCAACTCCAGGCGCAATGAATACTCAGGTCCGGGCGCCAAGAACGTCAATGCCGCGATCTTCCGGAACTTCAAGGTCTGGGAGGGTGTTCAATTGCAGGGCAGGGTCGAAGCGACAAACGTCTTCAACCACCCCAATTTTAGCTTTGGTACCGGGACCGGCCCGACCGTCAACATCAACAATGCCACGGCAGGAACGATCTCTTCGAATA
>Ga0193716_1001245_pt1 | contig 14953 bp, 11 predicted proteins | sample U2c1metaG_FD_145901 | JGI IMG/M metagenome (GOLD analysis project Ga0193716, IMG submission 145901) | Soil microbial communities from a riparian zone of the East river system, Colorado, United States - U2c1 | ecosystem: Environmental > Terrestrial > Soil > Riparian zone | place: USA: East River...
CAGCCCCGCCAGGAACAGCATCGAACAGCCGTCGGCAACGATGATCAGGGTGGTGCCCAGATTGGGCTGCAGCACCACGAAAATGGCGGGAATGCCGATCATGGCCAGGCCAATGGCCAGCGGCACGGGTTTGGAGACTTCCTCGATGCTCTTGCCATGAAGGAACCGGGCCAGCGCCAGCACCAGCGCGATCTTCATCAGTTCCGATGGCTGCAGGTCCAGCGGCCCCAGGGAAATCCAGCGCTGGGCGCCAAGGCCGACATGGCCCACCACGTCCACCGCCACCAGCAGCAGCAGGGCAAAGCCATAGGCGGGATAGGCCAGGCTCATCCACACCCGTATGTCGATCATGGCGGCGGCGATCAGCACGATCAGCCCCAGGGTGAAATGGCCCATCTGCCTGAGGGCCCAGGGGTTGAAACGGGCGCCCGCCACCGAATAGAGCATGGCGATGCCGGCAAAGCCGATCATGCAGATCAGCAGTACCAGGCCCCAGTTCACCTCAAAGAGCTTGTCGACGAAGGTGGAAGTCCGCTTGGCGGCGGCATAGGGACGAAGTGCCATCAGCCACCTGCCTTGACGGGCTGGGGCGGCACCGGCTCCGCGGCGCCCTGCACCCTGGGCGGGGCGGCGCTGGCCGAGGAACCCACCGGGTAGGCGGTGGGCAAATTCAGCAGGTCGCGCTGCATGGCGAGCTGCAGCACGTCGCGCGCCGCCACCACCTGGGGATGGCCGTCCGAGCCATGCTCGACCACGCAGGCCACCGCATATTTCGGATTCGCCACCGGCCCGAAGCCGATGAACAACCCATGGTCGCGCATCTTCCAGTCCAGGCTGGCATTCTTGGCCATGCCGCGCAGATGTTCTTCCTGGGAATAGACGCGCACCTGGGCGGTGCCGGTCTTGCCGGCCATTTCCAGCCCCGGAATGGCGATGCGCTGGCGAAAGCCGGTACCGGCGCCCTCGTTCATCACCTTGTTCATGCCCAGACGGACCTTCTCCAGCGCGTCTTCGGAGAAATCCAGCTTGGCGAAATCGGGGCGCGGCTGCAGCCGGTCGCCCACCGAATGAACCATGCGGGGGCTAACCGCCTTGCCGCTGGCGATGCGCGCCGCCTGCTGGCAGAGCTGCAGCGGCGTGACGGTGACATAGCCCTGGCCGATGCCGACGCTGAGCGTATCGCCCTGCTGCCAGGCCGACTTGTAGGTCTTCTGCTTCCACGCCTTGCTGGGCACCAGGCCGGAATGCTCGCCCGGCAGTTCGATGCCGGTCAGCGACCCCAGGCCCAGCTTGCGCGCCGATTCCTCGATCTTGTCGATGCCGACGCGGCGCGCGGTTTCATAGAAGAAGACGTCGCAGCTGTGTTCGATGCCGCCCACCACGTCCAGGGTGCCGTGGCCCTTGTGCTGCCAGCAGTGAAAGGCATGGCCGCCGAAATTGAACACGCCGTTGCAGTTGACGTGATAGTCGGGCGTGGCGATGCCCGCATCGATCGCCGCCAGCGCCACCGCCGTCTTGAAGGTGGAGCCGGGCGGATAGATGCCGCCCATGAACTTGTTGAGCAGCGGCTTGTGATCGTCGGTGGTCAGGTCGCGCCATTGCTGGCCGTTGAGGCCGACATTGAACAGGTTGGGATCGAAACCCGGCGTGGACGACATGGCGATGACATCGCCATTGTTCACGTCCATCACGATCAGTGCGGCGCTCTGGCCCTCCAGGCTCTGGTCGGCCAGCGCCTGCACCTGGCGGTCCAGGGTCAGATAAACATCCTCTCCTGGCTCGCCAGCATCCTTGCCCAACTCGCGAATGATGCGGCCATAGGCATTGACCTCGACGCGCGACGCGCCGGCGCGGCCGCGGATTTCGCGGTCGAACTGCTTTTCGATGCCGCGCTTGCCGATGCGCATGCCCGGCAGGCTCATCAAGGGATCGTCGTCATGCTCCATGTCCTGGGGCGACACCGACGAGACATAGCCCAGGGTATGGACCAGCTCCTTGCCAAAGGGATAGTCGCGGGACTCGCCCACGTCGCACTGGACGCCTGGCAGGTAAGGCAGGTGCAGGTTGACGCGGGAGAATTCATCCCAGCTGAGATTTTCCGCCACCGGCACCGGCACGAACTTCTTGTTCATGGCGATGTCGTGGATGATCTTGCGCTTCTGCTGATCGGACAGAAGAATGACCTTGCCGATCGTGTCCAGCGCCGCCGGCACGCCTTCGGTGGCCTGCTCGCTGACCAGCAGCACGCGGTAATTGCGCCGGCTGTTGGCCAGCTCCACCCCGAAACGGTCCATGATGCGGCCGCGCGGCGGGGCGATCAGGCGTTCGGAAACCCGGTTGTCCTCGGCTTCGACCATATACTGGTCGCCGTCACGGATCTGCAGCTGGTAAAGCCGGCCCGCCAGCACCGCGAACACCGCCGTCATCGCGCCCCCCATCCCGACCGAGCGGCGGGTGAAGGTGGAGTAGCGGCTCTTATCCTTTTTATCGAACAGCGGCATCAGATGTCGCCTCGCGACGCACCGACCACTCTATGATGCAGCCAGCCCACCACCAAGGTGGTGGGCGCGTAGAACAGCACGGTCACCGCCAGCTCGCCGATGATGGGCGTGAGCGGCGGCAGATGGGCGCCCGGCGTCAGGAAGGCCAGGCTCGCCACCGTCAGCCAGGCCAGCGCGCAGGCAAAGGCCGTGGCCGCGGCAAAGCCCACCACCGCCGCCAGGCCCGACAAGCCGGCAAAGCTGTCGCGCTGGCGCGCCACCAGGGCATAGGTGAGCACAAAGGCCAGGGTCCAGACCCCGGGCGGGCCGCCCGACAGCACGTCCTCGGCAAAGCCGATGGTCAGCGCCGCGGCTGGGGTCATCAGGTCGGGGCGCACCAGGCACCAGAAATAGACCGGCACCAGCGCCAGCAGCGGCGGCGGTACCAGACCGCCCAGCAGCGAGACGGGGATATTGGCGATGAAGACGCAGAACAGGCCGCACACGAGCGGCACCAGCGCGACCAGAAAGCGAAAACGGGGGGCGGTGCTGGCGCGTTCCAGGCTGACCATGGCTAGCGGTCCACGTCTTCGGCCGGATCGGCCGGCGCCGTTTCAGGCTTGGCCACGACAACCGGCTTGGGTGGCGCGGGCTTGACGGGGGCGGGCTTGGCTGGCGCCGCAGCGGTCGGCGATACCGGCACGGGCGGCGGCGGGGGCGCCTGGGGTTTGAGGCCGGCGGCTTCCACCGGCAATTGCGCGGTGGCCGGCAAGGCTTCCGGCGGCTTGGAGAAATTCAAAATCTCGACGTCCTGGCTGGCGGCGGCATCGGCCAGCAGCGCCACGCGAAAGCCGCCGGCGCCGTCGGATACCACGGTGCCGACGGGCAGGCCCGCCGGCAGCAGGCCGCCATCGCCGGAACTGGTCACCTGATCGCCCGGATGCAGCGCCACGGTGTGGGAGACCATGTCGAGGGTAGGATAGGCGGTGTTGTCGCCGGTCATGATCGCCTGGATGTTGCCGGGGGCGATGGTGACGGGAATGCGGCTGTTGAGATCTGTCAGCAGGATCACCCAGCTGGTGCGCTGGCCGGTCAGATAGATGCGCCCGATCATGCCGCGCGCATCCACCACCGCCTGGCCGGGCAGGGCATGATTGTCGCGGCCGGCGTCCAGGATCATGGTCTGCAGGAAAGGCCGGCTGGCCCGGCCGATGACACGCGCCAGGACGCGGTTCATCTGGGGATCGGGCACGGCATGCAGCAGCGCCTGGTAGCGCCCCACCCGCCCCTGCAGCACGATGGCCACGTTGCGCCACTGGCGCAGGCGGGCATTTTCTTCCTTCAGTTTCAGGTTCTGCTCATAGACCGAGAAAATCTCGGTGATCGAGCCGATCCAGCGGTCAAACCCCGCCACCGGGGCGCGGACCTTCACCAGCACCGGCGCCATCATGTCGGTGACATGGGCGCGGGCCTTGTCGAACAAACCGCTCTGGGCCTTGCCGAGCAGCACCAGCACGATGGCCAGCGCAATGACGATCACCAGCGGCAGCTGTGCGTTGCTCTTGCGGGCGATCTTCCAGGCGTTTGCCATGTGGACAGGGCCCCAGCCCTTGCGACTTAGAAGGCGGTGGAAAGGACGTGGCGCATGCCCTTGCTGTTTTCCAGCACCCGGCCGGTGCCCAGTGCGACACAGGACAGCGGATCGTCGGCGATGGAGACCGGCAGGCCGGTTTCGTCGCGCAGCACCTGGTCGAGATTGGCCAGCAGCGAGCCGCCGCCGGTCAGCACGATGCCCTTGTCCACGATATCGGCCGCCAGTTCGGGCGGGGTGGCTTCCAAGGCAACCTTCACCGCCTCGACAATGGCGCCGACCGGTTCGGCCAGGGCTTCGGCGATGTGGCGCTGGGTGATGGTGATTTCCTTGGGCACGCCGTTCAAAAGATCGCGGCCCTTGATCTCCATGGTCACGCCATTGCCGTCCATCGGCAGCGCGGCGGAACCGATTTCCTTCTTGATGCGCTCGGACGAGGCCTCGCCGATCAACAGGTTCTGGTGGCGACGGATATAGGCGATGATGGCTTCGTCCATCTTGTCGCCGCCTACGCGCACACTGCGCGAATAGACAATGCCGCCCAGAGACAGCACGGCCACTTCGGTGGTGCCGCCGCCGATATCTACCACCATCGAGCCGGTGGGTTCGGAGACGGGAAGACCGGCGCCGATGGCGGCGGCCATGGGTTCCTCGATCAAAAAGACGCGGCGGGCGCCGGCCGACAGCGCGGATTCCTGAATGGCGCGGCGTTCGACGGCGGTGGAGCCCGACGGCACGCAGACGATGATCATGGGGTTGGCGAAGGAGCGGCGGTTATGCACCTTGCGGATGAAGTGCTTGATCATTTCCTCGGCGACTTCGAAGTCGGCGATGACGCCGTCGCGCATCGGCCGGATCGCCTCGATGTTGCCCGGGGTACGACCCAGCATCATCTTGGCGTCGTTGCCGACGGCGCGGACGGATTTCTTGCCATTGCGGCCGGTGATGGTGGCCACCACCGACGGCTCGTTGAGGACGATGCCCCGGCCTTTGACATAGACCAGCGTGTTCGCGGTCCCGAGATCGATGGCCATGTCGCTGGAAAGCGCACCAAGAAGACTGCCGAACATGCTTAAACCTTGTCCCTAACCTGGTAAGTCAACCACTTATCCAATAACAAATTACAAGCGCCATACCGTTAATGAACCGGCCCCGGTGGCGCACACCGGGGCCGATTTGTTTCATCTTGCGACAGTCAGCGCCTCGGGCGCCTGTTTTTCCCGTTTCACCAACAGCTTGTTGAGCGCATTCACATAGGCATAGGCCGCCGCCACCATGGTGTCGGTGTCCGAGGCCTTGCCGGTCACGGTGCGGCCGTTTTCCTCGAGCCGCACGCTGACCTGGGCCTGGGCGTCGGTGCCCTCGGTCACGGCGCTGATCTGGAACAGCTGCAGGGTGGCGGTGTGGGGATAGGCCTCGCGGATGGCCATGAAAATGGCATCCACCGGGCCGTCGCCGCTGACGGTGACGCTTTTCACGGTGCCCGCCGCGTCCAGGGTCAGTGAGGCGATCGGGGTGATGCCGGTGCCCGATTCCACCCTGAGCGCCTTGATCGAGATGGTGTCCTGGCCGCGCATGATCTCGTCGTCCACCAGGGCGGCGATATCCTCGTCAAAGACGTGCTTTTTCTTGTCGGCCAGGTCCTTGAAGCGCTTGAAGGCGTCTTCAAAGGCCTCGGTCTCCAGCACATAGCCCATGGCTTCCAGCTTGTCCTTGAAGGCATGGCGGCCCGACAGCTTGCCCAGCATCAGCGAGGTGGAGTGCACCCCGACATCCTCGGGCCGCATGATCTCGTAGGTCTCGACATTCTTCAGCATGCCATCCTGATGGATGCCGCTCTCATGGCTGAAGGCGTTCTTGCCGACGATGGCCTTGTTGTACTGGACCGGAAAGCCCGTGACGTTGCTGACCAGCTTGGAGGCGCGGTTCAGCATGGTGGTGTTGATGCCGGTGGTGAAGGGCATGATGTCCTTGCGCACCTTCAGCGCCATCACGATCTCTTCCAGCGCGGCATTGCCGGCGCGTTCGCCGATGCCGTTGATGGTGCATTCCACCTGCCGTGCGCCGGCCAGCACGCCGGCGAGGCTATTGGCCACCGCCAGGCCCAGATCGTTATGGACATGGGTGGAGAAAATCACCTTGTCGGCATTGGGCACACGTTCGCGCAGCATCTTGATGATGTCGAAATATTCCTGCGGCGTGGAATAGCCCACCGTATCGGGCACATTGATCACCGTGGCGCCGGCATTGATGGCGACATCGACGCAGCGGCAGAGAAAATCCGGCACCGTGCGGGTGGCGTCTTCCGCCGACCATTCCACGTCGGAAGTGAAGTTGCGGGCGCGGGTAACGCTGGCGCCCACCGCTTCCAGCACGGCATTTTCGCCCATGTTCAGCTTGTGCTTCATATGGACGGGGCTGGTGGAAATAAACGTGTGAATCCGGGGCCGAAATGCCCCTTTCAGCGCTTCTCCGGCCCGGTCGATGTCCTTGAAACCGGCGCGGCTCAGGCCGCAGACCGAAGCGCGCTTGACCAGTTTGCTGATCTCCTGCACCGCGCGGAAATCGCCTTGTGAGGAAATCGGAAAGCCGGCTTCGATGATGTCCACGCCCATCTCGTCCAGCAGTTCGGCGATCTGGAGTTTTTCTTCGTGATTCATCGAGGCGCCCGGCGACTGCTCGCCATCGCGCAGGGTTGTGTCCAGGATTTGAATCGGTGTCGTTTCGGTATTCGTGGTGGTCATGACAAAAGTCCTTCTGTTCGTCGCAGCTCGCGACTTCAATTCTTCTGTTGCGTTGATCCCCCAGACACCGGTGCGCGAACCATTCGCGCAGCCAGAAGCGCCTAGGGGCAGCTAAGAAGAAGAAGCGCGTGCGAAGAACCGAGGGAAGGACGGGGCTGAGTGTGGGCGCGTGCGAAATCGCGGGCGGAAATTCCACCCTCTGCGATTCTGCTCGTCACGCCTTGCGTCATTGACCTGTCGCCGTTCCGCCCGTGAAAATTTTACTGTAAGCCCGCTCTAGGCTAACCAGCGGATAATCCACCGTTTTTCCTCGGGTTTGGCCGGTTTTACGCTGATTTTGTGCGGTGGCGCAATAGCCACAGCAACGGGTCAAAACCCGTCCCGGGCAGTGGTCTTATATTGTCAGTGTAAACAATCGCTTGCCTGCCTCCGGGCCGTCACAGCACAGCCGTCAAAGACGGGATTAATGCCGCCACGCTGTGCGGCTTCAAAGCGGTTGCCTCACCCGCTTTGAAGCCCTATCGGGGCACGGAAATAATCGTCTCCACCCAACCCGCCCTCGAGGCCCGCCGGACATGAAGATCCTGCCGCCCGTCTCGATTGAAGCACGTCGCCTGCTGCCCAGCCGCTGGGACCTGCTGGCGGCGGTTCTGGTGCTGGGTTTCATCGTCGCCTTTGCCGATGCCAGCCGGTTCCTGGTGCATCCGCTGAGTTCCATCACCGGCCATGACCTGCAGCTGCACCTGGCTGACCTGCCCGGCTATGCCTTGCGCACCGCCCTTCGGATGCTGATCGCCATGGGCGTGTCGCTCTGTTTTACCTTCGGCTATGCCACCTGGGCGGCGAAAAACCCGCGCGCCGGCTCGCTGCTGGTGCCGCTGCTGGACATCCTGCAATCGGTGCCGATCCTCAGCTTCCTGTCGGTCACCATCGTCTGGTTCCTGTCGCTGTCGCCGGGACTGGTGTTTGGGGCGGAACTGGCCTGCGTCTTCACCATTTTCACCGGCCAGGCCTGGAACATGGCCTTCAGCTTCTACCAGTCCCTGCGCACCGTGCCGGAGGAACTGACCGAGGCGGGCCGCATGTTCGGCCTGTCGGCCTGGGCCCGCTTCTGGCGCATCGAGGCGCCCTATGCCACGCCGCCGCTGATCTGGAACATGATGATGAGCATGTCGGGGGGATGGTTCTTCGTGACCATTTCCGAAGCCATCAGCGTGGGCAAGACCAATATCGCGCTGCCCGGCATCGGCTCCTGGATCGCGGTCGCCATCGCCCAGAAGAACCTGCCGGCCATCTTTGAAGCCATCGGCGCCATGCTGGTGGTGATCCTGGTCTATGACCAGCTGCTGTTCCGGCCGCTGGTGGCCTGGGCCGACCGCTTCCGCCTCAGCAGCGAGCCGTCCGACGACGTGCCCGAATCCTGGGCGCTGCAGGTCTATCGCCGCTCCAAGCTGCTGGACCTTTTGACGGCGCCTTTCGAACAGATGATGCGCTGGTCCTATCATTGGCATCCGCCCAGCTTCGGCATCCGCGCGGCCACCCGCGAAGTGGACAGCCGCGTCGCCAACATCCTGTGGTACGTCATCCTGGGGCTGCTGGGCTCGTATGGCGCCTTCCGCGTCTATGAATTCGGCCATATCAACCTGACTTGGGGCGATGCCGCCACCGCCATCGGCCTGGGCTTCATCACCCTCGTGCGGGTGCTGGTGCTGATCGCCATCGCCAGCCTGATCTGGACGCCCATCGGCATCTATGTCGGCCTGCGTCCCAAACTCACCGCCATCGTACAGCCGGTGGCGCAGTTCCTCGCTGCCTTCCCCGCCAATATCCTGTTTCCGCTGGCGGTGTCGGTGATCGTGATCTTCGATCTCAATCCCGACATCTGGTTGTCGCCGCTGATGGTGCTGGGCACCCAATGGTACATCCTGTTCAACGTCATTGCCGGCGCCAGCACCATGCCGCAGGAGCTGCGCGACGCCGCCGACAATTTCGGCGTGCGCGGCTGGCTGTGGTGGAAGAAGGTCGCGTTGCCTGCCGTGTTTCCCTATTACGTCACCGGCGCCATCACTGCCTCGGGCGGATCGTGGAACGCTTCCATCGTGGCGGAGGTGGCCAGCTGGGGCACCCGCACCCTCCACGCCCATGGGCTCGGCGCCTATATCGCCGATGCGGTGGCCAAAGGCGATTTTCGCCATGTCGTGCTGGGCACCGCGGTGATGAGCTTCTTCGTGGTGGTGGTGAACCGCATCCTGTGGCGGCCGCTTTACTGGTACGCCGAACGCAAATTCCGGCTAACGTGAGGGCGAGATGGCAAACCTCCTGGAAGTAACCGGCGTCAAACGCACCTTTCCGCGCGGCGGCGGCGAGGAATTGCTGGTGCTGGACGACGTCAATCTCACCCTGAAAGAGGGCGAAATCGTCGGGCTCCTGGGCCGCTCCGGTTCGGGCAAATCCACCCTGCTGCGCCTGATCGCAGGCCTGTCGCGGCCCCAGGGCGGCAGCCTTTCCTACATGGGCACGCCCATCGAAGGCCCGACCCAGGGCGTGGCGATGGTGTTCCAGAGCTTCGCGCTGTTTCCCTGGCTGACCGTGCTGGAGAATGTGCAGCTGGGGCTGGAGGCGCTGAACCTGCCGGCGCGCGAGATGCGCGAACGCGCGCTGGCCGCCATCGACCTGATCGGGTTGGACGGTTACGAAAGCGCCTATCCGCGCGAATTGTCGGGCGGCATGCGCCAGCGCGTGGGTTTTGCCCGCGCCGTGGTGGTGCATCCCAACATCCTCTTGATGGACGAGCCCTTCAGCGCGCTGGACGTGCTGACGGCGGAAAACCTGCGCACCGACCTGGTCGAGCTGTGGGGCAATGGCAAACTGCCGATCAAGGGCATCATCCTGGTCACCCACAATATCGAGGAAGCGGTCTTGATGTGCGACCGGGTGCTGCTGTTCTCGTCCAATCCGGGGCGGGTGGCATCGGAAATCAAGATCGACCTGCCCCAGCCGCGCGACCGCACCAGCCCGCAGTTCGAGGATTATGTCGACAAGATCTATGTCGAAATGACCGCGCGGCGGGTGGAACGCATGCGCCAGGCCCAGAGCCAAGGCGCCGCCGCCATCGAAATGCCGCTCACCCACGTCTCGCCCAACCAGATTTCCGGCCTGATCGAGGCGCTGGCGGCGGCGCCCTACAACGGCAAGGCCGACCTTCCCGATATCGCCTACGAACAAGAACTGGAAGTGGACGAACTGTTTCCGGTGGCCGAGGCGATGCAGTTGATGCGCCTGGCGGAAGTGGAAGGCGGCGACATCAAGCTGACCCACATGGGCAAGCGCTTTGCCGACGGCGAATTGAATGAGCGCAAGGAGATTTTCTCCCGCGCCCTGATGAGCAATGTGCCGCTGGCCGCCCATATCCGCAAAGTGCTGGACGAGCGCAAAAGCCATTCCGCGCCCAAGACCCGCTTCCTCGACGAGCTCGAAGACCATATGCCCGAGGATGCGGCGGAAGAGACGCTGAAGACGGTGGTGAGCTGGGCGCGTTTTGGCGAATTGTTTTCTTATGACGACGATGCCGCGTCGTTCAGTTTGGAAAACCCGACTTAGGCCGATAGCGCCGTCCGCCGCCTGACCGTCCGTGCCGCCGGCAACACCAGCCGCACTGTGGTCCCCTTGTGCAGCATGCTTTCCACTTCCAGCCGCCCGTCGTGACATTCGATCAGCGACTTGACCAGCGCCAGTCCCAGGCCGGTGCCTTCGGCATTGCGGGCAAAGGGCGAAGCGACCTGGCGGAAGGGCTCCAGCGCCACCGGGATCTGTTCCGGCGTCATGCCGATGCCGGTATCGCGGACCGCCAGCATGAAGCTGCCGTCATCCATCTGGTCAGCGGTGACATGCACCGCGCCGCCCGGCGGGGTGAATTTGATAGCGTTGGAACAAAGATTGAGCAGCGCCTGCTTGAGACGCAACCGGTCCACCATCAGGTTGGGCAGGCCCGGCGCCAGCTCCGACGTCAGCCGCAGCCCCCCTTCATGCGCCTTGCCGCGCGTCAGCCGCAGGCATTCGGCGACGATGTCGGCCGGCACGATCTCCTCGCAGGCCAGTTCGAACTTGCCTGCCGCCGCCTTGGACAGGTCGAGAATATCGTTGATCAGCGCCAGCAAATGCCGGCCGGCGCCGTGCACGTCATTGGCATATTCACGGTAGCGCGGATGACCGATCGGCCCCAGCATCTCGGTGCCCAGGATTTCGGAAAAACCGATAATGGCGTTGAGCGGGGTGCGCAATTCGTGGCTCATCAGCGCCAGGAAATCGCTCTTGGCGGTGTTGGCGCGGGTTTCCGCCTTCAGGGCACGGGACAATTCCTCCTCGCGCGCCTGCAGCAGCTTGACCTTGCCCTGCAACAGCGCCTCGCCGGTGCCGACGCCCAGGTAACGTCCCCGCCGCGTCACCACGAAACACTCGATCAGCGCCTCGGGATTTTCCACCAGCAAGGTGGCGCCCAGATCGCCCAGCCGCACCTCGGCATCCACCACCAGCGGCGCCGTGTTGGCCAGCTTGAGGATGGATTTGCGGCTGAACAGTTCGGGCACATATTGCCGGGCATAGCTGGCGAAGAAGATGAAACGGTTGATCAGCCCCAGCACGGTGCCCGTCTGGCTGTGCAGGACGGCAGCGGCCGGCACGGCGGGATGGGCAATGAACCAGTCGAACACTTCGCCGCAGGTGGTGCGCTCGCTGAGCGCCGGCGTGCGCGCCGCCAGCATGCCTGCCGTCAGATCCTGCGCCGAAGCCGTCATGACAAATATCCCGTTTGCTATGCGGGCAAACTAGGGAGGCGGCGTGTGCGGGCGGTTAACCACCGCTTGCCCGCCAGGCGAATTTTGTGAAGTTACTGTGACGGGTAAACGATTGGTTTCACGGTGGCCGCGGCCGCCTTGGCGCGTTGGCGCGCTTCATCCGTCGTCGCGCCACGCGCCAGCGCCACGCCCATGCGGCGCTTCACGAAGGACTCCGGCTTGCCGAACAGGCGCAACTCGCTGCCGGGAATTTTCAGCGCCTCATCCACGCCCTCGAAAGTCAGCGCCCCCGCATCCACCCCGCCATAGATCACCGCCGAAGCGCCGGGTGACGCCATGCCGGTCGAGACCGGCAGGCCCAGTATGGCGCGGGCATGCAGGGCAAATTCGGACTGGAATTGCGACACCAGGGTCACCAGCCCGGTATCGTGCGGGCGTGGCGAGACTTCCGAAAACCAGACATCATCGCCACGCACGAACAGTTCAACGCCGAAAATACCCAGGCCGCCCAGCGCCCCGGTGACGGCAGCCGCCATGTCGCGGGCGCGGGCCCGCGCTTTTTCGCTCATCGGCTGGGGCTGCCAGCTCTCGATATAATCGCCGTCCTTCTGGACATGGCCGATGGGCTCGCAGAAATGGGTGCCATCCTTGGCCCGCACGGTGAGCTGGGTGATCTCGAAGTCGAACCGGATCTCGCCTTCCAGGATGACGCGGGCCTCGCGCACCCGGCCCGCGCTCAGCGCCTTGTCCCAGGCGGGCGCCACATCCTCGGCTGATTTCAGCCGCGACTGGCCCTTGCCGGACGATGACATCACGGGCTTGACGAAACTGGGATAGCCAATGCGCGCCGCGGCCGCCTGCAACTCTTCCAGTGAAGAGGCAAAGGCGTAGGGCGAAGTCGGCAGCTTCAGCTCTTCCGCCGCCAGCACCCGGATGCGCTCGCGGTTCATGGTGATATGGGCGGCGCGCGCGGTGGGAATGACGGTGCAAAGCCCATCGGCCTCGATCCGCACCAGTTCGTCGGTGGCCAACGCCTCGATCTCCGGTACCAGGAAATGCGGGCGCTCCTGTTCCACCACCGCGCGCAGCGCCTTGGCGTCGGTCATATCGATCACATGCGCGCGATGAGCGACTTGCGCCGCCGGGGCGCCCGGATAGCGGTCCACCGCGATGGTCTCCACCCCCAGCCGCTGGAGTTCGATCACCACTTCCTTGCCCAGCTCGCCCGAGCCCAGCAGCATGACCTTGACGGCGGCCGGCGACAGCGGCGTCCCCAGTTTCATAGGCCATCTCCGTAAAGGGATTTGAAGGCCGCGATCTGGGCCTGGCGTTCGGGCTGGCCATGGAAGCGGGCGGCGTCGCTGTGGAAGATGGCGGCGGGGGACGCCTTTTCTACCCAGATCTCGCTGGCGGGCACGCCCCAAGAAGGGTCATCCAGGGTGCCGATGGTCAAGGTGACCAGCGGGAAGGATTGCGGCTCATGCCACAGCCGCGTGCCGCAGGCGGCGCAACGCACGATGTCGCTGTGGCGGCCGGAGTCGGCGGTGCGGCGGAAGCGCTGCACCTCGCCGGTGTGCGTGAGGGCCTCGCGCGGCGCCGTGAGGACCAGCAGGTTGGTGCCGCCCGACATCTTCTTGCAGGCATCACAGTGGCAGGCGGTGATGGTCTGGGGACGTGCATTCAGGCTGTAGCGCACCGCGCCGCACAGGCAGCCGCCCGAATAAGGCGGTGATGGAATGGGCGGGCGCGTGGTCATGCTGTTCTTCCCAACAAAAAAGGCCCGGCTGGGCGCCGGGCCTTTGATGTTTCTTTTCCCGGTGGAGAAAACAAATCAGTTCTTCGCGGTGTCCACCAGCTTGTTTTTTGCGATCCAGGGCATCATGGCGCGCAGCTTGGCGCCGACTTCCTCGATCTGGTGGGAATCGCCCAGGGCGCGGGTGGCCTTGAACGACGCCTGGCCGGCCTTGTTCTCCAGCACCCAGTCGCGGGCGAACTTGCCCTGCTGGATGTCGTTCAGCACGCGCTTCATTTCGGCCTTGGTTTCCGAGGTGATGATACGCGGGCCAGTGACATACTCGCCATATTCGGCGGTGTTGGAGATGGAGTAATTCATGTTGGCGATGCCGCCTTCATAGATCAGGTCCACGATCAGCTTCACTTCGTGCAGGCATTCGAAATAGGCCATTTCCGGGGCGTAGCCGGCTTCGACCAGGGTTTCGAAACCGCCGCGGATCAGTTCCACCAACCCGCCGCACAGGACGACCTGCTCGCCGAACAGGTCGGTTTCGCATTCTTCCTTGAAGTTGGTCTCGATGATGCCGGCGCGGCCGCCGCCGATGGCCGAGGCGTAGCTCAGGCCCAGGTCATGGGCGTTGCCGCTGGCGTCCTGGTGCACAGCGATCAGAGACGGCACGCCGCCGCCCTTCAAATATTCGCCGCGCACAGTGTGGCCGGGGCCCTTGGGGGCGACCATAAGCACGTCCAGGTCGGCGCGCGGCTCGATCAGCTTGAAATGCACGTTGAAACCATGGGCGAACAGCAGCGCCGCGCCCTGCTTCATGTTGCCCTTCAGTTCGTCCTTGTAGATGTCGGCCTGCAGTTCATCCGGCGTGGCCATCATCATTACGTCCGCCCATTTGGCGGCGTCGGCGACAGCCATCACCTTGAAACCGGCGGCTTCCGCCTTCTTGGCGCTCGCTCCGGGACGCACCGCGATCACCAGATCCTTGACGCCGCTGTCGCGCATGTTCTGGGCATGGGCATGGCCCTGCGAGCCAAAGCCGATGACGGCGACCTTCTTGTTCTTGATCAGATTGAGATCGGCATCCCGATCATAATAAACGCGCATAAGTCCACTCCTGGAGGTTTTTGGTGGGATTGATTTACATGGCTTCCGGGCCGCGAGAGATCGCGGCGACGCCGGTACGGGAGATTTCGACAAGGCCCAATGGCCGCATCAGCTCGATGAAGCTGTCGATCTTGGACGGCGCACCGGTGATCTCGAACACGAAGCTGGCATGGGTGGTGTCCACGGGGCGGGCGCGGAAGGCGTCGGCCATGCGCAGCGCCTCGACCCGCTTTTCGCCGGTCCCGGCCACCTTGATCAACGCCATTTCGCGCTCGATGCCGGCCTTGGCCGACGTCCAGTTGGTGACCTTGTGGGTGGGCACCAGCCGGCGCAATTGAGCCTCGATCTGCTCGATCACCTCGGGCGTGCCGCTGGTGACGATGGTGATGCGCGAGGTGCGGGCCATGGCGTCCACCTCGGCCACCGTCAGGCTTTCGATATTGTAGCCACGCCCCGAGAACAGCCCCGCGACGCGCGCCAGCACGCCGGCCTCGTTG
>Ga0193716_1001247_pt1 | contig 14948 bp, 21 predicted proteins | sample U2c1metaG_FD_145901 | JGI IMG/M metagenome (GOLD analysis project Ga0193716, IMG submission 145901) | Soil microbial communities from a riparian zone of the East river system, Colorado, United States - U2c1 | ecosystem: Environmental > Terrestrial > Soil > Riparian zone | place: USA: East River...
CTTGGGCAGCTGCAGATACATCAGCAAAACCTGTTCTCTCTAGGGTATTCTGTCCAGATCTCCATAGACACCATAGAGTCATAGAAGCTCCTAGATAGACTTGTTGTTTATAGAACTAGCTACATGGTGTGTATTCTCCATATAACAACCAGCATCTGTACAGACATCCATAGAATGACCCTAGATGTCCATAGAGCTGCCCAGCGTCTATACAGATTGCTATAGAATGGCCATAGAGGAGCCTAGCGTCTATACAGATCACTATAGAATGGCCTATGGTCTCTACCGATATCCATAGAATACCATAGATTGGCCCTGTAGGCTCAATTGGAATGCTATTTAATGGATATATTACATTTTGTTGTTTATTTTATGGCCACTTTGCTTGGTTGCTCGTCATCACGGATGCGAAAAACAGGTATATTGAGGCCAATGCAACATGTTACTAATCCAATTTCCTCCGCAACATCAATCCAGCCTCACTTGGTACCCGACATGATCGTCGAAATCATCGTCCTCCGATCTCTGCTGAAGGCTGTTTGGCAACAATAAGTTTGCGAAACTAAGAGAGGGATTGAACACTTACCAGCCTCCCTGTGCCCACGCCTCGCGAGCTGCTTTGAACTTGGCCGCATGATACTTGTCAGTCTTGATCTGCGCGATAAGGTTGTTTATGGTGTTGTATGTTCGACGGTAGAGAGCGGCAGAGAAGGGTCTTCCTTTCATGGAGCCTTCCCTCCACTCATGGAGGCAACACTCCAGCTGTAAAGCCACGGTGAGCTCTTGCAATCGGGCAACAACACTCACGTACTGCTGTAGCTGCAAGCGCAGCAGATTTTTCAGGGACTTCGCCTTCAAACTCCTCGGGAAATTGGGAAGCTAAGCCGTTCGGGCCATAGAAGAATGACGTGCATAGCACTTCAAGGGCTGCGTTGGAGAAATTGTTTGTACGCCCCTGCTGTGCTGTTAGTATGATGACATAATATATTATTTGAATTATTTACCTGGTCGTCGACACCGCCCATGAGGAATTCCCCTTCCAAAAGAAGATCCTCTATTGCCTGCCTGATGTGAGCTTTATATTGTTGTTGCGACAGCTTGGCATCATTGGGCGGAAGGAAGTTATATTGCTGCCGAACAACAGCACGAGCCATCGTTTTGAGTTCGCCTCGGAAAGTTGAGACATCTTCAAATATCTACAGACGTAAACTGATAAATCAGTTTCAAAATGGAACAGCTGCGGACTCACCAGCACTTTCATATCAGCTTGGTGCTCTGGGTAGTATCCTGGCATCCGTGTATAATCAGCTCACGATCGAAGCATGAATGGCCTGCGTACCTATTTCAACGACTCCATCCTCAGCCTCATGAGCTGCCATTGCCTCTACCAGAGAATCTTCCGCCTGCTTCAGACCTTCTCGACGCTTCAGAAAGCCGGCCCCGATGGCCGTTGTGCAGCGATTACGTTTCTTGGCGTCCTCGAGAACACTCCGCCATTGGCCTGGGTAGGCTTGGAGTTGTGTAAACCTAACTTGCCTTCTGCCTTTTGAATTACGGGGAGCACGTGTGCGATGGCTGTTTCCCTTAGTTTTGCTGCCATGAATTTTTGATCTAGGTCGAGTTATGTCCTCCGCATCAGAACCGCTTTCGGATTCAGAGCTGTCAGTTTTCATCTCTGCGGACTCTTGATCTGAACCGCTTTCCAAAGCGCTATCATGTGAGCGCGACTTGTTGGTATATGATTTGCGGATTGCATCCAATCGATCTGAATCTGGAGCAGGTGGATAGCGATTTCGTTTGTGGTGTGCATCGACAACATTATAGGCCCCGTCCTGAAAAAAGTGTCATTGTTTGTCGTCACAAAGAAGTGACGCTAACCTCTGTCTGCCTTTCATTTTCATCTACACGTATAACGGGGCATTAGAATGTCAGTACAACAACAAACAAGACAGGTACTCACTGTCTTTGCGCCAATCGGCATCACATTGCCTCAATAGATCTAATAGCTGAAGGCGGAGTTGTCCCTCTGTGCTTCGATTCGCCAGCATCTCAACAACTCTTGAGTCCTCGTAGTTCTGCCCACGTTCCCCGTATAGATCCACCAGTCTCAAAGTAGCTAGACCTTCGTTGATCCATGATTGTTCGATACCCATGGCTTCACCTATATGGCTCTACATCATATCCCATGATGAGTTGTCATGACGACCTTGTGTATATGAAAACCTGCTTACCTGTGAAATAATATGACCGTTATCTATCATCGTTCCAGCCAGCTCATGAATGATGCGATGTATGGTCCTGTATTTCTTCATAACATCGGGGATCCGAACATGTGTTCCTGAAGCTTTGAGTGATACTTGCCACATGCGGTCCTTTTGTAGGTAATTCTTGATGTGTGCCAGTACGACCCTGTCACCGTCCATGTCATCTGTTACAAAAAATGCAAGTCTTGGATGCAGCAAGGTTAGACACAAAGCACGCACTATCTGAGGCCCCAACTCCACCATATGGCATATCTGAATCTTCATCCGCAATGTCTGGAGGCTCTCGATCTTCATCGGCAAAGTTTGGTTCTTCGTCACAATCCCTGCTCTGGTGTTTTGAAGTTTGAGTAGGCTGGTCAGCGCCACTACTACCAATGACATCCCCGTCCACACGATATGTGATCGATGGTCCCCAATGTACAGTAGGACGGCCCGCTGGTTGTCGAGGCTGCGATGGACCAGGCCGAATCTGGGACGGACCAGGCCGAGGCTGCGATGGAGCAGGCAAAGGTCGCAGTAGACCAGATGGAGGGTATGGCGAATGAGGGGCCAAAGTGGGATCGACATATGAAGGCCACGCTGTCGTTTCCGAAATGTTAGCGTTCTCTGTGCGCGGACCATTCGTGGGCGGTGCATTTCCCTTTTGATGATTTGCGGGAACACTAGTCACTGATAATCCTGTGGGATGGTGCGTAAATGGCGGGTCATGTGGTGGATTTGATGGGAAAAACTGCTTCGAGTTCAGACGTTCCAGAGTGGGTGACATGCCCACGTGAAGTCCAAATCTTGAGCCATTATTGGTCGTATGTAACCGAGGTTCTGTGCCAGGAGGTACCAGGAATTGAGGAACTGCAGATGCAGCCTGTGGGGTATTGACGGAGGGATCATCGTTATTGTCATCGCGCTAAACACAGACATGATCAGCCACCAGATAGTGCTTAGTAATAGCATCTAAAATACCTTTTTGCGGCGATATCGAGTTGGCGCTTTGGAGGGAGCAAATGGGTTGAGTGGTGTTGCCTCAGGAATCGGTCGGACATTGGCCTTTTTCATTGAATCCTCCTTCGCCTGCTGGACTTCATGGCTGGTTTCGTATCTCTGGAGAGCCCCTCCGGTGGCAGAATGTAGTCTCCCAGACCGTCGCGGTGTACCTGAATACCCTGAGAATGAATCAACTATAAATGGAATTAGCAATGCCGAACAGAAAGTGATGCCAACTCATCACCGTCTTTGTCTCGGGTGGTCTTCGGCTTTGGTGGCTTTAAGCCAGCAGGAAGATTCTCTGCATCAAGAAGATAGCCACATCAGGATGGGTTTGCAAACCAGGGGGATTGTCGCTGACCTTTGGCTGAAGATTTGGCCTTCTTTCCTGGATTCTTTTCCATCTTGCCCTTTTTTGCAAGAGGACCTGGGTTATTGTCTGAGCCTTTTCGTTTGGGAGGCATACCAGCAATTTTGCACCTCCCCAGTTGGGGTAGTAGCGTGGAGCAAGGAAATGAGAAGGAAATGAAATTGAAGCTCAATTGAAGCTCCGATGTTTTCAAATCACGCCAAGTGCAGACTCCGTTGCAAAGTAGTACAAGCGAAGTACAAGTGCTTTACAAATTGTATAATAAATATTCAGATAGGGCCAACTGACTGCAGCTGTACTTCAAACTGAAAGCCCAGTTCCCTTCAATCCAAACGCACTTTCAGTCCATGACGAGCGGATTCATATTTTCGGTCACCTACTAAGAAGGAATGTCAATGGGACTCGTCATATTTGCAGCCCTGCTTACAATGATTGCGTTTCACTCTACAGGGTGACCGGCCTGCAGACATGGATGGCCTGAAAAACCCTCCTTTCCTCACCATCAAATGTGCTCTCCCTACATCCATCTCAGCAACCCTTAGTTGTTGCTCCGCTTTTATGGCATGCAGTCGATAGAGTTCTGCACGCAGTAGAGCTTCTTTAACCTGGTAATTGGCTAGACGTTTTGCAGTACGACAGACATCTCGTGCAGCATGAGTGACCCCAAGGAGGCAATTTGCTTCTGCCAGGTTATCCGGCACAACCTACCAAGTAAACTTAGCAAAAATATTGATTAGCGATTCCACACGACTCACCGGTGGTAAATCACTGACTGGATATTGTACAGAGGCGTTTGGAGGGCTGCTGGGGAATGGATGATGGCTAGAAGACCCTGTTGACGCATGAATGGTTTCGAGAAGTGGAGCGGAACCGGGATCTCCGTTTCGGATGGCTGAATGAGAGCATTGTGGGCCACCAGAGTGTGCAGACATTGGAGGAGGTGCTGCTAGAGTGTGTGGAGTAATGACTGAGATGAGATTAGGTAGCTGTTGGAGGTTGGACGTCAGTCCCAGTCAAAATCAGCTTGAGCCAAATTGAGACAAAAAGAGCCATATCGGGTGTATCAATGTAGCTCCAAAAAATGACCCTTTCTCTCGATGCGTTCGCGACTTCGATTTACCAGACTTGGAAACATAACAATACAACAGGATTACATTTACTGAGAGAACATTTCTAAAGCATACATTTACAACATTTGCATAGATAGTCGAAGAGAGGTAAATTTTTGGTGAACTTGTTTATGGTATATATGTAATATCCTAGTAGGCATCATTGTCATTGCGCTGGCGCTTCGGGGAGGGCATAACGTCAGTCTGATTATCCCTACGCTTGTGTGGTGAGTGGCTACCACTATTTCTATCTCTAAGATTGACCTCTCCCGCGGTGATGGACCTGCGATTTGAGCGACGGCGAGATGAAGTTGAAGCTTCATTGAGGTCATCCCCACCATAACCAGAGTCGGAGCCGTAGGCGATACTGTGTCGCTTCCCGCCATCCCCAGTATGAGAGAACATCGTCGACGGAGGGTGGCGGCTCGTCTGTGTATTTGTGGGGTCGTCCATAGGGGTGTCCGTTGCATTGGGCTCATCCCCTGCACAATCGGCATCTTGATCTGGAAGCACGTCAAAGGTTGCCGCGAGAACATCTAGAATGGCCTTATGGGTGCCGCAGGGTTCATCAGGGCTCCTCTGGTAACTAATTCCATCGACATTGTGATTGATAGTGAAAATCGCATTGCAAAAGGCATGCAGTAAGGGCAGGAGAGGCGCAAAGTAGGCATGGACATGCTTGAAGACCTTCAATGTAGGATGTAGAAATGCGGCGATTCTGCCGGCAGCAATCAGCTTCCATGAGCTGGCTTCGTCGATCCAGTCCCCGAATGGATGTTCAAATTCGGTGCGATCTCCGCTATTCCTGTTGCCAGGACCCTCATACATTGTACAGATGTAGAGGAGAACGTAGAAGAGAGATTCCAAGTCATGCTCAATCTTGTGCTCGACTTCCTTATTTTTCGCCAGCAGAAGTTGGATGGACATGAATGGTAATGTCCCCTACACATTATCGGCCAATTAGTACTTGTGTAAGAACATTTTATACGAATTAGAATACATACTGTACGATGGAGCAATATCTCTCGATCTTGGGTTTCTGTAGAAGTCTCATTGCCGTGAGTCTGAGCAGGAGGATCGGAAGGCGAAGGATCAGAAGGCTGAGCGGGGGGGGGCTGAGCACTCTCAGGAAAGAGCAGGCTGGAACAAAAGGCGTAATCATAGTCGATCAAAAGCCCTTTGGCGGGACATTCAGTATTCTTGGGAGAGGAGAACATGACATTGTTTATACTGATGTCCCTATGCAGTACCCCCTTGGTGCATAAAACGGCGTGTGCTGAATAGATGATTATTAGCATACTCGTAGCTGATGATGTCGACGGAGATGGAACTACCTTTTATAATATCCATGAAAGCTCCGACTAATTCTTTAAGAGATTTGAAGTTGGTGATGTGCCTGCCGACAGGCTTCATTACTATGCGACGATGGACTCTTTCCTCTCCCCCGGACTCATCGCGCACACGCCAGCGTGCAGTGGAATCCACGACGTATACACGCTTCGAGCCGCTGACACCACAAACAAGGACATCCTCCCCGTGAACGAGTTCGGGTATGCCATAACCATCGCAGAGACCATTCTCTTTAATGACCGTGAGGGTCTCGATTTCGCTCCGCGTTCGCCGTACATCCGCCCAAGAGTCTTTGATGACAACTTCTTCTCGATAATCATCACCTTCTCCCGTTGATGCACGCCAACACTTTGTCGCGCGGCCCTTCACAGAGTCGGATACGAATAACTCTTCTTCGACAGTATACTCTACCCCACCTGACAAGATGCTGGTTGCCTTCCCCTCCTTGCAATGTATTGTCTCATCGTAGCCAATATCTGACGGGCGCGCAAACATGAGACCAGCGATGATGCGTAATAAAGTGAGTGGTTGCTCTGCGATCTTCCATGTCTGACTGTTGACCACGCCAGCACGGTCGCACACAGTGAACGTGAAGGAATCGCACGTGAAAGAGAGGCTTGGGACAAAGCGCCGATTGTCTTGTGCCTTGAACATGATGTACGATTTTTGGTGGATTGTATCCTTTATGGTCTTGCTCTGCGACATTTCGGTGCGAGTGACTTCACTTAATGCGTGTACTTTCGGCCAAGTCGCACTCCCGATGGATGCCTCATCGACAAGTATCACGTCGGGCTTTCGCCTGAACTCCGATCCTTTGAGGGGAGTTGTGCTATACTGGGGGACCCAAATCTTTTTTGGGGAGGTCAACTTGACGCCGTGGATATCTTTGTATGCACGGGGGTCCGTTGAGTGATTCTCCCGGTAAACTCCTTCCAAAGCTGCCCCGATATTATTCATCCAGGTAGCCATATTGGTTTCTGACCACTCGGATGGAGGGTGGTATAAAAGGCTGCCATCACCCCCACTAGCATGGCCAGGAGTCCCTCGGGTCCGAGGTCTCGACATGGAGTTAGCATGGGTAGCGGTGCTTGAGCTCTGGGGTGTCGAAGTAGATTTGACCCGGTTAGTGGTCCGTTGAGCTCGAGTTTTCGGTGCAGAGATAGGTTTGGTGGTGGTAGTTCGGGTACGAGTGCTTGGTTTGGCATAGGGTATGTGAGTGGTGCTTCGGGTTCGGATTCTGGATGTGGAAGGAAGGGGAAGAAGTTTATCGATTAGTGCTGTATTGATTGTGAAGGGAAGGGAAGCGTCTGGAAAGATATCCGTGGCAAGATTTGGGTTGATTGAGAGGCTGTCGAGTAACTCCTTCTGCATGGCTGACTTGAGTCCGGTCACTGACTCGCCTACAGTACGGTCAGCGTCTCCTAGAAAACGCTTGCTAGATATTCGTTCTGTCACAGGCTCGGAGGACGTATAAAACTGAGAGGAGTGTGGCTCCATGATGGAACACAACTCAGCCACTCCGCGGCTCCGCAATGGTTCCGACAGTGCCACCTGCGGCACAAACTACGAATAACATTTTGTTCATGGTAGATACCTAATACAAGAATTGACCTGCCCTATTCGTCCGTCAAGATCTCATCCTGCCCTTCGATATGTGCGACGTCTAAGCCTGGTTTCTCGCAAAGAAACAAAGTACCATCTTGACCACCTGGAAGAGGAGGTAAATTCGGGTCGGTTTGACCCTCACGAAGACATTCTTCAAGAAGTTCTTCAGTTTCTTGAATTCGCGATGATCTTGTGGGAGATGAAGGTCCTGTCAATCTCTGATACCTAATACATCCATCGCAACTCTACACGATTTCCTCTTCCGCCCTGGAATGATTGTGAGTGGCAGAATCCGTTCATGTAGAAATGGTACATACATTGCGGACTTGGATATATCGACAAGTGGCCGACGGATTTTTGGTAGGGACGGTGGTGTTACATTTGATGAGCGCAGTCATGACACCGCCAGCAGTCTCGATACCAAGGGACAAGGGAGCGATATCGAGGAGGAGGAGATCTTGTGTTTTCTCGGATGTGTCGCCGGAAAGGATAGCAGCCTGGACTGCAGCACCGTATGTGACGGCCTCGTCGGGGTTGATGCTCTTGTGGGACTCCTTGCCATTGAAGAAGTCAGACACGAGCCTGACAATACGGGGGATACGGGTGGAACCGTCCAGGAGGACAATATCGTAGACATTCGACTTGTCGATCTTGGAGTCGCGCAGAACCTTCTTGACGGGCTCAAGAGTGGACGGGCGTTGGAAGACAAGTCCTTCTTGTTCTTGTGCTTGAACTCCCTGACAAAGTGATTGATGAGACAGTTGTCAAAGTCCTCTCCACCCAAGTGAGTGTCACCGGCCGTGGCTTTGACCTCGAAGATGCCGTCTTCAATGGTCAGGAGGGATACATCAAAAGCTCCTCCTCTGGGAATCGAAGATGAGAACATTGCGTTCGCCGCTGACCTTCTTGTCGAGACCATAGGCGATGGCGCAGCGGGCTCATTGATGATACAAAGAACGTTCGTTCCAGAAACGGTGCCAGTATGCGGGGACAGTAACAACTGCATTGTTGCACGTTGTGCCGAGGTACGACTCTGCGGTCTCCTTCATTTTCAAGAGGACCATGGACGAGATTTCTTTGAGTGACTAAGAAAAAAACCATAAATCAGCATAGACGTCGATAAACTTGTTGTGAATGGTACTTGCAAATTCCTTTCCCTCGCCTCAGTATTCGATCTTGATGTAAGACTTGCTATCTCTGCTGAAGAACCTGAATGGGAAGTGCTTCAGATTGGCTTGCATCTCAGCATCAGTGAACTTCTGGCCGATCGAACGCCCGGCATCGAAAATGCTAGAGGAATTAAGTACCAGTCAAAATCCGAGTCATTAACTGATGCATGGGGTTACTCACGTATTATTCGGGTTCGTGGCGACCTGATTCTGGGTGGCATCGCCAAACCACTCATTTTCGGAGAAGGACACATAGGATGGTGTTGCGCGGTTACCCTCGTTGTGATGGTTGGAGGACCACGCGGTTGTCGGAATGGGGACGGAACCCCGTCGTCAAAGAATGAATATGCGGTAATGTGTGTGAAGCCATCTGGCATTTCCACAGTGGTATTCACGGAAGTCTTTTGAGTAGCAAGCCGAGTCAAAGAGTGTGCGCTAGCAGTTGTGCAAAGGAGGACACGATTGATGAATGAATGTCTTGACGTCGTGATGGTACAATGATTTCAAGTTTATCAAAAAGCTGGAAAAATAAGTTAATAATACAGACTGCTGCATGTATAACTCACATGGGTACATGGCGACCTGGTTCTCGGTGGTATCACTGACCAACCATTGCAGGCAGAGGGCGGTTTGCGATGGTTTGCGATAAGAGGCAGCGGCAAAAAGTTCCGAGATCGATCAGTTTATCTTGCTTGCCGCACCCTTCAAAGCTAAGTAAGTTCCTTATGCGACAAAAAATACGTTGTATTTCTTGTGAAAAGCGATTCCAAAGTCACCAGGCGCTCGAGCACCACTTAAATCATCCTTCGACATCTTGCCGGTTATGGTTGAACGATGTTGTACAAATATCTAAGCTTATCGGAAACGCCCCACCGTCGCAGGTCCAACAAGCACCCCACCTTCAGGATTCTGTTATGCAAGAATGGGACCAGCTTCCAATTGACGATTGGGCACCAAACGAAGGAGAGCTTGATCAGCTCGATCCTCCGACTCGGAGTCCTACCCCTTCTGTGGATTCTGAGCACCGAGAGCTTTACCCATCAGCTGCTCGTGTCTATGGAAAAGGTCATACGTTTATGGATGTCTTCGATGCAGATCCGCATGCCGATAAACGGGAGGAAAATCTCTATTACCCGTTTGCTTCGAAACAAGACTGGGAGATGGCTTCATGGCTTCTGCGCTCAGGCTTGAGTATGACTGCTATCGACCAGTTTTTACGTTTGCAATTGGTAAGTCGCATTCTACATAGACCATCATAATCCATATTCTAACGAGTTGATGGCAGATCACACATTTGCCTTTGTCATTTCGCACTGCATCCCAGCTGCGAGCACGAGCAGAACTCCTTCCACAAGGTCCACAGTGGTTCGCAAAGCCTTGGAAAACCAAGCATCCAACGAAAACGCCAATCAGCCTGTACTGGCGAGACCCCGTGGCATGTCTGGAATCGATCCTTCATAACCCTCTGATCGCCGATCACGTTGGCATGGTTCCTTTCCACATCTTCAAAACGGCGGAGAAGATTATGCGGGTGTACACTGAGTGGCTCTCTGGAGACAGGGCATGGAATATACAGGTAAATATCAGGCATCATCACCATCCTTCCAACTTGAATGTGTTACTGATTGTATATATAGGAACGGCTACCTCAAGGAGCCACCGTGCTTGGCACTGTCTTGTCATCTGACAAAACCAACATATCTGTTATGACAGGTGATCGAATGGCCCACCCGCTTCTCATTAGTTTGGCAAATTTGGATATGGACTTCCGTGCAAAAGCCTCCCATCACGCCTTCGTTCTCTTGGCCCTCCTCCCAGTCCCGAAATTCCTTCATAAGAAGGAGTTACGAGGTGTCTTAGAAAACCGGATGATACATCAGTGCCTTGATTTTATCCTCCAGCCCTTGAAGACGGCGGCTTCCATTGGTATCATGATGTCCGATCCGTGGGGTGGCCTGCGCCACTGTTTTACGCCACTGGCAGCGTATATTATGGACTTTCAGGAGGCGATAGTGATCGCTGGAGTAATGGGCAAAACTTCCCCAGTTACCATGGCGAACTATAAGCAGTTTGGAGACGCCGTTCGACATGAGCCACGCACAGGATCAACCACACTAGCGCAGCTTGATGCTATCCGCCTTCGGGCTGATCCCGGTGAGGCGAACCTGGCTGAGTATGTGTATGAGGCCAAGAAGTTTCGTCTTAATGGTGTGGATCAGCCATTCTGGCGAGACTGGGATTTCGCCGATCCAGAGCATTTTTTAACTCCTGAACCCCTACACCACTGGCATAAAATGTCCTGGGACCATGACACCAAATGGTGTATTGAAGCCTTAGGGGGCGAAGAGATTGATTTTCGATTCTCCGTTTTACACCCTCACGTTGGTTACCGACAATTCAACGAAGGTATTTCCAAACTCAAACAGGTAACAGGACGAGAGCATCGTGACGTTCAGCGATACATTGTCGGCGTCATTGCTGGCGCTGCTCCCAAGGAATTTGTCGTGGCTATCCGCGCTTTGATAGACTTTCGCTATCTCGCTCAATCCCCGGTAATAGATGAGGATACATGTGGCAGAATTGAGGCTTCTTTGGCCTTGTTTCATGCCCACAAGCAATCTATCATTGATGCTGATGCTCGTGTGGGCCAAGGTAATCAGACAATCGAGAATTGGCATATTCCCAAACTCGAGCTGATGCAGAGTGTGGTCCCCAACATTAGGCAGAATGGTGTTGCTATCCAATGGTCCGCAGACATTACCGAACATGCGCACATAACGGAGATTAAAGATCCAGCACATGCTGGGAACAATCAGAAGTATGAATCCCAGATTACACGTCATCTAGATCGTGCAGAAAAATGTCGTCGGTTTGATTTGGCAACATCTGTCCGAGAAGCTGCCATCGATTTCGGCCATCGTCGTGGCCCTGTGGAAGGTGAAGAATACATGGAAGTAGATCCTACAGAGCCTAATAGTCACCATATCCACACCACGTCAGAGCTGCTTGACGAGATTGACCCAGTCTCTAATCTCTCAGGGCCCTCACGGGATCTGACTGATTACTTTAGAGTGTCAGTAAAACTTCAACACGGTGAAGTACCTAACGCGCCCCAGCCCTTCCGCACATTTTCTGTTGCCACCACCGCCTTCCATCTTACCCGCGATGCCAATATACGTGGTGCAGCAGTCGATAAGATAGCGGAAATATATGGCCTGAACGATCTACGACCAGGCCTTGCAGACTTTATGCAACGGAACCGCCAGCAGCTTTCCTGCACTCACAACATGACCGGCCGAAGAATCGCTCCATCTGACTGTCAGCTACCTTTTGAGAACCTTCATGTCTGGCACCGAGTACGGATGCAATCCAAATCGTACCACAACGAGCGGGTGGTCCTTCCTGCCCAGACGGTCAATGCCCTACCTAGCGAAGGTGACTGGGAATTCGGGAGATTTGACACTGTTCTGGTCAACACGGATCCTGAAAAAATATGGCCCAAGAGTGGCCTAGATGGTGAGTTCGGGCGGTGGTTTCTGAGACATGTGTCAAACTGACAGTGCTCGCCGCAGGTCACTGTGTTGTCCAAATCCGACTGATCTTCCTTGTTGCACCACCACGAGGAGGGGAATCATTAAGGGGCTTGGAGTCATTTCTCGCCTATGTGGAACGTTTTGACCTTGTTCCTCAACCGATGTCTCTTGCTCCTGCAGCACCAAGGATCGCAGGGAGAAATCCGGTGACTCAAATGTATGTTCTTAAACGCGCATCAAGGGCAGGTCTACGACGCTTCGGAGACATTGTACCATTGAGCCAGTTGCGGGGTCCTGTCCAACTAGTCCCATGTTTTGGAGAAGTAGCTGATCCTCGTCTAGCCGTGCAGAACAGCTTGCATTATAGTAATGAATTTTGGCTCAACAGTTATGCCAACAAGGAAATTTTTTGGGCTTTGCGATTCTGACAATGTATATATCTCTCTCAGGTTACATGAAATTAAACTAGCATGTACTTCCTCTGCTGTGTGCGGTCAGGTGGTGTAAGCCGCTATTAACAAGTTGACTTGTAACATGAAATGTGTACAAAACGCGGTAACTAAAATAGTTTTGTTCAAATAGGTATAAACTTCTCACTATATATAATATATCACAATGTGTCAGATGCGAGTTCAGTGAAAAAATGAATAAAATACAGAAATACAGCATGGTGTACCGAAGCTGATTAGTCAATTCAGTCTTGATATATAAAAATTGATGGATCCGGAAGTGGCACATGATCTGTTGGTTAAGGCAAATGTCTGTCCCAGAAAGGATAATGTAATTTTACACAATCACCATGATACTCACCGTCGTTGATGACGGAAATCACTATTCTTCGCCCTACTCCTCATATCAAGTGCCCACTCTGAGAAGCCGCAGCACCGAATCCACACCAGGAGCCCAGCGTGACAATGGTCTACAGATCAAAGTGTTACCAACTCCACCCCATAATAAATCCTCATCTGACATTCCGATGGCTATGGGAGGATCTCTTTCCAGTCAGGATGAAGTTGTAGAAGCTATTAAGGTTGATTTACAAGCGCAAGAAATGGGTACAGTCAAGGTTAGTCGACTTATCACTTATTCAAGAGAGTGATGAACTTAGACCGAGCAGAAATATAGATACATCAGAGTGGACCAATTCAACAAATTGTACAATTTTTTGCTGCAGAACAGACCTAAGTACTATTTTCGACAAGTTCGAGTCGCGTTCAGCCACCTCACCGATTTTAGATTTGACTTCGACGCCGAACTTCAAACGCTGCACGTCTACATGTCATCATCGAGTCACAACACCGGTGTAAACAGAATCTACCATGCCTTCATTGATGCCATGAAGGCCCAAGAGAAGGAATGCGGGGAGCTTGATTGGGAGATCAGTACGACGTTCCGCTCCCGCATCCAGGACGTCGACGGAAGCATCAGATCCAAAACGATATACGTATGCGACATCACGATTCATAACAAATACCAGGAGCCCGTATTCTCCTTCGAATTCGCATTCAGCCAGAGTCGCGATGACGCCGTCTCAAAAATCCAGAAGATGCTCACGCGCAACCCGACTGTGCTCGCAGCCGTCGTCATTTCTTTGGATGAAGACCCTAAATACGGCTCTCCCAAGAGGGCCAGGTCGAAGGGTGACCTTGTGGATAGAGGGCTATGGGATCAGGCGGTCGATCGGGCACCTGCCTTCGGGCCCATTCATTTCGGCGACCATTGCTGGATGGGATCTGTAACATCGTCATTCGATATAGGATTTCAGAACGAGGTCGGGCTACGGATTGAGAATTCGGTAGGTCTAATTTATCATAACTAAACTACGCGTCGCTCATCCTTTTGCCTTCGTCAGGACATCATCCCCAAATCACCTAATTCTGATGCCAATGCCTCCGCCGCGTTGACAGAGCTGTGGAGGAAGCTCGTCAAGACTTTCGCGGGCGAAGATGCGGTCCCGGTGGAGTTGGGCGTCGATTGGGATAGCTTTCGGGCGGGGATTGACAAGTCACTTGGGGGCACTGCGTTCGGGCGCATCGTCAGCTGGGTCGGTTCGTTCGAGGAGCCTAAGAGGATGGCACATACCGAGTTACGGGCTGGGGGCTCGAAGAGGGCTCGGTACGTCTGATCACCATACGTTTGCGGTAGTTTCAATACAATCAGCTGTAGCATTTTACGAATACCTTTCACATCTTTTGATACGAAACGATATATGGATATTCTTATGCCTTGTTCAATTGCCAGCAGAATTATGGTGGTGTGTCGATACAAATCAGTGTACCCCACACGCCGCTCATGATTACCTAGTAACCAGTAATATAACATATACACTACAGTAAGCTATGTAGACTTAGGCAGTCAAGGCCATCCGTTGGCAGTGAGGCCTATAATATACAGATCTATACAGATCTATACAGTGAGCAACAACATCTTTATAGCAGCCAGATGTTCTGTCCAATGCTGTGACGTTCTATGGGTTCTATGGGTTCTATGGCACTTCTATGGGTTCTTATGGCTAACGCTAATTCTATGGGCCTAAAACGGGTTTTGCTGATGCAGGGGCCATACCA
>Ga0193716_1001249_pt1 | contig 14940 bp, 17 predicted proteins | sample U2c1metaG_FD_145901 | JGI IMG/M metagenome (GOLD analysis project Ga0193716, IMG submission 145901) | Soil microbial communities from a riparian zone of the East river system, Colorado, United States - U2c1 | ecosystem: Environmental > Terrestrial > Soil > Riparian zone | place: USA: East River...
GTTGGCGTCCTTTCAGAGGCCGGTCGTGCTCCCGTGATGCAGGAGACTGTTTTGGATTCGGCTCATCATTCGTCCACTCCTCGTTCCCCAAATGGATTTTTGTCGGCGTTGAACGCAGACGATTTCGAATTGATCCGTCCGCATTTGAAAACCGTCGACCTGTCGCAAGAACTGGCGCTGGTCGAGGTCGACGACACGCTCAAGCGCGCCTATCTGCCGCATGGCGGCGTCATCTCGCTGGTCGCCAAACTTGCGGGCGGCGAGCAGATCCAGATCGCGATGATTGGGCGCGACAGCATCTTCGGCACGTTCTCCGCCCTCGGAGATCCGACCGCATTGAACAGCGCGGTGGTTTTGATTCCCGGCGCTGCGTCGACGATCGAGGTCGATCGTCTTCGCGCCGCGGCGGATCAGAGCGCCACGTTCCGGACGACGCTGATACGGCATGGCTTGGCGGTGTACGCGCAAATCCAGCAAGCCGTCGGGTGCAACGCTTCACACAGCGTCGAATCAAGGCTGGCACGATGCCTGCTGCAGGCACGCGATCTCTCCGGCAGCGACAAGCTCGCGCTGACGCAGGAATCGATGGCGCAGATGATCGGCGCACGGCGCAACAGCGTGTCCCTGGTGGCCAACACGCTGCAGCAGGCCAAGTACATCCACTACAGCCGGGGACACATCGAACTCAACGATCCCGACGGTCTTGGCAGAGCCGCCTGCGAATGTTACGCGACCGTCAAGGCCCAATACGAAAGACTGCTTCGCTTCCGCTAAGAATGTGTGCCGGGGCACCAGAGCACCATGGAAGCCCGCGCGCGGCCAGCCTGATCCGTACAACTACGGTGCCCTCGGACAACCCCGGCATATTCGCTCCCGGCGGTTAACTGGCTGTTCAACGAGCCCTGATATTTGTGCAGGTGTTGACGAGCGCAAGTTCGAAAAACATCGAAAATTTGTCGCAAGCTCCGAATATTCACCTGTGCTCGGCTGATTGCGTAATGTGCGGAGTGTAAAGACATGGCCTTTGACTTGTCGATGCCGATCCTGGTGGTGGATGATTACAACACCATGATCCGGATCATCCGCAACCTGCTCAAGCAAATCGGCTTTGAGAATGTCGACGATGCCAGCGATGGATCGGCTGCGCTGACAAAAATGCAGGGCAAGAAATACGGCCTGGTGATTTCCGACTGGAACATGGAGCCGATGACCGGCTACGATCTGCTCAGGGAAGTCCGCGCCAGTCCGGAACTGTCGCAAACACCCTTTATCATGATCACAGCGGAATCGAAGACCGAAAACGTGATCGCCGCGAAGAAGGCTGGTGTGAACAATTACATCGTCAAGCCGTTCAATGCGGCCACGCTGAAGACCAAGATGGAAGCGGTCTTCCCCGACTAGGCTTTTGTTTGACGCGTTTGCTAACGCAGATAAGTCTACGCAATCTGCGTAAACTTGATTGCGACGCGAACCGGCTGTCACTTCGCTCGAAATCCCGGCAGACTAATCGCGAAAGAAAAGCCGTATCGCCCCGCCGGATAGACGGTCGTCGCGACCATCAGCGTTTCGCCGTCTTGCGAGAAATAGCGGCGCAGCACATGAAGTCCCGGTGAGCCCGCTTCCACGGCGAGGAGATGCGCCGCCTGCCCGGGCACGGGGCACGCACTGGTCTCCTGAATCAATCTGGCGACGCGAAACTTCGATTTCATGTCGATGATCGTATAGGCCGGCCTGCGCAGACGATCGAGATGCGTGCTCAGATGCGCCAGCGTTTCGGGCAAATAGATGTGCGAATAAGCGACCGGAAGTTTGTACTTGCGAATGGTCCGCAACGATTCAGTCTGCCGCCACCGCTCACCGCGCCGGCACTTGAGCAAGCGTGAAAGGCTGGCATCCGCCACCACGTCGCATTCGGAAATGGTCTGCTGCTCGGTCGCTTCGATATCGGGAAACAGCGCCGAGAGTGACTCCGCTTCCTGGACATAACGGGGGGCCGCCGTCAGGCTGCGAACGACCGTGCCGATGCCCGCGTGCCGGGTCACCAATCCCCTATCGGAAAGCACGCTCAGCGCGGTTCGGGCGGTGTTCCGGGACACGCCGAACCTCGCACAAAGATCCGACTCGGTCGCGATCAGCTTGCCGACCGGATATTTTCCGGCAGCGATTTCCTCGATGAGAGCCTGCGCCACGCGCGCATATCGTGGCTGAAAATCAAGATCGCCGGCGTCGGAGGCATTTTGCGAATCCACCTCGATCTGCCGAAGCCGCGCGCGACTGGACCCGCGCTGCGCTTTCGCTGCAGAAATATTCGATTTTTTGGCCATCGCTATACTGACTTAGCTCCTTGGCCCGCAGGCAGCTACGCCATTTTCGGCAGGATCGTGCGGCCGGTACATAGCTTGCCCCTTAGCTACAGTATCGGCAACCGATCTTGCCATACACCGGTGACGTTCGGCCGTACTTCTACGGTTACCGATGTTCATACATGGCTAATGTTGAGCGGCGAGAGTGGCGCAAACAGAGGAAGAATCCATGTTTACGTTTGATACGACCGACCAGAAAGAAGTCCGTCGTTTCCGCATCGCGCAGTTCAACGGCCGCGTCGCAACCGTCACGTCTGGCGGGTCGACGATTACCGGACATGTTCGCTCGGTGCTGGAACGCAAATCGAGCGTTCCAGTGAGCTGGAGCATCACGCTCATTCCGACCGAGCCCAAGATTTCGGCCAGCGTCCTGCGACCGGTATCGCTGGTTCGCGCCTTCGCTGAAGATCTTTACTGAGCCAATCGGGTTGATTGAACCGATCAAGGGCCGCGCATGCGCGCTCCGCGTTACACGGCGTCCCGATGCAGAAGGGCTTTCCGGACAAGGTCAGCGGTGTTTCGCGCACCAAGCTTTCGCATCGCTTCCGCGCGATGACTTTCGAACGTCCGCGGACTATTGCCCATCCGCAACGCGCCCTGTTTGTTGGAATAGCCTTCGCTGATGAGGTCCAGAACCTCGCGCTCGCGCTTCGTCAGCGGCTTCTGGCTGCTCTCGGATGAAAACATCGCACTTGTCGCGCGGCCGTCGTTCTTGCCTTGAGCAGCCGTTGCCTCGAATCCAATGCCGCGGCGCGATAGAGCGGATCCGCCTTGCAGACCGACTTTAACGCCGCTTTGGGGATCCGCGATCTGCTTGACCAGAGCGCAAACGCGCTCGGTTTGATGTAGCGCGTTTTCTATCACCTGCTGCAAATAGGCCCGGTTGCCCCCGGCCTCCGGAAACTGATGGGCGTGCTCCCTGATCTCACCGATATAGATCAAGAGCGCCGTCAGGGGACCGTTGAGATCGCGGACGATGGCCGCGGCGGCTTCGTCCTTTGCCTGCGCATGGGCCGCGGAGAGCCGGAGAATTTCAAGGCTGCCGTCACGCAACGGGCCATCTTCGGTCCGTTGCGAAAACTGCGAATCATCAAGCCGGTTTTCATGCTGCGACATACGATTCGTCTAACAGGACCTCGGCCGTTCGAAGTTAATTTCGTACCCAGTAAGACTACGGTCGTCCCGATGAGCCGGCGAGAGCAAGGATTGGGCGTTGCTCGCAAATCACGCCGCCGCATGACCGCCCTCATCGCATTCGTTTTGCCGCGTACGAACAACGAAAAAACCCGCCGGTTGGACCGGCGGGTTTTGATCTGATGTCGTCAAAGCGACCGATCGGGATCCCGGTACATCCGCGGAAATCCCATATCAGTCTGCGTCAGACGGCGCGGAGATCTTCCGCGCTGGTCTTGCCGCGCTTGCTGTCGACCTTCGCTTCGTACGAGACCTTCTGGCCTTCGTTGAGCGAATTCATGCCGGCGCGCTCGACGGCGCTGATGTGAACGAACACGTCGTTGCCGCCGTCATCGGGCTGAATGAAGCCGAAGCCCTTGGTCGCGTTGAACCACTTAACTGTACCGATCGTCATTTAACTTCTCCAAGATGCGCGAATGCGCTGTGCCCGCACGACCTTCGCACGAGCTTTAGATCCGATTTCAGCGATGTCTTGGGGAGTAGAGCCGGTTTGGCGCGATCAACAAGGCAAATCGATTGTTCGAATGGACGGCGTGTACGCTACTACGGCTGAAATAGCAAGCGATAAGCCAAATCCGGCCGGAAAACCTCGGAAAAACCGTCAAAACAGCCAATTTTGGAAGAAAACAGCGTGCGCAGATCAACCCAGCCGGCTGATCTGTTCCTCGGTCACCACGCGCTCGACGTTCTCGGTCTTGCTCTTGATGCGATAACGTGGGCGCCGGTCGGCCTCGATCGGCAGGCAAGCGACGATGGTATAGACGCTACGCTCCCTCGGGGTGGCGCGGCCCTGTGGGCCCTGCAGCTGATGATGAACGTCGTCATTGATCGCGAAATTGTGGGCCATCGCCTGTCTTTCCGTTGAAGACGGGCTTTTAGTAAGAATAGCCCCGAAAAGCAACAAAACTCGTCGGTTAACGGAGCTAACAAAGAAAGATAGCTACGGACCCGGAGACCGGTTCCGCCAGCCCGAACGGGTCGGGAACGTTGAAAATTGGGTCTCTGGCATACCCCGGTTTTGGTTGTGCAGACCGCCAACGTGTACCACCTTGGCCCGTCTGCACCTGATACCGATTAGGCCGCAATGGGGGATCCGAAACGATGACATCCGACCTGTCTCTTGCCCCCCACAAGCCATCGGCCACCGCAGGTGCAACGCCGATCGACGCCCGGATGCGGCGGCGGGTGGTGCTGGCGTCGATCCTCGGCAACGGCCTTGAATGGTTCGATTTCGTCTCTTACGGCTATTTCGCCAGCATTATCGCCAAGGTGTTCTTCCCGGCGGGCAGCGACCTGGCGCTGATGCTGACCTATGCGACCTTCGCAATCGGATTCGTGGTGCGGCCGATCGGCGGCATCGTGCTCGGCGCCTATGCCGACCGCTACGGTCGCCGGCAGGCGCTCTCGCTGCTGATCGTGATGATGGCATTCGGCACGCTGACCCTGGGGCTGACGCCGGCTTACGCCACGATCGGAATCCTGGCGCCGATCATTGTCGTGCTTGGGCGGGTGGTGCAGGGCATTTCGATCGGCGGTGAATTCGGCAGCGCCACCGCGCTGCTGGTGGAATACGCGCCACCGAACCGGCGCATGATGTATGGCAGCTTCCAGATGTCGTCGCAGGCGCTCGGGCGGGTGCTGGCAACCGGTATCGGCCTGCCGGTGCTGCTGCTGTTTTCACCGACGACGGTGCAGGACGGCGCGTGGCGCATCCCGTTTTTGATCGGCTCGCTGATCGGACCGTTCGGTTTCTATGTGCGCTATCGGCTCGCGGAATCACCGGAATTCGAAAAACTGCTGGCGCACAAGGCGGACGCCGTGCGCGCGCCGGTGCGCGAGGTGCTGCGACATCACTGGCTGCAGGTGATATCAGCGATCGGGCTGACCATCATCGGGACCTCGCTGACCTATATCTGGAACACCTATCTGCCGACCTATGTGGCAGGGTATCCTCGGCGTTGCGGTGACTTCCGCAATCGGCATCGGCACCTGCGTACTCGGCGGCTTCCTCGCCGATGTCTACGGTCCCTACCGAACCTTCTTCCTGTTCACCGCGATCTCCGCGCTGATCTCCTATCCGATGTTGGCCTATGTGCTGGCCGCGCCGGGCTTCGGACGCCTGTTCCTGGCACAGCTCGTGGTGCTCACCGTCTTCGGATTATTGCAGGGCTCCGGCCCCGGATTGCTTGCCGGGCTGTTCCCGGTGTCGGTGCGTTCCACCGGCATGGCGATCTCCTATAATGTCGGCGTCACGGTGTTCGGTGGCTTTGCGCCACTGACCGTCACCTGGCTGATCGCGACCACCGGCAACAAATTGATGCCGGCGTTCTACATCATCGCCGCCGCCACGCTGTCGATCGTGGTGGTCGGCAGCACGCTCAGCAGCGTGCGGCAACGCGCGGCCGAAAGCCCTCTGCAAACCAATTAAGGACTGCGTAGCGCCATGGACATGCTGGTCAAACTTTACGAGCTGCCGAGTTCGCAAGTAGCGTACGAACGACTGCAGCAGGCCGGCATCACCATGCGCCGGGCGCTGGCCCCTGAAAAACACAAGGTCACCGCCTGGGTGCGGAAAAATTTCAGCGAGGCTTGGGCCAGCGAGGCTGAGGTCGCTTTCAGCCGCCAGCCCGTCTCCTGCTTCATTGCGATCGATCAGGGCAAGATCGTCGGATTTGCCTGCCATGATGCCACCTGCCCCAATTTCTTCGGTCCCACCGGCGTCGAACCGGGCTCGCGAAAAAGCGGAATTGGGGCAGCGTTGTTGTTCGCCTGTCTCGAGGCGATGAAGCAACAGGGCTATGGCTATGCCATCATCGGCGGCGTCGGGCCGGCGGCGTTTTATTCGAAAACCGTCGGCGCTGTCGCCATAGAAGGTTCCGAGCCCGGCATTTATCGCGGCCTGCTGTAGCCCTTCAATTTAAAGGTCTCGCGCTCAGAGATTGCCGAGCAGCGGATCCGTCGCATCGCGCTGCCGCCAGCGATCGATCCATACCGCATCCGACAACGGCGTTCGCGGCAACCAGCCCGAAGTCTCTAGTTCCGGCTTCTGCAGGAAGTGCGTGACATGGCCGACGCAGAGATAGGCGATCGGCTGGATCGACGACGGGATCCCCAACGCCTCGCGCAAATCATCTGTTTTGATAATGCTGACCCAGCCGACGCCGATATTTTCCACCCGCGCCGCCAGCCAAAGGTTCTGCACCGCGCAGACCGCGCTGAACAGGTCCATGTCGGCCTGGTGGGTTCGCCCGAGCACGACAGAACCGGTGCGGCTGCGATCGCAGGTGACGCAGATTCCGATCGGCGCCTCGACGATGCCTTCCAGCTTGAGCCGGCGATAGGTCTTCTGCCGCTCGTCCTCGAACATCTCGGCGGCTTCCGCGTTGGCGACCTGAAACGAATCCCGCACCTTCTGCTTGATGGCGGGATCGCGAACCACGATGAAATCCCACGGCTGCATGAAACCGACCGACGGCGCGTGGTGCGCCGCCTTTAGAATACGCGCCAGCACCGGATCGGGGATCGGGTCAGGCAAGAATTGCCCGCGCACGTCGCGCCGGTTGAAGATGCATTTGTAGACGGCATCGCGCTCGGCCTGAGAAAATTCAGGATCGGTCTGAATGTCGCGGGATGGCATCATCGTCTCTTTCATCGCGTGCGGGCACACGGCAGTCTAACCGAATTCACGGCGAGGGTCGCGTGGTCATTGGTCCGACGCCAATTTGCGCAGCAGATACGTGTCCATGATCCAGCCGTGCCGTTCGCGCGCCTGTTTGCGCACCGCCGCGATCTCGTCCTTGACCTCGGCGAGTTTGCCCGATCGCAGGATCTCATGGTCGGTCCCTAGATAGGCGCCCCAGAAGATTTCGAGGTTCTGGTCGGCCAGCGACGCAAACGCCTGCACGCCGTCGAGCAGGACGACCACGCTGCCGGCTTGTTCCGGAAAACCTTCGGCGAGCTTGCGCCCGGTGGTGAGCAGCACGCTTTCGCCGATGCGGTTCAGGGCGATGCGATGTTTCGCCGCAAGCACCTGCACGCTGCTGATGCCCGGGATTACCTCGAAATCCAGCGCCACCCCCTTGTTGCGGACGCGCTCGATGATCCGCAGCGTACTGTCATAGATGGCGGGATCGCCCCACACCAGGACCGCGCCGACTTCGCCTTCGCCGAGCTCGCGTTCGAACAGGCCGCCGTAGATATCCGCGAGACGGCCATGCCATTCGTCAACCCCGCTGAGATAATCGCCAGCACTGTCGCGCTGCGGCACGTCGACACCGATGGTGCGGTAGTCGCCGTCCTCAATGAACCGCTCACAGATCGAAACCCGCAAATCGCGCAGTGCCGACTTCTCGGTTCCCTTGTCGGGAATGAAGAAGACGTCGACCTGATTGAGCGCCCTGATCGCCTGCATCGTCATGTGATCGGGATCGCCAGCCCCGATGCCAATGACGAAGATTTTTCGCATCTGTCTCTCCACCGAGCGTTTCAGCGGTTAACGCCGACGACGCGCCAGCCGCCTGCGATCCGGTCGATCCGGGTCAGCGACAGCTGATCAATCGCAAACCGAAGTGCGGCTTCGGGCGCCAGATCGAGCGCGATCGCCAGCCCCGCGCGCACGGTGCCGGAATGCACCACCAGTATCACGTCGCCAGCCGGAAGTTCTGCAAAACCCTCGCGCACACGTGCAATCTGCTCGGCAAAGCTTTCGCCGCCGGGCGGCCTGGCAATCGCCGGTGCATTCCAGAATTCGCGATAAATGACGCCGGGATCGCGCGCGAGATCGTCGTGACGGCGCCCGGTCCACTCGCCAAAATCCTGCTCCACGAATTTCGGCTCTGCGGTCGGCCGCAAGCCGAGCGCGGCCGCCGTTGCCAGCGTCCGAACGCTGGGACTGGCAAAGCACGCTGCGTGTTCGGGCAATTTCGCGCGCAACGCCGCGAGCGCGGCCGTATCGCCGGTGTCGGCGGGCGCATCGAGCCCGTGGATCACGCCCGCAGCTCCCGCAACCGGCGCATGGCGGATCAGCCAGAGACGAATGTCGTCGCTCATGGTTGATCTCACGAGTGCTGCGCGGCAAGCATGACCAGCACGGCGGCTTCCACCACCTGCTCGGCCGCGCCGAACACATCGCCCGTGACGCCGCCGATCTGCCGCCACGCCAGCACGGCCATCGCGACCGCACCCGCGGCTGCGACCACGACCGCCAGCAAGGCCTGTATCGCCGTCAAACACAACAACGCGATCACGACGCCGAAGATCACGGCGGTGATCACGCTCGCGCTGTCCGGCCGCCCCGCCGATTTGCCGAGCCCGTCGTCGCGGGCAAACGGCATGTTGGCCGCAAGCACGGGTATAACAGCACGCCCCAGGGCATGCGCCACGATAAGCGCGGGAAGGATCATCGCGAGCGGCAAACTCGCCAGCGCGGAAGCCCTTGCGACAAAGCCGACCAGCAAAACGATCATGCCGTAGGTGCCGAGCCGGCTGTCGCGCATGATCGATAATTTCGCGGCCCGGTCGCGGCCGCCGCCAAAACCGTCGCCGACGTCGGCGAGGCCATCCTCGTGCAATGCGCCGGTCAGCGCTGCGCTGACGCCAAGCGCAAGCGCCGCGGCGGCCAGTGACGGCACACCGATCGCCAACAGGCAGCGATCGACCAGGCCCACCATGAGACCGACCATTGCGCCGACCAGCGGGAAAGCGCGTTGCGCCCGCGCCAAGCCGTCGGGCGTCGCGTTGACCGGATGCGGCATCGGTACCCGCGTCAGCAGACCGATCGCGAGGCCAATGTCGTCGACCCAGTCTCTGACGTGACGCGAGATCGTCGATTGCTGTTCATCGCCCATCATTTCAGCCGCACGCCGCACCCGGCGACCATCAACCACGCTTCCGACGCCCGCGCCGCGGTGCGCTGGCCGAGCAGGCCTGCCAGATCGCGAAACCGGCGCAACGCCTTGTCGATCGGCACCGGCGCCCAGCCGATCTCGTCGCCCACGATAATGACCGGATGCGACGCCGCGCTGAAGCAATCGAGTTGACGTTCCCATTCGGCGATCAGGCCGGCGTCATCTTGCTCGAAGCGATCGCCGAGCCACAATGTCAGGCTGTCGATCACCGCGCCCGACGGCGTCGGCCGCAGATCACCAAGCGTTTGCGCAATATCCTGGGGCGATTCGAGCGTACGCCATTTTGCCGGGCGCTCGGCGCGATGCAGCCGCACCCGTTCGACCATCTCGGAATCGTCGGCATCAGAGCGGTAGGTGGCAACGAACACGACATCATCGCCCCAGGCTTGGGCGATCTCGACCGCACGGCGGCTCTTGCCGCTACGGGTCGGCCCCGTGATGAAGATGATGTTAGCCATGCTTCAGCCTTGCTCGCGATCCGCCGGCCACGGCTGCAAGGTGCCGCCCATGACGTCCAAAAGGTCCGCCATCTCGGTCAGGATTCCGCTCGCTGCCCGCAACAACGGCACCGCCATCACCGCGCCAGTGCCTTCGCCAAGCCGTAATCCAAGATCGAGGTAAGGCTTTGCATCGAGCGCCTCAAGCAACAGACTGTGCCCACGCTCGGCAGAGCGATGCGAAAACACGCAATAGCCGAGGGCCGCCGGCTGCAGCCGCGCCGCGACCAGCGCTGCGACCGTTGCAATGAAGCCGTCGATGATGACAGGGCGGCGATGCATGGCGCTGCCGAGCACCGCGCCTGCCATCATGGCAATCTCGTAGCCGCCGAATTCGGCCAACACCTCAAGCGGCGACGTCGCCTGGCTGCGTGCGGCGGCGCGTTCGGCGACCGCGAGCTTGCGCGCGATGCCGTCTGCATCCAGACCGGTCCCGGCGCCGACGCAATCGGCCAGCGGTGCCGGCGCCAGACGATGCATCAACAACGCCGCCGACGTGGTGTTGCCGATGCCCATCTCTCCGATTGCCACGATGTCCGTTCCGGCCTTGATCGCTTCAGCGGCGATTCCCGCGCCGCGCGCCAGACAGTCGCTCGCTTCCTGATGTGTCAGGGCCGGCTCGCACGCCGCGTTGCGGCTGCCGCGTCTGGCTTTCGCGCTGATCAATTCGGGATGCGCCGGAATATCCGCATCGACGCCGGCATCGACCACCTGCACGTCGACATCGGAGGCGCGCGCGAGCACGTTGACACCGGCGCGGCCGGCCAGATAGGTCGCGACCATCGCGGCGGTGACGCTGGCCGGATAGAGCGAAACACCCTCTGCCGTAATGCCGTGGTCCGCCGCGAACACGAACATCGTGGCGCGCCGGGTGCGCGGCGGCAGCGGATGCCAAATCTGCCCGAGTTGAACCGCGAGATCCTCCAGACGGCCGAGCGCGCCAAGCGGCTTGGCCTTGCCATCGATCCGGGTTCGAAGCTGCGGCACGAGCGATGGATCGACCGGCTGGACCGGCCACTCATTCAACCCGGCGGATAAAACTTTAATATGCATTTCCCTCCCGACCCACCGTCGAACGAGTTGATTCCGGTGTCTTGCGGCCGGTCTCCTGGCTTGCGGATAATGCCCTCGATCGTCTTCCCGATGCCGCCTTGGCGGCGTTCAGTGACGTCGTTGATCTCGGGCGATCCGCCTACAGTTGCGGGGGCAGCCGCGGCATTGCCCGCCAAACAAGATGCCATCAAAGCAAATGGTATGGCAGGCGCACCGCATTCCCGTTTCACCTCTTGCGAGGCACCGAAAGACGGAACCACGAGAGCATGATACAGGTGCCCGCGCAAGCGCGGGCGGCTCCTCGACGCCAGGGAAATCATGAGCGAAACGACGATCTTACAGAGCCCTGATGTGCTGGTGGTCGGCGGCGGCAGCGCCGGGTTATGCGCGGCGATTGCGGCACGGCGCAGCGGCGCCTCGGTGCGGCTGGTCGAGCACGCACCCGCGAAACTGCGCGGCGGCAACACCCGTCACGCGCGCAATTTCCGCCTGATGCATGACGGGCCCGAATGGTACGTGCCTGACAGCTATGGCGAGGACGCCTTCTTCGGCGATCTGCAGCGCGTCACGGCCGGCGCGACCGACGAAAAACTCGCGCGCATCCTGATCCGGGGCTCCGCCACCATCACGCCATGGCTGATCGAGAATGGCGTCCGCCTGCAGGACCCTCGTGACGGATCGATGCCCTATTCGCGGCGCACCGCGTTTTTCCTGGGCGGCGGCAAGGCGATGATCAACGCGCTCACCACCACCGCGCTGAAGCTCGGCGTGAGCATCGGCTACGACAGCAAGGTCGTCGCGCTTTCCTTCGGTGACAACAGGCAGTGCGAGGCCGATATGCGTCATAACGGCAACCTCGAGCGCGTCGCCGCGAAGACGCTGGTCGCGTGCACAGGCGGCCATCAAGCCAATGTTGAATGGCTGCGCCGGAGTTTTGGCGCCGCGGCCGACGGCTTCATGATCCGCGGCACACCGTATGACACCGGTTCGGTATTGCGCTTGCTGCTCGACGCCGGTGTCAAACCGGCAGGGGATCCTGCGCATGCTCACATGGTGGCGGTCGATGCCCGCGGTCCAAAGTTTGACGGCGGCATCGTTACCCGCATCACCGCGATACCGCACGGCATCGTCGTCGACCGCAACGGCAAGCGCTTTCACGACGAGGGCGAGGACGCCCGCAAGACCCATTTTGCGCGCTGGGGGGCGCGTATCGCCGAATGCCCGGATCAAATCGCTTATCTGATCCTGGATGCCAATGGTGTGGGTCGCGCGTTGCCGACGGCGCTGGCGCCGATCCGGGCCGACAGCATCGCGGATCTCGCGACCCGGCTTGGCCTCGATCCGGCGGCGCTGGAAACGACGATCCAGGAGTTCAATGCCGCGACTGACGTGGCCGGCGATACGCCGCTGAACGAACGTCGGACCACCGGGCTGTCGCCGCCGAAAACGCGCGCCGCGGTCGCGCTCGCGGCGCCCCCCTTCGCGGCCTATCCGCTGCGGCCGGGCGTGACCTTCACGCATTTCGGGGTTGTCGTCGATGATCAGCTGCGGATCTTGAAGAACGATGGCACGGCCGCGCGCAATGTATTTGCGGCCGGCATGATCATGGCCGCGAATGTGCTGGGCGACGGCTATCTCGCCGGCCTCGGTGTCACGCTGGCGACGGTGTTCGGCCGTCTTGCCGGCGAAGCGGCGGCACGACAGGCGCTCACGACGTAACGCAAGGCTATGCGGTCATTTCAGTGTCGCGCAGGCAGCTTCAAGCCGTTTCCATGCGGCTTCATCCGCCGGAAGGCCGAACCGATAGCGCTGCGGCGCCGCGGCAAAGCCGCGGACCAGAATTCCAGCGCGCGCGAAATGATCGAGCACGTCGACACCATCGCGCGCCTCGAACAGACCGAACAGATCGGTGCCTCCGATCACCTTCAACCCCGCACGCCCGAGAACGTCATCCAGCCGCTTTCGATCGGCCGCCAGCCTAGCCCGCGCCGCCGCGATCCATGCCGTATCGCGCAGTGCCGCTGTCGCGATCTCGCACGCCAGCCCCGACACCGGCCAATCGCCGAGCAACCCGCGCCAGATCGCGGCGTCCGGTTCGGCGGCAATGACAAAACCCACGCGCAATCCGGCAAGGCCAAAGAATTTGCCGAGCGAACGCAGCACCACGGTGCCCGCAGGCAATTTCGGCAACGCCAGCAGCGACGCCTCCGGTCGCACATCGGCAAAGGCCTCATCGACGATCAGCCGTCGTCCGGTCATCGTCCAGGCCTGCGCAAAGGCGGTTAGATCGCCGTGCGCAATCGTGCGGCCATCCGGATTGTTGGGATTGACCACGACGAGCGTCTCAAGATCGTGCCGCCTCAGTTCCGGCAGCGCATTCAACTCATGCACCTCGGCGCCGCCATCACGCCAGGCCGCCGCATGCGAACCGTAGGTCGGCGCCAGAATGCCGACCACCTTGGCGCGGGCCACGCGCGGCAACAGCCGGATCGCGATCTCGCTGCCCGGAACCGGCACGATCGCGGCGTTGGCGGGAAGCCCGTAGGCCTCGGCGGCCGCCGCCGTCATCCGCGCCATATCCGCCGCCAGCGGCAGGCGCTGATACAAAGCCGATGACAGGTGTGGCACCGGCCAGCAAATCGGATTAATCCCGGTCGACAAATCGACCCATGGCTGCGGCGCGAACCGATAGAGTGACGCAGCCACGTCGATGCGGCCGCCATGGATCCGCAAGGCTGCCGTCCTCTTCCAGATTTCGTCCCGCACGTGCATGCTGCCATCCATGGCCGACCCGACCGACCGTGTCCTGATCCTGATTGTCGCCTTCGGCATCGAAGCTGTGCTGGCCTATCCCGCGCCGCTGTTTCGCGCAATCGGCCATCCGGTGTCGTGGATCGGCGCGTTGATTGGGGCGATCGACTCCGCGCTCAACAAGCCGAATTATTCAGAGCCAATGCGGCGTATTGCTGGCGTCGCGACCGTGCTGCTGCTGCTTGGCGTCAGCCTCGGAGCCGGCTTTGTCCTGGAGATCATCGCCCGCGCACCCCATCTCGGGCTTGTTCTCGCCATACTGGTCGTCGCCACGCTGATCGCCGGCGGCAATCTCGATCAACACGTGCGCGCGGTCGCTTCCGCGCTCCGAACCGAAGGGCTTACCGGCGGCCGGCAAAGCATCGCCAGGATCGTCGGCCGCGATCCCGAAACCCTCGACGAGGCCGCGATCTGCCGCGCCGCGATCGAAAGCCTTGCGGAAAACGCCTCCGACGGAGTTACGGCGCCGGCATTTTGGTACCTGATCGGCGGATTGCCCGGCATGATCGGCTACAAGGCCATCAACACCGCCGACAGCATGATCGGCCACCTCTCCGAACGTTACCGCGCCTTCGGCTGGGCCGCCGCAAGGCTGGATGATCTCATCAATCTGCCGGCATCGCGTTTGACCGGGCTGATGTTCATTGCTGCCGCCGCGCTCGTGCCGGGCGCGTCGGCATCATCGGCATGGCGGGCGTTTCGGCGCGATGCGCGACGGCATCGCTCGCCCAATGCCGGCTGGCCCGAAGCGGCGATGGCCGGCGCGCTCGGCTTGCGGCTGGCGGGGCCGCGCACGTACCACGGCGTTGTAGTCGATGATCATTGGATGGGCGACGGCCGCACTGAGGCGACCGTGCAGGATATCGATCGCGCGCTGGCGATCTATCGCACCGCCTTCGCTGGCGCGCTGATCATGATCGCGATGATCGGCGTGATCGCGGCTTCGTTGCGCGGCTGAAATCGCGCGTCAGCGCGCGAGGCTGAGCAGCTTCTCGACATCGAGATGCGCCTCGAGATGCTCGGCCAGCGCATCGAGGGTTTCGTCGACGAGCGCTTCATAGGCCAGCGAACTCGCGGGCATGCCCAGTCGAGCCAGCCAGGCCGCGCGCTGCGATA
>Ga0193716_1001250_pt1 | contig 14925 bp, 15 predicted proteins | sample U2c1metaG_FD_145901 | JGI IMG/M metagenome (GOLD analysis project Ga0193716, IMG submission 145901) | Soil microbial communities from a riparian zone of the East river system, Colorado, United States - U2c1 | ecosystem: Environmental > Terrestrial > Soil > Riparian zone | place: USA: East River...
ACGATCGCTCCCCTGGGTGACGCGTGGGCGGGCCGGTGCCCGCGCGAATTTAGGGTGACCTTACTTGCTGGAGCGCGACTGCGGGGGCGTCCCTTTTCTCCCGATACGCTCTCCGGCATGCCCGACCATCGCGCCCACTTCGACTTCGAGATCCGCTTCGCCAACTCCGGCGACCTGACCGGCACGGGATTCCGACTTGACGTGCCGTCGGCCAACCTCGACGAATCGACCGTCGGCAGGCTCCTGGTGCATCACCTCGGGCTCGCACTGGTCGAGAGCGTCGAACTCCGCGGGTTGCGGTTCGTCGAGGAACCGCACCGTGGAAGCCGCGGGATCGACAGGACAGGGGGCTATCGGGCGCCGTCGACGCACGTCGTCGACCTCAGCCACCCCATCCGCGCCGGTCTTGTCACCTACCCGGGGCTACCGGCGCCCGTGATCACGCCGCACCTGACCCGCGAGGACTCGCGTGCGAAGTACGCCGCAGGCACCGAGTTCGCGATGGACGTCATCACGATGATCGGCAACACGGGGACGTATCTCGACTCGCCATTTCACCGGTACGCCGACGGCCGCGACCTGGCCGGGCTCGACCTCTCGACCCTGGTCGGTCTACGCGCCGAGGTCTTCCACTTGCAGGACGCGTGGAACGCCGAGCGGCGGGGCATCCGCGCAGAGACCCTCGCCGACCGGGCAGTGGCAGGTGCCGCCGTGCTCCTGCACACCGGCTGGGACCGGCACTTCGGATCGGCCGAATACGGCGTCGGCGCACCGTTTCTCACCGCTGACGGCGCCCAGTACCTCATCGACGCGGGTGCGACGCTGGTGGGGATCGACTCGGTCAACATCGACGACACCGAGTCGGGAGGTGAACGCCCAGCGCACACGTTGCTGCTCGGTGCGGGCGTGCACGTCGTCGAGCACCTCACCAATCTGGGCGACCTGCCGCCGTGGGGTGCCCGGTTCACCGCAGCGCCACCCGCAGTCGAGGGCTTCGGCACCTTCCCTGTCCGCGCGTTCGCGGAGCTGCCCGGGAGCTAGAACTACGCGCTACTGGCTGAAGCCCCAGTCGAACAACCCGACCGCCTGACCGTAGAGGTCGCCGCTGCCGTACATCTCGACGACCACCAGGCGGCGGCCATTGCGTTGCGCCGCACCGACATACGTCTTACGCGCCAGGTTGGTGAACCCGGTCTTGCCCGCGAAGTCGCCGGGATAGCGGGTGAGCAACTCGTTCTGGGCGTCCAGCTTTCGAAGGCTGCCGCCCTTGTCGGGGAACGATGCCGACTGCGACGAGAAGATCTGGGCGATCAACGGATACTTCAAGGCCTGGCGGTAGATCACGGCGAGGTCGTGGGGCGTGGTGACGGTTTCCCAGCCGGGTCCGTCGAGTCCGGACGGCGACGACGCCTTGGTGCTGCGCGCACCGAGTTGGGCTGCCTTCGCGTTCATCCTCGCGACGGCAACCGGTTGACCGCCGAGCATGTCGGCGAGCATGTTGGCGGCGTCATTGCCCGACACCATCAGCAGCGCCGCGAGCAGCTGGGTGGTGGTGTAGGGCTGACCCGGCGTCAGGCCCACACACGAGCACTCCACCTCGGTGTGCGATTTGTTGGCCCGCGCGAACGAGTTCGGGTTGATGTTGTCGAGAACGACCATCGCCAGGAGCGGTTTGATGGTGCTCGCCGGAGCGTACGAGCCGTTGGGATCCTTTGCGGCCAGTACCGCCCCACTGTCGAGATCGGCGACCAGCCAGGCCTGCGCGGGGCCGTCGGGCGGCGCGACGACCGCGCCTGCCGGCTGAACGTCGGGTTGCGCCGATGCGGCAGGCGCCGTCAACGCCGCAGTGACGACGAGCGCCGTCGCCGCGAATAGTCTCCGCACGGCTTGCGAGCGTATGGCGGTCAGGACTCGCCAAGCGCGCGATCAGGTCTCCGTCGGGTATCGGGTTCTCGGCCGCGTCGAGATCTGCGTGAGGGTTGCTTTCAGCAAAAGGCCACGACCCGTGTGCAGAAGTCGCGGTGTCCTGCGCGTTGAGATTGCGCACAGGGTCGTGATTTCGCTCTTGGATCGACCCTCACTGCAGTCAAAGCGCGTGTGGCGGCCCCGGCGCAGAAGCCTCGGCCTACAGCGAGCCGATGCTCACCGACCGGTCCTGCGCGAAACCCCAGTCCAGCAGGCTCGTCGCCTGGTCCCAGTAGGTGGGGCCGCCCTCCTTGACGAGGCCGTACATCATGGCGACCAACAACCGTCGACCATCGCGCTGCGCGGCGCCGACGAACGTCTTGCGGGCGACGTCGGTGAACCCGGTCTTGCCACCGAGCATGCCTGGGTAGCGGCCGAGCATCTCGTCCTGGTTGAGCAGCATCACCGGTCCGGCGTCCCCTGGGAACGGCGCAGACGGGGACGACGTGATCCCGGCGAAGACCGGATTGGCCAGTGCCGCACGGAAGATGACGGTCAGATCGTGCGCGGTGGTGTACCCGTCGATGCCTGGCCCGTTCAGCCCCGACGGCGACCCCGCTTGGGTGTCGTTGGCACCGAGTGAGGCGGCCTTGGCGTTCATCTTCGCCACGGCGACGTCTCTGCCGCCAAGCATGTGCGCCAGGGTGTTGGCGGCGTCGTTGCCCGAGACCAGCAGCAGGCCGTCGAGAAGCTCCGTCGTCGTGTACGTGCGGCCGGCCTTGACGCCTGCGCAGTTGCACTCCGTCGTGGCGTCGGCCTCGTCGGCGACCACGGTGGCATCCAGTGGCAGTTCGTCGAGGACGACCAGCGCCAACAGCGTCTTGATCGTGCTGGCTGGTGCGTGCCTTGCGTACTCGTCGCGCCCAGCGAGGATCTGGCCGGTGTCCATGTCGGCGACGATCCAGGCAGGCGCGGGACCCTCCGGAATCTCTGCCGTGCCTGCGGGCTGGACGTCGACGTCGGCCCCCGCGGAAGGCGAGGTGAGCAGTGTGGCGGTGAGCAGTGCGGCCCCGAGGGCGGCGGTCAGCGATCGTCTGAACATCGTCGCCGAGCCTAACGGGTCGACCTCGTGCCCATTCCCGTGCGCAATCCCACTGGAATTGATCTTGGTGTTTGAGCAGCGTGCCGCGTGGTTACCCGCAGCACGAACCCCGGTGACCCAAAGGAGCTCGAATATATGTGTGGCATCGCCGGAGAGATCGCTCAAGGGCGCCCGGCCAACCTTGCGGCCATCGAGGCGATGACGCTCGCCATGGAGTCCCGCGGCCCCGACAGCAGCGGTGTCTGGGCACGTGAAGGAGTGGCTCTCGGCCATCGGCGGCTGTCGATCATCGACCTGTCCAACCACGGCCATCAGCCGATGCACGACCCCGAACTCGGGCTCACCGTCGCGTTCAACGGGTGCATCTACAACTACCCGGAGCTGCGCCGCCAACTGATGGCCAAGGGCTACCGCTTCTTCTCCCACAGCGACACCGAGGTGATCCTCAAGGGTTACCGCGAATGGGGCGAGCGGGTGGTCGACCACCTCTACGGGATGTTCGCCTTCGCCGTCACCGAGCTCGACACCGGACGCGTGGTGCTGGCCAGAGACCGGCTCGGCGTCAAGCCGCTGTACTGGTGCGAGACCTCCGAGCCGCACGGCACCAGCAGCCTGCGGTTCGCCTCGTCGCTGCCCGCCCTGGTGGCTGCCGGTGGAGTGGACACCGAGATCGACCCGGTGGCCCTGCACCACTACCTGACCTTCCACTCCGTCGTGCCCGCGCCGCACACGATCTTGCGGGGGGTCCGCAAGCTGTCGCCCGGCACCATCATGCGCATCGAGCCCGACGGCAAGCGGACCGAGAAGACCTACTGGGAGCCGGTGTTCGAGCGGTCGGCGGAGCGGGCCAACTGGTCGGACTCCGAATGGGAGGATGCCATCCTCGCCTCGCTGCGCACGGCGGTGGAGCGGCGTCTGGTTGCCGACGTTCCGGTGGGCTGCCTGCTGTCGGGCGGACTGGACTCCAGCCTGATCGTCGGACTGCTCGCCGAGGCAGGCCAGCACGGGCTTGCGACCTTCTCGATCGGCTTCGAGGCCGCGGGGGGCGAGGAGGGCGACGAGTTCAAGTACTCCGACGTCATCGCCCGCGAATACGGCACCGACCACCACCAGATCCGCATCGACACCGCGCGCATGCTGCCCTCGCTCGCGGGTGCGGTCGGGGCGATGAGCGAACCCATGGTGAGCCACGACTGCGTGGCGTTCTACCTGCTGTCCGAAGAGGTCAGCAAGCACGTCAAGGTGGTGCAGTCCGGTCAGGGCGCCGACGAGATCTTCGCCGGATACCACTGGTACCCGCCGATGGCCCACGCCGCAGACGACAGCGTCGACGACGCCTTGGCGAGCTACCGGCGGGCGTTCTTCGACCGCGACCACGCCGCGGTGAACAGCCTGCTGCAACCGCGATGGCGGCTGGACGCCGACGTATCCGATCGATTCGTGTTCGACCACTTCGCGCATCCGGGCGCCGCGACAGCCACCGACCGGGCGCTGCGGCTGGACACCACCGTGATGTTGGTCGACGACCCGGTGAAGCGGGTCGACAACATGACCATGGCCTGGGGCCTCGAGGGACGCGTGCCGTTCCTCGACCACGAGTTGGTCGAACTGGCGGCCACCTGCCCGCCGCACCTGAAGACGGCGCACGGCGGCAAGGGTGTGTTGAAGGAGGCCGCGCGCCGGGTGATCCCCGACGCCGTCATCGACCGGCCCAAGGGGTACTTCCCGGTGCCTGCGCTCAAACACCTGGAAGGGCCGTACCTCGACCTGGTTCGGGACGCGCTGCACAGCGCGGCGGCACGCGACCGCGGCCTGTTCGCGCCCGAGGCGGTCGACGGGCTGCTCGCGGAACCCAACGGCAACCTCACGCCGCTGCGGGGCAACCCGCTCTGGCAGCTCGGCCTGCTCGAACTGTGGCTCGACCGTCACGTGGACGGGGTGACGCGGTGATCACCACCGCCGCCGTCATCCAGGACCTCGGCTGGGGCAGGCTGGTGTTCGGCCAGACCTTCGACGACCCCGAGCAGTTCGGCACGGCCCTGCGTGCGGAGGCCAGCGGCCGTCGCGACATCGGGATGTACCTCGACGCGCCGCACGTCTTCGTCGCCCTGCATCCGCAGGAGTTCTTCATCGACCCGAGCTTCACCTACCGGCTGCGGTTCGCCGAGCCCGGCCCATACCAGCCGCCGTCGGTCCCGGGCTTGTCCGTGCGGCCGGTGAATTCGATCGAGGACTGCGCTGGCATCAACCAGATCTACGTGCAATGCCGCATGGTGCCCGCCGACGTCGAACTGATGTGGAACAACAGTCACGCCGAGCCGCACATGGTGTACCTGGTCGCCACGGACGACGAGACCGGCCAGGTGGTCGGCACCGTCACCGGGATCGACCACGCCCAGCTCTTCGGTGACGAGGACAACGGGTCAAGCCTGTGGTGCCTGGCGGTCGACCCGACGCTGTCCCGGCCGGGGGTGGGCGGACTGCTGGTGCGCTCGCTGATCGAGGAGTTCGTCAGGCGGGGACGCTCGCAGATGGATCTGTCGGTGCTGCACGACAACGAGGGCGCCATCGCGCTCTACGAACGGATGGGGTTCGTCCGCGTCCCGACGCTCGGCATCAAGCGCAAGAACGCCATCAACGAGCGGCTCTTCGCACCCGTGATGGCCGAAGAAGAACTGGCCCAGCTGAACCCGTACGCCCGCATCATCGCCGACGAGGCGATCATGCGCGGCATCGCCGTCCAGGTGCTCGACGCCAAGGGCGGCTACCTCAAGCTCACCCACGGCGGCACCAGCGTCGTCACGCGGGAGTCGTTGTCCGAGTTGACCAATGCCGTCGCGATGAGCCGCTGCGACGACAAACGCGTCGCGAGAAGGGTCGTCGCCGACGCAGGCATCACCGTGCCGGAGGGCAGAACGGCGACCTTCACCGACGAGGACCACGACTTCCTGCGCCAGGTCGGCTCGGTCGTGGTGAAGCCGGCGCGCGGCGAGCAGGGCGCAGGCATCACCGTCGGGGTGACGCGGCCAGAGGACCTCGACCGCGCACTCGCGTTCGCCGCGGAACACTGTCCCGACGTGCTGCTGGAACAGCGATGCGAGGGTGAGGATCTGCGCATCGTGGTCATCGGCGGCAAGGTGATCGCCGCCGCGCTGCGCTGCCCGGCGGAAGTGGTCGGCAGCGGCAAGCACACCGTCCGCCAGCTCATCGAGGCGCAGAGCCGCAGACGCGCAGCGGCCACACACGGGGAGTCCACCATCCCGCTCGACGACGTCACGACCGACACCGTGCGGGAGGCGGGCTGGAGCCTGGACGACGTCCTGCCCGCCAACGAACGTCTCGTCGTGCGGCGGACGGCGAACCTACACACGGGAGGAACCATCCGCGACGTCACCGACGACCTGAACCCAAAGCTGGCCAAGGTGGCCGTCGAGGTCGCGGACGCGATCGGCATCCCGGTCACCGGCATCGACCTGATCGTGCCGTCGGTGGCGGGGGAGGAGTACGCGTTCATCGAGGCCAACGAGCGACCCGGCCTGGCGAATCACGAACCTCGCCCGACCGCGCAGGCGTTCGTGGACCTGCTCTTCCCGCGGACCGCCGCGACGCCATGGGCCTGGCAGCCCGACCCGGTGGACCAGGGATGAGCGCGTTGACGCAGGGCCTCAAGGCGCACATGCCCGAGGCGGACCGCAGCTGGATGATCGACACGCTGCTGGCGCTGCTGCAGACCCCGAGCCCCTCGGGGCGCACCGACGCGGTGATGCAGTTGATCGGCGGAATCCTCGACGACCTCGGGGTGCCCTTCACGCTGACCCGCCGCGGCGCGCTGACGGCGGAACTGCCGGGGGCGTCGACGACCACCGACCGAGCGATCGTCGTGCACGCCGACACCATCGGGTGCATGGTGCGGGATCTGAAGGACAACGGAAGGCTCGCGCTGGTACCGGTCGGCACCTTCTCGGCACGGTTCGCCACTGGGGCGCGGGTGCGGATCTTCCCCGACGACGTCGACGAGTTCTTCACGGGAACCGTCATGCCGCTCAAGGCCAGCGGTCACGCCTTCGGTGACGATATCGACACCCAGCCGACCGACTGGGATCACGTCGAGGTCAGGGTGGACAGGAAGGTGTCGTCGCGTGCCGATCTGGAAGCCCTCGGGCTGCAGGTCGGCGACTTCGTCGCGCTGATCGCGAGCCCGGAGCTGACCGCGGACGGGTTCGTGGTGGCGCGCCACCTGGACGGCAAGGCTGGGGTGGCAGTCGCGCTCGCCCTTGCGAAGGCCGTCGCCGAAGAGAAGATCGTGCTGCCACACCGCACGACGATCATGATCACCATCACCGAGGAGGTCGGGCACGGCGCGAGCCACGGGCTGCCGCCCGACGTCGCCGAGTTGGTCTCGGTGGACAACGCCGTGTGCGCGCCCGGCCAGCACTCCATCGAGGACGGTGTCACGATCCCGATGGCCGACATGCACGGCCCGTTCGACTACCACCTCACGCGCAACCTCTGCCGCCTGGCCACGGAGCTGGACATCTCCTACGCGCGCGACATCTTCCGCTACTACCGCTCCGACGCGGCAGCGGCGATCGAGGCCGGCGCGAATACCCGTGCCGCCCTAGTCGCGTTCGGGCTCGACGGCAGCCACGGCTGGGAGCGGACCCACCTGGACTCGCTCGAGGCGACCTACCTCCTGCTGCACAGCTGGCTGCAGACCGCGCTCGTGTTCGAGGCGTGGGACTCCGAGCCATCGGGTCTGCTGGCCGACTTCCCGTCCGAGCAACCCGCACAGACCGAGCAGTGGGTGCCGCTCACCCGCGGTGACTTCACCGAACCGGGCGAGGTCTCACCCGGTGAGGAATGGCCGCCGTCGGAGGGCCCTCAGGCCTGACGTCCGGCCGGGAGACGGTCGTCACATCGGTGGGTGTTCAATCGATTCGTGCTGAGTCTGGAAGAGATCTCCGACCGTCTCGAGATCCAACAATTATTGGTGGCCTATTCGACGGCGATCGACACGCGCCGGTTCGACGACCTCGACCAGGTGTTCACCCCCGACGCCTACATCGACTACCGGGCGATGGGCGGCATCGACGGCCAGTTTCCCGACGTGAAGAAGTGGCTGTCGGAGATCCTGCCGAACTTCCCGGCGTATTCGCATCTGATCGGCAACTTCGACGTGAGAGTCACGCGCGACGCCACTGGAGATACCGCAAAGTCGCGCATCCTCTGCTTCAACCCGATGGTCCTCGGCGATGATGGCCAGGTCCTGTTCTGCGGCCTCTGGTACGACGACGAGTTCGTTCGCACCGCCGAGGGCTGGCGGATGACGCGCCGCGTCGAGACGAAGTGCTTCGACCGCATCGTCTGAACCGAGTCGTCTGGACCCTGGGATTTTCATCCATAGGGCCTGTTCTGGCACAATGGGCGGCTGTCTGACGTACGACCCGGTTCGCCTTCGCGCGATGCGCCGCACGTCGGTCACACACGCAAGGCAAAACCGGACCCGGCATCCCGCCGGAGTCGCCTGAATTGCAAGCGTGGCAATCACAGGAGAAAACGCAAGACCATGGCTGTCAAGATCAAGCTCGCCCGCTTCGGCAAGATCCGCAATCCCCAGTACCGCATCTCCGTCGCCGACGCGCGTAACCGCCGCGACGGACGTTCCATCGAGGTCCTCGGCCGGTACCACCCGAAGGAAGATCCCAGCGTCATCGAGATCGACTCGGAGCGCGCGCTGTACTGGCTCGGCGTCGGCGCCCAGCCCACCGAGGCCGTCCTCGCCCTGCTGAAGATCACGGGCGACTGGCAGAAGTTCAAGGGCCTGCCTGGCACCGAGGGCACGCTGAGGGTCGCGGAGCCCAAGACCAGCAAGCTGGACCTGTTCAACGCCGCGCTGGCTGCCGCCGACAACGCTCCGTCGGGCGAGGCGACCACCGCCAAGAAGAAGAAGGCTCCGGCCAAGAAGGCCGACGACGCCGAGACCACTGAGGCGCCTGCTGAGACCGCCGAGGCGCCCGCCGAGGCAGCACCCGCCGACGCCGCAGCCGAATGAGCACTGTCGTCGTCGACGCCGTCGAGCACCTGGTGCGCGGGATCGTCGACAACCCCGACGACGTTCGCGTCGACATGGTGACCAACCGCCGCGGACGCACTGTCGAGGTGCACGTTCACCCCGAGGACCTGGGCAAGGTCATCGGCCGCGGCGGTCGCACCGCCACCGCCCTGCGCACCCTGGTCGCAGGTATCGGTGGCCGTGGCATCCGCGTCGACGTGGTGGACACCGACCAGTAACACTGATGGACCTCGTTGTCGGGCGGGTCGCCAAGGCGCACGGCATCACCGGTGAAGTCGTCGTCGATGTCCGCACCGACGATCCCGACGGGCGTTTCGCGCCAGGAAAGACGTTGCGCGGCAGGCCCGGCCGAGGCGGTGGGCCTGAGCGCGACTACGTCGTCGAGACCGTCCGTGAACATGCCGGCCGACTGCTGGTTCGCCTGACGGGGGTTGCCGACCGAAACGGCGCCGATGCACTGCGGGGCACCCTGTTCCTCGTCGACGCCGCCGAACTCCCGCCGATCGACGACCCCGACGAGTTCTACGACCACCAGTTGGAGGGGCTCCGGGTGCGCACCGTCGCCGGTGTCGACGTCGGCGTGGTCGCCGAGGTGCTGCACACCGCGGCGGGGGAGTTGTTGTCGGTCAAGGCCGATGACGACGCCGAGGTGCTGGTGCCGTTCGTGAGTGCCATCGTGACGTCGGTGTCGCTGTCTGACGGGATCGAGATCGAGCCGCCCGACGGCCTGCTCGACCTGGATTCGATCTAGGCGTTCGACCATGCGTATTGACGTCGTCACGATCTTCCCCGACTACCTCGAGCCGTTGCGACAGTCGTTACCCGGCCGGGCGATCGACCAGGGCATCGTCGAACTCGGCGTGCACGATCTGCGCCGCTGGACCAAGGACGTCCACCGCTCGGTCGACGACTCGCCCTACGGCGGCGGCCCCGGCATGGTGATGAAGGCTCCGATATGGGGTGAGGCACTGGACGAGATCTGTTCGGATGACACGCTTCTCGTCGTGCCGACGCCAGCGGGCCGACCGTTCACGCAGCTCGACGCCGAGCGCTGGACCGACGAGTCGCACCTGGTGTTCGCATGCGGCCGTTACGAGGGGATCGACCAGCGCGTCGCTGACGACGCCGCCCGCCGCATGCGGGTCGAGGAGGTGTCGATCGGCGACTACGTGCTGCCCGGCGGCGAGTCCGCGGCCCTCGTCATGATCGAGGCGGTGGTTCGTCTTCTGCCCGATGTTATTGGCAATCCCGTTTCACACCAAGATGATTCACATTCGGACGGACTGCTGGAGGGGCCGAGCTACACCAGGCCGGCGAGCTGGCGCGGCCTCGACGTGCCCGCGGTGCTGCTGTCGGGCGATCACGCGAAGTTATCTGCCTGGCGACACGAACAGTCGCTGGCGCGCACGCGGGAGCGACGCCCGGATCTGCTGGACCCGCAGGACCGTTAGATCGACCCGCCGGGGAACATCGTCTTCACGGCCTGGGTGATGGCCTGACGTGCGGCTGCTGAGTCGCCCGTGGGCTGCAGGGAGCTGATCGCCATGACGTAGCGGCGATCCGGTCCGATGACGCCGGTCGACAGGTGCATCCAGTCAGAGCCAATGCAGCACATCCAACCCTGTTTGACGGCAACGGGTTCGGCGTACAGGCCTTCGGGGATGCCGAACCGCTGCGGGTAGATCCCGCCGGGAACCATCCCGTCCGGCGCCGTCGGAGTCGATGCCGCGAGGTTCGACAGGATGATGCTGGCCTGCTCGGGCGGCAATCCGCCGGTGCCCGCCAACAACATGTCGTAGTAGTGCACGAGGTCGGTCACCGTGCTGATCGTGTTGAACCAGCGGCCATTGCTCGGCGCCCGGGTCGAACCCAACCCGTAGCGCGCGACGACCCGGTTGATGATCGCGCTTCCGCCGCTGCGATTCCAGAAGTTCTCGGCCGCACTGTCGTCCGACGCTCGCAGCATGACGTCGAGCGATGCCCGGTCGGCAGCCGTCAGCACCGTCTGGCCCTTCGACTCCTGCAGCAGCACGTCATCGGCGATGAACAGCTTCACCACGGAGGCGATGGCGATCGTGCCGAGGTTGCCGTTGGTGATGAGTTGGCCGGTGTTGCGGTCGAGTACCGCAGAGCTGATCTCGGCGCCGGACTTGGCGGCCTCTGTCGTGGCCTGCAGCTCGCGGTTCTGCAGTCCCGTGAATGCGGCTGCCGGTGCGTCTGGCGGGGCCTCGGGCAGCGGGGCCATGCTGCCCAGCGGGGCGACGACGGTGAGCTGCGGACCACCTGACCGCATCGGGGGAGTGCCGTACACCTTGGCTTCGCAGCCTGCCACCACCGTCACGACGGCCACCGCTATCGCGCTGACCATCAGCAGCGTCGACGGCCGCCGGTGCATGGCCCTCCTCGTGAAAGGGGTGTGACGAGACGTTCGGGATCTACGGTAGGACTGGCTGTTGCGACCCAGTCCAGTGGGGGCAACTGTAACCGCTCCTGGCTCGCTACGCGCCCTCAGATGGCCGGGGTGTTGCGTGTGTTGTCGACGAGGTCGGAGGGTGGCCCGGACGACGCGATTTCGCCGCTAGGGCGCCATCTGGCACAATTGAGCAGTTGTCTGCGCACGTCGGGGATCGCCCAAGGTTTTGGGCCTCCGCCTGCTGCGAGATGAACCCAAAGTACGAGACTTCGGCTCGGCCACCACGTCGCAATCATGACGGACTGCCCGCAGCCGCGAACAGCAAGGAAGTGTCACCGATGAACACGCTGGACTTCGTCGATCAGGCGTCGCTACGCGACGACATTCCGGCCTTCGGCCCCGGAGACACCATCAACGTGCACGTGAAGGTCATCGAGGGCTCCAAGGAGCGCATCCAGGTCTTCAAGGGTGTCGTGCTGCGCCGTCAAGGTGGCGGCGTGCGCGAGACGTTCACGGTGCGCAAGGAGAGCTACGGCGTTGGCGTCGAGCGCACGTTCCCCGTGCACTCGCCCACCATCGACCACATCGAGCTCGTCACCCGTGGTGACGTGCGTCGCGCGAAGCTGTACTACTTGCGCGAGCTGCGGGGCAAGAAGGCCAAGATCAAGGAGAAGCGCTGACGTCGCACCGGGGACGGGTGTGACCGTTGGGGCTCTTGCGCCGCGGCGGTAGACATCGCCCTGGCTACTCTGATGGCGTGACTGGATCCACCGACGCCACCGACGCTGCCGATACCGAAGACGCTGCCGATCCCGAAGACGGCGTCGAGGACGCGACGTCGGATCCGCCGGAACGCAAGCGCGGCGCGGTGCGTGAAGCCGCAATCCTGGTGACCATCGCGGTCGTCCTGTACTACGTGATGCTGACGTTCGTCGCCAGGCCCTATCTGATTCCGTCCGAGTCGATGGAGCCGACGTTGCACGGCTGCACCGGCTGCGTCGGCGACCGGATCATGGTCGACAAGCTCACCTTCCGGTTCTCCAAGCCCGAACCCGGCGATGTCGTGGTGTTCAAGGGCCCGCCGTCGTGGAACGTCGGCTACAAGTCGATCCGCTCCGACAACGCGGCCATCCGCTGGGTGCAGAACGTGTTGTCGTTCGTCGGCTTCGTTCCGCCCGACGAGAACGATCTGGTCAAGCGCGTGATCGCGACCGGCGGCCAGACCGTCGAATGCCGCGCCGCCACCGGACTCACCGTGGACGGCAAGAAGCTGCACGAGCCCTACCTCGACCCGACGACGATGATGGCCGACCCCGCCATCTACCCGTGCCTCGGCAACGAGTTCGGGCCCGTGAAGGTCCCCGACGGCCGGCTCTGGGTGATGGGCGACAACCGCACCCATTCCGCCGACTCGCGGGCGCACTGCTCCAACCTGCCGGCCGACGCACAGCGCGGCCTGCTGTGCACCGGTGACCCCACGGCGGGCACCGTGCCGGTGGACAACGTGATCGGCAAGGCGCGGTTCATCGCATGGCCGCCGTCGCGCTGGGGCGGCGTCAGCAGTGTGAATCCGCAGACCGCGCAGTAGGAGGCGGCGATGAGCCGCTTGCGCGAAGAGCAGAGGGCCTGAGCTTGCCGGCGACCTGGCCGCCTCGGGCGGTGATCCGGAAGTCCGGTGGGCTGCGCACGCTCGAATCCGCCCTCTACCGAGGCGGCCTCGGCCCCGTGGCCGGGGTCGACGAGGTCGGCCGCGGGGCGTGCGCCGGTCCGCTGGTGGTCGCGGCGTGCGTGCTCGGGCCCAACCGGCTCGAGAGCCTGGCCGCCCTCGACGACTCCAAGAAGCTCAACGAACGCGAGCGTGAGCGGCTGTTTCCACTGATCCGCCGCTACGCGCTGGCCTATCACGTCGTCTTCATCCCCTCGACCGAGGTGGATCGCCGCGGTGTGCACGTCGCGAACATCGAGGGCATGCGGCGGGCCGTCGCCGGTCTGCCGCTGCGACCGGGATACGTACTGAGCGACGGGTTCCGCGTGCCTGGCCTGCCGATGCCGTCGCTGCCAGTCGTCGGCGGGGACGCCGCCGCAGCGTGCATCGCGGCAGCCAGCGTGATCGCCAAGGTGAGTCGCGACCGGCTGATGGTCGCGATGGAGGCCGACCATCCTGGCTACGGCTTCGCCGAGCACAAGGGCTATAGCACCGCGGCGCACACCGCCGCGCTGGCCGAGCTGGGGCCGTGCGCCGAGCACCGCTACTCGTTCATCAACGTGCGAAGGTTGGTGACCGCACCCGATGGGGTACCCGACGCCGGGTTCGGCGGGGAGGCAGCGCAGCATGGCGAACTGGGTTGAGGAATGATGAACGCCACACCGACAGAAGGACCGCTGAACCGATGAGTGCCGAGGATCTCGAGAAGTACGAAACCGAGATGGAGCTCTCGCTGTACCGCGAATACAAGGACATCGTGGGGCAGTTCAGCTACGTCGTCGAGACCGAGCGACGCTTCTACCTCGCCAACAGCGTCGAGCTGGTGCCGCGCAACTCCGACGGCGAGGTCTACTTCGAATTGCGTCTCGCCGACGCCTGGGTGTGGGACATGTACCGGCCTGCCCGCTTCGTCAAGCAGGTGCGGGTGATCACGTTCAAGGACGTCAACATCGAAGAGGTCGAGAAGCCCGAGCTGCGGCTGCCCGACTGACGCGGTCACGCCAGCGTCAGCTGCAACCGTCGGTGACGGCGGACCATGATGCTCGGCAGCCACTGCGCATCGTCCAGACCGAACCCGCTGGTGTTCGCCAGCAGCGTGCCGATCGCGATCCGGGCCTCCGTGCGGGCCAGCGCCGCCCCGACGCAGAAGTGCAGCCCCTTGCCGAACGCCAGGTGGGCCCGTGGCGATGGCCGGTCGAGTCGAAGCCGGTCCGGCTCGGTGAATGCCGCCTCGTCCCTGTTGGCGGCCCCCCAGAGCAGTAGCAGATGCGCGCCAGCGGGCAGGTCCGTGCCTGCGAGCACCGCGTCGACGAGGACATGACGGTGGTGTCCCCGGAACGGTGACTCCAGCCGCAGCGTCTCCTCCAGCAGCGCGGACATCAGCGCAGGATCTGCCCGCACGGCGACCTGGGTTTCGGGGTGGGTGGCCAGCAGCCGTGCGGCGTTGCCGATCAGACCGGCGGTGGACTCGCCACCCGCCCCGACCAGTTGCACGAGCATCAGCACCGCGACGTGGGGTTCGACGTCGCCGCCGTTGACCGCCGCGGCCAGATCACCGAGCAGGTCGTCGCCGGGCTCACGCCGGGCGGCTTCGAAGGCGCCGTGCAGGTAGCCGGCCAGTTGGATCGCGGCATCGACGGCTTTGGGCAGCCGCCCCTCGGCCAGGACACCGCCGAGCAGTTCGGTGCTGCCGTAGCCCCACTCGACGAGCCGGGGAACGTCGAGTG
>Ga0193716_1001251_pt1 | contig 14920 bp, 10 predicted proteins | sample U2c1metaG_FD_145901 | JGI IMG/M metagenome (GOLD analysis project Ga0193716, IMG submission 145901) | Soil microbial communities from a riparian zone of the East river system, Colorado, United States - U2c1 | ecosystem: Environmental > Terrestrial > Soil > Riparian zone | place: USA: East River...
GAACTTTTTTGGCCCAGATCCGGTATGCCGAGCTTGGTTTTGGGTCGGTTCTTCTTGCCCTTTACCTTATTCGTAGACGCTGCGCCTGATCAGGTGACCGGAAAGCCGGTTATTCGGCCAATGTGGATCGGTCCAAGCACAGGCACTTTGGATGCAGGCCCTCAAAGCAGCGGCATCGGTAAACACAAGCCGATTTCCCTTGTAGCGCAAGGACACGATGTAAAGCTCATGCCAGCGGAGTATGTCCGGCCGTTCGTCAAGTCCAACAAGAATGACTACGTCGATGCGGAAGCGATTGCTGAAGCGGTGTAGAGACCGACGATGCGATTTGTCCCGATCAAGAACGAGGCGCAGCTGGATCTACAGGCGCTGCATCGCGTGCGTGATCGTTGGATTGGCCGCAGAACTGCCGTAATCAACAACTGCGCGGGTTCCTACTGGAGCACGGTATTACGATCACTGCAGGCCCCGCTCATCTCAAGCGGCAGCTTCCCTCCATACTGGAAGATGCAGGGAACCTCCTGTCGACACGAATGAGAACGCTGCTGATGGAACTTCGCGAGGAGTGGGAGAAGTTGGAAGAGCAGATTGAAGCGACGAATCGAGAACTCGCCCATTCAGCAAAGAAGGACAACCGTTGTCAGAGGCTGCTCACCCTCCCTGGCATTGGACCACTCACAGCGACGGCGCTAACTGCCGCGATCGGAAACGGTACAGCCTTCCGCAAAAGCCGCGATCTGGCAGCTTGGCTGGGTCTGGTTCCGCGACAGCATTCAACCGGCGGTAAAGCGAGACTCCTCGGGATCAGCAAGCGAGGCAATCCTTATCGACGTCGACTTTTTATCCATGGAGGTCGTGCCGTGCTGGCGCGTGTCAAGCGTGAAGACCACGCCTTCGGAAGTTGGCTCGACCGACTCGAAGGAAGATCACCGCGAAATGTAGCCGTGGTTGCGATGGCGAATAAACTCGCACGCATCGCCTGGTCGGTACTTACCAGTGGTCGGCCGTACTGTGCCACAGTCGCATAAGCAGATTCAAAGATGGCAGAACAGGTCCAACCGACCCACCTTGATCCTTAGGGGTCACACGGTCCGAAGTTGAGACCGCTGGTGTAATCAGGAGAAAGTGGGTGCGGATTCCATCATGGCTCGAAGCAGATCCAGCGCTTCACTCAGAAGCCGTATACATAGAAGCAGACCGCTTCTTCCATCAGAAAATCTTGCTTGCAATCGGGCGACGGACCATACATAGTGACCCCATTAGCGATTTAATGAGGGCTCGCTCGAATAATTGATTCGGTTAAGGCCGTTTAGCGCGGCGACCTTGTAGCATTCGGCCAATGTAGGGTAATTAAAGACCGTGTTTATCAAGGAGTCGATCGTGCCCTCGAATCCTATAACGGCCTGTCCGATGTGAATGAGTTCGGTTGCACCTTCGCCAACGATGTGAACACCCAGTAGCTGGCGCGTTTCCCTGTGAAACAATATCTTCAGGAGTCCGGTAGTGTCGTTTAGGATCTGGCCTCGCGCTATTTCGCGATAGTGTGCGATGCCAAACTCGTATGAGACACCAGCTTCGGTCAGTTGTTCTTCTGTTTTGCCAACGAACGAAATCTCCGGAATCGAGTAGATTCCGTAGGGGAACAGTTCGGGTACCGACACAACCTGTACTCCGAAGGCGTGGCATACGGCCACGCGCCCCTGCTCCATCGCAACGGACGATAGGCTTGGGAAACCGATCACGTCGCCCGCAGCGTAGATGTGAGGCTGCGAGGTCTGAAAGTTGGCATTTACCTGAATCCGGCCCCGCGCATCGGCAGCGAGTTCACATGCCGCAAGATTCAACGAATCTGTGTTGGCCTGCCGCCCTACAGCGTACAGCAAAGCATCCGACCAGATTTCCTTTCCGCTCTTCAGCTTCGCGCAGACTTTGCCCTCAGACGATTTGGTAACCTCCTCGACTTCCTCGCCCAGACGAAAAATGACGCCCTGGCTGCGCATGTGATAACTCAGTGCTTCGACGATCTGCTGGTCGACGAAATCGAGTATGCGAGGGCGGCGTTCGATCACAGTCACCTGAACATCCAGAGCGGCGGCGATACAGGCATACTCAATACCGATCACGACGATGGTCAACACATGGTGCTCCGTTCGTAACCGGCGAATCGCGTCTGTATCGATAATGGAGACATCGTCCACGGGAATCGCGTCGTTGTGAGCCGGCCGCGAGCCAGCAGCGATCAATACGTGGTCCGCGTGGAAGAGATACGCTCCTTCCTGATTCGCAACCCGAATCGTGTGGGGTCCTGAAAAGGAAGCAGTGCCAGTCAATACATCGATATCATTGCGGCGAAACTGATTCTCAAACACCCGAACTTCGTTGGACGCGACTTCTTCGATTCTCAGTGCCAGCTTTGAGGCCGAGATCCGGCGATCCGTGGACCCCGATCGGGTAGAACGCAGGACAGCCTCCCGAAGTGTTTTGCTCGGAATCGTGCCGGTGTTGATACTGGCCCCACCAAGAGCTATAGAGCGTTCGACCACCGCAACCTTCTTGCCGAGTTTGGCAGCCTGAATGGCCCCGTGATGTCCGGCAGCGCCCGAGCCGATCACCACCATGTCGTAATGTTTTTCCGATCGATTAGTTTCGTTCATCCAACTTATTCTCCTGCACAAAATTTGCTAACTATTGCTATCCCTGCGTTCGTGCCAGTTCTGCTAGCGCGTCCGCTTCTTTCAAAGCCTCGTACTTAAAATTCTTGCGTTTCCAAAAGCTGACACAAGCGAGAAGCAATGAGACACCCGGGCAGAATGTCGACGATGCCGCATTCGAGCGCGTCCCACCAAAGTTCCGCCGTACTAGAAGAAGTCGCGAGTACAATCGGCACACAGATATCAATACCCCTCATCCGTTCGACGAGATCTCTCCAATTACCATCAGCCAGGGCGAGTTCCGTGACGACCACGGTCTTCTCGCGCGCCGAGTTGAGCAAATCAACTGCCGCTCTGATGCTGCGCGCCCACTGCACGGCCAGTCCGCGCGCTTCGATGTCCTGCGCGACGGTGGCGTCCGGGCTCCTGTTGGACACGAAAATTACTGTTCCTGCTCGTCTGTCGGTCTGCATCGATTCTCTAACACTGCTGGATTCCACCTTATGCCGGGTGGCCTCCGACTGGCCGTAAGCTGCCGTAAGCCGGCCGTAACACGGCGAAGCTTCGGGAGCATAAAATGATGTGGGGGGTAAACCAAATGCCAATTCTGCCCTCATCCTCCGAAAAATCTCTCGCCAACTCTGCCGCCGACCCTGTGCCGGCGACAGCGGTTCGCGACCAATTGGCGCGTATAGTGACTAGCTCGGGGTTCGTTTCGTCTGTTCGGCTATGCCGATTTCTGACCCACATCGTGAACCGGACAATCGAAGCAGATATTGACAGCCTCAAGGAGTTCTCGATTGCAATGGAGGTGTTCGACCGCACCTCTAAGTACGATCCGAATATCGACGCAATTGTTCGGGTCGAGGCTCGCCGCCTCAGAGCGAAGTTGAAGGCCTATTACGAGGAAGGACAGGGCGCCGCCGCTGATCCGGTTCTGATTGGATTACGGCCGGGCAGTTATGTCCCGGTCTTCCGATGGCTTGACACTCAGCCGGCAAAGCATCGCGAAGAAATTCGAGCTACTGGCTCCGGCCGTACATGCATTGCGGTGTTGCCGTTCGTGAACATGAGTCCGGAGCCGGAGCAGGATTACTTTTGCGATGGGATCAGTGAAGAGATCACGAGCTCGCTTACCCACTTATCCGGATTGAACGTGATTGCGCGAACATCGGCCTTCCATTTCAAAGGCGCCAGCATCGATATCCGGGAAGTGGGTCAGCGCCTTGGCGCCGATCTCGTCATCGAAGGAAGCGTCAGGAAAGCCGGCGAACAGCTGAGGATCACTGCTCAGATGATTGAGACCGAATCTGGACATCACTTATGGTCGGAGACGTTCCGCCGTGAACTCAAAGATGTGTTTGCAATTCAGGAAGAGATCGCACAATCTGTTGCGGGCTTACTCCGACTCCATATGCCGGGAGTGCAGGGGGCAGTTCAGTCTTCCGCTCCTAACCTTGACGCGTATACGGCGTACTTACAAGCTCGCTTCCTGATTCATCAGCAGTCGCCTGAAGCACTGCAAGCTGCACTGGGGCAGCTACGAAAGCTGGTTGAGGTTTATCCCGACTACGCTCTCGCTTACAGTGACATGGCTGCAGCGAACGGTCTTCTTGCCCTTTTCGGGGCCGTGTCGGGCCGTGAGGTTTATTCCGAAGTGAAGGCAAACGCGGAGCGCGGCTATGCACTCGACCCTGAATCCGGAGAGACGTGCACGGTGCTGGCCGGAGTTCGTGCCTGGTTTGAATATCATTGGGACGAAGCGAACGGGATCTACGACCGCGCTCTAAGACTACAACCCAGCCACGCGCGGGCTCACAGGTTTCGTGCCATGGCGTTGTTGTGCCAGGGAAACATCGAGGCAGCAGAAGCAGGCCTCCGCCGCTCTGCTGAACTGGACCCGCTTTCTGCCAGCGATTGCGCGCGCATGGCCTATGTTCATTATGTAAAGGGGGATTACGATTTAGCCGCAGAGGATCTCCGGGAGTCTTTCGAACTGGATCGCGACTATCCTGAAGCGCGATTGTATGAAGGACTCCTGCACTTCCAGCAGCAAAATTACGATGCGGTCATACAGTGTCTCTCGCCGTCAGTTTCACCATTGGATATCGGCCTGCTTGCCGCAGCCCATGCCAAGGAAGGCAGCCTATCGCGAACCGAAGAGTGTATCGAAAGGCTTCATCAACTCGCAGCCCGGCAATACGTCACTCCGTTGGCAGAAGGTTTCGCTGCAATCGGGATGGGAAATTTCGATCTGGCGTTCAAGTGCCTGGACGAAGCCATCAACCACAAGACAATCTTCGTGAATCTCCTGGCGATCGAGCCGTTTTTTCATTCTCTTCGGGCTGACCGCAGGTTTGCCAAACTCCTGAAAAAGCTAAACTTGTCGCACTGACAGGTGCCGCAAGCAGTGCCGTTAGCTTACGTAGGGCTTACGTAGGGCTTACGAGGCATTACTCCCCCCGCTTCCGCGTTCGAGGCACCATTGCTTCATGAAACGAAGCATTCGAACAGCGTGTTTGGCCCTCATATTGGGAATGGTCGGGATGTTGGCGCGAGGTCAGGATCTCGCACTTCTGTCCCCCCCGCCCACGGTTGAGCAGGCTGCGGGACAACAGTCAAACCTCCCTGAATTGACTCTCGAACAGGCGGTGGAACAAGCTGTTGCGAACAACAGCAGTCTGAAGACCGCCAGCCTCGATACACTCCGGGCCGCCGACGATCTGGCTGCGAACAAGACAAGACGTTTTGCGAATACGCAGGTCACTGCGCTCGGCGCCCAACTGGTTACGAAGCCATCGGTTACTTACCCGGCAGGCTCTCTTGGGGTATACAGCGCGACCGGGCCGATTCCGGCGACGAATCAGAAGGTCGAGATTCCGCGAAAACCCGTAGGCATAGTGAATGTCCTGGTTGCCCAGCCGGTTTCGACGCAGTACCAGCTGCATTTGCAATTGAAGGCTCTTGCGCTGGGCCTGGAAGGTACGCGCCAGGACCAGGTGAAAACGCGTCTGGAGGTGGTCGACCAGGTTCGACGTGCTTACTACGCGGTTGTCGAGGCACAGAGCGCTTTGCATAGCCTTCAGGCGTCACTCCCTTATTACCGGGAATCGCATCGTCTGGCAGCAGTGAACCGCGGTAAAGAGACGATTCTCGAATCGGATTTGCTGAACGCCGATGCGCAGCTTTTGAAGATACAGAATGCCATCAGCGATGCGAGCGACAGGCTCGCGTCGGCGAGTGAAAGATTGAACGATCTGATGGGCCGGGACGTACATACGCAGTTCCGAGTTGCGGCGATCGGCGATGCAGATACCGATCTCGCCACACCCGAAGCCATGGAAGCCCGCGCTCTTCAAAACCGGCCAGATGTGAAGAAGGCGAAGCTTCAGGTGCAGCAAGCCAATTACGACGCGCGGGCGAAGAAGGCGGAATATATCCCCGACGTGAGTCTGGCCTTCAGTTACTACACAACAGCGAATTTCCAGAATGTTTTTCCAAGCAACGTCGGGACAGTGGGCCTGTCGCTTCGGTGGGAACCGTGGGACTGGGGACGCAAGCACCATGAATACGACGAAAAGCGAACCAAGGAAGAGCAAGCCAAGGTTGGCGTCGGCGCTACGGAACGAGCCGTTCTTCTGGAGGTGAGAAATGCGCGCCGGCAATTGGAGAACACCCGCCGGCAACTGACCCTCAGCGATGCAAGCGAAAGTGCGGCCCGGCAGAAGCTCAAAGAGTTGCAGGAGAAGGTGAAGCGCGAAGCGGCATTAAGCAGAGATTTGTATCAAGCACAGTCTGATCTGGCATCCGCGGACAGCCAGCAGGAACAGGCTCTCACTGCTTTCTGGAAGGCAAGAGCCGATTTGAAAAAGGCGTTAGGAGAAGAATGATGCGTATCTCAATTGGAATTTTAAGTTTTGCTGCGTTTTCGGTTCTCGCCGGCTGCGCAAAGACGCAGAAGGCGGGGCCAGAGCCGGTTCCCGTTGTGGCGGAGATTGTGGCTACGCAGCAGGTCCAGCCCAGTTGGACTTACTCCGGCGAGATTCGTCCGGACACGGAGGTTCAACTGGCCTTCAAGGAACCCGGTTATATCGCCGCTCTGTATCGAGTGAAGGGCGTCGATGGTCGGATGCGTGATGTGCAGGTAGGCGACGAAATACCTGCCGGCGCCACGCTGGCCCGACTGCGCAGCTCCGATTATGAAGCCTCGCTCAACTCCGCGGTCGGCCAGCAGCGCTCAGCGCAGGGTACGCTTGATGTTTCGCAAGCGGAACTCAACCGAGCAAAGGCCGACCAGGCAAAGGCGGATCTTGATTTTGAGCGTGCACAAGGGCTCTATTCCGCCAAAGCAATGACTCGCCCGGATTACGATGCGACGGTGAATCAGCACACCTCAGCGACCGCCACTGTGGAAGCCGCCGTGCGTCAGATCGAGGCGCGCCGCGGGCAGTTGAGCGCTGCGTCGGCGCAGGCTGTCTACGCGCGGATCAATCTTGGCGATACGAGCCTGAACGCTCCCATGCCTGGAGTCATCGTCGAAAAGAGTGTGGAACCGGGCAGCCTGGTTGCTGCAGGGACAAGGGCATTCACGCTCGACGATACGCGCGTCGTGAAGGTGAACTTCGGAGTTCCCGACAGCCTGCTGGCTCACCTCAAGCTAGGAGCGCCGGTGCCTGTGCAACTTGATGCCTTGCAGGGGCGGACCTTCACAGGGCAAATTACGGGAATCTCCGCCTCCGCCAACCGTGAGTCACGGGTTTTCAACATCGAGGTTACTCTCCCGAACCGGGATCGCTCGTTCAAGGTGGGCATGATCGCACGCGTCCGTATAAAGCAAGCGAATACGCAAACTGCGCCTGTAGTACCACTGACCGCCTTGATGACCGCGGAATCAGGTTCGAATAACTATTCGGTCTTCACTGTAACGGAGCGCGATGGAAAACAGTTTGCGCAATTGAAGAGTGTGAGGATTGGTGAAACCTTCGGCAAGTCGGTCGTCATCGACGAAGGCCTTACGCCCGGCGAACGAATCGTCGTCAACCGTACTAACCAGCTAAGCAACGGAAGCCTGATCCGGATGGTCAACTAGGAGACGCAGCAATGACACACGCACAGAATGAGCAGTCCACGGACAAGAAACAGAATCTAGCCCGCTTCTTCCTCGAACAGCGACACATCGCCTGGGTCTCGCTCGCGGTTGCGCTCCTCTGGGGAATCTACGGACTATTGAAGATGCCGCAACGGAAAGACCCGGACATTCCTGTACGCCAAGCGATGATTATCGTGCCATGGCAGGGAACATCGGCCGAACAGGTAGAGCAACTGGTGACCAGGAAGATCGAGCAGGCTATTGCTTTGAATCAGTGGGTGACGGAGATCAAGAGCGCCTCCAGAACTGGTTCGGCGATGGTTCAATTCGAGCTGGCAGAAAAGGGAAAGTACGACAGGGAGAAGGAACTGGACGACGTCAAGATCAGGCTGGACGCCATCCACGATCTTCCGCAGGGTGCCGGTCCGATTTTGTACATCAAGGACTTCGGGGATACATCTGCATTGATGCTCACAGTAGCAAGTCCGCCGGCCGATCCAGCCCAGGTTGCCTGGGTGAGCAAGCAGGTTGAGGCACAGATCCGGCAGGTTCGGAGTGGTCTGGCTTCGCAAACTCAGCCCCGGCGTTCGATCGTGGTCGTTTTTCCGAAATCCATCGACAGTGCCGAAGTAGAACGGAAGCTGTCCTGGGTGGCCCAGGACATGGCAGATCAGCATCTCTGTTCCGATGTGCGGGCGTTTTCGGGAGCGGGGTTCACAGGGGTGGACCTGGCGACGAACCTCAGCACTCCTGATCTGCAATCGGCCTTGAGGAAGTTCGCAAATCAGAGCCTGCAAACCGACGAACTTCATCCCGATGCATGGAAACCTGCGATCATCGACGAACCGGCAAACACCACCGCGGCGCTTCAGGCCGTGGCCGGTGACAAGTACACTTATCGCGACCTGGACGACTTTACCGATACCCTTCAGCGAAGCCTCAAAACACTGTCGATCGTGGCGAAGGCAGAACGTTCCGGGGTACTGGACGAGAACGTATTTCTGAATTTTTCGCAGCAGCGCCTGGCGCAATACAAGCTAAGGCCGGCGGATCTTTCCAGCATCCTCGCGGCCCGGAATCTACCGGAGAGCGGCCACACGCTCAATGCACGCGGACGCACGGTCAGCGTCAACACCACAGGCGAGTTCAAGAGCATCGACGATCTGCGGAATGTAGTGATCGGCACGTCACCGAACGGAACGCCGCTTTACTTGCGGGATCTCGTGGACATCGACAGGGGATATGAGAATCCCCCTTCGTTCCTGAACCGGTACACGCGCCGCGACGAAAACGGTAGGTGGATCACGACACGCGCGATTACGCTCTCGGTCCAGATGAAGAAGGGAGAACAGATCGGTTCTTTTGGAAAACAGGTGGACGCCAATCTGGCGAGCGTCAGAAAAACATTGCCGGCCGATCTGGTCCTGGCCAGGACCTCGGACCAGCCACTGCAGGTACATGACAGTATTGAGCTCTTCAGCCACAGCTTGATCGAGGCGCTGGTGCTGGTGGTAGTTGTGGCTTTGATTGGCTTCTGGAGCTGGCGGACGGCCATTCTGATTGCGGCGTCCATGCCGATTACGCTCGCGATTACGTTTGGGGTCATCAGCATGCTCGGGATCGACCTGCAACAGGTCTCGATCGCTTCGCTGATCATCGCGCTCGGACTATTGGTCGATGTACCGGTGGTGTCCGGCGACGCGATTGTGCGCGAACTGGGTGCAGGCCAGCCACGGTCGGTCGCTGCGTGGCTGGGACCGACAAAGCTATTCAAGACGATGGCGTATGCAACTGTCACGAATATCGTCTCCTATCTGCCATTTCTGCTGTTGCCCGGAGATACAGGGAAATTCCTGTTCAGTCTGCCTATCGTCATTAGTTGTTCGCTGTTGGCGGCACTGCTCGTCTCGATGACGTTTGTGCCGCTCATCAGTTCGTTTCTGTTGGAAGCCAGGAGCGAAACTCCTATCGCCGAGAGGCGGCAGCACGGGTTTACGGGATGGTACTTCCGAACCGCGAAGAAGGCCATTGAACACAGGAAGATGTGCCTGGCGGGCTCGCTTGTCCTGCTGATAGTGGGCGGCGTTGTCTTCTCCAGGCTGAAACCGCAGTTCTTTCCGAAGGATCTTCAATACTTTTCTTATATCGACGTGTGGCTGCCTGAAGACACTCCCGCGAGCGCGACCAGCACCGCCGCTCAGCAGGTGGAATCCATCACCCGCCGAGTAGCGGAAGAGTATGGCAGGAGCCACCCAGAGCACGGACACCCGAAGGATGTCTTGCAATCGATGACCACGTTTGTGGGCGGCGGCGGTCCTCGCTTCTGGAGTAGCGCTACACCCGAGGACAGGCAAACCAACTATGCTCAGGTGATTCTGCGAACGAAAGACAATCATGATACGACACCTCTGCTTACCCTTTTGCAGCCGGAACTGGACAGGCAAATTCCTGGAGCAATCATTGATACGAGGACTCTCGAAACGGGCAAGCCGGTTGGAATTCCGATTCAGGTCAGAATTTCCGGCGAAGATCTGCCACGTCTCAGAGCGGAAGCCGAGCAGCTGAAGCAAATCTTTCGAGACATCCCCATCGCCGCCAGGGTTCGAGACGATTGGGGCGAGCCGAGTGCGAGAGAAGTGGTGCACGTCGATGCGGACCGGGCAAACCTGGCGCACGTCACAAACGCAGATGTTTCCGATTCCGTCGGTGCGGCTCTTCATGGCATTACGGCTGGAGTTTTGAGAGATGGCAACAAGCAGGTTCCGATTGTTGGACGCATGCAGATGGAGGAGCGGTCCCAACTCTCCGATCTGCACAGTCTATACGTCTTCTCGCGGCAAGATACCCCTCCAGTGCCTCTCGATCAGGTGGCGACGACTGTCCTGAGTCCGGTAACGCCTAAAATCCGACGCTTCGATCAATACCGGACCATTACCGTGCAGTGTTGGCCTATGCAGGGGCATTTACCTTCGGAGGTAATCGCAGCGGCTATGCCAAAGCTGGAGGCATTCCAGAAGCAGCTTCCCGACGGGTTTATATTCCGCTTCGCAGGCGAGCAAAAAGAGCAGGTCAGCGGCTTTGGTGACCTTACAACAGTGCTGGTGATTTGCGTATGCGCCATTTATCTGGCTCTGCTTGCGCAGTTCAAGCATGCGTTCAAGCCACTGATCGTCTTTGCGGCCATTCCGTACGGCGTTGTCGGTGCAATCTTTTCACTCGCCATTATGGGCCAGCCCTTTGGATTCATGGCGTTCCTTGGGATCATCAGCCTCATCGGTGTAATTGTGAGCCACATCATTGTGCTGTTTGAATTTATCGAGGAGCGACGAGAAGAGGGCGAGGAATTGGAGTTGGCGCTGATCGATGCCGGCATCCTTCGTTTGCGGCCAGTGATGATCACGGTTGCGGCCACAGTGATTGCGCTGTTTCCGTTGGTGCACACGGCGGCCCGCTTTGGGAGCCTCTTTGCTATGCGCAGATTGGGGGACTGACGATCGCAACTTTCGTGACGCTTGGGCTCGTTCCCGTCCTCTACTCCTTCGTCGTGCTGGATCTGAAATTGATCCGTTGGGAACAAGAAGAGCAGCCTGGTTCTGCTGCTCCGGAGAAACCCTCACCGACGCCTCTAACGTCCGGGATACCTGGGTGACCACTATGAACTTTGGACACGCCATCCAATACGCGACATTGTTATCAATTCTGATGGGAGGTCTCGGTGTGGTTGTCGCGGTCTTAAATCACCGTGTGCAGGTGAAGACGCAGATCTTCCTGGCAATGTCTGCCCAGTATGACGAACTGTTGAAGAACTCTTCGGCGGCATTCTGGCTGAGTGTGCCAGTTGGCACCGAGCTTCCTAAGCGGACTGACGATTTAACCATCTCGATGTTACGATTCTGCACTCTGGTTTCATTAACCTATCTTCTATTTTGCGAACGCCGCGTACCAAAACGAATGTGGGAGTTGATGCTCCGTTCCGCTGAGCGGAGGTTCCGCAGTCCCTTATTTGTGCGTGAGTGGGAGCATTTGAAAACTGAATTTGAATCATTTCCGGAGTTCGTATCCCTCGTTGCCTCAGTGCATCGTATGCCGCCCCATACTGAAAACCTTGGCCCTGGACCCGTGCTACCCGCACAGAAAGAAGGACACCAGTCGCCATGCTGACATCCTCGGAGTTGAAGAAAATACCAATCTTTTCTTGCTTGAATGACGCGAACCTTATGTGGCTCTCGCAGCAGGCTGCCGATCTTAATCTGGAACCGGGTGAGTATCTCATTCACGAAGGGGAGCCCACCCCTTTCTTTGTAGTGCTCGAAGGAACCACGGAAGTGCTCAAAGATGTGATGGGGCGTCGAACTGAAGTCTCAGAGCACAAGCCGGGCGATTTCTTTGGCGAATTGCCCATTCTCATGGCAACGGCGGCCCCCGCCTCCGTCCGCGCCAAGACAGCTTGTCACTTGGCACGCCTTGATCCGCAACACCTCCAGGAATTGATTCGACGCTCGCCCGAGGGCAGCGCGGTGATCTTACAGACCCTTAACGAGCGGGTACAAGTCGTGCAGAAGTACATGCTGAGTCTTCCCTCCAGCCGCGTACAGATAGTCGGATCGAAATTTGATGACGACTGCCGGGAGATTCGCACCTTCCTGAGCATGAATCGAATCCCTTATGAGTGGGCCGACCGCGATCGTAGCGCACATCTGGCTCCGACTGACCAGGCTTGCGAGGTTGCTGGCCTATCCGTCGTCGTGGATGGTTCGTTCTGCGTCAGCCACCCTCCTACGGTTCGTAAGGTAGCTGAAGCGCTCGGATTCCAAACGGCTCCCCATCACCAAAGCTATGACGTGGTGATTATTGGCGGCGGCCCAGCGGGACTGGCGGCTGCCGTCTACGGAGCCTCGGAAGGGCTCAGCGTTTTGTTGGTCGAGCGCAAGGCTCCCGGCGGTCAGGGCACATCTTCTCGCATCGAGAATTACCTCGGCTTCCCCAATGGCATCTCAGGAGATGACCTCAGTCAACGCGCGTTCCGGCAGGCGGTTAAGTTTGGAGCCGAAGTGGTTCTCACCCGAGAAGTCCAAGAGATCATTCCGCGTCCCGATGGCGCATACACGATTGGACTCGATGGCAGCGATAGGGTTGCCACAAAGACGGTGATCTTGGCGACCGGAGTTGCTTGGCGCAGACTCGATGCTGACGGCGTCGATCGCTTCATCGGACGCGGAGTCTTGTATGGGGCCGCCGCACGTACAGAGCCCCCACGGTGGCAGGAAAGCGCGTCTTTATCATCGGCGGCGGCAACTCTGCCGGCCAGGCTGCCGTGTTCTTCGCAGATTACGCGAGTTCAGTGACCATGCTGGTCCGCGGCGAAGATCTGAGGCGCAGCATGTCGCAATACTTGATCGATCAGATTGCTCTCGTGCCGGGCATTCGGGTGGAGACGGAAACTCAGGTGGTCTCTGCAGACGGCACGGATTGCTTGAAAGCAATAGAAACCCGGAAAAAGGGGGAGCCTGTCATCCGGCGGGCTGCAGATGCACTGTTTGTCATGATCGGCGCCGATGCAGTGACCAATTGGTTGCCACCTCAACTCCAACGGGAAAACGGCTATGTCCGAACGGGACGCGAGGTGAGCGACAAGCCAGGTTGGGCGGTAGATCGTGCCCCATTTCTGCTGGAAACAAATCTTCCGGGCTTCTTCTGTGTAGGTGACGTTCGATACAACTCGATCAAGCGCGTATCCAGCAGCGTAGGAGAAGGCAGCATGGCCATTGCTTTCGTGCATCAATATCTCTCGTTACCGCTGAAACCTATTCCACAGTGATTGGGTTCGCGTTTCAACCGTCGCCTAGTGGCTCGACTCAGACCAGTCAAGTAACGGAACTAGCCTCTAAGCCGCCGATCTCTGGTCGCCCAATAAGGGGCGCCACTGTCGAGCATCCGTTCGCAACGATCAAGTACAGGATCTTCGGACATCCACGTCTGTTGATGCGCGGACTGGCCGGTACAAGGATTGAAATCGGCCTCGCGACGATGGCATACAACCTCAAGCGCATTACAAACGTGCTCGGCGCGGTCAAACTGACGCAAGCGCTCCATCACGCCTGATAGGCCCGGCGACGGAACGCACAATTCCAAAATCCTGAGTGTGTTACCGAGAGCAATTGTGCCCTTCGACAATCTCCTGAACTGAGTTTTGTAACAACCTCGTACCAGTGCGAAGAGCTCCCGTTGTAGGGACGGACGTAGATTTCGTTCTCGACGACTTCGGACCAAATCCACGTCGACGTCCCATACGTCACTCCATCCTCACGAAACGGCGAAATATGCAAATCGTCCGTGCAGCCTATCCTCTCAATTCATCTCCTGTCCAGGCGTTCATGTTTCCTCCTTTGTCGCTCGTCCGCATCGCCTATTTCTGACGCTTCTCAAAGACTTCTTTGACGACTGGGAGAGCGGAAAAGGCATTTGGTCAACCAGCGTAGAAGGCGATGTGGGTGAGGACTTCAGAAGCCTGTGGCTGTGTCAGGCCGTTGTCCATCGCACGATTCAGGTGATAGGTGATCTGTGCAACCTGCCCCGATGCGATAAGCGCACTCACCGTCACAAGACTGCGGTCGCGAGGCGCCAGCGCAGGGCGGAGCCACAACTCGCGGAAGAGCAGATCCGTGGTGTTCTGTACGAGTCCGGCCGAGACATGCCCGAAGTTGTTGCCTACCTGGGTGGCTCGTTGGGCTTCAGCCTCTTCGTTCAGCGGCAAGAGTCTATCCTTCGCGGGCGGGAGTTGATCGATGCCGACACTGCGTTGATGAAAGATATCTTTCGCCACCGCAACGGCGGACATGGCGTTGGCCCATCCGGAGTAGAACGCGAGGTGCGTAATGATTTCGGAGAGTTCAGCCGGTTTCACTCCGTTATCGAGCGCTAATGAGAAATGAAACGGCATCTCGATCGTCTGGATGCGCGCAATGAGAGCCGCTACGGTGACGACGCTGCGGTCACGCGGCGAAAGCTCGGACCGCTTCCACAAGCCGTCTAGGAGCGGTCCCTTTGTGTAGTGCTCTAGGGAGCATCTGCGCAGGGGTCTGATTTGTTGATGACGGCGATCCTGCATTGAAGAAGGGGTGATTTGGTTGGGTTTGGGTGGGACCTGAGGTTGGTGTGATCCCTCAAGAGCCGGTTTCAG
>Ga0193716_1001252_pt1 | contig 14918 bp, 9 predicted proteins | sample U2c1metaG_FD_145901 | JGI IMG/M metagenome (GOLD analysis project Ga0193716, IMG submission 145901) | Soil microbial communities from a riparian zone of the East river system, Colorado, United States - U2c1 | ecosystem: Environmental > Terrestrial > Soil > Riparian zone | place: USA: East River...
CAGGGCGAACCCGGCACGCTGCAGCTCGACCACGACCTGCGCGTAGGTCATGCCGGCGGTCACGGTCGCCGTCCCCGCACCGGCGTCCACCTCGACGGCGGGCGGGATCCCGTCCAGCAGTACGAGATCGTCGGTGGTGTCCGCGACCCCGCTGAACGAGTGGCGGCTGCCGAGCGCACGGACCCGTTCGCTGCCGGCGACTACACGCCGCAGCTCGTCGACGGATCCCGGGCGGTGCACGCGCGCCGCACCGAACATGACGTTGCCGGCCCAGTTCCTCATGGCTCGACGGTCGCACGGAATCGGGGCTCCTACAACGGTTGTTGAGTAGGGCTCGAACCACCTGAATAGGCTTTCCGCATGACCCTGAGCACCTCGGACGTCGAGCGCTTCGCCGAGCACGGCTACCTGGTTCTGCCGGGTTTCCTGCCGGAGGCCCTGGTGTCGCGACTCAAGCCCGAGGTCGACAAGTGGGTGGACGGCGGGCACCGTGCCAAGACCATCGCCTGCTGTGTCGATCCGGAGACGCACGGGGTGCCGCCGCTGCTCGAGTTCGAACAGGACGCGCACGGCGAACTGCTCGCCAACCCGTCGTTGCTTGAGGCGCTGGCCCAGTTGATGGGACCGTCCTTCGCGTTCCACCACATGCACAGCGACCGGCAGGCGCCCACCCTGCCCGGCAAGCCGTGGCACCACGACTACGAGCAGTCCCCGCAGGTCGACCGCGCCTTCACCATGGTCCACACGCTGCACTATCTCGACGGACTCGGCGAGGACACGGCCTCGCTCGCCGTGCTGCCTGGCTCGCACCGGCAGGTGTCGGAGAAGACGGCGTACGAGGACCACGACTGCGCGAGCCTGCCCGGCGAGGTCGTCGTCGACCGGCTGCCGAAGGGCTCGACGATCATCGTGCACTCCGCGCTGTTCCACGCCCGCAGGCCACGCCCGGTCGTCGGGCGCACACCGCGGTACTTCGTCGACGCGTCGTACTGTCAGGCGGGGGCGGCCTGGCCGCAGGTCAAGCCCTTCTGGCGCAACATGCTGCACCGTGCGCGAGCACTCGGCCTCGACGGTGGCAGGTGGCCGGACCTGTTCGCGGAGCACCACTTCAGCGAGTACGTCAAGGCCGCGTGAGACGGTTCATGGCCAGGTTGCACGCCGACGAGGTCGACATCGCCGTGTCGCTGGTTCGCCGGCTGCTCGCGGAGCAGTTCCCGCAATGGGCCGATCTTCCCGTGTCTGTTGTGGACAGTGCGGCGGGCACGTCGAACGTGATGTACCGGCTCGGCGATGACCTGGCCGTGCGGCTGCCTCGCACACCCGATGCCGCGCGCGGGGTGGACAAGGAGCGGCGGTGGCTGCCGCACCTCTCGCCACACCTGCCGCTCGCGGTGCCCGAGGTGCTCGGCGCGGGCACGCCCGGCGAGGGCTATCCCTTGCCGTGGACGGTGTGCCGCTGGCTCGACGGAGATGACGCGCTCACCGTGCCGCTTCCCGACCTGAGCCACACCGCGACGGAGCTGGCCCGGTTCGTCGTGGCGCTGCGCCGGGTCGACCCGGCGGGTGCGCCGCCCGCGTTCCGCGGCGGTTCGGTGCGCGAGCGCGACGACCATGTCCGGGACGCCATCCGCGACCTTGGCGCGGCGGGCGCGCTGGACGCCGACGCCGTGACGGCGGCGTGGGAGGACGCGTTGGGGCTGCCGGCGTGGCCGGGGGACCCGGTCTGGGTGCACAGCGACCTGCTGCCGGGGAACCTGTTGGCACGAAACGGAAAGCTCAGCGCGGTCATCGACTTCGGCGCGGCCGGGACCGGCGACCCGGCCTGCGACACGATGGTCGCCTGGACGACGCTGACCGCGCGGACGCGGCCACTCTTCCGTGCCGCGGTCGACGTGGACGACGCCACCTGGGCACGTGGGCGCGGCTGGGCACTGTGCTTCGGGCTCACCGCGGCGCACTACTACCGGGTGAGCAACCCGGTGTTCGCCGCGCTCGGCCGGCGGGCGATGGACGAGGTGTTCGCCGACCTCGCGGACGCATGACACCGGGCCGGACCGTCCCGTACGGCGGCTGGCCGTCGGTGATCACCACCAACGACCTGGTCGACGATGTGCGTCTCCTGTCCTATGTGGAGTGTGTCGGCGACCGCGCCTACTGGGTCGAGTCGAGCCGGCTGAGGTGCGCCGGTCCGGACGGCACTCCCGTCGACGTGCTCCCGTCCGGGCGCCGGGTCGGCTCCGCGTTGTACGGCTACGGCGCCCTGCCCTACGCCGTGCGCGGCGACACGGTGTTCTTCGTGGACGCGGTGGACCACGGGCTGCACCGGTGCGAGCCGGGCGGGGAACCGGTGCCGCTCACCGGGTCCACTTCGGACTCGGCGCGCACCGTGTACGGCGCGCCGACAACGAGCCCGGACGGCGCGCATGTCTACTGCGTACGTGAGCGGGGCACCGTGCACGACCTGGTGGCGGTCGCGACCGACGGCTCGGGCCGGACGCGCGTTCTCGCGCGGGGGCACGACTTCTACGGCGCGCCGGCCGTCAGTCCGGACGGCGCACGGCTCGCGTACGTCGTCTGGGATCACCCGCACATGGCGTGGGACCAGAGCGTGCTGCGGGAGCTCCGGCTTGACGCGACAGGGGTGCCCGTGGCGGATCACGAGATCGCGGGCAGGCCGGGAGTGTCGGTGACCCAGCCCCGGTACGGTCCGGACGGCCGACTGCACTTCGTCGACGACCGCACCGGCTGGTGGAACCTGTACGTCCGGGAGTCGGCGGGGAGCAGGAACCTGCTGCCCATGGCAGCGGAGTTCGGGCGCCCCGACTGGCACTGCGGCCTACGCACGTACGGGTTCCTCGCCGACGGCAGCGTGGTGGCGGCGGCCCGGCGGCGGGCAAGGGACACGGTGCTGCGGGTACGCCCCGACGGGACGACGGAGACCGTGCGGTGCGGAGGAGATGTCGTCGACTCGCTGGCGACCTCGGCGTTGGACCTCGTGGTGATCGCCGGCTCGGCCACGCGGCCACCGGCCGTCCAGCGAGTCGACGACATCGTCCTAACTGGCGGGGAGGTGGTGGTACTGAGGGAAAGTCGACCGAACCCGCTCGGTCCGGAGTGGACGAGCGTCCCGCGGTCGATCGAGTTCCCCACCCGGGACGGCGAGACCGCGCACGCCTTCTACTACCCGCCGGTGAACCCGGACGTCACCGGCCCGTCGGGAGTTCCGCCGCCGCTGATCGTGACCTGCCACGGCGGACCGACGGTCGTGCTGACCGGAATGCTGGACCACCAGGTCCAGTACTGGACCAGCCGCGGCATCGCCGTCGTCGAGGTCAACTACCGGGGCAGTCCCGGCTTCGGGCGCGCGTACCGGGAGCGGATCCGCGGCCGGTGGGGTGTCCTGGACGTGGCCGACTGCGTGGACGCCGCCCGGCACCTGGTGTCCATCGGCGCCGCGGACCCGGCCCGGCTCGCCGTGCGCGGCAAGAGCTCGGGTGGTCTCACCGCGTTGCTGGCGGCCATGTCCGACCTCGGGTTCGCCGCCGTCATCGGCGTTTCCGGCGTGTCCGACCCCACCGCGTTGCCGGGCAACACGCACAAGGTCGAGTCACGCTACCTCGACGGGCTCATCGGCGCCTGGCCGAGGGAGCGCGCGGCGTACGAGGAACGTTCGCCCGCACACCACGTGCACACCCTGCGCACACCCACCCTCCTGTTTCACGGAGCCGACGACGACGTCGTGCCACCGGCGCAGTCGCGGCGGCTGCGGGACCTGCTCGCGATGCGAGGGGTGCCGGTTTGCCTGGTGGAGTACGAGAACGAGGGACACGGTGTGGTTCGGCCGGAGAACGTACGGCACATCGTCGCCACGGAACTGTGGTTCCTGGCGCAGGCTCTCGGGTTCGAGCCGACGAGCGGGCGCTGACACCGCGTTGACGAACCCCTTGGATATCAAGGGGTTCCCCTTGCCCGGCGAAGAACGGCGTCATACGGTCGATTTGTCCTGGGGAACAACACATCTTCACCGAACCGAACGCGTTCTCGAGGCGCGCCCGGAGGCACGCATGTGCGCTTATCTCTCTCCGTCCACCGTTGTACAGCCGCTGATCCATCGGTGGTACGCCGTCCCGTTCGTCGCCGCTCCGCACACCGGCGCGCTGAACCTGACGAAGCGACACCTGCCGGCGCTGCGCAGCTACCTGAAGGGGCCGGAGCGGCACGCGCGCGCACTGAGCAACCCGGACATGTTCGGCGCGCCGTTCATCGACCCGGGTCCCGCCGGGCCGGCGGGGATCGCCGAGCTGCTCGAGCGCACGCTCGCCACCGGTGAGCCCCGTGTCCGGATGGCGGAGGACATCGACGCCGGTCGAACGATGCTGCGCAAGCTCGGCGACGGCCGTGGTCTCGCCGGCCTCTACGGTGAGCTGCCGCAGTCGCTGCGCGGCCTCACCGAGCTGGTGTACGACACGGGGAACAACCCGTGCCTGCGCTTCTTCGAAAGCCTGGTCTACCGCTCCGCCGCGGCCCAGCCGGAGGCACAGGTGGTGTCCCTGCTGGAACGGCACGATCCAGAGCAGCCGTTCGTCTACAGCTCGCCGATCCTGCCGAACGGGCCGGGCCGCACGGACCTCGAGGTGCCGTTCTGCTCCGAGCTGCTAGACGAGCTGTTCGCCGCGCGCCTGCACTCGGTCGACGTGGAGGAGCTGGCCGACAGGTTCGGTCTGGACGGTGCGCGGCGGGAGGGCTTCCGACGCCTGTTCACCGAGGAGGAGCCGCGCCGCTACCAGCCGAACCTGACCGGCGAGGTGCGCATGCGGTTCTTCGGCCACGCCTCGGTCGTGCTGGACTTCGGTGGCTTCACCGTGATGACCGACCCGACCCTCGGCTACGACGGCGACGGGTTCGAACAGCACTACTCGATCGCCGACCTGCCGGAGACCATCGACGTCGTGGTGCTGAGCCACGGGCACTCCGACCACTTCTCGCTGGAGACCCTGCTGCAGCTCCGCAGGCGGATCGGCACGATCGTCGTGCCGCAGTGCTCCGGCGGCAGCCTGGCGGACATCGGGCTGCGCGTCATGTTGGAGCACTACGGTTTCACGAACGTCGTCGAGCTGGGCGACATGCAGTCGCTGGAGACCGGCCCTGCGAAGATCACCGCGCTGCCGTTCCTCGGCGAGCACGGCGAGCTCGACATCCGGGCGAAGATGGTGCCGATGGTCCGTCTCGGCGGCCGGGGTTTCCTCTTCGCCACCGACACCTCGCCGGTCGACCCCACGATCTACGACCTCGTCGCGGAGGAGATCGGCACCCGCGGAGGAGATCGGCACCATCGACGCGCTGTTCATCGGTCTCGAATGCGTCGGCGCGCCGATGAGCTGGCTCTACGGCCCGCTTCTCGAGGCGCCGCTGGCGCGTGAGCACAGCGAGGACCGCGCGCTCAAGGGCTCGTTCGCGGCGCCGGCGGACCGGCTGGCCGAGCAACTCGGCGCACGGCAGATCTTCGTCTACGCGCTGGGCATCGAGCCGTGGCTCAAGCACCTGACGGGGTGCCGGTACGACCCGGAGGCCGAACAGCTCAAGCAGGAGGTCATCCTGCGCGACCTGGCCGGCGCGCGCGACGTCAAGTCCGAGCTGCTGTACGTCACCGCGGAACGGTTCTGGCCCGTCGGCGACGCACGCGTGACGGTGTGACCCGGGAGCCCGGCGTGGACACCGGCGGGTGGCGCCAGGGCATGACACCGGGATCATCGCCGTCAGCCTCGCGCCGAGCAACCGGAACCTCAGGGGACCGTGACGGCACTCAGCCACCAACCACCGACCATCCGCACCGTCGCTGGGACCGCAGCCAACACTTTGAATTCCGGGGAGGCGGACTAGCGGTGGTCTATGACGAGGGCTCGGCCGGTCCCGGTGAGATCGCCGCGGCGGCGCGCGGCGCCGGTGCGGACGTGTTCCTCGTCGTGGACCGGGCCGCGCCGCACGTCGCCCGGCTCGCCCCCGCGCTCGGCCGCCGGTTCGACCTGCTCGACATCACCGGGCTGACAACGGAAGCGGCGGCGGCGCGGGTGTGTGCCAGAGCGCCGGACGGCCTGCTGACGTTCAGCGAGCACCGCATGGCGGCCACCTCCGCGTTCGCCGCGGCGGCCGGCGTGAAGCGGTGGCACACACCGGAGACGACGCGGCTGCTGACCGACAAGTACCTGCAACGCAGGGCTTTGGCCGACGCGGGCGTCGACACCACGCCGTGCGTGCTGGTGCCGGTGGGCGGTGCGGCACGGGCGGTCGGCGAGGTCGGGCTGCCCGCAGTGCTGAAACCCCGGCAGGGTACCGGAAGCCGTCACGTCCGTGCGGTGTGGACAGTCGAGGAGGCGGTCGCCGCGGTGGCCGAGTGTCCACAAGGGACGGACCTGCTGGCAGAACGCCTGCTCGTCGGCGACCCCGCCGCGGCCGGTTCTCCTTGGGGGGACTACGTGTCGGTGGAGACCGCGGTCTCTGACGGCGACTGCCGCCCGGTGTGCGTCACCGGCAAGTTCGCACTCGCCGAGCCGTTCCGCGAACGGGGTTCGTTTCTCCCGCACACTCTCGACGACCGGACCGCCACGCAAGTGACCGCGCTCGCCGAGGCGGCGATCGGCGCGCTCGGCGTCCGCGACGGCGTCGTCCACACCGAGATCAAGCTGACCGGGCGTGGGCCGCGCGTCATCGAGGTGAACGGCCGGGTCGGCGGCCTTGTTGCCGACCTGCTGCGCCGGGGCGCCGACTACGACCTGGTCGGGACCGCCGTGCGCCTCGCGCTCGGTCTGCCGCTCGAGACCGAACCGGTCGTCGGCGGGGTCGCCTACCAGTACACGCTCCTGGCGCCTATGGACGCGACGAGCCTGGTCGGCTTCGGCGGGCTGGACCGGCTGCGCGCGGTCCCCGGCGTCGACCTCGTCGATGTGCGGGCCACACCGGGGCAGTCGGTCGACTGGCGGGCCGGCGCGACGGGCCGGCTCGGCAGGCTCCACGGTCAGGTGCCCGACCACGCGACGCTCGAGCGGACCACGCGCGCCATCGAGACGGCCTTCGACGCCGTCTACACCACCGACGACGCGGTGCGGTGACACGGAGCCGAGAGGGAGGACGACGAAGGTGATCACGAACCAGGAGAATGGACGGTCTCTCTCGGCGGCGCAGCGGCGTCTGTGGCTCGCGTACAAGCTGGCGCCGCGCAGCGCGGAGTTCACCGCGCCGTGGGCCGGCCGGCTGCGCGGGGACGTCGACCTGGACGCGCTGCGGCGAGCGTGGCGGGTGGTGCTCGAGCGGCACGCGGAACTGCGTCTGCGGCTGGCCGAGGCGCGGCAACACGGCAGTGGCGAGCCGACCCGGTCGCACTGGCCGGTCGACGACTTCCCGTTGACCGTGCGGGAGATCGCGGCCGACACGCTCGACGCCGAGCTGGCCGGCGCGGTCACGCGGGTGTTCGACCTCGTCGGCGGCCGGCTCGCCGACGCCGAACTGCTGCGCCTCGGCCCTGGCGACCACGTGCTCGTGGTCGGCGCGCACCACGCGGTGGTCGACGGCCGCTCGATGGCCATCGTCATGCGCGACCTGTTCGCCGCCTACGCCGGCCGGGACCTGGCCGAGCCGACGCTGCCGTACCGGGACTACGTCGTCGGCGAGGCCGATACCCGGCCGGCCGGGGACAAGCTGGACTCCTGGATCGAGGACCTGCGGCTACCGGAAAGCCTTGAGCCGCTGGGTCTCGAGCCAGCGGCGCGGTCGGTGGACAAGGACGGCGACGTGGTGTCGCTGCCGCTGCCGGCGGCGGTCTGGGAGGCGCTGCGCGGGACGGCCCGCCGGCGCCGCACCACCCCACAGGTGCTCGGACTCAGCGCGTTCGCGCTCACCCTCGGCCGCTACACCGACACCGACGACCTGGTGATCGGCGGCACGATGGACACCAGGTCCGGCGACTTCGCCGACACCGTCGGCATGTTCGTCAACCCGACCCCGGTCCGGGTCCGGATCGACCAGGACGCGCCGGTGTCCGAGTTCTGCCAGTCGGTGCACCGCGGCCTACTGCGGGCCTTCACTCACCGCGACGTGCCGTTCGAGGAGGTCGTGCGCCGGCTGCAGGTCGTGCCGGACGTCACCAGGACGCCGGTCTTCCAGGTCCTGTTCAACTTCGAGGCCCGCGAGTCGGACCTGAGCGTGCCCGGCCTCGCGGTGGCGTCGGTCGAGCTGCCCGTCCGGGTGTCGAAGTACGACCTCACGATGGTGTTGCGGGACAACGGGGACACGGCCGAACTGCGCGCGACCTACCGCGCCGCGCGGTACACCCGCGCCCAGATCGAACAGTTCACCGCGCACGTGGCAACCGTCCTCAGTGGACTCGCGGCGGACGACGACGCCGTCTCCTCGCTCGCGATGCTGTCCGACGGCGAGCGCGAGCGACTGCTCGCGGCCGGCCGGGGAGCGTTGGTGCACAACGATTTCCGCGCGGTCCACGACGTGGTCGCCGACCTTGCCGCCGCCGAGTCGACGCGGCCGGCGGTCACCTGCGGCTCGACCACGCTGACCTACGGCGAGCTGCACGCCTGGTCCGGTGCCCTCGCCGGCGAGCTGGTGGCGAGCGGCGTCCGGCCGGGCACGCCGGTGGCGATCCTCGCCGAACCGTCCGCGGAGATGGTCGTCTCGGTGCTGGCCGTCCTGCGGGCCGGCGGCGGCTACGTGCCGCTGAACCACACCCACCCCGTCGCGCGGCTGACCGCGGTCCTCGTCGACGCCGGGGTGAAGATCGTGCTCGGCGACGCCGACTGGCAGACCAGGCTGCCCGACGTCCAGGTCATCTCGCCGGACGACGTGCCACGGGACGGCGCGCCGCCGCAGCACACCGTCGCGCCGGACGACACGGCGTACCTGATCTACACGTCGGGCACCACCGGTGAGCCGAAGGGGGTCGTCGTCGACCACGGCGCGCTGGCCGCGTCGACCGCCGCCCGGCGCGCGGTCTACGGGGGCTACCGCACCTTCCTGCTCGTCTCGCCGCTGTCGTTCGACTCCTCGGTCGCCGGGCTCTGGGGCACGCTGACGACCGGCGGCCGGCTGGTCGTCGCGCGGACCGACGACGTGCGTGACCCGGAGCGCACGGTCGGCCTGATCGGACAGCACGGCGTGACCGCCATGCTGTCGGTGCCGGCGCTCTACGCCGGGCTGCTGGACCATGCCGAGCGCACCGCCAGCGAGGGCATGCGGTCGCTCGAGGTGGTCGTCACGGCCGGCGAGGCGCTGCCGGAGTCGTTGGTGGCGCGGCACTTCGCACACAACGGCGCCGCCGCTCTGGTGAACGAGTACGGCCCGACCGAGGCCACGGTGTGGAGCACGTTCCGCAGGTTCGACCGGCCGGGACCGGTCGACATCGGTGGCCCGGCGCCCGGCGTCACCGTGTACGTCCTCGACCGGCGGGGCAGGCTGATGCCGCCCGGCGCCGCTGGCGAGCTGCACGTCGGCGGGCACAGCGTGGCGCGCGGCTACCTCGGCCGGCCGGAGGCCACCGCCGCCGCGTTCACCTCGGACGACCTCGCCGGGACGGGCGCCCGCCGGTACCGGACCGGGGACTGGGTGCGGTGGCGTGACGGCGGCCTGAGGTTCCTGGGGCGCCGCGACAACCTCGTCAAGGTCCGGGGCCACCGGGTCGAGCTTGGCGCGGTGGAGACGGCGCTGCGGCGGTGCGACGGCGTCGCCGACGCGGTGGTCCTGCTCGCGGGCGACGCGGCGAGCCTCGTCGGGTTCCTGGTCGCCGGAGCCGGTTGCGACGTCGCCGCGGTGCGCGGCCACCTGGCCGGACTGCTGCCGCCGCCGATGGTGCCCGGCGTGCTGCGCGTGGTCGATGAGCTGCCCCGCACCGCGCACGGCAAGGTCAACCACGACGCCCTGCGCGCGCTGGACGTTCGGCCGGTGACGACCGAACCGGCGCCCGCGTCGTCGGCCGGACCGGACCTGCTGGCCGCGGTGCGGTCGGCGTGGTGCGAGGTGCTCGAGGTCGACACGGTCCCGACCGACGTCAACTTCTTCGACGCCGGTGGACACTCGTTGCTCGTGCCGTCGCTGCAGATGGAGCTCGAGGACCGGGTGCGGATCACCCTGTCGATCGTGGAGCTGTTCGACGCGATGACGGTCGAGGCCCAGGTGGCGCTGCTCGCCGCGACCGCGGCACCGGCGGTCGAACCGGCAGTGGAACCCGAGGTGGCGGACCTGCGTCAGGCGCGGCTCGCCGGCCGTTCGCGCCGCACCGCCGGGGCGGAACGGCCGTGAGAGACCGGTCGCTGGACGTCGCCATCACCGGGCTGCACGCGCGGCTGCCGGGCCCCGAGGACGGCGACAAATGGTGGGCCGCCGTCTGCGCGGGCGAGACGATGACCACCCACCACGGTCCGTCGGCGCTCGCGGCCATGGGTGTGCCGGCGCACGTGTACACCGCGCAGGACTACGTGCCGGTGCGCGGCTGCGTGCAGGACAGCGACCGCTTCGACGCCGAGCTGTTCGGGATCAGCCCGCGCGAGGCGGAGCTGATCGACCCGCAGCACCGCCTGATGCTCGAGGCGAGCTGGGCGGCGCTGGAGGACGCCGGGTGCGACCCGCTCGCGGACCGGCTGCGCACCGCGGTCTTCGCGTCGTCGAGCACCAGCAGGTACATGGCGCGGATCGTGGCCGGTGAGCACGTCTCGCCAGACGTCCTGGAGAGCCTGACCGTCGGCGCGGGCCGGGACTTCATGGCCGCCCGGATCGCCTACCGGCTCGGGCTGGAGGGCCCCGCGGTCGGCGTGCTGACGGCCTGCTCGTCCTCGCTCGTCGCGGTGCACCTCGCGGTGCAGGCGCTCAACAGCGGCGACTGCGACCAGGCCGTGGTGGTCGCGGCGGCCGTGGGGTTCCCGCAGGCCGGCTACACCTATGTGCGCGGCGGCATCATGTCGGTCGACGGGCAGTGCCGGCCCTTCGACGCGCGGGCCACCGGCACGGTCGGCGGGTCCGGCGTCGTCGCGGTGGTGCTGCGCCGGTTCGACGACGTGCGCGCGGACGTGCGGAGCCACGGCGTCATCCTCGGGTCGGCGGTCAACAACGACGGGTCCGGGAAGGCCGGGTTCAACGCGCCGTCCGCGCGGGGGCAGGTGGCGGCCATCCGCGCCGCGCTGCGGGCCGGCGACGTCGACCCGTCGTCGCTCGGCTATCTGGAGGCGCACGGCACCGGCACGTACGTTGGGGACCCGATCGAGTGGTCGGCCATGTCGACCGCGCTACGCGTGGCCGGACTGCGCGGCGGGCGGATCCCGGTCGGCGCGGTGAAGGCGAACATCGGCCATCTCGACGCGGCCGCCGGCCTCGCGTCGGTGTTCAAGGTGCTGCAGGTGCTTCGGCACGGGCAGGTGCCGCCGGTCGCGAACTTCGCAACGCTCAACCCGCTGTTGGCCGACGGGGACTCGCCGCTGTGCGTGCCCACCGAGGTGGCGGAGTGGTCCGGCCCGGCCCCGCGGCGGGCGGGCGTCAGCTCGTTCGGCATCGGCGGCACCAACGCGCACGTGATCGTCGAGGAGGCGCCGCCGGAGCCTGATGACCCGCCGGCACCGGACCGGCCGTCGATCGTGGTGCTGTCCGGCATCCGTCCGTCCGCCGTGGACCGCGCGGCGGCGCTGTTGGCCGAGCACCTCGCCGACCACGAGGTGGCCGTCCCCGACGTGGCCTACACCCTGCGGGTCGGCCGTGCCGCGCTCGCGGAACGGCTCGCGGTGACCGGCCGGTCGCGCGTCGACCTCGCCGAGGCGCTGCGGGCCGGCGTCCGTCAGGTACGCGGGCGGGTGCCGGCGAGTGGGCCCCGGCCGTTGGTCGTGCTGTTCCCCGGGCAGGGCGCGCAGCGGCCGGGGATGGCGCTGCCGTTCCTCGACGGACTCCCCGGCTTCCCCGCCGCGCTCGACGAGTGCCTCGGCCACTTCGTGTCCGCCGGACTCGTTCGGGAAGCGTTGTGCGACAAGGACTTCCCGGCTGAGCGGTTGAACGCCACCGAGCTGGCGCAGCCTGCGCTGTTCGCGCTCGAGTACGCGGCGGCGCGGGCGTTGGTCCAGCTCGGCGTCGCGCCGGTCGCCTACGCGGGGCACAGTCTCGGTGAGCTGACGGCCGCGTGTCTCGCCGGCGCACTCGACCTGGCGACCGCGGCCGAGGTCGTCGGTCTGCGCGCCCGCGCCATGCAGAGCTGTCCTGCCGGCGCCATGGTCGCGGTGACCTGTACCGAGAGCGAGGCGCGGGCGCTGGCGGCGGACGCGGGGCTGGCGGTCGCCGCCGTGAACAGCCCCAGCGGTTGCGTGCTCAGCGGACCGGTCGAGGCCGTCGAGACGCTGACCCGCCGCGTGGCGGGCCGCGTACCGGTTCGGCGACTGCGCACCACCCACGCCTTTCACTCGGCGTCGATGGAGCCCGCCGTGGCGACCCTGCGCGCACACCTGACCGGCCGGCGCGGGAGCCGGTCGACCGTCCCCTTCGTCTCCACTGTGGACGGTCAGGTCGTCGCGCCGGGCACCGAGTCGCCGCTGGAGATGTTCGCCGACAGCGCCCGAGGCACAGTCCGCTTCGCGGACGGCGTCGCCGCGTTGCTCGACCGGTTCCCCGGCGCGCTGGCCGTCGAGGCCGGGCCGGGCCAGGCCCTGTCCGGCATGGTGACCGCGGTCGGGATGGACGCCGTGCCGCTGTCGCAGAACGGCGACCACGACGTGGCGCTTTCCCTTGCCGCGCTGTGGGTCCAGGGACAGCCGGTGGACCTGGCGCCGCTGTCGCCGGCCGCGCGGCGGCTGCACCTGCCGGTGTCGACCTTCGGTGGGGACCGGCACGTCGCGCCGGAGGCCGCGGTCGTGCCGGTCACCCCGGCCGCTCCGACCGCTGCACCGATCACGCTCCTGAATGTCGCCGAAGAGGTCGCGGACGCGTGGCGGAGCCTGCTCGGGGTGCCCGGTTTGACGCCGGAGTCGGACTTCTACGCCTGCGGGGGCGACTCCCTGCTGGCGGTGCGGCTCCTGCGGCGGCTCGAGGAGACCCTCGCCGTCGAGATCCCGCTCCGCGACCTGATGCTGGCTCGGGCCCTGGGCGACCAGGTCCGTCTCGTCGAACGGCTTCTGGAGGACCCGGATGAGTGACCACTTCGAGTGTGTCGACGTCGCGCTCCGGCGGCAGGTGGACCGCCGGCCCGACAAGGTGGCGATCTGGGACTCGACGGGCAGCGCGACGTTCGCCGAGCTGTGGGATCACGCCGCGCGGCTCGCGGGCGCCCTGCGCGGCAAGGGTGTCGGCGACGGCGACGCCGTCGGTGTGTTCGGCGTCGGGGACCGCGACTCGATCGTCGCGATGCTCGGCGTCCTGCTCGCCGGCGGGCACTTCGTCCCCGTCGACCCCGGCTATCCGGCGGAGCGCGTCGACCGCATGATGACGACCGCTGGGGCGACGGTCCTGCTGGGCACCGAGGGGCACGACGTGCCGGCGGTCGCGGGTGTGGACGTCTGGCAGGTGCGGCAGCTCGTGTCCGCGGGGGAACCGTCCGAGGGCACAGCCGGCGCGCCGGACCGGCTCGCCTACGTCATGTTCACGTCCGGCTCGACCGGCGCGCCGAAGGCCGTCGGGGTGCCGCACGGGGCACTGACCGCGCTGTGCCTGCGCGCCGGACCGGTGCGCCGCCGGGCGGACGACGGGTTCCTGGTGCACACGATCCTGACGTTCGACCCGTCGATGCTGGAGATCTGGTCCGCGCTGCTCGTCGGCGCCTCGGTGGTGTGCGCGCCGCGCAGGGCCGTGTCCCTGCACGGTGATGCCGGTGGCGCACGCGGCGCGGGTGCGGGAGCTGTGCCCCGGCCTCGAGGTCGTCAACTGCTACGGCCCGACGGAGAACTGTGTGGTCAGCACCGCGTTCTCGCTGACCGGCTGGGACGGGAGCGGCACGTCGGTGCCGATCGGGCCGCCGGTGGCCGGCTCGACGGCCTATGTGCTGGACGGGGCGCTGTGTCCGCTGCCGGTCGGCGAGGTCGGCGATCTCCACGTCGGCGGCGACCGGCTCGCCAGCGGGTACGTCGGCGACCCGGCGCTGACCGAGGAGCGGTTCGTGCCGGACCCGTTCGTGCCCGGCGCCCGCATGTACCGCACCGGGGACCGGGCCGCGCTGCTGCCTACCGGCGGGTTCGAGTTTCGGGGGCGGGAGGACGACGAGCTCAAGGTTCGGGGCTACCGGGTCAACCTCGCCGAGGTGGCGGCGCTGCTCGCGGAGGACCCGGAGGTGCGCGAGGTCGTCGCCGTGCCGGTCGGGTCCGGGCACGACCGGCGGATCCGGGCGTTCGTGCGGCCGGCGTCCGCCGAGGTGGATCCCGCGCTGATCCGACCGGAAAGGTGGACCGGGCGGCGCTGCTGTCCCGTGTGGACAGTCGGCCCGAGGCGAGCTCGGTGGCGCCGCCCGACGACCGCGCGGCGCTGGCGGCGATGTGGCGCGAGCGCACCGGCACCGAGGCGGACAGCGGGGCGGACTTCTTCGACGCGGGCGGGTCCTCGCTGGACCTCATCCGGCTCATCGAGGACATCTCCCGCGCCTTCGCCGTTCCGCTGGACTTCGAGGACGTCTACGGGGTGCGCTCGTTCGACGAGCTGTGGGAGATGGTCCGGTCCCACCCTGCGAGGTCCGCGTGACCGCCCTGCGAGTGCTGGCGCCACGCCCGTCGGCGGCGCGGAACCTGGTCTGCTTCCCGCACGCGGGCGGCTCGGCCAACTTCTTCCGCGCCTGGGCGGCCGATGCCGACACCGAGGTCGCCGCCGTCCAGTATCCGGGCCGAGCGGACCGGCTCGCCGAGCCCTGCCACGACGACCTGCTCGCTCTCGCCGCCGAGGTCGCGGCCGAGCAGGTCGTCGTGGCA
>Ga0193716_1001253_pt1 | contig 14903 bp, 16 predicted proteins | sample U2c1metaG_FD_145901 | JGI IMG/M metagenome (GOLD analysis project Ga0193716, IMG submission 145901) | Soil microbial communities from a riparian zone of the East river system, Colorado, United States - U2c1 | ecosystem: Environmental > Terrestrial > Soil > Riparian zone | place: USA: East River...
AATACAGAACCTGTGTTTGCAAACATCAAGCACAACCACCACTTCAAGCGATTTATGCTGCGGGGGCTCGAAAAAGTAACCATCGAAACGGGATTACTCGCATTAGCTCATAACTTAAGAAAGAAAATAGCCTGAAAAGGGTGAAAACTCCGGCCGAAAAAACGTTCATCCAACACCAACTTCTATAGCCATCGGTCCGTCGCTGGCACCACTCTTGAAACCTTACCAATACACTCTATAGCTCCCTATATACGCAAAGAGGGTGTCTCAACTTTTGAGACACCCTCTTTTTATGAAGGTTGCGATAATCTTATTTCAATGCATCTTTGATCACGGCTGCGGCCTGGAGGATAGCCGTTTTTATTGCGGGAACCCGGGCTAAGGGATTTAAGAGACCATAGTCATGGATCAATCCTTCGTAGCGGGCAAGGGTTACGGGAACACCTGCTTCGTCCAACTTGCGGGCATAGGCTTCTCCTTCATCACGCAGGACATCGTTCTCTGCGGTTTGTACCAGTGCGGGAGGGAGGTTTTGAAGCTGTTGGGTAGTTGCCAGCAGGGGGGAGGCATAGATCTGCTTCCTGTCTTCGGGGTTGGTAGTATAGTTATCCCAGAACCAGATCATCATATTCCTTGTCAGGAAACGATCGTTTGCAAAATCATGATAGGACGCGGTTTCAAAATTTGCGTTGGTAACGGGCCAGAGTAGAACCTGCAATTTTATTTCGGGGCCTTTTTTATCTTTTGCCATCAGTGCCACTACGGCCGCCATATTACCACCTACGCTGTTGCCAACTACGGCCAGCTTTTTTCCATCCACGCCGATGGCCTGGCCATTTTCAGCTACCCATTTTGTAGCGGCATAAGCCTGATTGATAGCCACCGGATATTTTGCTTCGGGAGAAGGTGTATAGTCGGGGAAAACTGCGGTCGCTCCACTTTCGACAACCAGGTCACGTACCAGTCTCCGGTGAGTAGGATAATCGCCGAGTACCCAGCCACCGCCATGGAAGAAGAGGAAGACGGGGCCTCCGGTTTTAGCGCCCCGGGGCTTTACGATATGGATGTTAACGGTGATGCCATCCTGTGTGATGGTCTTTTCTGTTTCGTCGATGCCGGAATAATCCACAGTGACCGACTTTTGTGCACCTGCGAGGACCTGGCGGGCATCTGCGGGGCTGAGCTGTTCGATTGGTTTGCCGCCGCCGGAGTTGATGGCTTTGAGGAAACTGCGGACGTCGCTGAGAATTTGCGGATCGTTTTCTGCTTTTACTGCATTTTGTGTTTGTGCCATAACAAATAGGGCGTTTAAGTTGAGCAATAAGATGAGAGAGATGATTTTATTTGATTTCATGCAGCAAAACTACGATGAACTAAGGCCCTGATCAATGGCAAAAAGGGGACTAAAATTGTACATTTTTCCTCTGGAGGGAAGAATTGAACATCCGGGGTTAGGTCCCTGGTTTGGGCCTTCGAGGTTTATGCTTCGGTTTGTTGGGAGGAGAACTTTTTTCTAAAGGAGGCGGGTGTATATCCCAGTTTGCTGCTGAATAACCGGTTGAAGTAGGCGGGGTCGTCGTAGCCGAGGTTGTAGGCTATTTCTTTTATACTGAGGGAGGAGTAGGCGAGGAGGCGTCGGGCTTCCAATAGAATGCGGTCTTTGATAATATCATTGGGTTGTGTAAGTCGAAGGCGGTTGAATTTTTTTGACAGTGTTTTAGGTGCTATCGCCAGCAGATCGGCGTAATCTGTTACGCTGTGTTTGTCTCTGAAATGGATTTCCACGAGCCGGCTGAAGTTGCGGAAGAATTCGAGGTCTGCGGATGGGGCTGCGTTTAGTTCTTTTAATTGTTGTTGTTTCCAGATGCGTGTGGCTCTTATGATCATCTGTTTCAGGTAGGTCCGGATCATTTCTTCGTGGGATAGCTGCTGTTCGGAGAGTTCCCTGACGATGTTGTTCAGGGCATCTGTTATGCGTGAGTCTTCCGCGGCAGGAAGCACCGTCATTGGCATGCCGTAGATATTATTGAACAGAAGTCCATCGCAGGCCACTTCTTCATCGTGGATCTGGATGCAATAGAAATCGCGATTGTAGTAAATAAAAATCCCGCCGGATGCCTCTATCCTGTCTATTTGGAGATACTGGTTGGAGTTGATAAAAAAGAGACTGTTCTTTTTTGTCACATATTGCTTGAAGTCTATTGTGAGCGTGTAACCTGCCGGAAGGTAGAGTACTTTTATATAGTGTGCGTATTGGGGGCCATTTATGGAATCTAAATTGGATTTGTCAATTTTTAAGACCCCGAGCTTCTTGTAGTTGAACTCAAAATAGGATTCCATGATTTTTTTCGCAAAACTAACGAACTTTGCTCCTCATAATCATAAAATTATTATATGGATAGGAGGGCGTTTGTTGTAGGCGCAAGTGGTATCATTGGCGGTACGCTTGCCGAAAAGCTAGTTTCCAAAGGATGGACGACATATGGATTGGCGCGGAACCCGAATCGTGCCATCGATAAATTGATACCTGTGGCGGCAGACCTATTGGATGTAGAGGCTTTGAGAGTGGCGTTGACGGATGTGTTCCCAACGCATGTATTTATAACCAGCTGGATGCGTAATAAGACAGAGGCAGAGAATATCAGGGTGAACAGCCGGATGGTGCGCAATCTGCTGGATGTATTGTCTGAAAGGCGTAGTGTGCAGCATGTTGCGTTGGTGACCGGTCTCAAACATTATCTGGGACCATTCGAAGCATATGCCAAGGAGGGCTTTCTCCCTGAAACGCCTTTGCGGGAGGAACATCCGAGGCTCGATATCGAGAACTTCTACTATGCCCAGGAAGATGAAGTGTATGCTGCTGCTGCCCGGGATGGTTTTACCTGGAGTATCCATCGTCCCCACACGGTCATCGGAAAGGCGGTGGGAAATATGATGAATCTCGGAACGACGCTGGCGGTGTATGCCACGATATGTAAGGAGAAGGGGCGCCCGTTTCGGTGGCCGGGATCGGAGGCACAATGGAACGGTCTGTCTGATGTTACTGATGCCAGGGTGCTTGCCGAACACCTGATCTGGGCGTCTACCACGGAAGCTGCGCGCAATGAAGCATTCAATGTTGTCAACGGGGATGTCTTCCGGTGGAGCTGGTTGTGGAAAAGACTGGCTACCTGGTTTGGGATAGAGGCCATCGGTTACGACGGCAGCGTTCATCCGCTTGAAGAAGAGCTGGCGGGGGATGCGGACGTTTGGCGGGAGATAGCGGAGCGTCATCAATTAAAAGAGCCTGAACTGGGCCGACTGGCGTCGCCATGGCATACTGACCTGGACCTGGGACGTCCGATCGAGGTGATGACGGATATGTCGAAGAGCCGAAGGCTTGGGTTTACGGTTTTTCAACCGACGGAGGAATCCTTTTTTGACCTGTTTGAGCAGCTGAGGAGGGAAAGATTGATCGTTTGAAGTTCCTGATCAAAATGATCTTTTGCCAGGCATTCGTTGTCGAGGATCATGGTCGTGCCGTTGTGGATGGTATAAGCGGGCCAGTCGGGAAGTCCTTTGTGATTGGGGTTGCCGGTCCGTGCGAATTGGATCCAGGCTTCGCTGACCTTGTCTGCGAGCTGATGGGCTTTGGGGCCACCGCCGGTCATTTTTTCGCTGTTGGCGATGTTATTAAAGACGAAGGGCAGGTCCATGCAGTGAAAGGCTTTGTATGTTCCGTCCAATACGGGAGACTGCCAGGCAAACAGATAGACATAGACGGGGGCGCCGTCATTTGAGGATCTTTTATTGGCCTGTTGGATCACCAGCGGGCGGAAGAGAAGATCGATGTCGAGATAATTGGATGGGTCGTCTGATTGCGGGTATGCTTTTTTTACCGCTGCCATATAATCCGCGCTTTTGTCGCCGTACTTTTTTTGTAGTTGGGCTTTTACGCTGTCCATCGGAAATTTTTCGGTGCCGAGGATATAGGGCATGTATTCATTCTTACAGGAACCAATGAGCAGGGGTATGCTGTTTGAAAGCCGGATGGCTTGTGGCTCGTCGGGTTGGTTGGGAAGAAATTCGCCATCATGTACGGGTTCCCACTCGAGGTCAAAGCCTGTTTTACTCTTGGGCAGGGATTGTTTTACTATGGCCAGCGCAGTTTCGCCGGCTGTAGCAAGGCGGTCGTAGGGCATGGTTTGGAGGGAGTCGGCCTGACCGGGTTGCAGTCCTAATTGTTTTAGGGTTTCGGCTGCTACTTTTTTTGAGACCGCGGGTTCTATAAAATGGGTGAGGTAGCTGCCGCTCTGGATGATGGCTTTATGGAAGAGGCCTTTTGCATCCGGGGTATTTAGTAAGCAGGTGGCTTTAGCTCCGCCACCGGACTGACCGAAGATAGTGACGTTGTCCGGGTCGCCGCCGAAGCTGGAGATGTTTTCGTTTATCCATTTGAGGGCTGCCACGAGATCCATCATGCCTGCGTTGGCGGAATGTCTGTATTTATCCCCGTAGGCTGAGAGGTCAAGAAAGCCAAGTACATTTAACCGGTGATTGATGGTGACGATGAGGACATCGCCTTTTTTACTGAGGTTCTCTCCGTCCTGGGAGGGGAATTCGATGGATGATCCGGAGGAGAAGCCGCCGCCGTGAAGCCAGACCATGACTGGTCTTTTTTGAGTGGGGCTGATGTTTTTGCTCCAGATGTTGAGGCTGAGGCAGTTCTCGCTGATGTAATATCCGTTTGTGCGATCGAGCGGGAATTCGAATTCATCTTTCATAGGTTCCTGCTGTGGGGTGGGGCAGGTAGGGCCATAGGTCATGGAGCTGCGGATGCCTTCCCAGGGGGAGGGTTTTTGCGGAGGCATGAAACGGTTGGCTGTGGCATAGGGGATACCCTTGAAGGTGTAGACGCCGTTATGAATGTAACCACGGAGTTTGCCATATGTTGTGGGAACGACAGCGGTGTTGGTACCTGCGATGAGCGGTTGGTTTTGCATGGTTGAATTTAGCAAAAAAAAGAGGATGCCTGGCGACATCCTCTGCTCTTTTTATAAAACGTACTAAAAACTACAAACGTGTTACGACGGTGCTTTCTGTCAGGGTCTTGCTAACAGAGAACTGACGAACGATCTCACCGTTGCCGGCGCTGCGGATGATGAAAACAGGGTGCATTTCGGCATCGGTGTTTTCAAAAGTCACCGTTCTTGCGAAGTTCGCATCGGTGAACTGTTGGTTGTAAACTACATCTCCGTTGTCGTTCTTTATGATCAGGAAGAATTTTTCAGCAGTGGGGTTGGTGAATTCCACCTTAAATACGATGCTGTTTCCTTTAGTGCCCTGGTATTTAACAGAAACTTGTTCTTCGGTCAGGGATGTTTTACCGTTTCCGCCATTAGCCTTGCTTGTGAAAGGATTGCTAAGAAGGACGATAGATGTCATTGCGACTGCGATTGCTTTTACTACTTTAGTGTTCATAATATTTTATTTTATTTTCTTTTTTTCGAATTGTTGATTTGTACGTCTTCAACTGAATTGTTACACAAATTTAGGCTGGATCGGGGGCGTGTACAAACCATGTTTATGCCGTTCTTATTACGCCAACGCGGAGGTGATTGGTTGTAAGATGTTGATAATTAATTTATTGTGTGGCCATTTTCTATGATAACCAAGTGGTTTTGTAGGGTATTAAACGGGGTTGGATATGATCATGGAAGATTGTGTCTCTGACGTTGGCCGTTAATTTTTGAGGAAGGAGGCTACCAGGTTGGTGCCGGAGGGTGTATAGATCTTCAGGAAGTATTTGCCGGTGGCCAGGTGGCTGACGTTGAATTGTTGCGAGTTGGTACCGTTTTGAAGCAGGGTTGACTTTGACAGCAGGACTCTGCCCTGCATGTCGCAGATGAGGAGCTGTGCGGTCGCGTTGGCAGTGGTGACAATGCTGCAATAGAGGATGCCGGTTGTTGGGTTGGGGTAGATCGTCAGGCGTTCGGGCTGGCCGGTATTCCCGATGGCGATGATCTTCGAAAAGACGAACTGGGAATCGAGATCGGTTTGTCGTAGACGGTAGTAGGAAGTGCCGGCGAAGGAATTGGGGTCGGGATATTGATAGGTTTTGATGGGGGAGCTGTCCGGGAGTGTGCGAATGAAGTCTATGTCTGTGAACTGGGTATTATTTCCAAGAGAGCGTTGGATATAGAAACCTGCGTTGTTGACCTCGTTGGTCGTTTTCCAATGGACGAGGACATGGTTAGGATCGAGTCGCTGACCGTCGAAGGAGAGGAGGGTAAGGGGCAGGGGGACGCAGCTGGCGCTGCAGTTGGTTGCTGTATTGGTAAAAAGGGTATAAACGGCAGCGGGTTTAAGACTTTGTGTATCCAGAGTTATCGAGACATCGGCAGGCGGCTTCAGGCTTGTCGGCACTGTGGAAATAGCGATGGGTTGTGCCCCCGCACGGAATGTGCAGCAAAATCCGCATATGCCCAAAAGTATGGTTATTGCCTTCAACGGTGGGAGATTATACGATTACTAAAAAGACCAGGCTGATCTGGTCAAGGTATTCCAACCGAATTTTACGGGAGTGCCGGGTGCGCCGGTCGCGTCCTGAGGGGTATAGGTCCAGCCCATCTTCTCAGCGGCCAGTTCGACCTGAATGGTGATGAGACCGGCGGGGTCCACGCTGTTGGTGACATGGCTGACGACAACCGATTCCAGATGGATCTTATAATATTCCGTGCCGCTGCCGCTTTTTCTAAATACGATGTCGGCGCTTCTCAGGTGTGTGCCGAAGAAGACGTGCCCGTCCAGTACAGGGACGGAGGCGTTGATGTTCATATTGAAAATGAAATGACCGGCGGTTCCTCCACAGGAAGTTCCTCCTCCGCCTCCCCCGGCGGCACTGGCACAGCCCGTATTCTCCTGTCCGAAGGTGGTTGCGTTGATCTCATTCGCGTGTCTTGCGTCTATGGATTCGCCGTTGATCTGGTTGCCGGCGTTATCGATGATCTTGACAAAGATCTGTGCGTTGGAAGGGTTGCTAAAGGATAGGAATAGCAAGGTCGCTGAAAGAAGAGTAAAAATCTTTTTCATAAAAAATAATATTGGACAGAAAATTAGGGAAGGAATATGGAGATAGAAGAGTGGAATCTGCGAAATGCAAATTTTATCGACGAATGGCGATGGGTGGGGGTGATCGAGGCAATTGGCTTTTGGAGAAGTGGAATGTTGTAACTTTAAGACTATTACTCCAACGACAAAATTTCTTCGACCATGCGAAAATTTGCCATTTTCTGTCTTATTATCCTGGTGGCTACCGTCATTGCCGCGATCTATGGTGTCGGTCATGATCAGGTGACTTATTCGATCAGTCCGGAATATTATACTAAGTTCAAGTTTATCCAGTTCAACCTGGCGGATTCTGCCGCTGCGCAGCATATGACGCAGCCGCGGAGTGCGGTGGTGATGACGGGTGTGAAGGGGACCTGGTGGATGGGGGTTTTGATCGGGGTGGTTTTGGGGCTTGTCGGATTTATCTTCCGGGATGCGGATACGATGTTCTCTTCCGTCCTGCAGGCCTTGTGGCTGGTTTTGCTGGTCGTTATCATTGCCGGTGTCGTTGGGGGGCTTTACGGGAGTCATGTGCTGGCAGGGAAGGGCGTAAGTTGGTGGATGCCGGGGGATCTGAAAGATCGCAGGGCTTATATCGAGGTGGGGTCCATCCATAACTTTAGTTATGTAGGGGGAGCCGTCGGGGTTTTGGCGGGGGTGATCTTTTTGATCGTCAGGAACAGCCGGCTACGGAAGAGGGCTGCCGAGGTTAATGAAAGCTGAGCGGAATGAAAGCTGATTTACGCAATCGTTTGATATTTGATCGGGTTCGTCGAATGACTACAAAATCTTTATATTGGGTGACTAATACCTGATATGACTACAACAACTACTGCTACTACCCGTCGTCCCGGGAATGCCATTGTTATCATCGGCATTCTTTTCTTTGTTTTTGGCTTTGTGACCTGGCTGAACGGGACGCTGATCCCTTTTCTGAAGCTGGCATGTGAGCTGCATACGGATGTGCAGGCTTTCTTTGTCACGTCTGCTTCGTATATCGCCTATTTCTGCCTGGCCATTCCCAGCGCGCTGATCCTGAAAAGGACCGGTTACAAGAATGGAATGGCCCTGGGACTATTGGTGATGGCGGTGGGATCTTTGCTATTTATTCCTGCTGCTTCTGTACGTAGTTTTCCCTTTTTCCTGGTCGCGCTGTTTGTTCAGTTTACGGGGATGGCCCTGCTGCAAACGGCCTCCAATCCTTATATCACTGTTGTTGGACCGCTGGATAGCGCTGCCCAGCGGATAAGCATAATGGGCATATGTAATAAGGCGGCCGGAGCGCTGAGTCCTCTTATCGTCGGCGCTATCGTGCTAAAGAATGCTACGGCTCTTGAGGTGCAGGTCCAGGCGACCACCGATGCCGGGCAGAGGGCGGCGATACTCGATCAACTGGCGGGAAGGGTCATTATCCCGTATCTGGTGATGGCGGGAATCCTTGTTGTGCTGGCATTGATGATCAAGTTGTCTTCGCTGCCGGAGATCCAAATGGATGGAGGGGAGGAAAGCGCTGCCGGTGATCGTGTGAGGAGTGGTAAGGTGAAAAAAAGTGTTTTGGAGTTTCCTCATCTTCTTTTGGGGGTGGTGTGCATCTTTGTTTATGTGGGTGTGGAAGTGCTGGCGGGAGATGGGATCGGCACTTTTGGGAAGGCGATGGGGATGCCGCTGGATCAAACCAAATATTTTACGACGTTTACGCTGGTGGCTATGCTGATCGGCTATATTGTGGGTATTGTCACTATCCCCAGGTACCTGAGTCAGTCAACCGCGCTGCGGATCTGCGCTATTCTGGGGCTCGTTTTTGGGCTGGGGATACTTTTTAGTACAGGATATGTCGCGATCACTTTTATCGCATTGTTAGGGCTGGCGAACTCCCTGATGTGGCCGGCGATATGGCCGCTGGCGCTGGAGGGGCTGGGGAAGTTCACCAAGTCCGGTTCGGCACTGCTGATCATGGGGATAGTCGGAGGGGCGATAGTACCACCTTTGTATGGGGCTTTGAAGGATAATCTGCATCTGCATAACAATATAGCCTTTTGTGTTTGCCTCTTTCCCTGTTATGCTTTTATACTTTATTATGCGCTGGCCGGGAGTAAGATGGGGTTGCCTGGTAAGGTGGACGTTGCCAAGGTGGGGTTGCCGGAGGGTGTGTAGCTCAAACCGGAGGTAGGGCGGGTGAGATTCGCTAAATTTGGTTGATATGAAAAAAGCTATTCTTTTTGGTGCAAGTGGGTTTGTGGGGTCTTGTCTTCTTGAGGAGCTGTTGAATAATTCGGATTATTCCGAGGTGACGATTGTTGTCCGGAAGGATTTGTATGTTAGTCATCCTAAGTTGAGAACGCTGATTGGCGACTATGCCGCTTTGCCGGGTTTGAAGGAGCTGATTAATGCGGATGAGGTGTTCATAACGCTGGGGACCACTAAGAAAAAAACGCCGGATGAGAAGGTATATTACCAGATAGATCATGACTACCCGGTACTGGCTGCGAAGATTGCTAAAGAGAAAGGAGCGAAAGCTGTCTTTTTGGTTAGTGCGGTTGGGGCTAATGTGGGGTCGGGGATCTTTTATGTTAGGACTAAAGGGGAGACGGAGCGGGATATTATCGCGCTGGATCTTGAGCATACGCATATTTTTCGTCCGTCAATGATCATGGGAGACCGGAAGGAGAGCCGGCCGATGGAAAAGGTATTTATAGGGATATTTGGGGTGATCAATCCGATACTGGGCTCGAGCAGATATAGAGGGATAGAAGGAAAGAATATTGCCAGGGCGATGAATAATGCTGCTGCGGAGAGGCAGACGGAGAAGGTGAAGGTTTATCATTGGAAGGAAATGAATGAGTTGATATAAAGGAAAGGTGCCGGAGGCTGAATTGTTGCAGGCCAGGCTCTCGTCAATGCTATCGAAGAAATAGTAAAGTAAAAATGAAGGCCGGCTCCTTGCGGAGCCGCCTTAAATCTATGCTTCTGCTTCTGCAGTGCTGAGGTCAGTGCATTTGAACGTTATGAGAGATGCTCTCGACATCTGGATGGAGACCTTTTTTTCGAGCATAAAGTTCCTAACGGCGGGGTCGCCGTTGAGTACGCTGTAGAGGTCTTTGCCTATTTGCGCGACGCTGATGCTGTTTTCGACTTTTCCGTTGTTGATTGTCAGGTCGAAAGAGAAATTAACATTCTTTCTGTTGTCGACGGATTGCAGTTCCATTTTACTAAGGGTGATCTGCTGGTCTTCATTCATTGCCTTCTTAAGCATAATTCTAATAGCTGGTAAATACTTCGTCCAAAGCGCCAAAAACTTTCCTTCAGTCATAAATAATCGCGTTTATAGATTTCCCTGGGGGGCTGCCCCATGCGTTCTTTCTGGCAATGGTACGCTATATTCGGCTATAATGGCTGATTCTGAGGCATAAATAACAATATTGAGTTGGGTGGAATTTCACTTTTTTGTGTTGTTTGTAATGTGTATATTTTTGATTATTAAATAATTGTGGTTGTTTTGGGGATCAAATGACCACTGCAGACTATTTTCTGTTTAGAAATGATGTCGGAGCCGGTAGGTTTGTCTTTGCGTTTGGTTTTGGTTTTGGGATTGTTCGAGTTTTTGTGTGGTTTCGCGGTCGATGAGTTTTTGGATGGCGAGATGGTTGCAGCGTTCGCCGAGCTCGCTGCCGTTGTAGATGCATTTGTTTTTGAGGTCGATGTAGAAGACGTCCTTACAGATGCCCTGTTTGTCCTGGTGAAGGACCATACGGATCTTGTCCCTGGCCATTGCTTGTTTAAACTCCTCCATGGTGTGGGATTCTTTTACGATGTTCCATTGGACCGAGATGGCAACATGCTCCTGATGTTTCAATTTCAGGGCTTGATTTTGGATCATTTTCTTTTCGAGGTTGTCGAGGGTGGGTTTCGAGTCAAAGAAGCTGGCTTTGAGGGGGACGCCGAGATATCTGCCGTTTTCGTCGAGGACGCGGTAGAGTAGTCCGCGGTTTTGGTATAGTTTTGAATCTTCTCTGCCCCGGTAGGCTTCTACATTATATAATCTAAGGACGGTGTTGAGCTCTTTCAGGTTAGTGTATTTATAATTTTCTGTAACGTGGTCCAGGACCCGGGAGATGGATTGGGTTGTGGATGACTCGCCGTAGGTGATCTTTTGTACTCCGTCGGGATGGCTCCCTTGCTGGCGGAGCTGTTGTTTCATTTCGGCTGTCGTCAGCTGGTATTCTTTTTCGATGCGTAGTCTGGCCTGTTCGGATTGGATCTTTCCGATGTTGTACATTTCTATCGGGTCGCCGTTGCTGCGGACGTGAGTGGTCACGATGTGGCAGTGGGGGTGGCCTGCGTCGTGGTGGCGGTAGACGAGGTAGGGTTGGTTTTCGAAGCCTATTTCTTTCATGTAGCTGTCGGCGATGAGTCTCATTTTCTCATTGGAAAGCTGGTCGGAGGGGTCGAAGTTGAGGGTGATGTGCTGACTGGTTTTGACGGCTTCGTTTAGCTCCATGCGATGCTGGAAGCGGTGGAGCTTGTCGGCATAGGTAAGCTGGTCGGGGGCTTTCAGGAAGTTGGCGGCGGTGAGGCATTCTGCTTTTCCCTGAGTGAGTTTTTGTTCATTGTATGTCAGTGATCTGGCTATGCTGTTGGAGCTGGTTATTTTGGGCCTCATTGTCGGATAGTTTTGCAATTTGTTGTTTGATATCATGTATTTTTTTGTGCAGGATCTCCGCATAAGCTTCGAAGAGCCCGAGGCGGACGTGTGTGTCGGAGGAACTTTTAAGCATGGTAAGCGTTTTCAGGGCTTCGGCGAAATTCTGGTTGGCGGTATTGAGTTCGGCCAGGAGGCGGACCAGCTGTTCTTCAAGGTTGTCAAAGGACTGGTTGCGGTAGAATACCCGGACCGGTTTTTGGGAAAGCACTTTTCGGGCGTATTCGCTGGTGCTGCGGCAGGTGGAATTTGCGGCGAGCCGGTGGATCTTGTCCCATTCCTGCTGGGTGAGGCGGAGGTTGAGCCGGCGGAATCTGAGTTTTTCGGTGCTGGGCGCACCGGTGTCCGAGGTTTTATTGTTTTGATCCATGGGATAAATGTTTTGATAATAAAGTTAATTAATCAAAACATCTATATTTGTTAAAAGGTTGACGACATGGCCAAGGAATTTTATGACGTCAGTTACAAGACTTATCATAATGAGCGGATAAAGCCGGTCATGTTTGGAGGGGTGGAGACACATCCTTTGTATGTGCAGGTCATATATGACAGGAAGTCTGTCTTTTTCAAGAGTTATTATTTCGAGCTGTTCTCACAGCCGAAGTATGCTTTTTTGGGGACTAGTATTCAGCAAATCAATGAATTGGAGAGCCGGGTCATAGAGTATATCATTAACACGAGGTCGGAGCGGTTCTATCTCAACGATATGATCCGGCATTATAAGAAAGAGAGCAGGGATCTGTTGGACAGTTTTGACGGGTCGTTTAAGATCTGGCTGGGAGACTTTTTGAGGGGGGAAGGATTACCGGGGCTTGCTGCACAGATGGAGTCCAATCCGGAGCTTGTCGCGGGTATCCGGCTATGGGATGATCTGAAGTCAGGATTGAAGCCAGAGGTATATGAAAGGATGGAGGAAAGGGTTTTTGAATATGACACCCCTTATATTCCTTTGGCCTGGTATATAAGGGAGAAATTTCCCGATGGGCCTTTTTGTCTTCCAGCGTTTGAATGGATTGAAGAGCAAGCTGAGATCGAGATCTTTTTGGACAGTATACGGTGGGGTAATGGTTTTGAAAAGGTTATCCGGGCGATCTGGCATCTGTCGCGTCCCAAGGGATATTTCCCTTAGGGTGGTGTGGCGGCGTGGGGTTCGTTTTTATGGTGAGATGCGTTTGGCTTCATGCTGCTGACCGTTCTGGTAGAGGGTGGCCGAATTGATCTTGCCGTTTGCATCTTTTATGAATTCTATTTCGGCAGGGAACTCGACAGGAGTGAATTTAGTTGGAGTTTCTGCGTATATTTTGAATTTGGGTTGATTTGTTGCCTGAGTATATAATTGATTGCCCTCTTTTGTAATGACCAGGATAAAGGTGGGGGTAAGGGCGTATTGCCCGGTATATTTTTCTAACACGGAGTCTGCCACGGCGATGCTGGTTTTACTGCGGTAGAGTCCTTTAAAGTCATAAACTTTTGCCACGCTGTTGATGATCTCGGACATGATGTTCCCGTTGTTGGAATTGACCATTACTACTACTCCGTTCCCTTTTGTCAGGCTGCCATAATACTGGCAGCGAAATCCTTCATTTGCCCCTCCGTGCTGAAAGTATGCCGTACTGTCGGACTTGTCGATGAAAACACCCAAAGCAGCGTTGTTGTCCAGATACGGTGTCAGCCGGAGCCGGGTAGTTTGCTGATCGAGGACTTTGGACGACTTGCCTTCGTAGGCCAACTGGGTTTCGATGATGTATTTTGCCAGGTCGGTGGGATTTGTCCACAGACCGGCGGCGGCCTGTTCGGGATAGATATGATACTTGCCGGTAATCTCCTCTCCATTTTGATCGTAGGCTGTCGCCAGCAGATTGGGCTGTATGTTGTTGGGAGGCTGTGCGTATGTGCTGGACTCCATTCCCATGGGCTGCAATACTTCTTTTTTCATGTATTCATCATAGGGTTGGTGTGTGATGTTGGTGAGGATCAATTGGGAGATGGTGATGCCACCGCCTGAGTACTCTGAGCGGAGACCTGGTTCATACATGGATCGGACTGCGGGGGAATTGGAGGGTGTCTTTCCGTCGAGGATCTGCTCGACCGTAGGGCGGTCTTTTCCCAGTTCGTAACCCGGGAAGCCGTGGACGGTGAGGCCGCCGGTATGACTGAGCAGATTGGCTACGCTGATCTTTTTTCCTTTTGAGAGCGAGTCATAAGGAAATTTCCAACCGGTCAGGTAAGTATTTATATCTGCGTAGAGGTCGAGTTTTTTTTCCTGTACCAGTTTGAGGAGTCCGACGCCGTTGAGTGATTTACTGATGGAAGCGGCCTGGAAAAGCGTAGAGGTTGTGACCGGGAGCTTTTTATTGACATCGGCCCAGCCGTAGCCTTTGGCCCAGAGGATATGGTAGTTTTGTATGACGGCGATGCTCAGGCCGTGAATGTGGAAATACAGCATGCGATCTTTTATGTTTGCGGGATGCTCGCCCGCGGGTTGGATGGCGCCGACAAGGTTGTTTTCAACCTGGGTTATTTTGTCATCGTTGTTTATTGATTTTTGTGCACAGCTGGAGATAAGAAGGGCGCTGAGGATAAGAACGAAGGTCATTTTTTCCATATGAGCTGATTATTTTGTAAATTGTATATGGACCATAATGATACGATTTTTACTCAATAATAAGCTGATCCAGACGGCTGAGCCGCCGGGGATGTTGTTGCTGGACTTTGTCCGGTATGGGGAGTTTTTGACGGGGACGAAGATCGGCTGCCGGGAGGGGGATTGTGGGGCGTGTACGGTATTGGTGGGGGAAATGGAGGGTGAGTTGGGTGGAGATGCGGCGCTGGGGCGGGAAGGGCTGATGAAGGGAAGGATGGTTTACCGGCCCGTTACTTCCTGTCTGACGGCGCTAGGGAATGTGCATCAGAAACATGTAGTTACTATAGAAGGGTTGAATGGGGAGGGGCTGAGTTTTTTGCAGCGGGTGATCGGTGAGGAGGGAGGAACGCAGTGTGGGTTTTGTACACCGGGTTTTATCGTGTCGATCGCGGGGTTTTGTCTGGGCGATGAAGCGCGGACGCAAGCGAATGCTTTGGCGGCGGTGGATGGGAATATTTGCAGGTGTACGGG